>Ga0153956_1002375_pt1 | contig 13994 bp, 12 predicted proteins | sample TSFL040MetaG_FD_104704 | JGI IMG/M metagenome (GOLD analysis project Ga0153956, IMG submission 104704) | Attine ant fungus gardens microbial communities from Florida, USA - TSFL040 MetaG | ecosystem: Host-associated > Fungi > Mycelium > Unclassified | place: USA: Florida, Wekiwa Springs... | reverse complement strand
CTCGTTGCGACCCGCGGTCAGCGCGATCGCCTCGGCGTCGGCCTCGGCCACCAGCGCCTCCACCGCACCGAAGGCCCGCGCCGGGACCGCCGCGTCGCGCGCCAACCCCAGCGCCCGTTCCCGGCGGGCCCGCGCCTGCTCATCGGTGGCCAACCGCCGCGCCCGACCCACATGTCCACCGCTGACCGACGCCGCCCAGCGCGCATCGGCCTCGGACAGACCGTCCGAATCGATCAGCACCTGTGCAATCGCGTCCACCCGCGGCGTCGTCAGCGCCACGTGCCGACACCGCGAACGCAGCGTGACCGCGATGTCCTCGGGGTCCACCGACGGCGCGCACAGCAGGAACACCGTCGACGGCGGCGGCTCCTCGACCACTTTCAGCAGTGCGTTCGCCGCACCCTCGGTCAATCGGTCGGCATCTTCGACCACCACGATCTGCCAGCGCCCGGTCCCCGGTCGCCGCGACGCGATCTGCACGATCTCGCGCATCTCCTTGACGCCGATCGTCAGCCCCTCGGGGATGATCCGGCGTACATCGGCGTGTGTGCCCGCCATCGTCGTCGTACAGGCCCGGCACTGGCCGCAACCCGGTTCGCCGTCGCCGGTGCACTGCAACGCAGCGGCGAAACAGACCGCGGCGATCGACCGACCCGACCCCGGCGGACCGGTGATCAGCCAGGCATGTGTCATGGTCCCGGTGGTGACCCCGCTGTGAGTCGCGTCACCCCGTGCAGCGCAGGCCGCGGCCACCAACTCGGCTTCTACCGCGTCCTGGCCCACCAAACGCGAGAAAACTCCGCTCATCGGGGCCAACAGTAGTGCTCCCCGCCGACACAACGCGCACGCACCAGCCATATCTGACGGTCTGGCCGGATACGGTTATCGGGTGACCACGGATGCCCTACCGGCCGGACGAATCAGCGGATTCGTCCGCTGGGTCGCACGCACGCCGTGGCCGGTGTTCACCCTGGGCATGCTGCAGGCCGATGTCATCGGCGCCCTGTTCGTACTGGGCTTCCTGCGCTTCGGACTGCCGCCCGAGGACCGCATCCAACTGCAGGACCTGCCGACCAAGAACCTGGCGATCTTCTTGGTCATCCTGTTCATCGGGTTCGTGGTGGCCTCATGGACCACCTTGCGACTGCTGTTTCCGGTGATCCGCTGGCAGCGCCGCGACACCCTGCAAGGCACCGACGACTCCGCCTTCACCGAACTGGCGCGCACCCGGGCGCTGCGAATGCCCTTCTACCGCACCGTGATCAGCGTGGCGAACTGGGCTCTGGGTTCGATCGTCTTCATCCTGGCCAGCTGGTCGGTGGCCAGTAAGACGGCCCCGGTGGTCGCGGTGGCGACGGCCCTGGGCGCCACCGCGACCGCGATCATCGGCTACCTGCAGTCCGAGCGGGTGCTACGGCCGGTGGCCGTGGCCGCGTTGCGCGGCGGAGTACCAGAGAACTTCAAGGCGCCCGGCGTCATCCAGCGCCAGGTGATGACGTGGATCCTGTCCACCGGTGTGCCGCTGCTGGCCATCGTGCTGGCATTGACCGCGACGAAATTCCGGCTGGCCGACCTGCCCGGCAACACCAAACTGTCCATCCCGACCCTGACCGCGAACGCCGAGCGCTACACCACGCCACTGCTGCTACTGGCGATGTTTGCCCTGGTGATCGGCCTGGCCAGCACCGTGCTGGTATCGATGTCGATCGCTGATCCGCTGCGCCAACTGCGCTGGGCCCTCGGTGAGGTGCAGCGCGGCAACTACAACGCCCACATGCAGATCTACGACGCCAGCGAACTGGGCCTGCTGCAGGCCGGGTTCAACGACATGGTGCGCGACCTGTCCGAACGACAACGGCTGCGCGACCTGTTCGGCCGCTACGTCGGCGAGGACGTAGCCCGTCGGGCGCTGGAGCGCGGCACCGAACTCGGTGGCCAGGAACGCGACGTGGCGGTGCTGTTCGTCGACCTGGTGGGGTCCACCCAACTTGCCTCGACCATCCCTGCCGGCGACGTGGTGTCGCTGCTCAACGAGTTCTTCCGGGTCATCGTCGACACCGTCAACCGGCACGGCGGCTTCGTCAACAAGTTCCAGGGCGACGCGGCGCTGGCCATTTTCGGCGCCCCGATCGAACACCCCGACGCCTCCGGTGCGGCGCTGGCCGCTTCCCGTGAACTGCACGACGAGCTGGTGACCGTCTTGGGCACCACCGAATTCGGTATCGGGGTTTCCGCCGGGCGGGCGATCGCCGGCCATATCGGCGCACTGGCCCGGTTCGAATACACCGTCATCGGCGACCCAGTCAACGAGGCCGCCCGCCTGACCGAGTTGGCCAAGCTGGAGAACGGCCACGTGCTGGCCTCGGCCGTCGCGGTCAGCGGTGCCCTGGACGCCGAGGCACTCTGCTGGGATGTCGGGGAGATCGTCGAACTGCGTGGGCGCACCGCCCCGACGCAGTTGGCCCGCCCGGTGAACCTGGTCACCGGCCGCCCCAGCTCCACATAATCACCCGCCGAATGGCCAATTAAGACACGGTTTTTCAAGAAAATCGTGCGCTAACTGGCCACTCGGCGGGTAGAACTCAGGCCTTCTTCTTGGCAGCGGTCTTCTTGACAGCCGCCTTCTTGGCCGCGGTCTTCTTGGCGGGGGTCTTCTTGGCGGGGGTCTTCTTGGCGGCCTTCTTCACCGGGCCACGAGCACGCCTGTCGGACAACAACTCCGAGGCCCGCTCGTCGGTGATCGACATGACGTCGTCGCCCTTGCGCAGGCTGGCGTTGGTCTCACCGTCGGTGACGTACGGACCGAAGCGGCCATCCTTGATCACCATCGGCTTCTCGGACACCGGGTCCACACCGAGCTCGCGCAGCGGCGGCGTGGCCGCGCCCTGGCGTCCACGACGTTTGGGCTCGGCGTAGATCTTCAGCGCCTCTTCGAGCGTGACGGTGAACATCTGCTCTTCGGTGGCCAGCGAACGAGAATCGGTGCCGCGCTTGAGGTATGGGCCGTAGCGGCCGTTCTGCGCGGTGATCTCCTCATTGTTCTCCGGATCGACGCCGACTACGCGCGGCAACGACAGCAGCTTCAGCGCGTCGTCGAGCGTCACCGTCTCCAGATCCATCGATCGCAAAAGCGAACCGGTACGCGGCTTGGGGCCGGTCGGCTTCTTGGCCTTCTTGGCGCCGGTACCGGCGTCGGGGTCCTCGGGGGGCGCCGGCAGCACCTCGGTGACGTACGGTCCGTACCGGCCGTCCTTGGCCAGGATCTCGTGACCGGACACCGGATCAATACCCAGCGAACGACCCTCTTGCGGTGTGGCGAAAAGCTTTTCAGCCAACTCCAGGGTGAGTTCGTCGGGTGTCAGGTCGTCGTTGAGGTTGGCGCGCTGCGGCTTCAAAGCGCCATCGGCTGCCTCTTCATCAAGAACCATCCGCTCCAGGTACGGCCCATTGCGACCGACCCGGACGTTGATGGCGCGGCCCTCGGCATCGTCAAAGAGCTTGATGGAGTTGACCTCTCGGGCATCGATGCCCTCGAGGTTGACGCCCACCAACTTCTTGAGGCCACCGTCGCGGGCCACCGAACCCTCGACACCGTGCTCGCCGCCGAAATAGAAGTTGGACAGCCAGTTGGTCCGCTGTTCGTTGCCGGCGGCGATCTCGTCGAGTTCGTCCTCCATAGCGGCGGTGAAGTCGTAGTCGACCAACCGGCCGAAGTGCTGCTCCAACAACCCGATGACCGCGAACGCCACCCAGGCCGGAACCAGGGCACTGCCCTTCTTGTAGATGTAGCCGCGGTCCTGGATGGTCTTGATGATCGAGCTGTAGGTCGACGGACGGCCGATGCCCAGGTCTTCCAGCGCCTTGATCAGCGAGGCCTCGGTGTACCGGGCCGGCGGGTTGGTGGTGTGCCCGTCGGCGGTGAGCTCGGCGGCATCGACCCGCTGGCCCTGCGTCAGGTTGGGCAGGCGGCTCTCGGCGTCGTCGGCCTCGCCGCCGGCCTGCTCGTCGAGGCTCTCGACGTACGCCTTGAGGAAGCCGGCAAACGTGATGGTGCGGCCGGAGGCGCTGAAGACGACCTGCTCACCCGTCCGCGCGGTGCCCGAGATCCGCAGCGAAAGCGTGGTGCCGCGCGCGTCGGCCATCTGGGACGCGACAGTGCGCTGCCAGATCAGCTCGTAGAGCCGGTACTCGTCGGTCTCGAGCTGGCCGTGCAGCTGGCCCGGGGTCTGGAAGACATCACCGGCGGGGCGGATGGCCTCGTGAGCTTCCTGCGCGTTCTTGACCTTGCGGGTGTACTGCCGCGGCGTCGGGTGGACGTACTCCGGGCCGTACAGCTGCCCGGCCTGGGTGCGTGCGGCGTTGATGGCCGACTCCGACAAGGTCGTGGAGTCGGTACGCATGTAGGTGATGTAGCCGTTCTCGTATAGCCGCTGCGCGATGCTCATGGTGCGCTCGGAGGAGAACCGCAGCTTGCGGCCGGCCTCCTGCTGCAGCGTCGAGGTCATGAACGGCGCGTACGGCTTGCGGGTGTATGGCTTCTGCTCCACGGAGCTGACGGTCAGCGACTGGCCGCGCAGGCCGGCGGCCAGCGCACCCGCGCCGGCCTCGTCGAGCACCAGCACCTCGTCGGGCTTGCGGACCGCACCCAGGGAGTCGAAATCGCGACCGCTGGCGACCCGGCGGCCGTCGACGGTGTTGAGCTTGGCGGTGAACTTCGGCGGGGACGCCGCGGCGTCGGACACCGAAGCGTCCAGCTCGGCGGTGACGTCCCAGTACCCGGCGCTGCGGAAGGCCATGCGCTCGCGTTCGCGCTGCACGATGATCCGGGTCGCGACGGACTGCACGCGGCCCGCCGACAGCTTCGGGGCGACCTTCTTCCACAGCACGGGGGAAACCTCGTAGCCGTAGAGCCGGTCCAGGATGCGGCGGGTCTCCTGCGCGTCGACCAGGGCGATGTCCAGGTCGCGTGGGTTCTGGGCGGCGGCCAGGATGGCCGGTTCGGTGATCTCGTGGAACACCATGCGTTTGACCGGGACCTTGGGCTTGAGCGTCTCCAGCAGATGCCAGGCGATCGCCTCACCCTCCCGGTCACCGTCGGTGGCCAGATAGAGCTCGTCGACGTCCTTGAGGAGGCCCTTGAGTTCGGTGACCGTGGCCTTCTTGTCCGGGCTGACGATGTACAGCGGCTCGAAGCCGTCGTCGACATTCACGCCAAGACGCGCCCAGGCCTCGGATTTGTACTTCACGGGCACGTCCGCGGCATTACGCGGCAGATCGCGAATATGTCCGCGGGATGACTCGACGACGTAGTTGGAGCCGAGATAGCCGGCGATCTTGCGCGCCTTGGTGGGCGACTCGACTATGACGAGTCGCCGGACCCGGCCGCTGCTGCCGCCACCGTCCTGGTTGGCCACCGTATCTATACGCTCCACTTCTGGGTTCGCTTTAGGACATCGTTTGAATGCCTAACCGTCATCCGGCGCTAAGGCAAGTCACAATTTGACACCACGGGCGGGCCGACGCAAACCGGTCCGGGCCAAATCGACGCCTATCCGACCGCTAGATCCGCGGCCATTGCAGGAAGGCCTCGGTATCCCCGGGCGGCTCGCCCACGTTCTCTACCAGGCGCAATAGTCTCCGTCGGCCGCTGATTCGCAATGCCGGGTGGCTGCCCCGGGTCCCGATCAAGGTCGGTGCGATTCCCACCCGCATCAGAGCCGACGCCAAGGCCGCGTGAGTGTCGGGTGCGTGCGGGTCCAGCCCCAGCAGATAGCCGTTGGGTTCGGCGGTTCCCGACGCCAGCACCCAGGCGCGCAGCTCCCGGGAGCCCGGTAACCAGGTTTCCGGCACGGATTTGACCGCACCGCGGGTCCACTGCGTCGCGATCGCCGCCAGTCGCGTGTTCACGGCCGTGCGCACCAGTGGGCTGTTCTCGTCGGTGCGGGTGATCTCCGGCTGCAGTCCGGCCTCGGCGATCATCTCGGCCAGCGCTTCGGCCCGCCACACCTGGTCGACCACGACCGACAGCCGGACCTCACCGGACACCACGACCACTTGGCCCGGCCCGGCGAGCAGCCCCGTCAGGTCGGTGACCGCGGGCGGCACCGACTCTGCCGAGAAGAACGACAGCTGGCTCACCCTGCCGACAGTAGGCCAGGGTCGCACCGGGCACCCGTTACGGGCGGGGTCGGCGCGTCCAAGCGTTCATCGACGAACAGGACGGCGAACAGGATCGAAACAAAACAGCCCCCGCCTCGTCGACCGACGATGTGGAGGCTGCCCCAGGCGTTGTTACCGCGCGTCTAGACCGTGCGGACGTTCAAGGCTTGCGGGCCCTTCGGGCTCTGCTCGATTTCGAAGTCGACCTTCTGGTTTTCTTCGAGGGTGCGGAACCCGTTGGACTGAATCTGCTTGTAATGCACGAAGACATCGCCGCCGCCGTCTTCCTGCTCGATGAAGCCGTAGCCCTTCTCCGCGTTGAACCACTTCACAGTGCCCTGTGGCATTGTCCTTCATTCCTTCGTGTTACTGCGGGTTCGGTTCACCGAGTCTTCCGGTGTCCCGGGCCGGTTCCAGCCGCCATACCTCGTGGCCTCGCCGGAAACCCGGCCTGTGAACCCCCGTAGGAACCGCGGCTGCAACATCGTTCCTGCGGGTACTGATACCCAAACACAGAAGCTGCGACCGCTGCTCAGTCAAGCATGTTCTGCGCCATCGCGTGAGGTTCCGAACAATCGCGTGGACGACAATTCATCTCCGAAACACATCCACCATCGATCGGGGGGACTCGCGGTGTCTCAGCACGGGTCAAATTTCGGCCGTGAGCTGCTGTCATGCGCCTTGGCCGGCACCGCGGCCGACGAAGCACCGCTACGCCACGTGGCCGATCTCGACCCGCGCAGCGGCACCAAGCGGCCGTGGCCTACCTGGGCCGATCCCGAGCTGGTACAGATGCTGACCGACCGCGGTATCGACGAGCCCTGGTCGCATCAGGTCCAGGCCGCCGAACTGGCACACGACGGACAGCACGTCGTACTGGCCACCGGTACCGCGTCGGGCAAATCGCTGGCCTACCAGTTGCCGATCCTGACCGCCCTGGCCGCCGATCCCCGAGCGCGCGCACTGTATCTGTCCCCCACCAAAGCCCTCGGGCATGACCAACTACGCACCGCCCAGTCGATGTGCGCCGGGGTGCCCGCACTGGCCGAGGTCGCGCCGAGTGCCTACGACGGTGACAGCTCCACCGAGGCAAGACAATTCGTCCGCGATCGCTCCCGGTGGATCTTCTCCAACCCGGATATGATCCACCTGTCGCTGCTGCGCAACCATCCCCGCTGGGCGGTGTTCCTGCGCAACCTGCGGTTCATCGTGGTCGACGAATGTCATTACTACCGAGGAATTTTCGGCTCCAACGTGGCACTGGTACTGCGTCGCCTACAACGCCTGTGCGATCGGTACGGGGTGAACCCCACGGTAATATTCGCCAGTGCGACAACGGCCGCACCCGCGCAGACCGCGGCGGCGTTGCTGGGCCAGGTGGTCACCGCGGTGACCACCGATGGTTCACCGCAGGGCGGACGCACGGTGGCGTTGTGGGAGCCCCCGCTGCTGGCCGACCTGATCGGCGAAAATGGCGCTCCGGTAAGACGATCCGCAGGATCGGAGGCGGCCCGGGTGATGGCCGATCTGATGACCGAAGGCGCTCGCACATTGACGTTCGTGCGGTCACGGCGCGGGGCGGAACTCACCGCGCTGGGTGCCCGCAATCGCCTCGATGACATCGCTCCCGAACTGGCACCGCTGGTGGCGTCCTACCGCGCGGGTTATCTGGCCGAGGACCGCCGGGCGCTCGAACGCGCCCTCGCCGAAGGACAACTACGGGGATTGGCCACCACCAACGCACTGGAACTCGGCGTGGATATCGCCGGCCTGGACGCGGTGGTGCTCGCCGGATTCCCGGGCACCGTCGCGTCGTTCTGGCAGCAGGCCGGCCGGGCCGGGCGACGTGGGCAGAGCGCGCTCATCGTGCTCATCGCGCGCGATGATCCGCTGGACACCTACCTGGTGCACAACCCGGCCGCCCTGCTGGACAAGCCGATCGAACGAGTGGTGATCGATCCCACGAATCCCTATGTGATGGGTCCGCAATTGCTCTGCGCGGCAACGGAGTTACCGCTGTCCGAAGCAGAAGTACGAGCCTGGGAGGCCGAGTCCGTCGCGGATTCATTGGTCGACGACGGGCTGTTGCGCAAACGTCCCGGGGGCTATTTCCCGGCCCCCGGCCTGGACCCTCACCCCGCGGTGGATATCCGCGGCTCGATCGGCGGGCAGATAGCCATCGTGGAGTCCGATACCGGCCGGATGCTGGGCAGCACCGGCGCCGGCCAGGCCCCGGCCACCTTGCATCCGGGTGCGGTGTATCTGCATCAAGGCGAGACCTATCTGGTGGACTCGCTGGACTTCGAGGCCGGGCTGGCGTTCGTACACGCCGAGGACCCCGGATACACCACGTTTGCACGGGAGGTCACCGATATCGCCGTCACCGGGCCCGGTGAACTCGCCCCGTATGGGCAGGTGACCATCGGGCTGGTTCCGGTGTCGGTGTCCAACACCGTGGTCGGCTATCTACGGCGCGGGATCGACGGCGCAGTCATCGATTTCGTCGATCTGGAGATGCCCACCCATACCTTGCAGACCAAGGCCGTGATGTGCACCATCACTCCAGAGGCATTGCAGGACAACGGTATCGACCCGCTGCGGGTACCCGGGTCGCTGCACGCCGCCGAACACGCCGCCATCGGCCTGCTGCCGCTGGTGGCCAGTTGCGACCGCGGCGACATCGGTGGGGTCTCCACGGCGTCCGGTCCCGGCCCTGGTGAATTATCCGGATTGCCAACAATTTTCGTCTACGACGGCTACCCGGGCGGGGCCGGCTTCGCTGAACGCGGATACCAGCAACTGTCGACGTGGTGGAGCGCCACTGCCGCGGCCATCGAATCGTGCGAGTGCCTTTCGGGCTGCCCTTCGTGCGTGCAGTCACCCAAATGCGGCAACGGCAACGACCCACTGGACAAAGACGGTGCGGTGCGCACACTTCGCCTGGTGCTCGACGCATTGGCGGGCAGCAACCGCTGACCACCTCCGGAAACGACCTACCCCTCGACGGTCGCCGTCCACAGCTCATGCCTCACGCAGGAAACCACACGTCGAGACACACAGGCGAAGCGGCAAACGGCCGGACAACACGATCCGTTCCCAGGCCCGACCAGGCGGGCGCATGGGGAAACTACCTCGTTCTGGGTACGCACGCAACCAGAATCACCAGCTCCGGTCGCACCCGCCTCAACTCGCGACGGGAACGTCTCAGCCAGCCGATAAACTCGAGTCCATGACACCTGACTGGCTCCTCGTCGAGACACTCGGCGCCGAGCCCGTCGTCGTCACCCAGGGACAACAGACCAAGAACCTGGTTCCGATCACCGCTTTCCTGCGCCGCAATCAAAATCTGATGGCCATTCAGTCGGCGATCGGCGAGACGGTTCGTAGCGGACAGGCCCTGACCAGCATCACCCCCAAGAGCGACAGGGTGATCCGCACCGAGGTGGTGCAGATGACCGACGGTCGCATCCACGGCGTCCACGTATGGATCGGGCCGACCGATGTGCAGCCACCCGAACGAGTCGTCCCGGGACCTTTGAAATGGGATCTGAGCAACGGTGTGGCCACCGACACCCCCGAGTCACTGTTCAACAGCGGCCTCGATCCCAACACCGAGGCCACCCACGGTCGGGCGTTCGCCGAAGACCTGCCCAGCCGCGACCTCAATCCCGATGAAGCCCGGGTGCTGACCAACATCATCAACCCGGAATCAGGTCAAACATATTGCAACACTTGGGATGTCAACGATTTCCAGGGAAATCCGATCACGGTCGGCTTCGTCGCGCGGATTCTGCAGGAGACCGACGAACAGACCGGCAAAGAGCTGTTGATCTGCCGCGCGATGAATTGGCGCAGCACGCGCGAGGACACACCGGCCCCGGCGACCAACCTGGCCCAGGCCATCCTCAACAGCCTGGCCCAGCCCGGGGTGCACCGGGCGGTGGTCGAGATGAACCACTGGACCCTGCTCAAATGGCTCGACGATCCGTGCCCGTTCTTCGACTGGCGCGCCGGCGAGGCCGACAACCCGGTGGTGCATCCCGACGAGGCCACCGAATTGGCAATCATGGCGACCGAATTCATCGGCGGCCCGACGGCTCGGGTGCTTCGGCTACGAGCCAACGGCGGCGGGTGGACGCTGGTGCACGTCACCACCCATCGTGTCCAGGTCGGCGCGAACACCTTCGCTGCCCTACTGTCACTGCGGCTGCCCACCGACAGTGAACGGGCCGAGGCCGAGACGCAGATCGCCACCGACCTCGCCCAGAGCTGACCCCGCGGCAATCACTCGATCGGACCCGCGCGGGCCGACGATCTGGCTGAGGCGGGGGCCGACAATCCGGGGATCCGCAGCGCCACTGGAACATCCACCGTCACGACGACATCGAGACCTTCGATGCGGCACTGCGTCAACGAGGCGCCGGTACTGGCGACGATCTGCTCGGCGCGCCGGCACGCGATGTCCCGACCGCCGGGCACCGCGTCGGCCGCGGCCAACGCGGACAGATCCGCCGCGGCCTGCGCCCGATGCCGGGCAAGGACCACCGCCCCCACACCGGCCGCCGCGATCGTCAGCCCCACGACAACCGAAATCATGCCCGCCGCAACAATACTCGCGGAACCGCGATCATCGACCCGGCTCCAACGCCGATACCGATTCCGCGGATACCACGATGCCGGGCAACGGCGACGCCGCGCTGACCCTGGCCACCACCCGCTCACCGTCACGGCGCAGTTCCAGCCGCGCTCCCCCGGGCCCGGTCTGACGGACCGCGGCCACTGCCGACGCCTCGTCACCCCGGGCCGCCAAACGGGCGGCCTCCCGGGCCGCGTCGACGCAACGCACCTGGCCGATGACGGCCACGACACCACCGGTGCACAGCAGTGCCACGGCAACCAGCGATGCCACCGCGAACGCCGCTTCGACGGTGACACCTCCGCGATCATCGCGCGCCCAGGAAGATTTGGCGACCTGATTGCTCACACCTTGGTCGCCAGTGCGCGGGCGATGATGTTGCTCAGCGCGGTGACGATCGAGTCACCGGTGACCACGGTGTAGAGGATGGCCCCGAACGCGGCGGCGGCGACGGTCCCGATCGCATATTCAACCGTGGACATGCCGGACTCATCGGCCGCCACGGTCATCAATCGTGCGGATATTTTTCCAATAATGTTTCTTTTCAACATGTTTCCCCTTTTTGTCGGTACTGCGCGATCACAGCACACCGGTCCGAAAAACATCACCGGCCAGGCCGGCGATCACCGGGATGATCCCCAGGCAGACGAACGCCGGCAGGTAGCACACCCCCAGCGGACCGGCGATGAGCACCGCTGCCCGCTGCGCCGTGGCCTCAGCGGCATCCCCGGCATCGGACCGGGCCGCCGCGGCGAGCTCGGTAACCCCTTGCGCCAGTGCAGCACCCGATGCCGCCGATCGCCGGGCCAACCGCAACAACGCGTCGATCTGTGGGCCACCACGACCGCTCCATGCGGTGGTGGGATGCGCTCCGATCGCCAGTAGCTCGGCGGCCCGGCCAAGGACCACCGCCAACGGGTACGGAGCCGACGGCGCGGCAGCGGCCGCTGCGCTTCCGGTCGGCATTCCCGCCGCCAGGCACGCCGCGAAGATGTCCAGGGCCGACGCCATGGCCAGCGGGTCCTCCCCCGCCGTCACCCGGATCGGCGCCCGCTCCGTCGACGACAACCGCCCCCGAAGCCGGTTCCCACCCGGCACGAGCAGCAGCGCTATCGCGAGTAGTGTTGCGGCCCAAATCATCTCAATACCGCCGCGGTGATCCGATCTGACCACAACAATCCCGAACACGACAGCAGCGCCCCGATCAGCAACAGCACGGCGCCGTCACCCACCAGGAATGCCAAGGGATCCGCGCCGATCACCTGACCCAGGCCGATCCCCAGCAGCGGCAACCCGGCCAGCACACCCGCGCTTGTTCGAGCTCCCGCCATCCCCGCCCGGACACGCGACGAGAACTGTTCGCGCGCACCGATATCTTGCTCCGCGGCCCGCATCAGGGTGGCGATGGCCAGGCCATGGTCCTGCGCCAATTGCCAGTACACCGCCAGTCGTTCCCAGTGCGACCTCAGCGCGGAGTTCCGCGCCACCTCGGCCAGTCCACCGGCGACATCGGCGCCCAACCTGGCCCGGGCGGCGACTTCACGCAACCCGGCCGCCACCGTCCCGTCGACTTCCGCGGCCGCGGTCTCGAAGGCGCCAACCGGGTGAGCACCGGCGCGCAGCTCGCCGACCAGCACACCCAGAGCGCCCTGCAACACCGCGGCCTCATCGATCTGCAATCGGCGGCGGCGAGCCTGTCGGTGACGGATCGCCAGCGTCACCGACACCGCCGCGACGGCAGCCACCGCCGGTGGCGGTATCACGAGCGCCAGACCCACCGCGGACAGAGTGAAGATCGCCGCGATTCCGGTGCGCCGCCGAATCGCCGGCACCACAACACTTTTACTCAGCACCAAGCGTCGCCGCGGTATGTCCGGGGTCGTCAGCAATCCGAGAGCCAAGATCAACGCACTGATCACCGGACACCTCGCGTGTCGAACAGCCGGTGCAACGCGGCCAGGCCCGGACCGGCACCGGTTTGGGCATGCCAGGCGGTATCGGCGTGCACCAGGGCATCGGAGCCACGCTGCAGCACCGCGATCTGCTCCAGCTGACGACGCCCCGACCGGTCCCGACCGGTATGCAACACCACTTGGCAGGCCGCGGCCAATTGGCTGTGCAGTGCGGCGCGATCCAAACCGCCCAGCGCCGCGAGCGCTTCCAGCCGGGCCGGTACTTCCGTCGGACTGTTGGCGTGCACGGTCCCCGCCCCGCCGTCATGACCGGTGTTGAGTGCGGACAACAGATCGACCACCTCGGCGCCGCGTACCTCACCCACCACGATCCGATCCGGTCGCATCCGCAAGGCCTGCCGGACCAGATCCCGGATACCGATCTCACCGACCCCTTCGACATTGGCACCGCGCGCCACCAACCGCACCAGGTGCGGGTGCCGAGGCGCCAATTCCGGCGCATCCTCCACGCACACGATCCGCTCGGTCGGATCCACGGTGCCCAACACCGCGGACAACAACGTGGTCTTCCCCGACCCGGTGCCGCCAGAGATGAGGAAGGCCAGACGAGCACCGACGATCTGCCCGATCAATTCGGCCGCGGCCGGCGCGATGGCACCGCTGCGCGTCAGCGAGGCCAGATCTTGAGTCGCCGGCCGCAGCACTCGCAATGACAGGCAGGTGCCGCCGGCCGCGATCGGCGGCAGCACGGCATGCAGGCGGACGCTGAAGGCCGCATCGACCAAACCTTTGAGTTGCCCATCCACCCAGGGTTGCGAATCATCGAGCCGTCGTCGGGCGGCCAGTGCCAGCCGCTGCGCGAGGCGCTGCACCGATTCTTCATCAGGGAATCGAACATCGCTGCGGTACAAGCCGTTTCCATCGTCGACCCAAACACGATCCGGTGCCGTCACCAGTACATCGGTGGTACCCGGCGCACGCAGCAGCGGCTCCAGGATTCCCGCGCCGGTGAGTTCGGTCTGCAGCAGCCTCATGTTGGCCAGTACTTCGGTATCCCCGAGTACACCGCCGGATTCGGCCCGGATCGCCGCCGCCACCACCGCGGGGCGCAGCGGTCCGGACTCGGCCGCCAGTCGCTCCCGGACCCTTTCGATCAGTGGGGCGTTCATGCCGCGATCCCCGCGTTGACCGTCGGCTGCTGACCGAGCACTCCCAGCACCCGCCGGGCCGCGCTCGCCAGTGGTGACCGCGGCCCTGGGCGCAGGCCACCGTGTTCGAGGACGCCG
>Ga0153956_1002374_pt1 | contig 13998 bp, 14 predicted proteins | sample TSFL040MetaG_FD_104704 | JGI IMG/M metagenome (GOLD analysis project Ga0153956, IMG submission 104704) | Attine ant fungus gardens microbial communities from Florida, USA - TSFL040 MetaG | ecosystem: Host-associated > Fungi > Mycelium > Unclassified | place: USA: Florida, Wekiwa Springs... | reverse complement strand
GTTGGATCGTTGTCGGCGTGAACGTGATTGAAGCCCTCTGCGATAACTTCACCGTCCCGAACAATGACAGCGCCGAACGGCGGGCCAGATGCGGTTGATATGGCGGTCTGTGAGAGGGCTATTGCCCGCCGCATGAATTGTTCGCCAGGAAACTCGGTCTTCATCAAATCCACCGCCTCGACCCCATCCACGCCCGGTGTCACGTCGGAAGTCTTGCACCGTGCAAGACTTGTTAGGCCAGCAGCCGGGCCGCCTGTCCTTGTTCCGTCAGGAGCGAAACGGCCTGCTTATCGAAGGACACGAAGGTTTCGCCGCCCAGCCAATTGCCTTCATAGGCCATGATGCCGTCCGCGAATTCGCCGCCAGATTCCAGAATCGCAAGGCCCGCCTCGACGGCGGGGCGGTTCATGACGACATTCCCGGCATCGAGCAGATCGCGGATCGTGACCGCCACATCTTCTTTCGGGAGCTTCGCCCCCCGGCGCAATATCCAGACCAGCTCACAGAGGCAGGGCAGAGAAACGGCGATCAGCGAAGCCTCTTTGAGCAGCTTGCCGGCCGCGCGGCCTTGCCCTGGATCGTCCTGCAAAACCGCGCGAGCCAGCACATGGGTATCGACGGTGACTTTCATTTTCCGTCCAGCTCGCCGGCCCAGCCAGCGGCGGCGACCTCGTTCATTTCCTCGATCGTGAGCGGCTTCTTGAGCTTGCCCGCGTGCCGCCCGATGAAGTTGTCGATCGTGCCAGTTGGCCGCGCCGCCTTCACCCGAAGTTCGCCGCCGGGCAGCTTGTCGAACTCAATCCGCTCCCCCGGTTTGATCCCGAGGTGTTGCAGCAAATCCCGCTTGAGCGTGACTTGCCCTTTCATCGTTACCACCAGCGAGGCCATAGGAATCTCCTTTCACCGAATAGGCATATAGTAATTGATTTTTTCATTACAAAAAAACCGAAAGGCGGCGATGCGATCAAGTCTTGCACCGTGCAAGACTTGAGCGATCGGGGTCGATTAGCTGTCTGAAAGCGAGCCGCCGGTTGTCGGCCGAACGCGCTGATGCTCAAGCACGTCCACATGCCCGAGATTGCCATGACGATCGAACGGCTGAGCGGTGGCAGCGCGGCCGGGCTGGTGTTCACGCCGCACTTGGTGCCCATGACCCGCGGCATTCTCGCCACCATCTACTGCCGTGGCAGCGCCACCACGGGCCAGTGCTTTGATGCGGCTCGGCGCTTCTATGCCGGGCGCTCGTTCGTCCGCGTGACGGACAAGCCGCCACAGACCAAATGGGCGACCGGCTCGAACCTCGCCTTCGTCAGCTACGCCGCCGACCCAGAGCGCAATCTGGTGATCGCGATGGGCGTGGTCGATAATCTCGGCAAGGGCGCAGCGGGTCAGGCGGTGCAGAATGCGAACCTGATATGCGGTCTACCAGAAACTGCCGGGCTGGACGGTGTCCCTGTGTGGCCATGAGAAAGCGGACCTCCAAGCAGCTAGATCAATCCGCTGCTTAGGTCCACCTCGGGGTCGAACAGTGAAGTTGGCGTCATGCGGCACGGCTGACGCCCAGCCGGCGCATTTCACGATAGACGGTGGATCTGCCGATCCTGAGCTGCTGTGCAGCCTCGACGGGTGACGCTCCTGCCTGGGACGAGCGTGATCCATGATGATGCTGCCGAAGGTGCCGCGGATTTTCTCTTACACCAGATCGTTGGCACCTGCCGCCGATCGTAGCTGCGACGGGCTATCCCGCCGATCCGATGTCCAATTTTTCCAATCCAACCACGCTGGTTCAAGCGGCATGGCTCTACCGCGAGCGTGCACCGCCGTTGCCGGCGCGCCGCGCTCCACGATCGCATCGGTCAGCGCGCGCAAATCCTCGTGCGTAATCTCGACCAGCTTCTGATTGCCGAATTTCGGCTTTAACTCGCGTTCGTACACTGAGCGGCGCATGTCGCGGGTGGAATCGGCCATCTGGTAGCCACGCAGCCACTTTTCCGCTCCAGCGCCGAACGTCTCCGCATCCTTGGTGCGGGCCTTGTCCCGAGCTTTCTCCTTCGCGGGCGACTTCCCCGCTGCGATCAGCTTCTTGGCCTCGCCCAGGCGTTCGCGAGCTTCCGAGAGGGTGATTCCGCCAACGCCATAGCGGCCAAAGGTGACGGCCTCCTGCCTGCCGTGGATCGCATAGTTGTAGCGGAAGGAGATCGCCCCGGCCGGCGTGACGGCTACATAGAGGCCGTCACGATCGTTCACCTTATAGAGCTTGCCCTGCGGCTTGAAGTTGCGCAGCTTGGATCGGCAAGCATGGCGTTCGGAACATGCACTTGTGAGTGTTTTTGTACCACCAGGTGCCAGCCGGTGCCGGACACCAAATCACTCCCACTCGATCGTCGCCGGCGGCTTGCTCGACACATCGTAGGCAACGCGGGAAATTCCCGAGATTTCGTTGATGATGCGGTTGGAGACTTTCTCCAGCAGCTCATACGGCAGATGCGCCCAGCGCGCGGTCATGAAGTCGATGGTTTCCACCGCGCGCAGCGATACGACATGTTCGTAGCGGCGCGCGTCGCCGACCACGCCCACGGATTTCACCGGCAGGAACACCACGAAGGCCTGGCTGGTCTTGTGGTACCAATCGGCTTTGTGCAGCTCTTCGATGAAGATCGCGTCGGCTTCGCGCAGCACGTCCGCATATTCTTTTTTCACTTCGCCGAGGATGCGCACGCCCAGGCCCGGACCGGGGAAGGGATGGCGGTAAACCATGTCGTAGGGCAGCCCGAGTTCCAGGCCGATTTTGCGCACTTCGTCCTTGAACAGTTCGCGCAGCGGCTCCACCAGTTCGAACTGCATGTCCTCGGGCAAACCGCCGACGTTGTGGTGCGATTTGATCACATGCGCCTTGCCGGTTTTCGACGCGGCGGATTCGATCACGTCCGGATAAATCGTGCCCTGCGCCAGGAATTTCACATCCTTCAGTTTCTGCGCCTCGGCATCGAAAATCTCGATGAAGGTATTGCCGATGATCTTGCGCTTGCGCTCGGGGTCGGCCACGCCGGCCAGCTTGTCCAGGAAGATTTTCTCGGCATCGGCGCGAATCACTTTCACGCCCATGTTGCGCGCGAACATGTCCATCACCTGATCGCCTTCGTTCTTGCGCAGCAGGCCGTTATCGACGAAGACGCAGGTCAGCTGATCGCCGATGGCGCGATGCAGCAGCGCCGCCACCACCGACGAATCGACGCCGCCGGACAAGCCGAGCAACACCTTGCTGCCGCCCACCTGCCCGCGCACGGTTTGAATCGCGTCCTCGATGATATTGGCCGGCGTCCACAACGCCTCGGCGCCGCAGATGTTCAGCACGAAGTGCTCGAACAGGCGGATGCCCTGGATGGTGTGCGTCACCTCGGGATGGAATTGCACCGCGTAGAAATGGCGCGCGGCGTCGAACATGCCGGCAATCGGGCAGGACGGCGTCGAGGCCATCAGCGAGAAACTCGGCGGCATCGCCACCACCTTGTCGCCGTGGCTCATCCACACATCGAGCAGCGGCGCGCCGTCGGCGTGGTCGATGTGATCGCGGATATCGCGCAGCAGGGCACCGTCGCCGTGCACTTTCACCTGCGCATAACCGAATTCGCGCAGATCGGAACTTTCGACCTTGCCGCCGAGCTGCTCGGCCATCGTCTGCATGCCGTAGCAGATGCCGAACACCGGCACGCCCATCTCGAACACCAGCCGCGGCGCGCGCGGCGCGGCGATGCCCGCCGTCACCGACTCGGGCCCGCCGGAGAGAATAATGCCGAGCGGATTAAAAGCGCGGATCGCATCTTCATCCATATCCCAGGGATGAATCTCGCAATACACGCCGATTTCACGCACACGACGCGCGATCAACTGCGTGTACTGCGCGCCGAAATCGAGAATCAGAATGCGGCTGGCATGAATATCTTGGTTCATCGTTTTCACCCGCTATTAAAAGCACAAATCGTAAAAGCACAAACGGGGCACAAGCCCCGTCTCAAAATTCATCGCCGAAAACCGGCGGTAAAATTCATGCTTTTGTTTAACCGAAAACTCAAATTCAAAGTCACTCGATAAGCTTTGCCACCGAACCCGAGAAGCGTAGCGAGCGAAAACAGGGCAAGGCGCGAGGGGCGAAAAAAACCGGAGTTTACAAACAGTAAATGAGGATTTTTTTCGTCCCTTGCAACGCCGCCATGTCGAGCGCAGCAGCTTCTTACCCTCTAGGGTAGTTGGGGGCTTCCTTGGTGATGCTCACATCGTGCACGTGGCTTTCGTTCATGCCCGCCGACGTCACCCGCACAAAGCCCGGCCGGGTGCGCATCACATCGATATTTTCGCTGCCGGTATAACCCATCGCCGAACGCAGGCCGCCCATCAGCTGGTGCACGATGGCCGCCAGCGATCCCTTGTACGGCACGCGGCCCTCGATGCCTTCCGGCACCAGTTTTTCGACGCCATCCTCGGCGCTCTGGAAATAGCGGTCGCTGGAGCCCTGGGTTTTCGCCATCGCGCCGAGCGAACCCATGCCGCGATAGGATTTGTAGGTACGGCCCTGGTACAGCTCCACTTCGCCCGGCGCCTCTTCGGTGCCCGCGAACATGCTGCCCATCATCACCGCGTGCGCGCCGGCGGCGATGGCCTTGGCGATGTCGCCGGAAAAGCGGATGCCGCCATCGGCGATCAGCGGCACATCGGAGTGCGCCAGCGCCGCCGCGACATCGGCAATGGCCGTGATCTGCGGCACGCCGATGCCGGTGACGATGCGCGTGGTGCAGATCGAGCCCGGGCCGATGCCGACTTTCACCGCATCGGCGCCCATGTCCATCAAGGCGCGCGCGGCGTCGGCGGTGGCGATGTTGCCACCGATCACTTCCACGTCGGGGTAGCGTTTCTTGATCCACTGCACGCGTTCCAGGACGTTCTGGCTGTGGCCGTGCGCGGTATCCACCACCAGCACGTCGACGCCGGCATCGACCAGCGCCTCGACGCGCTCGTCGGTGTCGGCGCTGGTGCCGACCGAGGCGCCGACCCGCAGGCGCCCGTAGGCATCCTTGCTGGCCAGCGGATAGGTCTGGGCCTTCATGATGTCCTTGACGGTGATCATGCCGGACAGGTCGAAGGCATCGTTGACGATCAGCACTTTTTCGATGCGGTGCTTGTGCAGCAGCTCCTTGACGACATCCAGGTCGATGCCTTCGCCCACGGTGACCAGCTGGCTCTTGGGCGTCATGATGCTGGACACCGGCTCGTCCATGCGCGTTTCGAAGCGCACGTCGCGGCTGGTGACGATGCCGACCAGGCGGCCGTTATCCAGCACCGGCACGCCGGAAATGTTGTACTGGCGGCGCAGCTCGATCAGCTGGCGGATCGGCGCGTTGGCCTCGATGGTGATCGGATCCTTGACCACGCCGCTCTCGTGTTTTTTCACGGCGCGGACTTCGCGTGCCTGCTGCTCGATGGTCATGCTTTTGTGGATTATCCCGATCCCGCCCTCCTGGGCGAGGGCGATCGCGAGGCGCGCCTCGGTCACCGTGTCCATCGCGGCGGACACCAGGGGAATATTCAGCTCGATATTGCGGGTCAGGCGGGTCTTGAGGCTCACATCCTTGGGCACCACGTCGGAGTAGGCGGGCACCAGCAGAACATCATCGAAGGTAAGCGCTTCTTGGAGGATACGGAGCATCAGAGGATCCCCTTGGCAAGTGAACCGCTAATTTTAAAGGATTTGGCAAATAAGTCACAACTGACTTATACGCGAGGCGAGGAACTCACGCGCGTCGCCCCGCCCGCCGGGCCGGCAAACGCCGCTCGACACAACCACCCCCGCCCTCTTCCCCTCACGTCCCACAGGCTCCAACCCGGCCGACCTGGCGATTATTCCAGCGGCTTGCGCGCACGAATCGTTTTCACCACATCCAGGTACACATTGCGCACCGCCAGATGCTCGAAGCCCGCGGCCCGCACATTGGCCACCGTATCGCGGTTCATCTCGGGGCCGAAGGCGCGGCTCAGCGGCGTCATCCAGTCCATGATCTGCTTGAAGGGAAAGAAGCGGCTGCCGGTGTGTTCGAACATGAACAGCTCGCCGCCGGGCTTGAGCACGCGCAGCAATTGCCTCAGGCCATCGACGGGCCGGGGCACCGAGCAAAAAGTGCAGGACGTGAACACCTGGTCGAAGCGGTTCCCGGCCAGGCCATTTTCGGGAGAAGCCAGCTCCAGCACGTCGCGCTGCAGCAGCGTCATCTCACCTTCGTAGGCGCGGGCCCGCGGCTCGGCGCGGCGGAGCATCTCTCCGGAAATATCGATGCCGGTGATGCGGCGGCCCGGCGGGAAGAACGCAATGTCGAGCCCGGTGCCCACGGCCAGGAACAGGATGTCGCCGCGCATGTGGCCGAACAATTCCCGCTTGACCGGCGCCCAGCGTTTTTCCGGCCCAGCGCCGTTCATCCAGTCGAAGCTGGCGGCGGCGCGATCCCATTTGCCCTGCGTCACGGAATCCATATCAGCGCTCCCGGGTCAGCGCGGCGTTGGCCGCATAAACGGCGAACAGCGCGGCCAGTCCGATCAGAGCGCCGAATCCCGCGCCCTGCGCGGCGCCGAGGCCATACACATGGCCCAGCGCGCAGACCGCCATATTCGCGGCCATGCCGCCGAGCATGGTGGGAATCATGACCTCCATGGCGCCGAACCAGCGCAGCAGCACGGTCAACGCCAACAGCATGGTGACCGCCATGCTCGCCAACATCGAAACCAGCATGCCCGGCCAAAAACCCAGGACGTGCGGCATCCAGGCGATGCCGGCCCAGCCGCAGAAAGCCCCGATCAGGGCATTGCTGAAACAATCGCCCAGCAAAAAATACAGTCGATGCTCCATCGCTTTTCTCTTTATTGGCTTGATGGGAACGGGATCGATGCGGATATCCGGCCAAAGACGTCCGGACTATGCCCGAGAGTCCCGGGACCGGCAAGCGCGACCGGAGCCAGCCGCGCCCTTGTTCAAAACCCGTCCGGTGGGCAATCGAAAAGAATGCTGTTTATACTTGCCCGGCCACATCGCCACCCTACGGCTTCAAGACCCCAAGACCTGCATAAGAACAGGATTCGCCATGAGCCGCCGCCCGTACCGGACCCAGCCCCATGAATGACAAGGTGAAGATCGAAAACGTCAATCCGTGGCCCTATTCCTTCAGTAATTACGCGAAGCGCGTGCTCTGGTTCCTGGTCTACAACAGCGTGTGGAAACTCGGCTGGAAACGCATCCGTTTCCTGCGCGCCGGCATGCTGCGCAGCCTCGGCGCCGACGTGCCGCTCGACCTGGAAGTAAACGGCAGCGCGCGCTTCATGTTTCCCTGGCTGATGCGCATCGGCAATCGCTGCGCGATCGGGCCGCGCGTCGACATCTACAACCTCGGCGGCATCGAGATGGGAAACGACGTGGTGCTGTCGCAAGATGTCTACCTGTGTGGCGGCACCCACGACTACACGCGCAGAGACTATCCACTGCTGCGCAAAAAAATTACCATCGGCGACGGCGTATGGATTTGCGCCGGCGCCTTCGTGGGGCCGGGAGTGAACATCGGCGAAGGCGCGGTCATCGGCGCCCGCGCCGTGGTGATGAAGGATGTCGAGCCCTGGACCGTGGTGTCGGGCAATCCCGCCATCGCGGTGAAGCGCCGTGTCATGCAAACAGGGCAGGGAACCCCCGCAACCTAGAACAGCAAAAAACATGGGGAGAACACCGACCGGCATGCGCCAACACCATCGCGCGCCGCATCGGTCATCAATGAATGAAAATCGTCACCTTGCAGGGCGGGGAGATACGGACCTCACGCCTGGGGTTGGGCACAGCCAGCCTGCATCACCTTTTTTCGACGCGCGAACGCCAGCGTCTGCTCAGCCACGCCTCGCATCATGGCATCGGCTATTTCGATACCGCGCCGCTCTACGGCCACGGTCTCGCGGAGCGGGAACTGGGGCGCTTCATCCGAGGCCGGCGTTCCGATGTGGCCATCGTCACCAAGTTCGGCCTGTGGCCGCAGCCCGTGTATCGCGCCTCGATCCAGCTTTACTATCTGCGCACGGCGCTGGCACGACTGCCCGGCGCTCCGCGTATGCGCGCCGCGCATAGAAACTTCGACGCACAGCGGCTGCGCGGCTCGGTCGAAAATTCCTTGAAGCGCCTGGACACCGACTATATCGACGCACTCGTGCTGCACGAACAGGAACTGAGCGAACTGGTCGATCCGCATGCGCTGGCGCACGCGCTGCAGTCGCTGCGCGCCGAGGAAATGCGCCGCGAAAACCAGCCGGAACTGTTGAGCTGGGCGCTGGATGCGGCTGAGCTTGCCGATCATTACCGCACCATCGAGCGCTGGGTCGGCGTCGATCAACACCCCATCGACGCGCAATTCCTGAACATGGCTCGTCATCCCGCGGCAAACTTGCAGTGGGGCCGGCTCGCGCCGCGCTTCTCGAAATGGATTCCATTTCGGCGCAGGAATCTCGGCACCGCGTGGCAGACATTTTTCACGAATGCAAAGCACATCACCGTACTGCTCAACGCCCGTCTCGAAAGCTGGGCGCACGGAGCGGCCACGGATGCCTCCGAACAAAACATCGACAGCGTACAACTGCGGGACGAGAGCGGCGCGCCGATACAGGTGCGCGCCGGGCGCTTCGTGATCGCCGCCGGCGCGCTCGAATCCGCCTGTATTCTGCAGCGTTTATTGCAACAGGCGGGACGCCCGGCGGACTACCCGGTCGGCCACTATCTGCACGATCACCTTTCGTTTCGCGTGGGCCGGGTCACGTTGAAACAGCGCAAAAGGTTCAATCGCCTGTTCGCCCCCGTTTTTCAGGGCACGACCATGCGCTCGTTGCGCCTCGAAGTGAAATACGATGCCGGCCACCCTGCGCGTTTGGTCACGGGTTATGGTCATTTCGTCGCGGAAACCGACGAGCAGTCCGGTTTCGCGCTGGTGCGGGATACGCTCAGGGCCCTGCAGAGCCGCAATATCGCCCAGGCGCTGCGGCGGCTGCCGCGCGCCGTTTTCGCGCTGCCGGAAATCGCGGAAATCGTCGTCGGCCGCTATGTCCGCCGACACCTGCCCTTCGGCGCGTCGGCCTCGGTGTGGCTGCACGTCGATCTCGAACAACCGCCGGCGCGCGAAAACCGCGTGGTCGCGGGCGGCGAAAACGCGATGGAAATCGATTGGGACCTGCGCGCCGACCCGCGCCCCAGCCTCAACGCCTATCGCGATGCGATCATGGAATTCTGGCGCGCCAATCGCCTGGATGAAGTCGCCACGCTGGACTTCATGGACCTCGATACGCCGGAGCGGCTCGTTGCGAACATGTATGACATTTACCACCCCGCCGGCACCACGCGCATGGCGACATCGCCCGAGCAGGGCGTGGTCGACCGCGATCTGAAAGTGTTCGGCTTCGACAACCTCCACATTCTCAGCTCCGGCGTGTTTCCCTCGATGGGTTCGGCCAACCCGACTTTCACCGTCATGGCGCTGGCGCTGCGGTTGGCGCGGCATTGCGGCGCGCGAGACCAATAACTCGAAGCGGCGGTGCCCCGGTCGCCGGTACGGCATTCCAGGCAAACCATTCCTGGTAAACCATGTACAATGCGCCACTATGCAAAAACCGCCCTTTCCTCCCGCGCCCGCGGCGCAAAACAGTCCCGCGGTGCTCAGCGTCAGCCAGCTCAATCGTCTGGCCCGCCAGCTGCTGGAGGATTGTTTTCCGCTGATCTGGGTTGAGGGCGAAATCTCCAACCTGTCGCGGCCCAGCTCCGGCCACTGGTATTTCACGCTCAAGGACAAGCAGGCCCAGGTGCGTTGCGCGATGTTCCGCAATCGCAATTTCCGCCTGCGCTTCCAGCCGACGGACGGCGCCAAGGTGCTGGTCAAGGGCACGCTGAGCCTGTACGAAAATCGCGGCGATTACCAATTGATCGCCGAGGACATGCAGCCGGCCGGCGCCGGCCAGCTGGCCGCGCAATTCGAACTGCTCAAACAGAAATTGCAGGCCGAGGGCCTGTTCGAGGCGAGCCGCAAAAAACCGCTGCCGATGCCGCCGCGCCATATCGCGGCGATCACCTCGCCCACCGGCGCCGCCATCCGCGATATTCTCAGCGTGCTGCAACGGCGCAGCCCGTCGATCCGCGTCACGGTGATTCCGGTGCCGGTCCAGGGCGAACAGGCGCCGCCGGCCATCGTGCGCGCGCTGGCGCTGGCCAACAAACTCGCCGGCGAGGCGCGCCAGGATTTCGATGTCATCCTGCTCGGGCGCGGCGGCGGTTCGCTGGAAGACCTGTGGGCCTTCAACGACGAGCGCGTGGCCCGCGCCATCGCCGCCAGCGAACTGCCGGTGGTGAGCGCGGTCGGCCACGAGATCGACACCACCATCGCCGATTTCGTCGCCGACGTGCGCGCGCCCACGCCCTCGGCCGCCGCCGAACTGCTCAGTCCCGACTGGCGCGAAGCCGCGCAGAAACTCGAATCCCTGCAGCGCCGTCTGCACGGCCACTGGTTGCGTGCGCTCGCGCGCCAGCGCCAGCGCCTGGACTGGTGGCAGCGGCGCCTGCAACACCCCGGCCAGCGCCTGCGCCAATGGACGCTGCGCCTGGACGAGCTGGAATTGCGCCTGCGCCAGGCCAATCAACGCCTGCACCGCGATCAGCAGCGGCGCCTGCAATTGCTGCACGCGCGCCTGCAGCGCCACCATCCCGGCCAGCAATTGCGCCAGCTGCAAACCCGGCTGGATTTCTGCGCGCGCCAGCTGCCATTGCTGATTCGCCAGCTGTTGCAGCAACACCGCCAACGCTTGCGCGCCCAGGCGCAGATGCTCAACAGCGTGAGCCCGCTCAACACTCTGCAGCGCGGCTACGCCATCGTCAGCGATACGCGGGGCACGGTGCTGCGCAGCGCCGCGCAAACACAACCCGGAACCGTTCTGCGCGCGCGCCTGGCCGAAGGCCAATTGCTGTGCACGGTCGACGCCGTGGTCCTGGAAGAAACCGAGTAGGCCTGGAAGAAACCAATAGCCCTGCAAGAAACCACCGGTAGTTCTTGAAAAACCAATAGCGGAAGAAGCCCAATAAGGAGAATCAGCACCATGTATTTCGCCCTGAAACACCTGCATATGTTGTGCGCGGCCCTGTCCATCGTCGGCTTCATCGCGCGCGGCGCGCTCAAGTTGCAGGGTTCGAATCTGCTGCAAAAAAAATGGCTGCGGATTACACCGCACGTGGTCGATACCGTGTTGCTGCTCAGCGCCGCCGGCCTGGTGGCGGTGACGCATCAATATCCGTTCGTGCAAGGCTGGCTGACCGCCAAGCTGATCGGACTCGTGGTGTACATCGGCCTCGGGCTGGTCGCGCTGCGCTTCGCGCAAACCCAGCCGGCGCGCGCCATGGCCTACCTGTTAGCGATACTCACGTTTGCCTACATCGCCGCGGTGGCGGTCACTAAATCCGCGCTGCCGTTCATCGGCTGAACTTTTTATTCACAGCTTGCCGGACCGCACAACGCGGTCCGCGCCCTATTCTTTTCGAGTCGTATTCATGTGGTTTAAAAATCTGTTGTTGTACCGCCTCACCGGCCCGCTGGGCTGGTCCGACGAAGAACTGGAGCAGCATCTCGCCAACACGCCGTTCCAACCCTGCGGCAGCCAGGATCTGGCGCGGGTCGGCTGGGTGTCGGCGATGCCGCATTCGGATCTGCTCGGGCACCAGGCCAACGGCTGCACTCTGCTGTGCCTGCGCAAGCAGCTGAAAATCCTGCCGGGCGCCGCCGTCGCCGAAGCCCTGGAGGCCAAGGTCGCGGAAATCGAAAAACAGGAAGCGCGCAAGGTTTACCGCAAGGAGCGCAAGCAGCTGAAAGAGGAAATCACGCTGTCGCTGCTGCCGCGCGCCTTCACGCGCTCGAGCCGCTGCTACGCCTATATCGATCCCGCCAACGAATGGCTGCTGGTCGACAGCGGCAGCCACAATCGCGCGGAAGAACTGCTCACGCAACTGCGCAATGACGCCGGCAGCCTGCCGGTGGAGCCCGCGCAAACGAAAAACAATATCGCGCTGATCATGACCGACTGGCTGCGCAACGGCAGCCTGCCGCCCAACTTCACCCTGGGCCAGCAATGCGAACTGCGCGACGCGCGCGAGAGCAGCAATATCGTGCGCGTGCGCGGCCAGGAACTGCGCAGCGAAGAAGTATTGCAGCATCTCGAAGCGGGCAAGCAGGTCACCAAGCTGGAGTTGAGCTGGAACGAAGCCATCGACTTCATGCTGGGCGAGGACCTGGTCGTGCGGCGCCTGCGCTTCAGCGACGCGCTGCGCGAGCAGATGGGCAGTCTCGACGACGAGCGCGCGCAATTCGACCAGGAGTTTTCGGTGATGACGCTCGAAATCGGTAAATTCCTGCGCGAATTGACCGCCGCCTTCGGCGGCGTCGTCACCGATTGATTGCAACACTCATCTTCTGCCCGGGTGCCCCGCGCAAGCGCCCGGGTCAATCCGCTCGCGAACCCGCTTTCTTACGACCCCATCCATCGCTCACCGGCACGATACGAATCCGGTGTCATTCATCTTGAATCCGACGCCGAAATAAACAAAAAACAGAAATCGATTTTTTATCGTAAAAATTCATTTTCTCAAAAAAAATCAAATCATTAACTTTTCCAATGCAGCTGATTTTGGCCGCTCGCGCCTCCGGTACCGATCTCGCAGTCGGCTTCGACGATGAGACCTGCGTGGTGCACACGGTACAGCTGTCGGCCCTGTCGTCGTCATAAACGGCATTCGCCGGGGATGGCTTTCGCTCGTCCCCCGGCTCTTACGCCAACGATTTACGCCATGATCGGGCTGGCGAACGTAGCGGCTCCGCGATAACCCCACTCCGTTTTCACGACAGTATTCGATCGTCAAAGAGATTCGCTTAGCCATTTCCGCGAAAGCCGGACCAATCCCTTTCCGTTTCATCTCATACGGCCATGCCTGCCGTCGACTCGCCAACCTGCATTGACAAACACGAAGCAGCGCACCTATGTTAGCGGCCGCGCTCACCCGCGCGGTTCGCGCGTTGGCCACATCGCCAGATGCCACGCGCATCGACCCAATAACAACAAATAACAGCAAGAATAAATAACAGTAACAACAAAGGATTTGCGATGCGCCCCCTCTCGACACTGCTCTCTGCATTATTTCTTTTTTTCTCCCTGCACGTTAACGCCGACTCAACGCCACCCAAGGATCCCGAGCAATACAAAGCCTGGGCGCAGCAGTTATGGCAATCGATGAATCGCCAGCAGGGAGAAGTGCATCTGCCCGACGGCATTGCCACGCTCAAGGTGCCCAGCGATTTTTATTATCTGGACGCCAAGGATGCCGAAAAAATTCTGGTCGACGTGTGGGAAATCCGCCCGGCCGACATGTGCTCGGCATGCTGATGCCGGCCAATTCCACGCCCTTCGATCCGGACAGCTGGGCGGTGACCGTCGCGTATGAGGAGGAAGGCTATGTTTCCGACAAGGACGCCGCGGACATCGACTACAACGACCTGTTGAAGGACATGCAGAAAGACTCCAAGGACGCCAGCGAGGAGCGTAAGGCGCAGGGTTATCCGCCGGTTGAACTGGTGGGTTGGGCCGCGCCGCCGCACTACGACAAAGCCTCGCACAAACTGTACTGGGCCAAGGAGCTGGCCTTCGGCGGCCAGTCGCAGCACACGCTGAATTACAACATCCGCATGCTCGGCCGCAAAGGTGTGCTGGTGCTGAACTTCATCGCCGACATGTCGCAGAAATCCACCATCGAGCGTAATCTGAACCAGGTGCTGGCGATGGCTGATTTCAACAGCGGCCATCGTTACGAGGAATTTAATCCGAGCATCGACAAAGTGGCCGCTTATGGCATCGGCGCGCTGATCGCCGGCAAGGTCGCCGCCAAGGCCGGGCTGCTCGCCGCCGCGT
>Ga0153956_1002373_pt1 | contig 14021 bp, 11 predicted proteins | sample TSFL040MetaG_FD_104704 | JGI IMG/M metagenome (GOLD analysis project Ga0153956, IMG submission 104704) | Attine ant fungus gardens microbial communities from Florida, USA - TSFL040 MetaG | ecosystem: Host-associated > Fungi > Mycelium > Unclassified | place: USA: Florida, Wekiwa Springs... | reverse complement strand
CGTTGTTCGCGTTGTAGGCGAGGAAGACGGCGACGATGATCACCAGCACGGTCACCGCGCCGACCAGCACCGGGCTCACCGCGAATCCTCCGTTGCGATTCCTCATTCGCCCTGCCCCAGGAGATAATCGAGAAGGGGTTCGGTTCCGCCTTCGGTTTGCCTGGCTTCGCCGAGGGCGGGTTCTTGCCCGTGTTCGCCCTGGACGCGTTCGGCGGGTTCCGACGGTTCGGCAGATCGACCGTCGCTGAGCCCATTGGCCGCTGAGCTCGGCACCTTCAGGCCGGCGGTCGTCCCGCCACTTGCTTCGGCAGCTTCGCCTTCTTCGAGCATCTTCAGCAGTTCCGCTACTGACGCGTTCGAGTCTTGCGCGATGCTCGCATTGCCGCCGTTGAAGTTGCCGTCGCAGCCCGAGGTCCCGCCGGCACCGGTGACGTAGGGAACGCAGTTCCCCAGCGTCACCAACGCCCGCCCGTAGTGCCCGTACTGGTCGAACCCGTTGAACGCCGCGGTCGAGTTGTAGATCAGTTCGTTGAGCCGCTGCCAGCCTTTGGTTTCTTCGAGGCTGCCGAAGAGGGCGGCGAGTTCCTTGGTCGGGACGACGCCGGTCCTCGCCAGCTTGCTCGCCTTCCTCACCACCGGGGTGGCCTGCGCGAACACCGGGCCCGACGCTTCGCCCGCGGTGGCCAGGCTCTTCAAGGCGACCGTCGTCGCTTCCGAGAACGGGGTCAGGGTGCGGGTCGCGTTGGTGAGCGACGGGGCGGCGACACCGAGGTCTTCCAGCAGCGGCGTGCCCGCGTCGGAGAACTCCTTCAGGTACTTCATCGTTTCGCGGAACTCGACCAGGAAGGTGGGGAACTTCTGGAGCGCCGCTTCCAGTTCGGCGCCGTGCTCGGAGCTCGCTTCGGCCGCTTCGCCGGAGTGGGCGAGGAAGCCGACCACGTGTGCTTTTTCCCGGGTCAGCGGTTCGAGGATTTCCTCCGATTCGGCCGCCAGTTGCGCGAGCTGGTCCTTCTGTTCGGTCAGCTCACCGAACAGCTTGTCGACCGAGCGCAGGGTCGGGTTCGCTTTCTTGATCGCCGCCTCGAGGTCCTGCCCGCGGCCCGCCAGGCCGGCGCCGAGTTCGTTGAAGATCAGCCGGAAGCGCTGCGCGTAGGGCAGCGAGTTGATGTTGTTGATCAGGTCCGGGTCGACCGTGGTCTGGTTGCGGCCCAGCGGCAGCAGGTGCTGGCCCGCGCCCGGTTCGCCGGCGGGGATCTGCCGCAGCGGCGGCGGTGGCTCCTCGCCCGGCGCCCGCGGCTCGGTCGGGTGGCAGTTGACGTACTTCTCGCCGATCAGCGACTGCGGGCGGATTTCGCAGCCGGCGTCCTGGCGGAAGTCCTGGAAGCTCGGGTCGGAGATTTCGAGCTCGATGATCGCCTTGCCGGGGACGTCGACGAGCTTGCCGTCCTCTTCGGCCGTCGGTTCGCCCGGCAGCGAGACGCTGACCGACTTGATCGTGCCGACGTTGGCGCCCGCGACCCGCACCTGCTCGCCGGCGACCATGAACGAGCCGTTCTCGAAGACCGCCCGCACGACGTAGCCGTCGTTCGACCCGCCGCCCGCGATCAGCACGATCGCGGCGACCACGGCCGCCACCACGACGAGGCCCGCGAGCACCCTTTTCATCCGCCCGTCCCCTGGTTCACGTTGCACTCGGCCGGGGTGACGGAGCTGCCGCCGTGCGGCGGGTTGACATAGGGGTTCGACGCGTCGGCGGCGGGCTGGGTGGCGCCACCGGGACAACGGCGGGGGGTCGAGGTCGAGGTGAAGCCGTTGAACTGTTCCGCCCGGGTGATCGGCGTGAGCTTGCCGCCGTCGTACTTGAAGAGGTTGGCTCCGGAGATCGATGCCCGGACGTAGTTGCCGTTGCCGTCGTAGGCACCCGCCACGGCACCGAGGTCGCCGAGCGCGTTGAACAGGTCCGGCGTGTAGGAGCGGGCGAAGGTGAGCTGCGGCTGGAAGGCGGCGATCGCGGCTTCGGCGTGCGGGAAGGCGTGCGAGGCGCGCTGCTGGACGACCGGGATTTCCCGCAACAACGAGGTCGTGTCGTTATGTGGACCGGGCCGGTTCAGCGCCAGGCCGAGGTTCCGGGTGAAGGGGATGAACTTGTTCAGCACCGGGCGCAGTTCGGCGAGGAACGGGGCGAGGTTCTTGGTCGCCGGCTTGGCGGTGTTGATCAGCGGTTCGACGTCGTCGAGCGCGGCGCGCAGGTTGACGAAGGTCGTGTTCGACTGGCGCATCACCGGCGGCAGCTCTTCCAGCGTCCGTTCCAGCGCCACGTTCTGGCTGCTGATCGCCTGGAAGGCCCGGTTGGCGTGGGAGATCGCGCTCGACAACTGCGCCCCGCGGCCGGCGACGGCGCTGGTCAGGTTGCTGGTGCTGACCAGGAACTTGGAGAGCAGCTGTTCGTCGGCGTTCAGTTCGGCGGCGAACGCCGTCGCCCGGTTCAGCGCCGTGCCGAAGTACTTGTAGCTTTCGTTCGCGTCCTTGCCGCGACCGGCGTAGATCTGCCCGTTGCCCTTGATGAAGTTCTGCAGGCCTTCGCGCACCTTCGTCGGGAAGCTGTTGAAGAGCTGGTCGACATCGACCGGCGTCGTGGTCGAGGCGAGGCCGAGCGTGGCGCCTTCGTCGAGCGCCGGATTGCTGTTCGGCCCGGGGCTGATCGAGAGGTAGTGGTTGGCGACGCCGGAGAGCGAGGTGGCGCGGATCACCGCCGTCGTCCCTTCGTGCAGCTCCTGTTCCACTTCGACATGGACTTCGGCCAGGTTGTCGGGGCTCAGATCGATGCCGGAGACGGTCCCGACCGGGGAGCCGCCGATCGTCACCTGGTTGTCGTTCACGAGCTGGCCGGCGTTCTGGAACATGAAGGTGTACTTGTGGCCGCCACCGCCGGTGAAGAGCACGATCGCAAGGACGATCACCACCACCGCAAGGGCCCCTATCGCGGCGATGCGCGCTGGGGTGGTCCCTCGGCTCGGAGCCGAGCGTTTCTCCTCGCCTTGGGGTTTCGCTGCCACAGGTCGTCGCCTGCCCCTCCCTTGGCCCCCTCGAACCCTGCGGATGGGCGCGGGAATCGTATCCGAGGCGATCCCCGCCAAAAGGGGCCTGAAGGGGGGCTTAATGGGAAATCAACGCGCTACTCTGGCGACGCGGACCGGTTGGGGGAATGGGAGGCGATCCGCACAATTTCCGATCCAGGAGCAACTCAATGCACAAACGTTTCACTCTGATCGCGGGCCTTGCCGCTCTCGTGGCGTTCGCGATCCCGGCCTCGGCCGCCCTTGCCGGCGAAACCGTGACCGGGCCCGACGGCAATACGCAGTCGATCGAAGCCTCGGTCGCGCCGAAGGCCCTCTATAAGAAGACGGCCTCGCCGGCGACCCTGAACGTCGAGGTGAAGACCGGGACGACCGGCTCGAGCGGCGTGCCGAGCCCGCCCGTCCACGACATCATCGACTTCGACCAGAACCTGTCGCTGGCGACCAAGGGCCTGCCCACCTGCTCGGCGTCGCAGCTGCAGAGCACGACCACCGAAGCGGCCGAACAGGCCTGCGGCAAGGCGAAGATCGGCAGCGGCTCGGCGATCACCCTGCTGCCGCTGAGCGTCCTCTACACCGAGCCGACCAAGGTCACGGCCTTCAACGGCGCGCCGCAGGGCGGCAAGCCGGTGGTGCTCCTGCACGCCTACGGCACCTCGCCGATCCAGACCACCCTGGTCCTGGTCGGCACGGTCTCCAACTACAACAAGGAAGGCTACGGCCCGCGCCTCGACGTCACGGTCCCGCCGATCGCCGGCGGTGTCGGCGTGATCACCGACTTCAAGGTCAAGATCAACCGCACCTGGACCTACAAGGGCAAGAAGATGAGCTTCGTCAACGCCAAATGCCCGGCGTCGAAGAAGATGAAGTACCGCGGCGCCTTCACCTACGCCGACGGCACCACGATCAGCGCCGGCACGACGCAGACCTGCACCCCGAAGGCGGAACCGAAGAAGAAGTAGTTCCGGCCGCACCCGACCGCGACGGTGAGGCGGGCCGCGAGCCTGCCCCCGGCGCGGTCGGCTTCCCGTCGCGAGGGCACTCTTCGCCAGCTTTCTGACCCGCGGGCCCTATGTTGACCTCATGGCCCGCGGACCCCGCGAAGACGATGCATCGCACCAGGAATCTCCGGATCCGCCGAGAACGGCCGGCTATAGTTCATCCCATGACTCCGGCGGAATACTTCCGAAAGAATTACGCCAATCATCAGCAGGCGCTGAAGATGCTCGGCCACCCGGTTTCCCAAGCATCGAGGAGCTCAACCGGGAAATCGACGATAAAGCAGGCTCCCCCGAGCTCTGCAGGCTCGACCGGCCTTCACCGCTAGAGAGTTGTCTGGCCCGCGCCCGGGCTGCCTACAAAGACACGCCTGAGGGAGTGATCGAATGCGCGGCTCTACTCGCGCACGGGATCGCCGCAGCCCAGACCTTCGTTGACGGAAATCGGCGGACGGCCTATTTCGCCACCTTGGCCTTTCTGGACGAGAACGGGTACGCGGATCTGAGTCCGAGAGAATCAGACGACCACGCAGTGGCACGCCACCTGAGCAGGGTCGTCGACGCGCCTTTCGACCGTCGGCCCAAACCAGAGGACTTGGTGCGCCTGTTCACTCGACGGCTGAAGCGACGCAGGGCGCAGACCTGAAGACCAAGCCCGGCTACACGTTCAGCCGCGGCAGGACCCGGGCGAGCGGGCGGGGCAGCCACCAGACGCGGTCGCCGAGCAGGAGCATCAGCGCCGGCAGGAGGACGATCCGCACGACGGTGGCGTCGAGCACGACCGCGACGGTGAGGCCGATCCCGAGTTGGCTCACCGTCGCGATCGGCTCGCCCGCGAAGACGATGAAGACCGCCAGCATGATCACCGCGGCGCCGGTGATCACCCGCGCCGTCTTCTCGAGGCCATAACGGACCGCGGTCGCGTTGTCGTCGCCCGCGTCGTAGCGCTCCCGCATGCGGCTCAGCAGGAAGACCGCGTAATCGATCGAGAGGCCGAAGACGACGGCGAAGATCATGCAGGCGCCGACCGCGTCGACGTAGCTGTGACCACCCAGCGGCCAGTCCTCGGGGACGTGGAAGAGCAGCGTCAGGATGCCGAAGGCGACGCCGACCGTGAGCAGGTTGAGGCCGACCGCGATCGCCGCCAGCAGCAGGGCCCGCAGCACCACCACCAGCACCAGGAAGGTGACGAAGGTGATCAGCGCGATGATCCAGGGGATCCGGTCGCGGGTGATCTTGCTGTAGTCGTTCAACTGCGCCGCGCCGCCCGCCACGCCGGTCTGGAGGTTCGCGTTCTCCCCCAGTTCCGCCGCCGCGGCCGCCAGTTCCTGGTTCAGCCGGATCGAGCCCGGCGAGTTGAATTCGTACTTCGAGATCACCAGCATCGAGGCCGCCTGGCCGCCTTTGTTCAGGTCGATCGTCGAGGCGGCTTTTTCGCGCGGACCCGGCGGCGCCCCGTCGAGCGCCGAGAGCACGAAGTACCCCGAGTTGAAGAGCCCCGGCGTCTGTTCCTGCACTTTGCCCGCCTGCCGGCGGATTTTCGCCTTCCCTTCGAGCACTTCGACGCTCGCTTCTTCCAGCCCGGTTTCCAGCGGTTCGACTTCGACCGCGCCCGCGGCGAGGTTCGCTTCCAGCGCTTCGGCGCCGCCGCTGAGCTGGTCGAGGCCCTTGACCAGCGACGTCGCCCCGGTGCTCAACTGGTCGATGCCCTTCCCCAGCCGGCTCGCTTCCTTGGCCAGCTTGGTGGCGCCGTGGGCGAGCGTGTTGCTGCCCTTGCGGAGTTCCTGCAGGCCTTCGATCAGCTTGCCGACCCCGGCCGACACCTTCTTCATTTCGCCGATGATCGTGTAGTTGATGTAAACGGCGACGTCGTGTGCTTCTTCGGCGTCCAGGCCGATCCGCCGCTCCAGCCCTTCGATTTCGGCGACCATCCCCGCGTAGCCGTCTTCGTAGGGCGCACCGGTCACGGGGTCGGTGCCGGTCATCGCCGCGAGCGCCTGCTGCACCGATTCGAGCGCGGCGGCGGCGTTCGGGTCATCGGGCGGCGCTTCCTTGAGCTTCGCTTCCGCCGTCCGCAGCTTTTCCACGCTGACCTGCGCCGGAGCGAGGAGCCGGGGCAGCGTTTCATTCGCCTCGGCGAAAAGCTTGCGGACCACCTTCCGCTGCGGGCGCAAGGCGTTGTAGCGGGCGTTGGGACCGACGAAGGACTCGATCGCGGCGCGCGCCTGGAGCGCCCCGATTTCCGCCTGCAACAGCCCTTCGGCGAGCTTTTCATTGCCTTTCGCCAGCCGTTCCAGCGCGTCGATCGCGCGCTGGCTCCCGCCCGCCGCGCGGCCGAGGCCGCGGGCGATCAGCTCCGCGCCTTCGCTCGCGTGGTCGGAGCCCAGCGCCAGCAGGCCGGCGCCGTTGCTCGCTTCGGTGATCCCGCCGCGCAGTTCCCCCACCCCGCCCGCCGCGACGTCCAGTTCCCTGCCGAGTTTCCCGAGTTCCTTGACCGGCCCGAGGTTGCCGCCCGAGGCGAGCGCCGAGTTGCCGAATTCCTGCAGCGGCTTCACCCGCTTCGCCGCCGCCTGCGGCCCGATCACGACTTTGACGCCTTCGAGGTTGGCGACCTTGTGCTGGAAGTGCTTGAGCGCCGCCATGCTGCCCGCGCTGGTGATCGGCCCGTCGGGGTTGGTGGCGACGACCTGGAACGGGGCGTCCCAGCCAGGGCCGATCGAGTGGTCGACCAGTTCGGCGTCCTGCCGGGCGGGAGCGTCCTGGGCGAGCTGTTCGGGACTCGGCGGGCCCAGCTTCAACCCGATCGCGGGGGCCGCCAGAGCGAGCAGGATCCCGCCGATCGCCAGCGCCGCCAACAGCGGCCGGCGCAGGGCCCCGTTGACGAAGCGCATCACCGCGGAGCGGTCGGCACTCGCCTGCGAGCCGAGCCGCCAGCGGTCGACGTTCTTGCCGACCAGGGTGAGGATCGCGGGCCCGACCAGCGTCGCCACGGTGACGCTGAGGACGACGACCATCGCCACCGTCCCGGCCAGCGACACCAGCAGCGACCCGGGCAGGATCAGCAGCGAGACGAGCATCGAGATCAGCAGGGTCGAGCCCGCGAAGGCGACCGTCCGCCCGGCGTGGCGCCGCGTCTGCCGGGCCGCCTCGAGCGGCGCGGCGCCGGCTTCGAGCTCCTCGCGGAAGCGCGAGACCATCAGCAGGGCGTAATCGACCCCCAGCGCCAGGCCGATCATCGTGCAGACGGTCAGCGCGAAGGCGTCGATCGAGAACCAGTTGGTGAGGAAGTAGAGGATCCCGCGCGAGGCGAGCACGGTGATCGCGCCGAAGCCGAGCGGGATCACCGCCGCGATCGGCGAGCGGAAGACGAGCAGCAGGACGATCAGCAGGATCGGCAGGGCGATCAGCTCGCCGCGCTCGGCCGCGTCGATCGATTCCTCTTGCAGCGCCCGCGAGAGCGTCGCGTATCCGGTCTGCGTCGCCCGCACCGGCGCCGACACGTTTTCTGCGAGGATTTCGTCCAGTCGCGGCACGGTCTCGTTGACCGCCGTTTTGGTGTCGACGTGGAAGTCGGCGAGGACCAGCGCCCGTTCGGGCGTCGGGCGCAGCCCTTCGACCGAGCCTTTGTCCCAGGGCGAGAGGGTCGAGACGTTGGGTTCTTCGCGCAGCGCGCGGACCAGCCGTGGCCCCTGTTCGTCGAGCGCCGCGGCCGGGCCGCGCAGGAGGATCGCGAACGGCGCCGAGGGGCCGAAGTGGTCTTCCAGCATCGCGTTGGCTTCCGCCGAGGAGCTGCCGGGGACGTTGAGGGTGGTCGGGTCGAGCCGCGAGTCGACGCCGGTGCCGATCACCGCCAGCGCCGCGAGGACGATCGCCGCGATCAGCAGGATCTCGCGCGGGTGGCGCAGCAGCCATGGCACGCCCTGCCCCGCGCCCGATCCGCCCGGCCGCCTGCTTCCCCTGCTCCTGCCGCTTCCCACCCGTGGTAGTTTGGCGCCCAGGGGCTACGGGAGGAGCGAACCTATGCGGAAGACTGTGTTAAGGACGGCGATCTTGACGGTCGTCGCGCTGTTGGCGATGGGGGGAGTGGCGCTGGCGACGATCGTGCTGCGGGCGGGCCCGGTCGAAGTCGTGGCCGAAGGCGGCTTCACGCCGACGACCCTGCCCAAGCACGAAAACGCGCCGATCACGCTGCACGGCGAAGGCCATATCGGCGCCACCGGCGGCGGCCTGCCGCCGATCCTCAAAAAGTTGATCGTCTGGTACGACAAACACGGCGCGGTCGTCACCAAAGGCCTCCCGTATTGCACGAAATCGAAGCTGATGGCGACCACCTCGGCGACCGCACGCAAGGTCTGCGCGGGCTCGATCGTCGGCGAAGGCCATGGCACCGCCGTGATCGCCTTCCCGGAACAGAAGCCGTTCAAGGCGGGCTCGCCGATCACGATCTTCAACGCCGCCCCGCACAACGGCAACCCGACCGTGCTCGCCCACGCCTACCTCAGCGTGCCCGCGCCGACCACCTACATCGTGCCGGTGGAAATCCAGAAGGTGCACGCCGGGCCGTTCGGATTCCGCACCGAAGCGACGATCCCGAGGATCGCCGGCGGCTACGGGATCCCGCTCGAAGGCAGGCTGACGATCGGCAAACGCTGGACCTTCAAGGGCAAGAAGCTGAGCTACGCCAACGCCAGCTGCCCGGCCGGCAAGTTGCAGGCAAAAGTGGAAACGGAATTCTCCGAAGACACCAAACTGAACGGGCTGATCATCAAACACTGCAAGGGAGCCTGATTTGAGGCGCCGCCGCGGAGCCCTGCTCGCGGTCGCGGTCGTCGAGGCCGTCCTCGCCTGCGCCGCCGTCGCCGCCGCGGTCACGACCCAGATCGGCAACCTCAAGGTCAGCGCCACCGCCGAATTCCAGCCGCGCGCCTTCCCCAAGCACGGCACCCTGCCGGCCAGCTTCAGCAGCATCGTCCGGATCAAGACGCTGAACGGGGACCAGCCGCCGGCGCTGAAGACGCTGATCTTCGAATTCGACAAACACGGCAGGCTGAACTTCAAGGGCGTGCCGACCTGCACCGCGGCGAAGCTCGAAGGGACGACGCCCGCCGAAGCCCGCAAGCGCTGCGCCGGGGCGCTGCTCGGCACCGGCACCGGCAAAGCGCGGGTGGCGATGCCGGGCAAGGCGCCCTTCACGATCAGCTCGCCGATCTCGATCTTCAACGCGCCGCCGGAGGGCGGCCGGCCGACGATGATCGCCCACGCCTACGAGACGGTGCCCTCGCCGCAGGCGCTGATCGTGCCGTTCACGGTCGAGAAGGTGAACCACGGCCGCTACGGCTTCCGGACCGAGATCGAGCTGCCGCCGATCGCGGGCGGCGCCGGCGCCGCGATCCTCGCCGAAGCTCACTTCGGTCGCACCTACGTGCACCACGGCCGCAAAGTGGGGTACGCCGAAGCCGAATGCGTCGGCGGGCGCCTGCAGGTCTACGGCAAATTGATCTTCGCCGAAGGCAGCCTGCTGCAGTCGCTGCTGACCTCCCCCTGCCACAACGAATGAGACGACCGAGGCGGACCCTTCTCCTCCTCATCGCGCTCCTCGCCTGCGCGTTGCCGGCCGAGGCGGCGCTCGCCGCGGCGATGGTCGAAACGCGCGAAATCCGGCTGCGGCTAAACGCCGACTTCCAGCCTCTGAACCTGCCGAAGAGGAGCTTCGCCCCGGTCGAGTTCGAGGGGTACCTCGACGTCGCCAAGCCGGGCGGCGGCTCGCCCCCCGCGCTTACCCAGGTAGTCATGGACTTCGACCGCGACGGCCGCCTCGACGTCGCCGGCTTGCCGAGCTGCGCCGCCGAGCAGATCGCCGCCGCGAGCGTCGCCGCAGCGCGCGCCATCTGCAAGAGCGCGATCGTCGGGACCGGCATGCTCGAAGCGCTGGTCGCGCTCCCCAGCGGCCTCGTGCCGACCAGCTCAGCGCTCACCCTCTTCAACGGCCCGCGCCAGGAAGGCCACCCGACCGTCGTCGTCCACGCCCGCATCGCCGTGCCCGCGACCCAGACCTACGCCTTCGTCGTGCCGATCGAAAAGCGCCCGGGCGAATTCCGCTATCGCGCCACCGTCAACCTGCCCGAACTGGCCGGCGGCCTCGGCACGATCACCCACCTCAGCGTCAAGATCGGCCGCCGCTATACGGCCGGCGGCGTCAAGCGCAGCTACGTCGCCGCCCGCTGCACCGACCACATCCTCCGCAGCCACGGCATCTTCACCTTCGCCAACGGCCTGGTGATCGAAGGCGTCGGCCTCGAAAAGTACTGCGCCCAGCGCCCCTGACCCGGCCCACCGCCCAAGGCCCCAGATTCCTATAATCCGCCGTTCCGGGCCGTTAGCTCAGTTGGTAGAGCAGGAGACTCTTAATCTCAAGGTCGTTGGTTCGAGCCCAACACGGCCCATCATTTGCGTGGCTTATGGAGCCAAAGTCTCCCGGTCGCCCTTCTCGCCTTCGCCAACCGGGGTCAACGGTTGGGTCAACAGTGCGTTTCCGTCCCCCGGTGACCCGCGGATAGATAACTCCCGATTCAAACCGCTTGGATAAGCGGTTTGCTGTTGTCTTATCCACGCGGTGTCCCTATAATGTCCCAACGACCGGGCATTTGTGAGGCGAAAGGAGACCAGGCGGTGACGGCCACTCTGACCCCGGAGGAACGTCTAGGACATGCTGACGAGGAGCTACTCGACCTGAAGAATGGGTTTGTCGACGCAATCACCCAGCTTCAGGAACATCCTGAAATTGACAACTCGTTCGACGAACGCCTAGAAGGAATCGGCACGCGGCTTTCGGCGTTGCGAGAAGGGCTTCGACTCGAAGATGACCTAGACAAGGCGCAGGTCATCGAGTTTCACGAAGCCCTGTGGACGATCAATCGACTTCTGACCGAGAGGGAAACTTCCTATGACCTCGATGTCATCGACCAGCTGCTGGTCGCCATCGAGCGTGTGAGACATGTCATCCGCGACGCGCTCGACGAGCACGTCGTCGGGCTTCCAGGAGATGCCGGCCTGGTGGTTGACGAGTTGAAGCGATGGCTTCCGAACACGTCTAACGAAACCATCGCCAATCTCGTTGGCGTCAATCGAAAGACGCTGGCTCGATGGACGAAAGTGAGCCGGCCAGCGCCTCGGCAGCTGCAACTCGTGGCCCATCTTGTGGCCATCCTCAGACACAACTGGACCGAGGAAGGAGTCATCGCATGGTTCGGTCGACCAAGGCGAGGACTCGATGGTCGGAAACCAGTCGCTCTTCTCGGCGACCCAGGAGTCGAAGAGAGCTTGCTGTCCGAGGCAAGGGCAGGGCGATCGCAGGATGCCTAAGAAGCCCCCTCCGCCGCACGTCTCGCTTGAGGTTCGCGCCTACAGAGCAACGAGCTACGACGTGCCGCTGAGGGTGGCAGCAAACCGGCGCCCTGGGCGGTGGAACTTGGCGAGATCTGGCACCGCCCAATACCTTTGTCTTGACTCAGAAGGTCCCTTCGCCGAGAAGCTCCGTCATGAGGACTTGAAGACCGAGTCGGACGCCGCGATGTACACGACCACCCTCTGGGAGCTTCGGGTGAACGAGGGTTTCGTCGTTGACTACAGCACGTTCCAGAAAGCTGAAGATGCGGGCTTTCCGCCGGAGGCACTGGTCGAGGACGATCACGAGCGATGCCAAAGGGAGGCCCAGCGCCTACTCGGTCTGGGAGCAGGCGGCATCCTTAGCCCGTCGGCGGCTCTGCCAGGAAGCATCAACCTGACCCTTTTTGGTCCGCGGGTAGAAGTGAAATGGGACGCGCGGACCGGCGTCGCCTCCGCTATTCCTGCGCAGCGGCTAGCCGAAGGACACCCGCCCGCCGGTCTGGTCAAGCGTGTTCGATACCTTGGCGACGAGCATGAGGGGCTTCTAGAGCATCTTGCACAGCGGGCGAAAGTACGTCGTCGTCGCTAGACGACGACGTCAGTACCTCCTCTGCGGACCGGATGGAGTCAAGTAGGCGGTAGTGGTGTAACTACCCGTCGGGCTTGCTTCAGGCTGGGTGTAGCTCGATCACCTCCTTGCGCTCCTCGTCGCCCTGGTCCTCGAGGACCAGGGCGAGCGACTCGACCGAGAGGTAGCGGCGGGCGACCGGCCACTCGTCGCACTGCTCGATCAACAGGGCGTCGGCGAGGCGGAGCGCCGATGCGTCGCCGGGGAAGATGCCGACGACGTCGGAGCGCCTCCCGATCTCGCGATCGACCCGCTCCAGCGGGCTTGATCTGAGGGTCCCCAGATCCTCAGGGATCCGACCCCGCGAGGTCGGTACTTGAGAGGCGGGTCAACAGGCGACCCGGATATCGCCGCAAATTGGATCCCTCGCCCGGTCGAGAATCAGCTCTAGACGCGCCTTAGAACTCCCAGCCGCAAAGAGCCGCGGACCCCCTCGCTATCTCAAGGTCGTTGGTTCGAGCCCAACACGGCCCATCATCGGATCGGAACCAGGTTCGGTTCCGTCAGAGTTGGGCCCGAGGGCTCACGCCAGGAGGCGCGTTCGCACTTAACGACACATGTTGTCGCTAACTGCGAACTCGCTCCCGGCCGGGGCCCTCCGAGGGCCGGAAGCGTGACGTTCCCGGCATCTTCGTCACGGACAGGGGCGAGGTGTGGACCCTCACGCGCGGGGACGTCACGTAAGTCCGACCTCCCCCCGTCCCTGTGACGGGACCCTCCGGGATACGTGACGAACCCTTGGCCTCGCCCGCGAGCCTCCCGGAAGACGTGACGAACCCTTGACGCCTTCCCCGCAAACCCGCGCGCCCTGGGCTCCTCATGGGGGTCACAGCCTGCCCGGACCCCCATGAGGAGCCCAGGGCCCACCTCGGACGGCCGCAGGCCCCACGGGCCCCCACCTCGGACGGCCGCAAGCCCCCCGAGCCGCGGGCGCGGGCGCAGGCTATCCGCCGCCGAGGCTGCTGCCGCCGAGGCCCTGGATCGGGTTTTCGAGCGATTCTTTGCCCGATTTGCCTTTGGTCGCTTCTTCGACTTTCAGGCGTTCGCCGAATTCTTTGGCGCTTTTTTCGATTTTTTCGTACTGGTTTTCGAAGGATTCGCGTTCGAACTTCGTGCCGGCGAGCTTGACCGCTTCTTTTTTGGCTTCTTCGGCGAGTTTGAAGTTCTGCGCGTAGAGCGCGTAGAAGGCGAGCGTGCTCCAGCTGTTCAGGTCACTGCGTTGTTTGGCGACGATTTCCTCGGCGTCGGTGGCCGCCTTCACGTTTTCCATCGCTTCCGGCCCGGTGGTCGAGAGTTCGGCGAGCTGGAACAACGCCGGGGCGGCCTGGATCGCCAGGCCGGCGCTCGGTTCGCTCGCCGCGGCGACGTAGTTCGACCAATCTTCACTGGCCAGGGCAAGCTGGTTCTTGATTTCTTCGACCCCGCCTTCCGATTCGCCCTTGCCGCTGGTGATCATCGAGTTGGCGGCATTGATCCGCGCCCGCGTCAACGAGGCCAGGAGGGCTTCGTCATCTGGCGTTTTCACCAGCTTGGCTTCGATGTTTTCGGCCTGCTTTTCGAAGCTCTGGGCGGCGCTTTCGACGCTCGAGCTGATCCCGAAGATCGAGTTGATGTTGATCGCCCCGGTGACCAGGAAGAGGCTGAGCCCCATCAGGATCGCGAGGATCGCGTAGACGACTTTGACCACGTGCCGCCTGCGGCCGCGGATGTCAAAGACCATTCGGTGCTCGTTGCTGCCCTGCGCCATCTGCCCCTTCTCACTCCTGCGTGGTGGGCTCGGCCCCTCCCGCCCCTTCGCGCGGACGGCCAAACCAGCGTGCAAGCAAGATACTCAACTCGAAGAGAACCAGCAGCGGGACCATCTCGATCAACATCGAGACGGGGTCGACGCCGGGCAGCGCGGCGGCGACGATCGCGATGATCAGGTAGGCG
>Ga0153956_1002372_pt1 | contig 14027 bp, 12 predicted proteins | sample TSFL040MetaG_FD_104704 | JGI IMG/M metagenome (GOLD analysis project Ga0153956, IMG submission 104704) | Attine ant fungus gardens microbial communities from Florida, USA - TSFL040 MetaG | ecosystem: Host-associated > Fungi > Mycelium > Unclassified | place: USA: Florida, Wekiwa Springs... | reverse complement strand
GGGCGAATGCATGGGGCAGGAGCCGCGTCGCCAGGGCCAGGATCGCCACCAAGGCCAACGCGACCGCGATGCCTTCACCGAAACGTTGGCGCCTTTGGTTGGTTTGGGCGAGGAGGAACGCGGCAAGGAAGACGCCGAGGTACATGAGGACGCGGTCCGCCTCGGTGACGCTCAACTCGACAGAACCGGACCAGAGAGATGAGATTGCAGACCAAATCGCCAGACCCAGCAGCAGGCCGGAGCCCCAGTAGAAGGGCTTCGCCAGCAGCGAACGACCTGCCACACCGAGCGCCAGCAGCGCCACCACGATCAGCCAGACCACGAGTCCGGCGATGTGACGGGAGCTCACCGAGAAGCCTCCGCTGGTCATCGCGAGGGCCCCGATCAGGGCGATCGGACCGAGAAACGCCGCCGATTCCTCTAACCTCCCGCGGAATGCAAGGTGCCCCCCGCCGCCAGGCCCGTAGCTCGGCCCGCTCCTTTTTCTTGCTTCCGTCAGTGCTTGCTCTGCTGGCATTGGCTCTATTTCCCGTGAGCGCTTTCGCGGGCAATCCCGGCGAAACCGTCTACGAAACCGAAATTCCTTCGGTGACGAGCGAACCCTCGTCGGGTGGCACGGAAAAGACGCCTACCCATCACAAGTCTCATAACACCGGCAAGGGTGAATCGGACCAGGCGACCGGCTCCAACGCCGAAACCGGTGGTGCGGGTGCGGAAGGCTCCGAAGGATCCAAGTCTGAAGGTCATAAGAAGGAAGGGTCTTCTTCGAAGGAAGAAGAAGGCAATCCTTCCATGGCCGGCGGTGGCAACGGCGGCAACGGCAACAAACCGAATGGTGGCGCCAACGCCGGCGGGTCGGAAGGCTCGATCGGCGAATCGAAGGATCTCGGCGGCACCCAGTCCGGTCAGCCGGTCGCTGCCAAGAGCAGCGGCGGCGGTTCTTCGCCGGTCGTGCCCATCCTGATCGCGGTGGTCGTCCTCGCGGCGATCTCGATCGGCGTGGTGCTCTACCGCCAGCGTAAGTCGGACCAGGGTGGTTCCGACGGACGCGTCTCCTCGCCCAACGCGGGCTAGTCCTAAAACCCCATGCATGGAGGGATCGATGCTTAAAGCCAGCAGGAATGTGCGCGCCCTGACGGCCGCGTTGGCCGTGGTCCTGGCGCTCGGCGTCTTCGCCGCGAGCGCCGGCGCCGTGACCGCCAAGTTCTTCGGCGTAGTGCCGCAGTCCAACCTCACGCAGGAACAGTTCACGACGCTGAAGCAGGGCGGCGTGAAAGAGATGCGCGTCGCGATGATCTGGGGCGCCATCCAGCCGACCCACGGTGGCGCCGCCAACTGGAGTGAATTCGACGGGACCGTGGAACGCGCGGCCAAGAGCGGCATCGAACTGCTGCCGTTCATCGTCGGCGCGCCGACCTGGGCGGTGCCGAACGTGAACGTGCCGGGCGCTCCCGGCGCCAAGGCCCCGGCGCGCCTGCCGGTCGCCGGCTCCGCGGGCACGGCCTGGTCGTCGTTCCTCAAAGCCGCCGTCGCCCGCTACGGCACGGGCGGCACCTTCTGGGCCGAAAACCCGACCGTCCCGGTGAAGCCGATCAAGGCCTGGCAGGTCTGGAACGAGCCGAACTTCAAGTACTTCGTCGCCCACCCGAACCCGGCCGAATACGGGAAGCTCGTGAAGCTCTCCTCGTCCGCGATCAAGTCGACCGACCCGACCGCCCAGGTCGTGCTCGGCGGCCTCTTCGCCAAGCCGGCGGGCGCGCGGTACCTGAAGGGCAAAAAAGTCATGCACGCGACCAGCCCGAACTACTTCGGCTCCTACTTCCTCGAACAGATGTACAAGACGAACCCGGGGATCAAGTCGAGCTTCCAGGGCGTCGCGCTGCACCCGTACGTCGCGCGTTACCGGCAGCTGCCGTCGGAGATCGAAGAACTCCGCACGGTGATGACCCGGGCCGGCGACGCGGCCAAGGGCCTCTGGGTGACCGAGCTCGGCTGGAGCTCCGAACCGCCGCAGGGCCCGTCCAACGTGTTCGCGGTCGGCGTCTCCGGCCAGGCGCGGGAACTCAAAGGCGCCTTCACGCTGCTGAAAGCGGACGCCGCCAAATTCCGCCTCCAGCACGTCTACTGGTTCTCGGTCGATGACGCGCCGGAAACGTGCAACTTCTGCAACGGCTCCGGCCTCTTCAAGAAGGGCTTCGTGCCGAAGAAGTCCTGGACCGAATTCACGAAGTTCACCGGCGGAACTCCGTAAGCGGGGAGCCAACCCATCGGTCTGCGTAAGATCGATGGGTTGGCGACTCGTTCGAAACAGCCCACGAAGTCTGACCCGCTGGCCCCGTTCTCGGCGGCCACGCGGCGCTGGTTCGAGGCCTCCTTCGAGGGCCCGACGGAGGCGCAGGCAGGTGGCTGGGCGGCGATCTCCGGCGGCGACAACGCGCTGATCTGCGCCCCGACCGGCTCGGGGAAGACGCTCGCCTCCTTCCTCTGGGGGATCGACAAGCTGGCCCGGGAGCCGGACCTCGGCACCGGCGTCAAGCTCGTCTACATCTCGCCGCTGAAAGCGCTCTCCTACGACATCGAGCGCAACCTGCGGGCACCGCTGCGCGGGATCGGCGCCGAGATCGAGGTCGGCCTGCGGACCGGGGACACCTCGCAGAAAGACCGCCGGGCGATGGCGAAAACGCCGCCCGACATCCTGATCACCACCCCCGAGTCGCTCTACCTGATGATGAGCAGCTCGGTGCGGGAGATCCTCACCGGGGTCGAGGCGGTGATCGTCGACGAGATCCATGCGGTGGCGCAGACCAAGCGGGGGAGCCACCTGGCGCTGACTTTGGAGCGTCTTGACCACATGGTGCGGGCGGCGAAGGCGGGGGAGGGCATTCAGAGGATCGGGCTCAGCGCCACGCAGCGGCCTTTGGAGCGGATTGCTCAGTTCTTGGTGGGTCCTAAGCGGAAATGCAAGATCGTCGACGCGGGGACGCGGAAAGACCTCGATTTGGAGATCGTCGTGCCGGTCGAGGACATGGCCGACCCGGGCGCGCCCGCCTATCCGTCGGAGAACGGCACCGCGCAGCCGTCGGAAATCGAGCCGAGCGCCCACGTCCGCTCGATCTGGCCGGCGATCTACCCGGAGCTGCTGCGGCTGGTGCAGGAGCACACCTCGACGATCATCTTCGTGAACAACCGGCGCGCCGCCGAGCGCCTCGCCAAGCGCCTGAACGAGCTCGCCAACGGCGAAGGCGAGCAGGAGCTGCCGGCTACGGAGCCCGCCGGACCGTACGTCGAGATCGCTCGTGCGCACCACGGATCGCTCTCCCATGAGGAGCGGACGCTCGTCGAGGAGATGCTGAAGGGCGGGGAGCTGCCGTGCCTCGTCGCCACGTCGTCGCTGGAGCTCGGCATCGACATGGGGGCGGTCGACCTCGTCATCCAGGTCGAGTCGCCGAAGTCGGTGACCCGGGGGCTGCAGCGGATCGGCCGCGCCGGGCACGGCATCGGCGAGACCTCCAAAGGCCGGATCTTCCCCAAATACCGCGGTGACCTGTTGGAGTGCGCGGTGGTCGCGCGGCGCATGCGCGAAGGGGAGATCGAGGAGACGACGATCCCGCAGAACCCGCTCGACGTGCTCGCCCAGCACCTGGTCTCGATGGCGGCGCTGGACGAGTGGGCCGTCGACGACGTCGAGAAGGTCGTCACCGCGACCCAGTCCTTCCACGACCTCTCGCGCGAGCAGCTGGAGAACGTGCTCGACATGCTCGACGGGCGCTACCCGTCCGACCGCTTCGCCGAGCTGCGCCCGCGGATCGTCTGGGACCGCATGGAGGGGACGATCCACGGCCGCAAAGGCTCGCGCCAGCTGGTCGTCACCAACGCCGGGACGATCCCCGACCGCGGCCTCTACGGCGTCCACCTGCCGGACGGGCGGCGGGTCGGTGAGCTCGACGAGGAGATGGTCTACGAGGCGCGCGCGGGGCAGACGTTCCTGCTCGGGGCCTCGACCTGGCGGATCGAGGAAATCACCCGCGACCGGGTGATCGTCACGCCCGCGCCCGGGGCGCCGGGGGCGGTTCCGTTCTGGCGCGGGGACGGGGTCGGGCGCCCGGCGGAGCTGGGCAAGGCGATCGGCGCGTTCGCCCGCGAGGCGGTCTCGCGCGAGCCTGCCGAGCTGGCCAAGGAGTACGACCTCGACGAACGCGCCGCCAACAACCTCGTCACCTACCTGCGCGAACAGCAGGACGCGACGCGCGTGGTCCCCTCCGACGAGACGATCGTGGTCGAGCGCTTCCGCGACGAGATCGGCGACTGGCGCCTCTGCATCCTCTCCCCGTACGGCGGCCGGGTGCACGCCGCGTGGGGGCTGGCGCTGGCGGCGAAAATCCGCAACGAGCGCGATCTCGAGGCCGACGCGATCTGGTCCGACGACGGCATCGTCATCCACCTCCCCGACGCCGACGAGCCGCCGCCCGCCGACCTGGTGCTGGTCGACCCGCAGGAGCTGGAAGACCTGGTCGTCGGCGAGCTCTCCGGCTCGGCACTCTTCGGTGCGCGTTTCCGCGAGAACGCGTCACGATCGCTGCTGATCCCGCGGGCCTATCCGGGCAAACGCACGCCGCTCTGGCAGCAGCGGCTGAAATCACAGTCCCTGCTCGAAGTCGCGGGCGACTTCCCCCGCTTCCCGGTCGTGCTGGAGACCTACCGCGAGTGCCTGCAGGACGTGCTCGACCTGCCCGCGCTGGTCGACATCCTGGAAAAGCTGCACGCGCGCTCGCTCTCGCTGCTGGAGGTGGAGACGCCGACCGCCTCGCCGTTCGCCTCCTCGCTGCTCTTCGACTACGTGGCCACCTACATGTACGAGGGGGACACGCCGAACGCCGAGCGGCGGGCAGCGGCGCTGGCGCTCGATCGCGACCTGCTGCGCGAGCTGCTCGGACAGGAGGAGCTGCGCGAGCTGATCGACCCGGAGGCGCTGGAGGAGGTCGAAGCCCAGCTCCAGCACCGCACCGAGGCGGGGCAGGCGGGCGACCGCGACGCGCTCCAGCAGATCCTCCGCAACCTCGGCGACCTGACCACCGAGGAGGCGGCCGAGCGGGTCGAATCCGGCTACTCGGCCGAGTCGATGCTGCAGAAGCTGGCGGGGGAGCGGCGGATCGCGAAGGTGCGGATCGCGGGGGAGGAGCGCTGGATCGCTTCCGAGGACGCCGGGCTCTACCGCGACGCGCTCGGCGTGCCGCCGCCGCCCGGGCTGCCGGAGACCTTCCTCGAGGACCACCCGGACGCGATGCGGGCGCTGGTCCGCCGTTATGCCCGCACGCACGGCCCGTTCCCGACCGGGCAGCTGGCGCACCGTTATGGCGTCGACCCCGGCCCGCCGCTGCGCGAGCTGGAGAACGAAGGGGCTCTGGTCCGCGGCGAGCTGCTCCCCGGCGGGACCGAGCGCGAGTGGTGCGACTCCGACGTGCTGCGGCGGGTGCGGCGCGCCTCGCTGGCGCGGCTGCGCAAGGAGGTCGAGGCGGCCGACCGCACCGAGCTCGCCCGCTTCCTGCCGAGCTGGCAGAACGTGGACGCGTTCCGCAAAGCGGGCGCCGGGCCGGACCGCCTGCGTGAGGCGCTGGTCCCGCTGCAGGGTGTCGCGCTCACGCCGAAAGTCTGGGAGACCGACGTCCTGCCCCGCAGGCTCGGCGCGTATTCCCAGAACTGGCTCGACCAGCTCTGCACCAGCGGCGAGCTGATCTGGATCGGGGCGGGCAGCCTGGGACGCAGCGACGGGCGCGTCGCGCTCTACTTCCGCGAGGACGTGCGCCTCGCCGGGCCGCCGCCCGCCAACGGCAAGCTGGAGACCCCGCAGGGGGAGGTCCACGACGCGATCCGCGAGCGGCTCGCCGGCGGGCCGTCGTTCTGGCTCGACCTCGTCGCCGACATCGCCCACCCGGCCGAGGACCTCCACAACGCGCTCTGGGACCTCGCCTGGGGCGGCGAGGTGACCAACGACGCCTTCGCCCCGCTGCGCGCGCCGCGCCTGCGCGCGGTGCCCAACCCCCGCCAGGCGGGGCGGCGCTTCTCCCGCCGGCGCTCGACCGCGGGCGCCGCCGTCCAGGGACGTTGGTCCCTGACCGCATCGATCTTCGTCGGCGCCCCGGGCCCCGGCGCGCGCCTCCGCGCCCAGGCCGAGCTGATGATGGAGCGCTACGGGATCGTCACCCGGGAGACGGTCCTCGCCGAGGGCGTCCCGGGCGGTTTCTCGACCCTCTACTCGGAGCTCGGCAACCTCGAGCTGCTGGGGACGGCGCGGCGCGGCTACTTCGTCGAGGGGCTCGGCGGGGCCCAGTTCGCGCTCCCCGGCGCGGTCGAGCGCCTGCGGTCCCTGCCCGAAGCCCAGGGCGGCGAGTACCTGGTGCTGGCGGCGACCGACCCCGCCAATCCGTACGGCGCGTCCCTGCCCTGGCCGAAACTCGAGGGCGGTCGGCGCCCCGGCCGCACCCCCGGCGCCTACCTGCTGACCCGCGACGGCGAGCCGGAGGTCTTCGTCGAGCGCGGCGGCCGCGGCCTGTTGCGGCTGCGCGAGATGAACGAAGGCGAACTCGGCAACGCCATGCAGGCCCTCGCCGACGCGGTCGTCGCCGGGCAGCTGCCGAAACTGGCGATCGAGAAACTCGACGGCGAGGCGATCATCGGCTCGGGCCTCGAGGAGGCCCTGATCGGCGCCGGATTCAGCCGCGGCCCCCGCAAACTGACCGCCTCCGCCCACTGAGAGTCGATCCGCGCCGGGCCGTAACGTAAGTCCGCTATGGACCTGTCTCATGAACTCGCCCAACGGAAAGGTCGAGGAGCGTTCTTCACGCCCGATCCGATCGCTGAATGGCTGGCTGGCTGGGCGATCAGAGATAAGCCTTACGCGAAGGTTTTGGACCCGACGTGCGGGGAGGCCGTCTTTCTCCTATCTGCGGCAGGCCGTCTCAGATCGCTCGGAGTCGAGGGAGATCTACGGAATCAGCTTTTTGGAGTCGACCTACACCGGGCCAGCTTGGATTCTGCAGCCGAGTTGCTGACTTCAAAGCATCGCGCCTCGGCCACCCTAATCGAGGACGATTTCACGTCGCTCGAAAGCCCGGCTCAGCTTGGTCATAGCTTGCCGATGATGGACGCGGTGATTGGCAATCCGCCCTTCGTTCGATACCAAGAACATCGCGGTGACGCTCGTAAGAGCTCGGCCGCAGCAGCACTGGCGCAGGGAGTGCGCCTGTCGGGTCTTGCTTCATCTTGGGCGGCATTGCTGGTCCACGCCGCAGCATTCTTGAAAGACGACGGACGCTTGGCGATGGTGTTGCCTGCGGAGCTTCTGACCGTGCATTACGCGGAACCCATCAGGCGATGGCTCCGAAAGAGATTCGCTGCGGTACGGATGGTGTTCTTCGATCATCTACAGTTCGCCGACGCTGAGGAGCAAGTTGTGCTCGTGGCGGCAGAGGGAAGCGGCGGCTGTGACTCCATCACCCTTATGGAAGTTGAAAGTGCAGAGGATCTTGCCAACCTGCACGCGCTCGACCCCTTTTCGGCGGTCCCTGCCGATGAGGGAAAGTGGACTGACCTTCTCATGGTGCCGTCGCATCGGCAGCTTTTCCAGAGGACTTCCGGTGAGCGGTTTACCACTCTCACGGCCTTCGGAAAGCCTGAACTTGGGACGGTCACCGGAGCTAACTCGTTCTTCACTCTGAGTGAAGCGACCAGGCAGGAGTTCCAGATCCCGGAGCGCTACCTGCAAAGAATTTCGCCCCCCGGCACCAAGCATCTGAAAAGCTCGACCTTCTCGCGCGGAGATTGGGAGGAGTTGCGCTGCGCCGGCGAGCGTGTCTGGTTACTTCAGCCGAACCGGTTGAAGAATGGAAGCGCGCCTGCCGGAGTTCGTTCCTATCTCAAATTCGGCGAAAGCCTAAAAGTCCAAGACGCCTACAAGTGCACGGTCCGGCAAGACTGGTGGCGGCCGCCGGCCGTGAGCCCGCCTGACCTGTTCTTCACTTATATGTCGCATCGCTTCCCACGCATCATCTCTAATTCGGCTGAGGTGGGGTTCCTTAATTCGATGCACGGCATCCGACTTGGCGAAGACATCTCGAGCACCATGAAGGAGGCATTACCTCTGTTGGCTTTCAACTCCTTGACGTTGCTCGGCGCAGAGATTTTCGGCCGCGCCTACGGCGGGGGAATCCTCAAGATGGAGCCGCGCGAGGCCGCTTCTCTTCCGGTCCCCCGACCGGACGTGGCAGAGGAAGCGTGGGAGAAAGTCGCTCCCCAACGAACCTCATTGGATCAGATGCTTGTCAGAGGCCGATGGGAAGAAGTCGTCGCTGTGGTCGATGAGATCCTTCTTCGAGGTGTAGTAGGCCTTGAGGCAGCCGATGTCGATGCGCTCAGGGTGTCAGGGGAAGGGCTCCGGAAGCGGCGGACGAGAGAGCCACGGTGACCGATAGTTTCGGTGAATACGATGCGGTCCTGAGAAGAGCCGATCTTTCGCCTAACCCGTGGGACGACGGTGAGTACGTGCCGGATTGGGATGTTCTCACGAAGCTTCTAAGCATCCCCATCGAGGCCGGTAAGGCGGAATCGCAGCAGTCGGGCGCCGCTGCCAAGGCATTTGACTCTTGGATAGCCCACGAGTTGCGCCGTGCAGGATTTCCCGAAGACGCAGTTTGGCCGCGAACGAGGGAACCCCGGGTCCTCCCCGCTGATCTACGACCGCTCGAGGGAACTATTGACGAGCTCTCGACACTTCTCGATGAGTTCGAGAAGGAACACGGGTCACGACTAGGCCCGCCCGCTTTGAGACGTGCGATCAAACGATTGCCGAAAGAGCTGCCAGGGTCCCATTCCGCTTCGATTCTTGGTCGGTTCTATTCCAAGCAGGTCGATGTCGTGGTGTCTGCATGGCAACACGGCCCAGACGTGTTGATCTCGACCAAGACGATGTTCAGCTCATTTCAGAAAAACAAGAACAATCGCTACGAGGAGGCTCTCGGCGAGGCTCCTAATCTTCGCGATCGATATCCCCTCGCTGCGATGGGCTTTGCATTCTTGGTCCGGAACTCGATCTACAAAGAGCAGGGCGCGTTCGAGCTGCTCCGCGATCTTCTGGCGCGGCTTCGGCGCCCGCACGGTCCCTTCGATGCAACGATGTTGCTTGTCGGCGAGTGGGGTGACGACCTTAAACTGGGCGAACTGGAGCAGCCGGCCGAAGATCTCTCGGCACCTCGCTTCTTTGAAGACCTGCTCGAGGCTGCAATGACGAATACGCCCGCCGATGTGCACCGAGATGTGCGGGTGCGAAAGCTAGGGAAGCCGAAAGGCGGTGTTCCGTCAGGAGACGATGATTTAGGGGAAAGTCCGGCTTCTTTGGACTGACCCGGGGGAGAACTCCGGGGTCCTCGGCCCTTGGCGCTTCATGAATTCAAGTGAGCCGTTCGCCATTGCTGGAACCCGCAAGAAGTGCCGTCGATATGTAGCCGCCGTCGTCTTCGAGGCGTCCGATTATGAGACCGCTGTCCATTTCTCGGACAGGATGAGGGAGGTAATCGACCCAGTCTGGGTGAGCTCACCAGGCGCGGCGGATCAAGCGTATGTCTATGAAGCTTTGGAGATCAGGCTTCTCGGAGACGGCGATTTGATCGTTGTCACGCCGGAGAAAAGCCTTAAGACATGCCCGAATGTCGGGTTGATAACGCCAGCCGACTCCCCATTGCCATAATCGATGAGGGTGGCTGAGACGACTGAGCAGAGCGCGGTCGAGCTGCTGAGGAGCGTGCCGCTCTTCGCGGACCTCGAGGAAGGAGAGCTGGAACGCTTCTCCCAGGTCGCCGTGCCCCGATCCTTCCCGGCCGGGACGCGCGTCTTCCACGAGGGCGACAGCTCCGATGCCTGCTACATCGTCAGCGAAGGCAGCTTCCGCGTCACCCGCGAACACTCGGACGGGCGGGCGATCACGCTGGCGACGCTCGGGCCGGGGGAGATCTTCGGCGAGCTGGCGATGTTGGACGGGGATACGCGCTCCGCGTCGGCCGAGTCGATCACCGACGGGACCCTGCTGGCGCTGCCCGCCAACGACGTCCGCAGCCTGCTGGCGCGGAACCCGGAGATCGCGCTGAAGCTGGTCGCCGGGCTGGTGCGCCGCCTGCGCGCCGCCAACATGCGCCTCTCGCGCCAGTCCTTCCAGACGGTGCCGAGCCGGGTCGCCGGGATCCTCGCCCAGCTCTCGCGCGAGGGCCAGGACAGCGGCCCGGAAGGCGACGGCGAGATGTCGGAGGTGACGATCCGGATGAACCAGACCGACCTCGCCCAGCTGGCGGGCACCTCGCGCGAGTCGGTGAGCCGCTTCCTGGCCGAGCTGGAGCGGGCCGGCGTGGTCCGCTCCGGCCGCGGGCGCGTCACCGTCCTGCAGCCGAACAAACTGCGCAACTACATCTACTAGAGCGCGTCCGGCGCATCGCGGCCGACCGCGTAGAGGATGCCCGCCAGCGCGAGCACCCCACCGACCCCGAACTCCCACGGAATCTGGACGAGGAGGTAGATGCCGACGCCGATCAGGGCGAGGAGCGCGGTCGCGCCGACGATCGTCCGTGCGGTCATGTGGCGACGATAGCGCCGGGTAGCCTCTTCCGATGGACGAATCGCCTGAGCATGATTTCGGCGCGCACCGGGCCGAGATGGTCGAGCACCAGCTGCGCGAGCGGGGCATCCGCGACGAGCGCGTGCTCGCGGCGATGGGGGAGGTGCCGCGCGAGACCTTCGTCTCGGAGCGTCGGCGGGAGCTCGCTTACGCCGACGCGGCGCTGCCGATCGGCTCCGAGCAGACCATCTCCCAGCCCTGGATCGTCGCCGCGATCCTCCAGGCCCTGGAGCTGAAGGGCGGCGAGCGGGTGCTGGAGATCGGCACCGGCTCGGGCTACTCGACCTGCCTGCTCGGCCGCCTCACCGACCACGTCGTCAGCGTCGAGCGCCACTCGACCCTCGCCCGCACCGCCGCCGAGGCCCTCCGCGCCTGCGGCGCCGACAACGTCGAGCTGATGGTCGGCGACGGCAGCCGCGGCGTCCCCGACCGCGCCCCCTTCGACGCGATCGCCGTCCACGCCGCCGCCCCCGCACCCCCACCCGCGCTGATCGACCAGCTGGCCGAAGGCGGCCGCATGGTCGTCCCGGTGGCGGAGGGCAACGAGGAGATGCTGACCGCCCTGCGTCGCCACGGCGACGAGCTGGAGTCCACCGCGATCACCCCCTGCCGCTTCGTCCCCCTGATCGGGGCGGAGGGGTTCTAGGCAGTCCGAGGTGCGGTGTCCTGGGCGTCTCATGGAGGTCCTGGCAAGCTGTGACCTCCATGAGACGCCCAGGACGTGTGGGGTTCGCGGGGAGGACGGCGAGGGTCGGGAAGTCTCAGGACTTCCGCGGGCGTCCCGTGCGCGACCGGTCACGAAGGGCCCCCCGGGGGCCGATCCGTCGACGAAGACGCCGGGACGTCACACCTCCGCGCGCCTTCGGCCTCTTCTCGGGCCTGGAAAAGAGGCCCGAGGACGCGCAGCGCGAAAGTGACCGTTGCCCAACACGCACGGAACCGTGACGTTCCCGGCATCTCCCTGACGCCTTGCGAGTCTCGTCACTCGTTTCCCGGCGCCGTCGCCGACTACGCGGCGCTCATCTCGCACGAGGGCGAGTTGGGGGAGGCGCGGTATGACGACGACCACTTCGAGGCCAAGCTCGCGCTCGCGGCCGAGCTCGCGGTCCCCCTCGTCTCGACCACCTTCGGGGCGCCGAGCGCGGCGCAGGTCGAGGCGCTGCACGCCGCCGGGTGCGCGGTCTGGGTCGCCGTGACCTCGCCCGGCGAGGCCGAGCTCGCGCTCGCGGTCGGGCCCGACGCCCTCGTCCTCCAGGACTTCGAGGCGGGCGGGCACCGGGGGTCGTTCGACGACCTGGCGCCGCGGGACTTCGGCCTACTGGCGCTGCTTCGGCTCCTCGCCGGGACGACCGACCTGCCGTTGGTCGCCTCCGGGGGGCTCTTCGACGGGGCCGGGATCGCCGCGGCCCTGGTCGCCGGCGCGGCGGCGGCGCAGCTCGGCACCGCTTTCATGCTCTGCCCCGAGGCGGCCACCTCGCCCGCCCACCGCGCCGCGATCGAATCCGACGCGCCGACCGACGTCACCCGCGCCTTCACCGGCCGCCGCGCCCGCGGCATCGTCAACCGCTTCATGCGCGAGCACCACGAGGCCGCTCCGTCCGCGTATCCCGAGGTCCACCACCTGACCCAGCCCCTGCGCCGCGCCGCCCGCGAGGCCGGCGACCCCGACCGCATCCACCTCTGGGCGGGTCAAGCCCACGCCCGCGCCCGCCCGCTCCCCGCGGCGGCGCTCATGGAGGCCTTCGCAGCCGAAGCACGAGGAGCCGGATGGCGATGACCCCGAACGAACCTCCCGCTGTTCGTGAGGGAGGGGTCATCGCCATCCGGCTCCCCCGCTGACATAGACTCCGCTCCTCCATGCGCGGCGGCATCTTCGTTCTGAACTTCTACTCGGCGGTCTTCGCCGACCAGCTGAAACGGGGCCGCAAGACGGCGACGATCCGGCTCGGCGACAAAAGCGCGAAGTACGAGCGCGGGCAGCTGATCTGGATCACGATCGGCTTCCGCCACAGCCCGCGGGAGAAACTCTTCGCCGCGGTGATCGACGACGTCGAGGTGAAGCCGCTGTCGGAGCTCTCGCGCCGCGACATCGAGCACGACAATCCCGAGTTCCGCGAACTGGACGACACTCGCCGCTTCCTCGAACAGATCTACAGCCGCCCGGTCGACGACAAGGACCTCGTCACCGTGGTCCGCTTCTCGCAGATCGTCGAGCCGCCCCGCGCGCACCTCGGCAACGGGGAGACGCCGCACCACAACTGAGCGCGATGCGGTACTCGTTCCTGACCACCTGGCTTCTGCAGTCGCCGCGGGAGCCGGTCTGGGACGCGATCTACGACGAGGCCGCCTGGCCGGAGTGGTGGCGCGGGGTGGAGGTCGCCGAAGAGCTGCGGCCCGGGGACGCGCTCGGGGTCGGCACGAAGTCGCGCATGGTCTGGCGCAGTTGGCTGCCATATCGGGTGGAATTCGAGGTGACGGCGACGAAGGTCGAGCGCTTCTCGCTGATGGAGGGCCAGGCGGTCGGTGACCTCGAAGGAGTGGGCCGTTGGCGGCTCTACGAGCAGGACGGCGTCACCGCGGTCCTCTACGAGTGGGACGTGGCGACGACGAAGCCCTGGATGAACCGCATGGCGCCGCTGCTGCGGCCGGTGTTCGAGTGGAACCACGATTGGGTGATGCGGCGCGGCGGCGAAGGGATCGCCGAGCGCCTCGGCTGCCCGTTGCTGGCGCTGGATTAGCGTCCCGGCACTCTCCGTCCCAGAGCGCCGAATTTTTACCTGGCCGGCACCCCCGCGCTGCTATCTTTCGTGCCGTTGGCACTCTTGGCTAGAGAGTGCCAAGCCGGAACGGAGCCGGAAACGGCTTCAGACCGGGATTTCCCGCCTTCACAAGCAAACCACCTACCGAACGACGGAGGATCATCGATGAATCTGAAGCCCCTCGGGGACCGGCTGATCGTGAAGCCGGTCGAGGAGGAGGAGACGACTGCCAGCGGCATCGTCCTTCCCGACACGGCCAAAGAGAAGCCGCAGAAGGGCAAGGTCGTCGCGGTCGGCGACGGCGCCATCAACGAGGACGGCAGCCGCCGGGCGCTCGACGTCGCGGAGGGGGACGAAGTCCTCTACTCCAAATACGGCGGCACCGAGATCACGGTCGAAGGCGAGGACGTCCTCGTCCTGCGCGAGTCGGACGTGCTGGCCAAGGTCAGCTAGTTCTGCCCGGACTTAGAACCACCAAGGAGGACTGAAAACACATGGCTCACAAGGAGCTGAAGTACGCAGAGGAGGCCCGCGGCGCTCTGCAGGCCGGCGTCGACGCCGTCGCCAACGCCGTCAAGGTCACCCTCGGCCCGAAAGGCCGTTACGTCGTG
>Ga0153956_1002371_pt1 | contig 14033 bp, 13 predicted proteins | sample TSFL040MetaG_FD_104704 | JGI IMG/M metagenome (GOLD analysis project Ga0153956, IMG submission 104704) | Attine ant fungus gardens microbial communities from Florida, USA - TSFL040 MetaG | ecosystem: Host-associated > Fungi > Mycelium > Unclassified | place: USA: Florida, Wekiwa Springs... | reverse complement strand
GCGTTGATCGAGCGGGTGGAGCCGAACTGCCGGATCGACACGACGAGGTCCGCCGCGGCGAGCGCCTCGGGCGAGAGGCCCGGTCCCTCCTGGCCGAACAGCAGGATGCAGCGCTCCGGCAGCTCCGCCGCGACGATGTCGACCGACCCGGGCACGTTGTCGACCGCGACGATCGGGATCCCACCCGCCGCCGCGACGAGGTCCGCGACGGTCGCGTGGTGCTCCACGTGCTGGTAACGGTCGGTCACCATCGCCCCGCGCCGGTTCCAGCGCCGCCGCCCCACGATGTGCACCGACTCCGCGAGGAACGCGTTCGCGGTGCGCACGATCGACCCGATGTTGAGGTCGTGCTGCCAGTTCTCGATCGCGACCGCGAAGGGATGCCGCCGGGCGTCGAGGTCGGCGACGATCGCCTCCACGCTCCAGTACCGGTACGCATCGACGACGTTGCGCGCGTCGCCGTGCTCGAGCAGCTCCGGGTCGTAGCGCGGGTCGTCGGGCCACGCCGCGCGGCCGCCCGGCCACGGACCCACGCCGACGGGACCGCGCTCGTCGTCCTGCCCATCCGTCACCCTGTTAATCTCGCGGCATGCAGTGGGATGCCGCGACGTGGCTCGCCGACGGACGTCCCGACACGATCGTCCACGGCGACAACCTCGCGCTCGCCGCGACGCTCCCCGACGGCGTCGCGCGCCTGGTCTACCTCGACCCGCCGTTCAATACGGGCCGCACCCAGCGCCACCAGCCGGTGCGCACGGTGCGCGATGCGGAGGGCACGCGCATCGGGTTCCAGGGCCGCAGCTACGCCGCGGTGCGCGGGGAGCTCTCCCGCTATGATGACCGCTTCGACGATTACTGGTCGTTCCTCTCCCCGCGGCTGGAGGAGGCCTGGCGGCTGCTGGACGAGCGCGGGACGCTCTACCTGCACCTCGACTACCGCGAGGCGCACTACGCGAAGGTCGCGCTGGATGCGCTGTTCGGCCGCGACTGCTTCCTCAACGAGCTCATCTGGGCCTACGACTACGGCGCCAAGTCGACCCGGCGCTGGCCGGCGAAGCACGACACGATCCTCGTGTACGTGAAGGACCCCGACCGCTACCTCTTCGACTCGACCGCCGTCGACCGGGAGCCGTACATGGCGCCCGGCCTCGTGACGGCGGAGAAGGCGGCCCGGGGCAAGCTCCCGACGGACGTCTGGTGGCACACCATCGTCGGCACGAACGCGGCGGAGCGCACCGGCTACGCGACGCAGAAGCCGTCCGGCATCCTGCGCCGCATCGTGCAGGCCTCGAGCGCACCCGGCGACCTCGTGCTCGACCTGTTCGCGGGATCCGGCACGACGGGCGCTGCGGCCACCGCCCTCGACCGCCGCTTCCTGCTCTGCGACACCAGCCCCGACGCCGTCGCCGTCATGCGCACCCGCCTCCCCTCCGCACGCGTCGATACGCTGGCAGCATGAACGCGACGCGCGATCCCGAAGCGGGCGCCATCCGACGCCGCGAGATCGAGTGCTGGCTCACCGACATGGACGGCGTGCTCGTCCACGAGAACACCGCCCTGCCCGGTGCCGCCGACCTCATCCGCCAGTGGACCGACACGGGCACCCCGTTCCTGGTCCTGACCAACAACTCGATCTTCACGCCGCGCGACCTCGCCGCCCGACTGCGCGCCTCCGGCCTCGAGGTGCCCGAGGAGGCAATCTACACGAGCGCGCTCGCGACCGCCGACTTCCTCGCGAACCAGATCCCCGGAGGCTCCGCGTTCGTCATCGGCGAGTCGGGGCTGACGACCGCGCTGTACGAGGCGGGATTCACCACGACGGAGACCGACCCCGACTTCGTGGTGGTCGGCGAGACCCGCAACTACTCGTTCGAGGCGATCACGAAGGCGATCCGCCTCATCGACCTCGGCGCCCGCTTCATCGCCACCAACCCGGATGCCACCGGCCCGAGCGCGGAGGGCGCGCTGCCGGCGACCGGCGCGATCGTCGCTCTCATCACGAAGGCGACCGGCAAGGACCCCTACGTGGTCGGCAAACCGAACCCGATGATGTTCCGCTCGGCGATGAACAAGATCGGCGCCCACAGCGAGAACACCGCGATGATCGGCGACCGCATGGACACCGACGTCGTCGCGGGCATCGAGGCCGGCCTGCACACGATCCTCGTGCTGACCGGCATCAGCGACCGCAGCGAGATCGAGCGCTATCCGTTCCGCCCCTCGGAGGTCCTCGCGGGCGTCCACGAGCTGGTGAGCACGGAGCCGCTGGAGACCGAGCTGTAGCAGCTCACCCGTCCGCCGGCGCGGCCACGCTCCCCGTGAGCGGCTCCCCCGACGACCGCGTCACGAAGCAGTAGTACCAATGGTCGCCGGCATCCCACTGGGCAGCCGTCGCCGGGTAGCTGGCCTGGATCTGGGCGTCCGAGTACTGCGCGGCGGCCGCGAGATCGATCACCCCGGGCGCCGAGCACAGCACCGACATCTGCGCCTGCAGGGCGGCCTGCCCCGGATACCCCGGTGTCGCCGGATCGGGGAGCCAGCCCCGGTCGACGAGCTGCGCAGGGTGCGGCGTCGCGCAGTCGACGACCGTGTACCGCTCGGCCCATGCCCCCGGGAAGCTCGCGAGGCACTCGCCCCCGAGCAGCGCGTCCCAGCGGTGCGTCCCCGCGGCGACCGGACCGGCCGGGAGGCTCGTGACCAGGGGCGTCGGGGAGGCCGAGGCCGTGTGGCGATGCGTCGGCTCGGTCGGCGCGACGGCGGAGAGACGGACGCCGAGGAAGAACAGCGCGGCGACGCCGAGCAGCCCGACGAGCGCTCCCGCGACCGCGAGCAGGATGCCGTGGCCGCGCGTCATATGCGGCGGCTCGTGATCGGGACGCGGCGGCGACCGGCGGACGGCCGGCGCCGCGGGCGGCGCAGGTGGCGGGGCCGCGTCGTACTCCTGGAACCGGTCCTGCCCGAACAGCGTGTCGATCCCCGAGGTCGGGTCGGCGGGATCGGCGTCGGCCTCACCGGACGCGTCGGCGGCCGTGGTGATCAGCTCGTTGGCCGCCGTGTGCGAGACGAGCGGGATGGGCCGGGACGGCTGCCTCGTCGGCGCGAACGGCCCGGTGGTCGGATGCACCTCGACCGGCTGGGTCGCGTCACCGAGGTCGATCGGTCGGGTCGGCTCGGGATCCCGAGCCTCGGTCACTGCGGTTCCAGCCCCAGATCGCCGAGGGAGATCGCGGCCCGGTACGGATACCCGGCCGCCTCGATCGTGGCCTGCGCTCCGGTCGCACGGTCCACGACCACGGCCACGCCGACGACGATCGCGCCGGCGCGCTCCAGCGCCTCGGCCGCCTTCAGCGGCGAGCCGCCCGTGGTGGAGGTGTCCTCCAGCACGATGACGCGCTTGCCCGCGACGTCCGGGCCCTCGACCTGCTTGCCGCGGCCGTGATCCTTCGGCTCCTTGCGCACGACGAACGCGTCGTAGCTGCGGCCGAGCGCGGCGGCCTGGTGCAGGACCGCGGCGGCGATCGGGTCGGCGCCCATGGTGAGCCCGCCGACCGCGTCGACGTCCGGGATGTCGGCGATCAGCTCCGTCATGACCCGCCCGATGAGGGGGGCGACCCGATGGTCGAGGCTGATCCTGCGCAGGTCGATGTAGTACGACGCCTTCTTGCCGCTCGTGAGGGTGAAGTCGCCGTGGAACACGGCCTCCCGCGAGATGTGGTCGATCAGCTGCGCGCGGTCGTCGGTCACACGGATACGGTAGCGGGCCCCCCTGCGCGCACGCCTCCCTCGTGCGGGACAGGGCCGCGGGCGTCGCCGTGGCGTCGGGCGACGGTGGTCGCGGCTAGCGTTGGCGCTATGCGCCTGGCCACCTGGAACGTCAACTCCGTGCGGTCGCGCGTCGGCCGCGTCGTCGACTGGCTCGGCCGCGAGGACGTCGACGTTCTCGCGATGCAGGAGATCAAGTGCACGGAGGCGCAGTTCCCGTTCGCGCCGTTCGAGGACGCCGGCTACCGGGTCGCCGTGCACGGCCTGAACCAGTGGAACGGCGTCGCGATCGCGAGCCGCTACGAGCTCGAGGACGTCGCGACGTCGTTCGCCGGCCAGCCCGGCTTCCTCAAGGGCGCCGAGGGACCGGACCTGCCGCTCGAGGCGCGCGCCATCGGCGCGACGACCAACGGCATCCGGGTCTGGTCGCTGTACGCCCCCAACGGCCGCGCCCTCGGCGACCCGCACTACGACTACAAGCTCGACTGGTACGCCGCCTTCCAGGGCGCGATGACCGAGTGGATGGATGCGCATCCCGACGTTCCGCTCATGGTCTCCGGCGACTTCAACGTCGCACCGCTGGCCTCCGACGTGGGCGATCCGACGATCGTCGAGGGCGTCTCCACGCACGTCTCGCCTCCCGAGCGCGAGGCGTTCCAGTCGCTGCTCGACGCCGGCTTCGCCGACGTCGTGCGCCCGCTCGTGCCCGAGGGCTACACCTACTGGGACTACAAGCAGCTCCGCTTCCCGCGCAACGAGGGGATGCGGATCGACTTCGTGCTCGGATCGCGCCCGTTCGCCGACCGGGTGACGGGTGCCGCGATCCACCGGAACGAGCGCAAGGGCGACGCCCCGAGCGACCACGTGCCGGTCTCGGTCGACGTCGACCTCGCCATCGAGGACGACGACGACCGTCCGATGATCTTCTGACCCCGCCGCTGGCCGACCCTGTCGAGACCACCCCGCCCCCCGGTGGTTGAGCCTGTCGAAACCACCCCGCCCCCGCCGGTGCTCGGAGCGCCGAAGCCGCGAGACCACCCCGCCGCGTCAGCGCGGCGCGAGCAGCAGCGCGATCACGACGAGCGCCGCGATCGACAGCACCGTCGTGATGAGCACGACGTCGCGGGCGAGCACCACTGCTGCCCCGTAGCGCTGGGCGTAGTTGAAGACGTTCTGCGCCGCCGGGAGCGCCGCGAGCGCGACCACGACGAACAGCTCGTGCCCGCTCAGGCCGAAGGCGAACGCGCCGAGCAGCCAGGCGACCACCGGCATCACGACGAGCTTGAGGGCGCTCGCGAGGATGACGGACGCGCGCTCCGTGCCCGGGGCGAGCGCGCGGGTGCCGCGCAGCGACATCCCGAAGCTCAGCAGCACGACCGGGACGGCCGCGCCGCCGATCAGCTGGAACGGGGCGAGCACCGGGTCGGGCAGCTTCACCCCGAGCAGCGCGACGATCAGGCCGAGGACGGTGCCGATGATCATCGGGTTGGCGAGCGGGCGCAGGATCGTCCGGCCGATCGAGGTGCGCGCACCGGTCGCGATGTCGAGGATCGCGAGCACGATCGGCGTGAAGACGATGAGCTGCAGCAGGATCACCGGAGCCGAGCTCGACGCATCGCCGAGCACGTACAGCGACACCGGCAGGCCGATGTTGTTCGCGTTGACGTACCCGGACGCCTGCGCGCCGACGACCGTCTCGACGAGCGGACGGCGTCGGAGGGCGGCGACCGCCACGAAGATCGCGAACATCGCAACCGCCGACAGCGCCGAGATCGGCAGCACCGACGAGAACAGCCGCCGCACGTCGGCCTCGGCGAGCACCGTGAACAGCAGCGCCGGCTGCAGGACGAAGAACGCGAGCCGGCTGAGCGCGCGCTGCGCGCCCGATCCGAGGAGGTCGACCCTGGCCACGACGTAGCCGACCGCGATGACGACGGCGATGATCGCGAATCCGATCAGCACGCCCACCACGCCTCGAGCGTAGAGAACCGCGGCCTCCTCGGATCGCAGCGCGCGGGAGCGGGCGGGGGAGCGGGCGCGCTCGGCGACGGCGGCGAGCGTCGCGCGCACGGAATCCGCCGTCTGATCCCTGCCGGAAGGGCAAAGCCGTGCGCCGACGCCGGATCTGCGCAAGAGCGTTGCGCCGAAGGCAACCCTTTGCGGCGATCCGTTCCGTAGCGTCGTCCGCATGACCATGACGACGCCCGCGACCACGCCCGCACCCCCGGTCGAGCAGATCGAGCACAGCGCCGCGTGGCACGACCTCAAGGACGCCGTCCAGCTCGTCCGCGCGGAACAGCTGACGGATGGCAGCATCCCCGACGCCGCCGACCGCCCGGAGCTCCGGGGGGCCGTCGACCGCATCCGCGTCGCGATCCGTCACCTGTCCCCGGCGTTCCCGCACGAAGGCGCGTACCTCGAGGCCCTGGACACCGACCTCGCGCGCTGGGCGGACGACGGCTTCGGCATCCCCGACTTCCTCGACTCGCTCGTCGCGTTCCAGCCGCAGCAGCACCGCGTCGACGGGCTGCGACACCTCGTGCTGTTCCCCATGACGACCCAGAACGGCTCGCCCGACCGGCTGCTCGAGGCCGTGCTCGTCGAGGTCGTCTGGCCGGATTTCATCGCCGAGCTGCAGGAGACCTACACCAACGCGCTGTTCGTGCCGATCCGCTTCGTCGACTTCACCGGCGGCTACGACACGAACTCGGCCGTGCTCTTCCCGGAGACCGTGGCGATGCGCGAGATCCCCCGCTTCACCTGGGGCGCGATCTTCGCCGACCGCGAGGCGGCGCGCTTCCGCCGCGTCGTGCGCGCGGCCGCCGACATCACGAAACTCGACGTCACCGACGACCTCGCGCGGCTGTTGGGCGACCAGCGGCTCACGGAGGAGACCTTCGTGATGTGGGACCTCATCCACGATCGCACCCACATGCGCGGCGACCTGCCGTTCGACCCGTTCATGATCAAGCAGCGGATGCCGTACTTCCTCTACTCCCTCGAGGAGCTGCGCTGCGACCTCACCGCGTACCGCGAGGCGACCCGGCTCGCCTCCGCCCTCGACGACGACGGCGAGGAGCGGCCCGAGGCGATCCGCGACCACGCGCGCCTCGTGCGGGTCGCGATCCTGTTCGACCGCATCTTCCGCTTCCCTCTCACCGGCTCCCGAGTGCGCAACTACGACGGCCTCGGCGGGCAGCTGCTGTTCGCGTGGCTGCACCAGCACGGGGTGCTGCACTGGACCGACACGCAGCTCGCCATCGACTGGGATGCCGTGCCCGCCGCGGTCGGTGCCCTCGGCGACGCGATCGACGAGCTCTACTGGCGCAGCATCGACCGCCCGAAGACGGCGCACTGGCTCGCCGCGTACGAGCTCGTGCGCGGCACGCTCGCGCCGAATCCCGCGTCGGCCTGGGCCCGGGGGCTCGGCGACGAGATCCTCGCCGGCGCCCCGAAGGGCTACACCGACGCCGTGCTCGACGACGAGTTCCCGCTCTCGATGTTCTACGAGGCGCTCGGCCGCAAGCTCGCCGACACCATCGCCTCCACCACCGGCATCACCGGCATCACCGCATAGCACTCCGCCAGTGCGCGAAATCCGCTAGTCCTGCACGCCTTCACCCGCGGATTCCGTGCACTGGCGCCGGTACAGGAGACTGGACCCATGGATCGCAGCTTCGCCTCCGACAATTACGCGGGGGTGCACCCCGAGGTGCTCGCCGCGCTCGCCGCCGCCAACGACGGCCACGAGATCTCCTACGGCGAGGACTCGGTCACGCAGCGCCTGCGGGAGGTCGTGAAGGCCGAGTTCGGCGAGCGCGCCGAGGCGTACCCGGTCTTCAACGGCACCGGCGCGAACGTCGTCGCCCTCACGAGCGTCCTGCCCCGCTGGGGCGCGCTCGTCACCACGACGACGAGCCACATGCACACCGACGAGGGCGGCGCGCCCGAGAAGACGGCCGGGCTCAAGCTCTTCCCGGTGCCGACCCCCGACGGCAAGCTCACCCCCGAGCTGCTCGAGACGGAGGCGTTCGGCTACGGCGATGAGCACCGCGCCCAACCGCTCGCGGTCTCGATCGCGCAGACCACCGAGCTCGGCACCCTGTACCGGCCGGAGGAGATCCGCGCGGTCGCCGACGCCGCCCACGCGCACGGCATGACCGTGCACCTCGACGGCTCGCGGCTGTGGAACGCGGCCGCCGCGCTCGGCGTGCCGTTCCGCGAGTTCACGACGGATGCCGGGGTCGACGTCCTGAGCCTCGGCGCCACCAAGAACGGCACCCTCGCCGCCGAGGCGATCGTCGTGCTCGACCCGGCCCGCGTCGATGGGATCGTGTACCTGCGCAAGACGGCGATGCAGCTGCCGAGCAAGATGCGCTTCCTCAGCGCGCAGATCCTCGCTCTGTTCGACGGCGGCCTCGGCCTGCGCGCGGCCGCGCACGCCAACGCGATGGCGGCCCGGCTGCGTGCCGCGATCGAGGGCCTGCCGGGACTCGGCTTCTCGCAGGACACCGACGCGAACGCCATCTTCGCGGTGCTCGACAACGCGGTCGCCGACCGCATCCGCGACCGGTACCGCTTCTACGACTGGGACCGCGCCGCCGGCCAGGTGCGCTGGATGACGTCCTGGGACACGACGGAGGCCGACGTCGACGCGTTCGCGGCCGTCATCCGGGAGGAGCTCGCCCGGTGACCGCGCCGGTGCGCCTCGCGATCCCGACCCCGCCGGGACCGCATCCCGCGATCACGAACTGCTGGGCGTTCCGCGACGGCGATGCCGTCGACCTCGTCGACCCGGGATGGCACGACCCGGCCGCGCTCGCCGCGCTGGAGGCGGGGCTCGCGGCGCTCGGCTCCGGCCTCGACCGCGTGCGCACCGTCGTCGCGACCCATTGGCACGTCGACCACCTCTCGCTCGCGGAGGTCGTGCGCGAGCGCAGCGGCGCCACGGTGCTGCTCGGACGCGGCGACGAGCCGGATGCCGGCATCCCGATCGACCGGCTGCTCGGCGACGGCGACGAGCTCGTGCTCGGCGACCGCGCGGTCCGGGTGGTCGCGACACCGGGCCACACGCCCGGGAGCCTGAGCCTCGACGTGGTCGAGGAGGGCGTGCTGCTGACCGGCGACACCGTCCTGCCCGGCATCAACCCGGGGCTCGGGCTCGGCACGCGGGTCGTCGGCAACCCGATCCGCGACTACCTCGCCACGCTCGACCGGATCGCGACAGCCTTCGCGGATCGGACCGGCCTGCCGGGGCACGGGGACGACATCCCGGACCTCGCCGCGCGCTGCGCCGAGCTCGCCGCCCACCATCGCGCCCGCACCGACGCCGTCGCCGCCGTGCTCGCCGAGCGGCCGGACGCGACCGTCGAGGAGATCGCCCCGCGGCTCAGCTGGACCGGCGGCTGGGAGAACCTCCACGGCATCACCCTCATGTCGGCCCTGCGCCAGACCGCCTGGCACCGCGAGCTCGCGACCACCCCCTCCTGACCCCCACCCAGATTCGAGTGGCCGAAAACCGTCCCTCCGCGCGGAGGGAAGGGCGGTTTTCGGCCACTCGACGCGGGATCCCTAGGCTGGGGGCCATGCCCACGGATCCGGCGAAGCCCTGGCTCGACTCGTACGCCGAGGGCGTGCCGCACGAGATCCCGCTGCCGACCGGGTCGCTGTCCGACCTCATCCGCGCGTCGGTCGCCGAGTTCGGGCCGCGCACGGCGATCGAGTTCTTCGGACGAGAGTGGAGCTACGCCGAGCTCGGCGCGCAGATCGACCGTGCCGCGGAGGGGCTGCGCCGACTCGGCGTGCGGAAGGGCGACCGCGTCGCACTCGTGCTGCCGAACTGCCCGCAGCACGTCGTCGCGTTCTACGCGGTCCTGCGGCTCGGCGCGATCGTCATCGAGCACAACCCGCTCTACACGCCGCGGGAGCTGCGCCACCAGTTCGAGGACCATGGTGCGAAGGTCGTGATCACCTGGGACAAGCTCGTGCCGCAGATCCAGGCCTTCCCCGACGACGTCGCCGTGGACCGCATCATCTCCGTGAACATGACGAAGGCGATGCCCGGCCGGTTGCGGCTCCTGCTCTCGCTGCCCATCCCCGCGGCCCGCACGCAGCGCGCCGAGCTCACCCAGCGCGTGCACGACACCCTGCCCTGGGAGGACCTGCTCGCCGACCAGCCGATCGCGGCGAGCGTGCCGGGGCCGTCCGTGGACGACGTGGCGCTCATCCAGTACACCAGCGGCACCACCGGCAACCCCAAGGGCGCGACGCTCACCCACCTCAACCTCGGGGTCAACGCCGCGCAGGCGCGCGCCTGGGTGCCGACGATCAAGCGCGGCGACTGCACGGTCTACGCGGTGCTGCCGCTGTTCCACGCCTACGGGCTCACGCTCTGCCTCACCTTCGCGATGAGCATGGGCGCGCGGCTCGTGATGTTCCCGCGCTTCGACCCGGACCTCGTGCTCCCGGTGGTCAGGAAGCACCCGCCGACCTTCCTCCCGGCCGTGCCGCCGATCTACGACCGGCTCACCAAGGCGGCGCAGGAGAAGGGTGTGTCGCTCGAGGGCATCGAGATCGCGATCTCGGGCGCGATGCCGCTCTCGCAGGCGGTCATCACGCCGTGGGAGGCCTCGACCAAGGGCTACCTCGTCGAGGGATACGGCCTGTCCGAGACGAGTCCCGTGCTCATGGCGAACCAGGTCGCCGACAACCGCAGGCAGGGCACGGTCGGCCTGCCGCTCCCCCTCACGGAGGCCCGCGTCGTCGACCAGGACGACCCCACGAAGGTCCTGCCGCTCGGCGAGACGGGTGAGCTCGTCGTGCGCGGCCCGCAGGTGTTCTCCGGCTACTGGAACAAGCCGGAGGCCACCGCCGAGGTGTTCGCGGACGGCTGGTTCCGCACCGGCGACATCGTGCGGATCGACGAGGACGGCTTCGTCACGATCGTGGACCGCATCAAGGACCTGGTCATCACCGGCGGCTTCAACGTGTCGCCGACCGAGGTCGAGGACGCCCTGCGCGGCTTCCCGGGTGTCGCCGACATCGCGATCGTCGGCATCCCGAACGATCGCGACGGCGAGCACGTCACCGCCGCGGTCGTCGAGAAGCCGGGCGAGCACGTCGATCCCGCGGCACTCATCGCGTTCGCGAAGGAGAACCTGGCGCACTACAAGGCCCCCAAGAAGGTCTATGTGGTCGACGAGCTGCCGAAGTCGCTCATCGGCAAGGTCATCCGCCGCAAGGTGCGCGACCAGCTCCTCGACCACGACGCCTGACCCCCACCCCCACCCCGCGCCTCGCCTCGCCTCGCACCTCCGTTGGGGAGGACGACACGCCGGACGTCGTCGTGCGCCAGCGCGATGCGCGGCGTGTCGTCCTCCCCGACGGAGAGAGTCCGGGGAGGGCGGCGGGGTAGCGTCGGAGGCATGCGCTTCGGCATCTTCATTCCGCAGGGCTGGCGGCACGATCTCGTCGGCATCGATCCGAATCGGCAGTGGGCGGTGATGAGCGAGCTCGCGCAGCACGCCGACGCCGGACCCTGGGAGTCGATCTGGGTCTACGACCACTTCCACACCGTGCCGATCCCGAGCGCGGAGGCCACCCACGAGGCCTGGACGCTCATGTCGGCGTTCGGCGCGACGACGAAGCGGGTGCGGCTGGGACAGATGTGCACCTGCATGAGCTACCGGAATCCCGCCTACCTCGCGAAGGTCGCGGCGACGATCGACGCGATCTCGGGCGGACGCGTCGAGATGGGCATCGGCGGCGGCTGGTACGAGCACGAGTGGCGCGCGTACGGCTACGGCTTCCCGCCCGTGCGGGAGCGGCTCGGCCGGTTGCGCGAGGGCGTCGAGATCATGCACCAGGCCTGGACGACCGGCGAGGCGACCCTGAACGGCGAGTACTACCAGGCGGACGGCGCGATCGTCCGCCCGACACCGCTGCAGGAGGGCGGCATCCCGCTCTGGATCGCGGGCGGCGGCGAGAAGGTGACGCTGCGGATCGCGGCGCAGTACGCGCGGTACACGAACTTCGCGGGCGACCCGGCGACGTTCGCGGCGAAGAGCGAGCTGCTCCGGCAGCACTGCGCCGAGCTCGGCACCGACTTCGGCGCGATCACCCGCAGCGCGAACTACAACACCGTGGTCGGCGCGACGGATGCGAAGGTGCAGGAGCGCCTGGCCCGCATCGATGCGCGGGTCCGGCCCTACCTCGGCGACGAGGTGGCCGACCGCTTCATGGCCGAGTACCGCAGCCCGAACGCGCTCGCCGTCGGCACCCCGGAGCAGATCGTGGAGCGCCTCCGCGCGGTGAAGGAGCTGGGCCTCGGGTACGCGATCCACTACTTCCCGGAGGCCGCCTACGACCGCACCGGCATCGAGCTGTTCGAGCGGGAGGTCATCCCGGCGCTCGCCTGATCGGTCAGCCGGCGACGACGACCCGACAGCGGATGCCGGGAACCGCACCGAGCTTCGCATCAGCGGTCAGGAGCGGGCAGGCGAGTTCCTCGGCGAGAGCAAGATACGCCGCGTCGTACGGTGTCGCGTTGTTCATGAGTTCGATGATGCGCGGGAGGAGCCCCGCCGTCGGCCAGACGTCGAAATCGAACGTTCCGAAGGATCCCACCGCAGCGTCGAACTGCGCCCGGTCGATGCGGCGCCCGAGGAGGCGACCTCGGAGCGAATTGATCACCTCGAGAGTGAAGTGCTCGGGAACGACCCAGTGGAGTTCACCGGAAAGCGCCGTCTGTACGGCCAAGCGCCGCTCCGGAAAGCTCGGAAGCAACAGCTCGTTGATCGCAGAGGCGTCGACGACCAACGTCATGCGCGGCCCACGACGTCCAGAAGCTGCTGCGTGCGCTCCTCCCGCTGGCGACGGATGAGGTCGGCGGCACTCTCCGCCGCGGGATCGATCCAGGCGATCGGTTCGTCGCGGAGCTTCTCGAGCGCGGCGCGGTTGCGCGCCATTCTCGCCTCGTGCGCGAGCACGTCCTGCAGGAAGACCTGCAGCGACTGCCCGCGGCGCTGCGCCTCGGTCGTCAATGCCTCCCGCACGTCGTCGGGAACGTCCCGCACCTGGATCGCCACCATGCATGCAGAATAACATGCATTCCCGCATGCGGGAAAGATCAGACCACAGCGCCCTCGAACCGCGACACCGCCAGCCCCTCGCCGTCGCGATCCAGGTCGACCCGCACGGTGTCGCCGTCGCGGACGCTGCCGTCGAGCAGCGCCTTCGCGAGCCGGTCGTCGATCTCGTGCTGCATGAGCCGGCGCAGCGGGCGCGCCCCGTAGATCGGGTCGTAGCCGCGCTCGGCGAGCCAGCCGCGCGCGTCCGGGGTGACCGCGAGCTGCAGCCGCCGCTGCGCGAGCCGCCGCTCGAGCCGGTCCACGTACAGCGAGACGATCTGGCCGAGGTCGCCCTGGGTGAGCGGCGCGAACACGACGATGTCGTCGAGCCGGTTCACGAACTCCGGCTTGAACGCCTGCCGCACGAGCTCCTGCACCGCGTCCTGCTTCTGCTCCCACGGGAGCTCCGGGTCGACCAGGACCTGACTGCCGAGGTTCGAGGTGAGGATCAGGATCGTGTTGCGGAAGTCGACGGTGCGGCCCTGGCCGTCCGTCAGCCGCCCGTCGTCGAGCACCTGCAGCAGGATGTCGAACACCTCCGGGTGGGCCTTCTCGACCTCGTCGAGGAGGATCACCGAGTACGGGCGCCGGCGCACCGCCTCCGTGAGCTGTCCGCCCTGCTCGTAGCCGATGTACCCGGGGGGCGCGCCGACGAGCCGGGAGACCGCGAATTTCTCGCCGTACTCCGACATGTCGATGCGCACGAGCGCCTTCTCGTCGTCGAAGAGGTACGCGGCGAGCGCCTTGGCGAGCTCCGTCTTGCCGACGCCGGTCGGGCCGAGGAACAGGAACGAGCCGGTCGGACGATCGGGGTCGGAGATGCCGGCGCGCGTGCGGCGCACGGCCTCCGAGACGGCGCGGACCGCGTCCTTCTGCCCGATGAGCCGCCTGCCCAGCTCCTGCTCGAGGTGCAGCAGCTTCTCCTGCTCGCCCTGCCGCAGCTTGTCGACCGGGATGCCGGTCCACGCCGCGACGACGGAGGCGATGTCCTCGTCCGTCACCTGGTCGTTGACCATGCGCGGGCCGACCTGCTCGACCTGCTCGGCCGCGCCGAGGCGCTGCTCGATGCCCGGGATCGTCTCGTAGTTGAGCTTGGACGCCTTCTGGTAGTCGCCCTCGCGCATGGCGCGGTCGAGCTGGATG
>Ga0153956_1002370_pt1 | contig 14040 bp, 15 predicted proteins | sample TSFL040MetaG_FD_104704 | JGI IMG/M metagenome (GOLD analysis project Ga0153956, IMG submission 104704) | Attine ant fungus gardens microbial communities from Florida, USA - TSFL040 MetaG | ecosystem: Host-associated > Fungi > Mycelium > Unclassified | place: USA: Florida, Wekiwa Springs... | reverse complement strand
GATGAAGTGCTCGCGGTGAAACAATCCGCAAGCGCCCAATGACAACAACACCGGAATCCAAACCACGCGCAGCGCAATCCTGAAGCCCCGGCCGCCCAAAAGCGCCGAAAGGCCCGTAATTATCGGATCACGCTGTACACGAGCACTCAGATCGTTCATACCCACTCCTGCGCAGAAACGCGGGCAACGTCGTTATTCAGCCAGTTATGGCAGCGGTGATAAATCGATTTCCACGCGCCGGTTGCGCGCGCGCCCCGCATCGGAATCGTTGCCGGCGACAGGCCAGCGCGGACCGTATCCGGCGGTGCGAACTCTCGGCGCGGCAACCTGGTGCTGCGTGAAAAATCCACCCACGCTTTGCGCGCGACGCTCGGATAAATGCTGGTTATGTTCGAAGCTGCCGGTAGCATCCGTATAACCTTTGACGTTGACGGTTGTTTTCTCGTATTCCTTGAGAATTTGCGCGATGTTTTCGAGGATCGGCACAAAGCGAGGCTCAATCTGCTCGCTATTGGGAGCGAAGACCGTATTTCCCGGCAACACCACCTTGATGTTCTCGCCATTGCGCTGCACCAGAATGCCACTACCGGCGACGCGGGCGCGGAGCAGTTGCTCCTGGCGATCCTGATAAGAGCCGGTCGGAGCCAATGGCGGCTCGGGAACCGGCGCGGGCGGTGGAACCACAACCCGGTTCTCGGGCGGCGCCGGAGCCGGCTTCGGTGTGACAACTTTACCCTCGCCGCCCTGCGTGGTTCCGGAGCGGTCGTCGTGCGTGTTGACCGCACAGCCCGCAAGCAGCGCGACGGCGATCAGCAAACCGCAGCGCACATGAGAAAACTTAGCCATGACATCAAACCTTGAGCAAAAAAACAGCGCGCGGACCGCTTCAAACAACTCCGCCAGGGCGATATTAACGTCCATGGCCCCCCTTCGCTACCGTGAAAATATTGCCCTCAAACCACGGCGACCGACGCCGCCGGCCTATGCCGCAGCAGCATTTCCGCGTCGCCGCGAGCTGCGTCCAGCAGGTCCTGGGGCAGTTTCGCATCGAACGGAAATACCGCGGCGCCGATCAGCGCGCGCAGGCTGCAAGCGCCTTGCGGCAGGTCGACCGTTTCAGCCAGCGCCTGCTGCACACGCCCAATGACGACCTCCATGCCCCCGCCGGCTTTTGAGATTGCACAGCATCAGAACAAACTCACCGCGCCCGACATGGGCGGCCATGTCCGTCCGCCTCAGGCACAGATGCAGACGGCGCGTGGCCTCGCGCAGCACCTGGCTCGTATTGGCAGCGCTCTCCCCCGCCCAGGCCGGAACCAGAGGCTCCAGACGAACGGAAACCACCCCCCACCAATGTGCCGTTGCGGCGGGCGTGCTCAAGGGCCTCCGCCAGACATCCGCCCAGCCTGGACTCATTGACCAGACCGGTCACGGCCTCTTCCTGGTCGCCGCCGGTCGATGCCGCCTGCGTGCGCTGCAATGCCCATCTGGCGCCATGATCGTGAGCCGCCACGGTAATCAAAACGGTCAGGGCCGAAAGGCCGTCAAGCAAGCCCGCTTCCGGGGCCGGCGGCTCAGCCAGCAGCGCATAAAGAACCAAGCCCGATCCCAACGCCAGCCAGGGCAACGCGGCGGCGCGCATGCCAAGCAGACATAAGGAACAAATCGCCAGGGCGGACGCGCCCGCCAAAGGGACAGATCCAGACCACAACCAACCGATGCCACAGAATAAGAGGAATCTCATCAGCGCAAAATGACCACAGCGCTCGCCTGAGCCATCAGGGCGAAAGCTCCGCAAAGAATCAACTGCGGCACAAACGCCTGTGCAGCGCGGTAACGCCCGTTTTGGGGATCTGAAGATTGTCCAGCCACATCGCCCACCGACGCAGCCACGTGTGAATCAAGCATCCTTTGCACTCCATTGATGGTGTTGCTTTTATTATTTTTTCCGCCAGTGTGTGACTAAAACGCGACGGCCGGTCCAACGCGCGCATCCGGACAGCATAGGAGAACACGCTCCGAATCCGCCGCGACGGGCATCTAACAATGCCCAGCCTTGGATCCACGCCGCATCCGTAAACGGGCTCGAACGCCCCGGAAAGCCAAAAACCAGGTATTTCTACCCGACACGGACGTATAAACTGCCCCGCCTGACGCTCACGCCCTCCCGCCCCCATTCAGTGAGGGTTCAGCTAGGCGTCGCTAGTCTCCCGAAAAAACGGCCGAACAGGGAGGAAAACAATGAAAAGCGTATGCGCGTATTCCCTTGCCGCGTTACTGATATGCAGCAGCTCCCTCGCCTCGGCGCACCACCCGGACGGGCAGGCCGGAGATGTCGAATATGCACGTGTCCTGAGCGCCGATCCCATTTACAAAACCAGTGAATACAGCCAGTCGCGCGAAGAGTGCTGGAACGGACAAGCCCCCGGGAGCACTCAATCGCACAACGATACGGACAAACTTTCCGGCGCCCGTGCTGGCCACGATGCCAGTCAGCCCAACCCGGGTTCTTATCGCCTTGCCGCTTATCATGGGGAGCGGATATGCGCCGCGGAGGCCGACAGGGCAAGCGGTGAGGAAGTGATAGCATACCGCGTTCGCTACCGTTACCAAGGCCACGACTACGTCACGGAAATGCCTTATGACCCGGGGTCCAGGCTGCTGGCCGACGTCGATGTTCAACCTATTCGCTGGTAAGCTGACGCGCCATGTTCTTCAATGTTCGCGCACTGATCGCCATTCTGGCGCTGGCTCTGGCCGGCGCTGTGGTGCAGGCTGGCCCGCGCTGGCAGCAAAACAGCCCGGAATACGGTCAGCGCAACGGCCACAGCCAGCGCAGCGTCAATGACGTCATCGGCGAGGTGGAGAACCGGTACGGCGGCAAAGTGGTCGGCGTACAGCAGGCGCAGCAGGGCGAGAACTCCATGTATCGGGTCCGCGTCCTGCAGCGCAACGGCCGAGTCAAAACAATCATGGTGCCGGCCGACCGGCGGCGTTGATCCCGGACACGAATATCGATGCGTTTGCTTTTAGTCGAAGATGAATTGAAATTGCGCGAGCAACTGGCGCAGCAACTCCAGCGGGACGGCTACGCGGTGGACAGCGCCGCCGACGGCCGCGAGGCGCTCTACCTGGCCGGAGAGTTCGATTACGATCTGGCCGTCATCGATCTCGGCCTGCCCGTCGTCGATGGACTCACTGTCATCCGCACCCTGCGCGAACAGCAACGGCGTTTCCCCATCCTGGTATTGACCGCGCGCGGCCGCTGGCAGGACAAAGTGGAAGGCCTGGAAGCCGGCGGCGACGATTACGTGGTAAAGCCCTTTCAATTGGAGGAAGTGCTGGCCCGGCTCAACGCGCTGCTGCGCCGCAGCGGCGGTTTCGCCAGTCCCGTCCTGGCCTTTGGCCCGCTCACGATCGACACCGCCGCCCAGGAGGTCCAGGTCGACGGCCAAAGCGTCGAGCTGACCGCCTACGAATACAAAGCCCTGCTCTATCTCGCGCACCGGCACGGCCAGGTCATTTCGAAAACGGAGCTGACCGAACACCTCTACGACCAGGATTTCGACCGCGACAGCAACGTCATCGAAGTCTTCATCGGTCGCCTGCGTAAAAAACTCGACCCCAACCAAACCCTGAAACCTATCAGCACCGTGCGCGGACGCGGCTATCGCCTCGAACTCGCAGGCGCGAGCGATGCTTAAAGCGCCCAACTCGCTGGCGCAGCGCCTGCTGCTCGCGAGCCTGATCTGCCTGCCGCTCTATCTCGCCGCCACCGGCTGGTTTCTCGCGCAGGCCTTCGAGACCAGCCAGCTCGACTCCGCCCAGGAACGCATGCGCGTGCAATTTTATTCGCTGGTCGGCGCGCTGGAGGTGAATGCCGACGGCGTGCGCGTCAGCCCGCACACCGGCGACCCGCGCCTGCGCCAATTGAACTCCGGGCTCTACGCCATCATCGCCAAGCCGCAGGGGGAATTACTGTGGCAGTCGCCCTCCAGCGAAGGCCTGGACCTCAGCCAGAACCTGCTCACCGCCGACGATCCGCCGGCCGCGGGCGTGGAGCGCTTCCAGGCGCTGACCAGCTCGACGCCCTTTTTGCGTTTTCAATTTCAAACCACCTGGGAAACCGAGGAGGGAGAGGATGTGCCGCTGGTCTTCACCGTCCTGGAAACCCAGACCGCTCTGCGCGCGGAGCTCGGCGCGTTTCTGCGCCAGCTCTGGTTCTGGCTCGGCAGCGCGGCACTCTTATTGACCGCCGCCCAGGCCGCGATCCTGCGCTGGGGTTTGCGGCCCTTGCGCCAGCTCGCCTTCGATTTACGCGATCTGGAACAGGGCCGCCGCGCCGCGCTGCCGGAACGCTATCCGGAGGAGCTGCAACCGCTCGCCACCAATCTCAACCAACTGCTGCAACGCGAGCAGGCGCAGCGCGAGCGCTATCGCAACACGCTGGCGGATCTCGCGCACAGCTTGAAAACCCCTTTGGCGGTACTGCGTCAGGCCGCGGCCAGCACGACGCCCGAACGCGACCTGCTCGACGAGCAGATCGGCCGCATGGACCAGCTCATCGGCTATCAATTGCAGCGCGCGGTTGCCGGCGGGCCTCACAGCCTGCAACAGCGCGCATCGTTGCGACCGCTCGCCGCCAAGCTGATCAACACCTTCACCAAGGTCTATTTCGATAAGCAGCCGCAATTTCAAATCGACATCGCGGCGGATTGCGCCTGCCGCGGCGACGAATCCGATTTGCTCGAAGTGTTGGGGAATCTGCTGGATAACGCCTGCAAGGCTTGCAGGCATCGGGTCCGCGTCAGCGCGGTGCCGGGCGAACGCTGGCTGCTGCTTTCCATCGAAGACGACGGCCCGGGCGTACCGCCGGATCAACGCGAACGCATTCAACAACGCGGACAACGCGCCGACAGCTACCAGCCCGGGCAAGGCATCGGACTGGCGGTTGCCGTGGATATTCTGGACAGCTACGGAGCCGAGCTCGATATCGGCTCCAGCGAACTTGGCGGCGCCCGCTTCACCATCCGCTGGCCCGCCGTTTGAGTCAGCGCACGAGGCAGTGCTTGGCGTAATCCGCCGCCTCCTGCAAGGTCCAGTCGGCCTTGTCTTTTTCTTTCATGTTGCTGCACCAGGCATCGCTGCCCACCTTGGGTGCGCAACCGCCCAGCATGGCCAGCACCAGACTTCCAATCAATATCGATACCGCATGACGTGTGACTTTCATGAACCCGCTCCGTATTCATTTTTTCTTCCGGCGCGCCACGCAAAACCGCAACGCACACCGGGGCCAATGATTACACAAAAGAGCTTCAAACGTATTGAATTGGAACACACGAGAATCCGCCCCCGGGCCGCGCCCAACCCTGAACGAAAAATCACCCGGGCGGGGAATGTGAGCGCATGAATAATGCTGCGATGGTGTCGGGCTTGACGAATCGCGCGCCGGCAACTTCTGCGACAACGCGTTCAAATAATCTCGCAATGAACGGGGCCGCCGGGACGCGGTCCAAGCCTCGCCATACGCATTGCCAGCATCGCAGCCTGGCACGACAATAACAGCAACATTTATTCGGGAGAGCTCACCATGTTCAAACGCAGCGCCATCTTTCTTGCCGCCGCACTGCTGGCCACAGCCGCCAGCGCGGACTTGAAAGGCAACTATCAATTGCAGAAAGGCAATCATCTGGATCTCACCTACCACGACGACAAACACATGCGCGCCAACATCGACGACGACCGGCAGCTGCTGGTGAAAGGCGATGAAATCTGGATGCTCAAACGCCAGGACGAAAAAAAATGGATCGGCATCAACACCACGGCCTGGGGAGGATTACTGCAAGCCGTGAAAGGCCAGACCGAGGAAAACATCGGCCCCGTGCAACTGCGCTCGCTGGGCCGCAAGGAAACCGTGGCCGGTTATCAGGGCGAAGTCTTTGAACTGAGCAGCGGCGATAAAAAATACGAAGTGGTTCTGAGCGACAACCCGGACGTTCTGGCGCTGACCAACGCCTGGCGACTGATGGCGCAAAACATTGCGCAAAAGCTCGGCCAAAAAGAAGCGCAACGCCTGCAACAGGCCCTCGACAACATTCCCCGCGAAGGCAAGGGCGGCCTGCTGCGCCAGGGCGATAACCTGACCCTGGTTTCGATCGACAAAAACGTGAAGGGCGATATCGATCTGCCGCCGGATACCAAGGTCATGGACATTCCCAAGTTTGCGCGCCCGCACTGAATTGCCCCAACATGCATCGCCATGAATTCGCTTCGCCGACTTCATGGCGATGCACCACGCCTGCGCCGCTGTGTTAGCGCGCACACGCAGGCGCAACCAAGGTCAATGGCATATCCCGTTCATCGAACAACTCCCCCGCGAACGACGAGTATTTTTTCACGCCTCTGTGACCTGACGGCTCGACAGGACGAAGCCGATCCGAAGCGTCGCGACAACCACGGCTAATTCAGGCACAAGTAAGTTATGATCGCGGTCGGACCTCTTTCGAGACCGCGCATGATCCTGCTGTTGATCGCCATCGCGCCCTTGGTCGGCTCGTTATTGCCGCTGTGGGCCGGACAACATCGCAACCGCTGCGCCGCTGCGGTGGCGGCAGCGCCGGCGTTCGCCCTGTGCTTGACGCTGACGCAGACGACAACGGTTTTCAACCTGGGCGTGATACAACAACGCTGGTCCTGGTTGCCGGCTATCGGCCTCGATTTTTCATTGCGGCTGGATGGATTGTCGCTGCTGTTCGCGCTGCTGATCCTCGGCATCGGTCTGCTGGTGATTCTGTACGCGCGCTATTACCTGTCCGAACGGGATTCCCTGCCGCGCCTTTATGCGCAGTTGCTGCTGTTCATGGGCGCGATGCTCGGCCTGGTGCTGGCGGGCAATCTGCTGTTGATGCTGATGTTCTGGGAGCTGACCAGCCTCGCATCGTTTTTGCTGATCGGATACTGGTCGCGGCGCCGCGATGCGCGCCGCGGCGCGCGCCAGGCGCTGACGATCACCGGCGTGGGCGGACTGGCGTTATTGGCGGGGATTATTCTGCTCGGCAAAATGGCCGGCAGCTTCGAGGTGGATCGCGTGCTCGCCGCCGGCCCGTTGATCCGCCAGCACAGTCTTTATCCCGCCGCGCTGATCCTGATTCTGCTGGGCGCATTCACCAAGTCCGCGCAGTTTCCTTTCCAGTTCTGGCTGCCGCACGCGATGGCCGCGCCGACGCCGGTCTCCGCCTACCTGCACTCGGCAACGATGGTGAAAGCTGGGGTTTTCCTGCTGGCCCGCTTATATCCCGCGCTGGCCGGTTCCGATATCTGGTTCTACGGCGTCGGCACCACCGGCCTGATCACCGTGTTGCTCGGCGCCTGTCTCGCGCTGTTTCAAAACGATCTGAAAGGTTTGCTGGCCTTCTCGACCGTCAGCCATCTCGGCCTGATCACGCTGCTGTTCGGACTGGGAACACCGCTGGCCACGGTGGCCGCATTGTTCCATATCATCAACCACGCGATATTCAAGGCTTCGCTGTTCATGGCCGCCGGCGTCATCGATCATGAAACCGGCAGCCGCGATATGCGCCGTTTGCGCGGGCTCGCGCGCTATATGCCGCATACAGCGCTGCTCGCCGCGGTGGCTTCGATGTCGATGGCGGGCGTGCCTCTGCTCAACGGCTTTCTCAGCAAGGAAATGTTTTTTTCCGAAATACTGACCTTGCGCCACGCGGGCGAAGTCAGCTTTCTGGTTCCGGCCGTGGCGTTACTGGCCGGTATTTTTTCGGTCGCGTATTCGCTGCGCTTCGTGCACGACGTTTTTTTCAATGGCGAGCCGGACGATTTGCCGAACCCCCACCCTCATGAGCCGCCGCGCTACATGAAAATGCCGATCGAAGTGCTGGTGGTTTTGTGTCTGCTGGTGGGCATTTTGCCCGCCTATACCGTGGCGCCGATTCTGCGCGCGGCGGCCTCGGCAACACTGAACGGCGCAATTCCCGAATACAGCCTGGCCATCTGGCACGGCATCAATCCGGCGCTGCTGATGTCGGTCGCCGCCCTCGCCGGTGGCGTGACGCTTTATGCCCTGCGCCAACCGGTATTCGCCGCGCACGATCGCCTGCCGACCATCGACGGGCGTTTTCTGTTCGCGCGCGCGCAGCAGCTGTCGATCCTCACGGCGCGCCGCTGCTGGGCCTTGCTCGATAACGGATCGCTGCCACGCTATCTGGCGATTTTGATTGGCGCGGCCATCGTGGTCGCGGGCATCGAGCTCGCGGAGCTGCGCCCTTTCACCGGCAATATCGCCATGACGCCCTGGGATCTGACCGCCCTGTTCGGCGCGGCGCTCACCATCGCCATGGCATTGACCACCGTGCTCTGGCATCGCCATCGCCTGCGCAGCCTGCTGCCGCTGAGCGTAACCGGATTGATGGTCACCCTGACCTTCGCGCATTTTTCCGCGCCGGATCTCGCGCTGACACAAGTCGTCGTGGAGGTCGTCACCTTGTTACTGATGCTGCTGGCGCTGCATTTTTTGCCGCACGCCACGCCGCGCGAAAGCGGGACGGCGCGCCGCTGGCGCGATGCGTCGCTCGCTGCACTGGCGGGACTCGGCACCTTCGCGCTCACCGTGGCGGTGCTCACCCGGCCGTACGATTCCATCGCGCAATTTTTCCTTGATCACAGCCTCAGCGATGGCGGCGGCGCCAACGTGGTGAATGTGATCCTGGTGGATTTCCGCGCGTTCGACACGCTCGGCGAAATCACCGTGCTGACCATCGCCGCCATCGCCTGCGTCGCCTTGCTCGACGGATTGGCCGTCGATCCCATCGGCGCGCCGACCGCGATCTCCGAGCACCATCCGGTCGTGCTGGCGCAAATTGCGCGCGTTCTGTTGCCGCTGGCGTTATTGCTCGCGTTATATATTTTTCTGCGCGGCCATCAGGAGCCCGGCGGTGGATTTGTCGCGGGCCTGATCACCGCCGTCGCAATCGCGCTGCAATATGTTGCGCACGGCGAGCACTGGTTCGAATCGCGGCTGCATCTGCCCTACCAACGCATCGCCGCCGGCGGCGTGCTCATCGCCACCGCCACCGGTCTTGGCAGCTGGCTGTTCGGATTTCCCTTTTTGACCTCGGCCTTCGGTCATATCGAACTGCCCTGGCTCGGCGATATCGAGCTGGCCACCGCGCTGCTGTTCGATCTCGGTGTCTATTGCACGGTCGTCGGTGTGACCCTGTTGATTCTGTCGCGCCTTGGGCGAGTCGGCCTGCACCATCCGGACAGCCGCCGCACCGCCGTGGAGTCGCCGCGATGGAGTTGATCTTTGGCGCCGTCATCGGCCTGCTGACCAGCTGCGGTGTTTACCTGCTGCTGCGCCTGCGCACCTTTCCCGTGGTGCTGGGCCTCACGCTGCTCAGCTACGCCGTGAATCTTTTTCTGTTCGCGATGGGCCGGCTTCGGATCAACGCCGCGCCGGTGCTCGGACACAGCGAGCGCTACACCGATCCATTACCGCAGGCGCTGGTGCTCACCGCCATCGTCATCGGCTTCGCGATGACCGCGTTCGTTCTGGTGCTGGCCCTGCGCGCGCGCGGCGAATGGGGCGACGACCGGGTGGATGGCGGCATCGAGAAAACGGCCAGTACCGATGCCGACGACGATGACTTCCAGCATCCCCACCAGCGCTCATCCAATGATGACGGCGGAGGCGCGGCATGAACCGGCTGCTGATCCTGCCGATCCTGATTCCGCTCTGCGCCGGCTGCCTGTTATTGCTGGGGCGTCACGGCGGCGTGCGCGCGGCGCGCGGCCTGTCGCTGCTGTCGGCCACCGCGCAACTGGCGGTGGCGGGCCTGCTGGTCGATCAGGCGGGGGACGACATCGTGCAGGTCTACACGCTGGCCAACTGGATGCCGCCACAAGGCATCGTGCTGGTGCTCGACCGGCTCGCCGCGCTGATGCTGCTGGCAACCACCGTGCTCGCCTTGCCGGCGCTCATTTACGCCTGCGGCGGAATCGATCGCCAAGGGCGGCATTTCCATGCCCTGTTCCAGTTTCAACTGCTCGGCATCAACGGCGCGTTTCTCACCGGCGATCTGTTCAACCTGTTCGTCTTTTTCGAAATCCTGCTGATCGCTTCGTACGGGTTGCTGCTGCATGGGCACGGCCCGCGGCGCGCACGCGCCGGCCTGCATTACGCGCTAGTGAATCTGGCCGGTTCATCGCTGTTTCTGCTGGCCGCGGGTGTGTTTTACGGAATCGCCGGCACGCTCAACCTGGCGGATCTTTCCGTGGCGGTCGCCGTTGCCGATGCCGATAGCGCGCCCCTGCTGGCCGCGGCCGGGTTGCTGCTGCTCGTGGTGTTCGGTCTCAAGGCCGCGCTGTTTCCCCTGTTTTTCTGGCTGCCGCGCAGCTATGCCGCCGCCAGCGCGCCGGTGGCCGCGCTGTTTGCCGTCATGACCAAGGTGGGCGTTTATGCGATTTTCCGCGTCGGCGTTCTGCTGTTCGGCCCGCAGGCCGGTTCGCTGGCGGCCTTGTTCCAGTCGTGGTTGTGGCCGCTGGGACTGCTGACGCTGGCGCTCGGCGCGACCGGCGCGCTGGCCGCCACCACGCTGCCCTTGCTGATCGCCTACACGGTCATCGCGTCGGTGGGCACGCTGCTTTGCGCCGTCGCCTTGAATACAGTGCCCGCCATTACCGCCATGCTGTACTACCTGCTGCACACGACCTGGATCAGCGGCGCGCTGTTTTTATTGGCGGATATGATCGCGGTGCGACGCGGTATCGCCGGCGGCGAATTGCGCAATGGCCCGCGCCTGAATCAAGCCTGGCTCGGCGCGCTGTTTTTTCTCGGCGCGATGGCCGCGGCGGGCCTGCCGCCGCTATCCGGATTCATCGGCAAGGTCATGCTGCTGCAGGCGACGCCGACCGGCGCGCGCGCCTGGCTCTGGAGCGTCGTGCTCGCGGCCGGACTGCTCAGTCTGGTGGCGCTCAGCCGCGCCGGCAGCATGCTGTTCTGGCGCTCTAACGAAAACGCCGTGGCGCATGCCGGCGGCGGTAACAACGCACTGGCGATCGTGCTGCTCCTGTCGACCAGCGTGCTGCTCAGCGCCGTCGGCGGCCCGATTACGCAGGGGCTGAAAAATACCGCCGCGCAGGCACTCGACGCGCGCGCCTACGCGGAAGCGGTACTGGCGCTGCGGGAGCCGCCCCGATGAAATCCCGATCGGGCTTTCCGTCCCCGGTACTCAGCGTGACGCTTCTCATCACCTGGCTGCTGCTGATCAACGCGATCAATCCCTTATCGCTGCTCAGCGCGGTCTTTTTCGCCTGGGCCCTGCCTTTGTTGCTGCGCAAGTTGCGGCTGCACAACACCAGCCTGCGCCACCCCATCCGGTTGTTGCGCTTCCTGGCGCTGGTGTTCCAGGACATTCTCGTTGCCAACGTCATGGTGATTCCGTTGTTCCTGGGCCGCAACGAACGGCTGCGCCCGGGCTTTGTCGAGTATCCGCTGAATTTACCCAACGATTTCGCGCTGAGCATTCTGGCCGGCGCCATCTCCCTGGCTCCAGGCACCGTTTCCGCCGACATCAGCGCCGATCAGCGCACGCTGCTGATTCATGTCCTGCATCTCGAAGACGCGAATGAACTGATTACCCTGATTGAACAGCGCTACGAAAAACCGCTGCGGGAGATTTTCGAATGCTGAATAACGCGCTGTTGCTGGCGCTCGCCCTGATCGGCATCGCCATTCTGTTATGCCTGTACCGGCTGTTGCGCGGCCCCGACCTGACCGACCGCGTGCTGGCGCTCGACACCTTGTTCATCAACAGCATCGGCATGATTGTCCTGCTCGATATCCGGCTCGATACCAACGTGTATTTTGAAGTCGCCCTGCTGATCGCGGCGCTGGGCTTCGTGAGCACGGTTGCCCTGGCGAAATTCATGCTGCGCGGCGATATCGTCGAATAGGAGAACGGCCATGCCCGCCCTGGTGGAAATACTGGTTTCGCTGTGCGCGATAGCGGGCGCGGTTTTCGCCGTGCTCGGCGCCATCGGCCTCGCCAAATTGCCCGATTTTTTCTGCCGCCTGCACGGCCCCACCAAAGTGAGCACCCTGGGCGTCGGCGGCATCATGCTGGCGTCGCTGCTTTATTTCAGCGTGCGCAATGGCCAGATCGGCCTCCACGAGACCTTGCTCGCGCTGTTTTTGTTTCTCACCGCGCCGGTTAGCGCCCACTTATTGGCAAAAGCTGCGCTGCACCGCGCCGCTCGCCGGGACCGCGCGGACGCACTACACCAAAATACCGGAGAGTGACGCCCGCCCCACGGTGTGAAGCAGTCCGCGTATTGCCGCGCAACCTTATAAATTCCGTTAACCTGACCCGCTGCGACTAGAAAGATCGGACTGTTCCGCTATGCTTGGGGGGTTGCCCGCCGGGACCGCAGCCCGTCGTCCCCAGCAGTCCCGATCATCCGGAGGTTTCAATACATGAATGTCATTCTGGGCCTTGCCGTCGTACTGGCAAGCTGCGCCATCGGCTTTTTGTTGTCCGGCGGCAACCTCATGGCACTCTTCCAGCCTTACGAACTGCTGATCATCGCCGGCGCCGCCTTTGGCGCCATGATGATCGCCAATCCGCTGGCCATTACGCTCGCGGCGCTGAAGTCGGTCGGCGGCCTCATGCGCTCCTCGCCGTATAAGAAAGAGTTGTACCTCGATCTGCTCGCCCTGCTTTACGACCTGTTCAACAAAATGCGCCGCGAAGGCATGCTCGCCGTGGAAAGCGATATCGACGATCCGGTGGCCAGCCCGCTGTTCAGCAAGTACGAATCCATCAATAAAATCCACGGCTCCATCGAATTCATCGTCGACTATCTGCGCGTCATGATGATCGGCAGCATCGCCGGCCACGAACTGGAAGCCCTGGTCGACGCCGAGCTGGAAACCCATCACGCGGAAAACCACCTGGTGCCCGGCGCGCTCAGCAAAGTCGCCGAAGCCCTGCCCGGTTTCGGTATCGTGGCCGCGGTCATGGGCATCGTCATCACCATGGGCTCGCTCGGCGGTCCGCCCGCGGAGCTGGGCCATCATGTGGCGGCGGCGCTGGTCGGCACCTTCCTCGGTATTCTTTTGTCCTACGGCGTGGTCGCGCCGCTGGCCAACATGATCGAGCACAAGGTGCGCGAAGAAGCGAAGTTCTTCGAGTGCATCAAGGTCGCGCTGATTGCGACCCTGAATGGCGCGGCGCCGCAGATCGCGGTCGAATTCGGTCGCAAGATCCTGTTCCATGAAGCGCGTCCCAGCTGGGTCGAAGTGGACGAACGTGTCCGGCAGCGATAAGAGATAGCGGTCCGCGCCCATGAAAACCTCGATGCAGCCCATCATCATCAAGAAAAAGAAGGTGGCCGCTCCGCACCACCACGGCGGCGCCTGGAAAGTCGCGTTCGCCGATTTCACCACGGCGATGATGGCGTTTTTCCTGCTGCTCTGGCTGATCGCCTCGGCCAACGATCCGCAAAAAAAAGCCATTGCCGGTTACTTCTCCGACGTGGGCGGCGGCTTGATCGGCCCGGGCGGAGCCGACAGCGGTACCGTCCAGTTCGAGCACCCCCAGGGCCAGCCCGACCCGACCAGTCCGCCGCCGATCCAGCAAGCCCAGCCCGGCGGCGACAACACGATGAATAATGGAGAAGGTTCGGGCGCGACCGCGCCGATCCAGATGACCGCCGAACAAATTCGCCAGGAGTACGAAAAGAAAGAACAGGAAAGCCTGGCGCAGCTGAAAGAACAATTGGAGCAGGAACTCGACAAGACCGATTCCGTGCTCAAGGAACTGCGCGACCAGATTCTGATCGACTACACCGCGCTCGGCCTGCGCATCCAGATCGTCGACAAGGAGAAACGGCCGATGTTCGACCTGGGCAGCGCGCGCCTCAAATCGTATTCGACCGATGTCCTGGAGGCACTCGCGCCACTGCTCAACCAGGTGCCGAATCGCGTTTCGATCACCGGCCACACCGATGCCATCGCCTATGGCTCGG
>Ga0153956_1002369_pt1 | contig 14041 bp, 13 predicted proteins | sample TSFL040MetaG_FD_104704 | JGI IMG/M metagenome (GOLD analysis project Ga0153956, IMG submission 104704) | Attine ant fungus gardens microbial communities from Florida, USA - TSFL040 MetaG | ecosystem: Host-associated > Fungi > Mycelium > Unclassified | place: USA: Florida, Wekiwa Springs... | reverse complement strand
GGGACCCGGCCCTCTCGTGGCGGCCCGGGCAGGCTGTGGCCGCCACGAGAGGGCCGGGTCTCGTGGGGAGGGTGGAGGGTGCGTGAGGCCGCAGGGTCACGGGAGAGGGACGGGAGACGCACGGGAGCGTCACGAAGGAGGGACGGATTCCTCACCGAGGAGGGACGGATCCGTCACCGATGTCAGACCCCGTCACGAAGACGCCGGGAACGTCAGGTTTCCTCCCGTCTTCCCCAGGCCTCGCGGGTCACGCCAGGAGGCGCGTTCGCAGTCAGCGACAACATGTGTCGCTAACTGCGAACTCGGTCCCGGCCGGGGACCCTCAGGGGGCCGGAAGTGTGACGTCCCCGGCATCTTCGTCACGGACAGGGGCGAGGTGTGGGCCCTTATGCGCGGGGACGTCACGTAAGTCCGACCTCCTCCCGACCTGTGACCGGACCCTCCGGAATACGTGACGAACCCTTGGCCTCTCCCTGAAACCTCCCGCGCCCTGGGCTCCTCATGGGGGTCACAGCCTGCCCGGACCCCCATGAGGAGCCCAGGGCCTCCCTCGGACGGCCGCTGGCCCCCCGGGCCCCCGCCCCCTCGGACGGCCGCCAGCCCCACGAGCCCCCACCTCGGACGGCCGCCCACCCCCCGCGCCCCCGCCGGAACACCCCGGGGCCCCGGCCCTCCCCGCTACCCCTGCTCCCCGCCCCTCTGCCGTAGGAACCTCTGGAACTCCCTCGCGATCGAGTCGGCGGAGGGGAGGTCGTCGACCTCGTCGGCCAGCATGTCGACCTGTTCGGCCTCGATCCGTTCGACCAGCTCTTCGATCTCCGGGTTGGCGGCGACGGCGCGGCCGATCTGCTCCTCGTAGTCGGTCGTTTCCTCTTCCAGCTCGGAGGCCTCGACGACGATCCCGGTCATCCCTTCGAGCCGGCGCAGCAGTGCCAGCGCCGCCTTCGGGTTGGGGACCGCGGCGACGTAGTGGGGCACCGCCGCCCAGAGCGAGGCGGAGTCGATGCCGGTCTGCCGGCAGAGGTCGTGGACGATGCCGACGATCCCGGTCGGGCCCTCGTAGTTGGAGCGCTCGAGGTCGAGCTCGTCGACCAGTGCCGGCGAGGAGGCGAGGCCGGTGATCGGCACCGGCAGCGTGTGGGAGACCTCGGCGATCAGCGAGCCGAGCGTGATCACGAGCTCGACGTCGAAGGCGTCGGCGGCGGTCGCCACCGCCTCGGAGAAGGTGCGCCAGCGGAGGTTCGGCTCGGTGCCGTCGAGCAGCACCAGGTCACGGTCGGCGCTCGGCACGCGCACCGCGATGAAGTTGTTCTCCGGCCAGTCGATCTGCCGCGCCTCGCCCGCCGCCATCGTGATCGTCGGGCGCGTCGCCTGGAAGTCGAAGTAGTCCTCGGGGTCGATCGAGGCGACCGGTTCGGAATCGAGTGCGTTGCCGATCGCCGCGAGCGCGGTCGAGGCGGCCGCGGCGGCGTCGTTCCAGCCGCGGAAGGCACAGACCATGACCGGGGAGCGGAGCTTGGGGAGTTCGGCTTCCCATCGCAGAGAGTCCACGTGTTCAGCGTAGAGGATGGGTTAGGCGGCGCGGGCGCGGCGGACGAGGTGGGCCGCCATGAAGAGGGCGAGGGCGGCGAAGGCCAGTTGGAGGGCACGCTCCGGGAGGAGGTTGGAGGCGGCGACCCCGGCCAAGACGCCGAGCGGGGAAAGGGCGCCGATGATCAGCGCCTCGCGCAGGCGGACGTTGCCGTAGCCGCGCTGGCGGGCGGCGCCGACGAGGGCGACGATCACGATCATCAGCAGCGAGGTCGCCTCGCCTTCGACCTGGCCGAGGCCGATGAAGACGGTGAGCGCGGGCACGAAGAGGACGCCGCCGCCGACCCCGACCAGGCCGCCGGCCAGGCCTCCCGCGACGCAGACGAGACATGCGAGGACCTCGTTCATCGGCTATTTGAGGATCAGGTCGACCGCCACGGCGACCAGGAGGAGGGCGAAGAGGTAGGAGACCGCGCGCTGCGGGATGCGCTGCTGGATCGCCGTGCCGAGCACGACGCCGAGCACCGCGGGGATCGCCAGCAGGAGCCCGGTGACGACGTGGACGTTGCCGTAGATGCCGCCCTGGGCGAGCGCGCCGAGCAGGCCGACGATGACGATCGCGGCGAGGCTGGTGCCGGTGGCGAGGCGCTCCCCGAAGCCGAACCAGAAGATCAGCAGCGGCACGATCACGGTGCCGCCGCCGACCCCGAAGAGGCCGCTGAAGGCGCCCGCGGCGGTGCCGATCGCGGCCAGCCGCAGGAGGTCGCCGCGGCCCGCCGCCGCGTTTGAGTTCGCCATGCCGCGATACTAGGGCCGGATGGCGGAATCCCAGACCACGACGGCGGCCTGGCGGGGGCTGCTCGAGCCGTTGCGGGCCGCGCCCGGGCGGACGGCGATCCTCACCGACTTCGACGGGACCCTGGCGCCGATCGTCGCCGCCGCCGAGGACGCGGCGCTGCCGGAGGGCGCGCGCGAGGTGCTGGTGCGGCTGGTCGACCGCTATGCCTTGGTCGGCGCGGTGTCCGGGCGGCGCGCCGCCGACGTGCGCGGGCGGATCGGCCTCGACCGGGTCGCCTACGCGGGCAACCACGGGCTGGAGCTGATGATGCCGGGCGAGAGCGAGCCGCAGCCCGACCCCTCGGTGGATGGGCGCGAGGGCGACACGGCGAGGTTCATCGCGACGGTCGCGGCGGCGCGGCTCGAGGAGGCCGGGCTGCGGCTGGAAGACAAGGGACCGATCCAGGCGCTCCACTGGCGCGGCGCGGCCGACGAGGCGCGGGCCGAGGCGGTGGCTCGCGAGGTCGCGGTCGACGCGGGCCGGGCCGGGCTGGAACCGCACTGGGGGCGCAAGGTGCTCGAGCTGCGGCCGGTCGGCGGTGGCGGCAAGGACGCCGCGGTGGCTTCGATCCTGGCCGGGGACGGCGTCGACCGGGTCGTCTACGCGGGGGACGACCGCACCGACGTCGACGCCTTCCGCCGCCTCGCCGAGCTGCGCGACGCGGGCGAGCTGACCGTCGCGGTGCGGGTCGGCGTCCTCTCCGCCGAGGCGCCGCCGGAGGTCGCCGAGGAGTCCGACGTCACCGTCGAGGGTCCGGCCGGCTGGCTCGAGATCCTCGCCTGGCTCGCGGAGTAACCGTGCCCTACACCGACCTGCTGCGTGCCACGGTCTTCCTCACCGGCGCCGAGGCGACCGTGCTGGGGGCGATCAGCGCGATCTCGGTCGGCGGCGAACCGAGCGGCACGACGGTGATCGTCGCCCTCGCCTGGTGGGCGATCGCGCTCATCCTCGGCTTCCGGCTGGGACGCCCGGAGCGCGCCCGCGAGGACATGCGCGACCCACTCGCCCGCGCCCGCATGGCCACCTCCCTCCCCTCCCGCTCGCCCGCCCGCATCGCCCTCCAGCGCCTCTGGCCGATCGCCCTCACCGCGATCCTCGCCGGCGGCCTCGGCCTCTTCTTCCCCGGCGTCGCGATCATCGGCACCGGTTACGCCCTGATCGTCTCCCTCGCCTGGCACACCCGCGAGGCCGCCGTCCAGGCGATCGAGGAGCGCGACGGCGTCCGCTTCTTCGTCGTCCCCGGCTCGGCCTTCAAGCCGATCCAGCTGGTGCGGACGCCGGGGTTGCGCAGCGACCGCCTGCGCGCGACGTAGTCGTCACACTGCGTCTGCATTTGATCCCGCTATGCGGGCTCAAATGCAGACGCTCACCGCTTCAGCAGCTTCTTGAACTCCGACCAGGTCCGCGTGTTGGCGACTTCGGCCTTGGTCAGCCAGGCGCGGCGGGCGGTGGCTACGGCGTAGGCCATGTTGCCGAGGGTGTCGACGCCGTGGGCGTCGGTGTTGAGGACGATGCGGACGCCGGCGTCGGCGGCGAGGCGGGCGTGGCGGTCGGAGAGGTCGCGGCGATTGGGGTTGCCGTTGATCTCGATCATCGTGTTGGTGCGGGCGGCGGCCTCGGCGACGGCCTCTACATCGATGCCGTAGGGCTCACGGCGGCCGATCAGCCGGCCGGTGAGGTGGCCGATGCAGTCGACGTTGGGGTCTTCGATCGCGGTGAGGACGCGGGCGGTCATGTCCTTTTCGGAGACGTTGAAGGAGGTGTGGACGGAGGCGACCACCCAGTCGAGCGCGGCGACCAGGTCGTCGGGGTAGTCGAGCGAGCCGTCGAGGCCGATGTTGATCTCGGAGCCGACCAGGAGGCGGAAGCGACGGCTGCCGTGCTCCTCGTTCCAGGCGCGGACCTCCTCGATCCGCCGGCGGAGGGCGTCGGGCTGGACGTCGTCGCCGAAGCCGTGGGTCGCCGAGTGGTCGGTGATCGCCATGTAGGCGTAGCCCCGGGCGCGGCCCGCCTCGGCCATCTCGGCGAGGGAGTTGCGGCCGTCGGAGAGGGTCGTGTGGGCGTGGAGGTCGCCGCGGATGTCGCCCAGCTCGATCAGCTCCGGCAGCTTCCCCTCGCGCGCCGCCTTCAGCTCGCCGCGGCCCTCGCGCAGCTCCGGCTCGATGTAGGCGTAGCCGAGGCGCTCGTAGACCTCGCCCTCGGTCTCGCAGAGGGTGACCGCGTCGGTCTCGGTGTCCGTGATGCCGTGCTCGGAGACCGAGAGGCCGCGCTTCACCGCGTCCTCGCGCAGCGCGATGTTGTGGGCCTGGGAGCCGGTGAAGTGCTGGAGCAGGTTGCCGAAGGCGGCGGGCGGGACGATCCGCAGGTCGACCGCGATGCCGTTGTGGGTCTGGGCGCGGACGCCGTTGTCGCCCGGTTTGCCGGCGGCGGCGATCAGCGGGTGCTCGACGAGGAACCGGGCCAGCTCCTTGCCCGCGTCGGCGGTCGCGATCAGGTCGATGTCCTTGCAGGTGTCGGCCCAGCGGCGGACCGAGCCCGCGACCTCGACCCGGTGGGCGCCGGGGTGCTCGCGCAGGGCAGCGGCGAGCTCCTCGGCGATCGTCCGCACGGTCGAGAGCAGCAGGCGGCCCGGCCCCTCCCCCGGCTCGCCCAGCCGCTCGAGCGAGGCCAGCACGTTTTCCTCGGCTTTCGGCCCGAGGCCCTTGACGTCGCGGATCTTCTCCTCTTCGGCGGCCTTTTTGAGGTCCTCGAGCGAGGCGACCCGCAACTCCTCCCAGAGCAGGCGCGCGGTTTTCGGGCCGACCCCGGGGACCCGCGTCACCTCCACCAGCATCGGCGGGAATTTCGCCTTCAGCTTGACCGCGGCGGGGATCTCGCCGGTCTCGCGCAGCGCGTCGATCTTTTCGGCGAGCGTCTTGCCGACCCCGGGGATCTCGGTCGCCCGGCCTTCCCGCGCCAGCTCCTCGACCGAGACCGGGCTTTCGCGGATCGCCTTGGCGGCGGTCGAGTAGGCGAGGACCCGGTAACGGACCGCGCCGTCGAGCTCGTAGAGGACGCCCAGTTCCTCCAGCGCGGCGGCGATCTCGGCGTTGGTCATGGTTCCCAACCTAGCGACGGACCGGAGGGCGGGCGCTATACTTTTTGAAGTATTGAGCTTCTAAACGCGATTCGGGAGAGGATCACCGTGAGTGGAAATTTGGCCGACGTAACCGACGCCACCTTCAAATCTGACGTCCTCGACGCCGAGGGCGCCGTCCTCGTCGACTTCTGGGCCCCCTGGTGCGGTCCCTGCCGCGTCGTCCACCCGGTCCTCGAGGAGATCGACGGCGAGCGCGACGACCTCACCATCCTCAGCCTCAACGTCGACGAGAACCAGCAGACCGCGGCGCAGTACGAAGTCCTCTCGATCCCGACCATGATCCTCTTCAAGGACGGGGCGATGACGAAGAAAATCGTCGGCGCGATGCCCAAGCGTCGCCTCGAGGCCGAACTGGAGCCGGCGCTCGCCTGAGGGCGGCGCCTCCCTCCCATGCCCTTCGTCGAGGTCCACTGGTTCGAGGGCCGCTCGGACGAGCAGAAGGCCGAGATCGCCAAGCGCATCGAGCAGGCGCTGATCGAGGTGGCCGGCGTCGCCCCCGACCACTGCTGGATCAAGTTCTCCGACTCCGCCAAAACCGACTTCCTGATCAACCCGACGGGGGAGTAGGGCGTCGGTCAGGCGGCTTTCGCCTCTTCAGGCTCCTTCTCGTCGCTGAGGGGAAGTTTCCTGCCGACCTCGATGATGATTTCCCGATCTGGAGCAGCCAGCGCGGCTTGAGCCGCTGCCCGCAGGCCTTCGGCATCAAGATCGAAGCGCTCGGCGGCTTCATCGAGGGCAGCGAGGTGAGCGTCGGCCCCAAGCAACTGGATGCTTTCAGGGCGGTCGTTGTGAAACCAGACGATGCACATGCCGCCGGCAAGCTCTTCGACGTAGTCACCGTCTCCGGCCTCGCGGAACTCGCCGAATTCGAAGAGCAGCGATTTGACCTCGCTGTCGTAGTCGACTTTCATCTTCGCCTCCTGTGGTGGATCGAGATGATCAAGTCCGGATCGTCGAGGGCCACCACAACTCGACATCGCTTCCCGGCTATGTAGCCACGGTAGCGCGGGTTGCCATCTGGGTCGAAGTCTTTTCCGAACGAATTTTCGACAACGGATTCGGCTTCCTCAGCGGTGCCCTTGACCCGACGCAATCCGTTCTTCGCATGTCGTTTGAATCGCACGCGCCTCTAAGGGCGCGGGCGGGGGAAGTTCTCCCCCCTCGGCCCCCTACAAAAGCCCGGCTTCGCGGAAGGCGCTTTCGATCATCGGCTCGAGGGTGCGGGCGAAGGTGGCGGTGAGGTGGGATTTGTCGCGGTAGACGAGGGCGTTGCCGATCACGGCGCGGCAGACGTCGCTGGGACAGATCTCGTCGTCGAGGTCGATCAGGTGGGTCGCGGGGTGGGCTTCGGCGGCGCGGACGTCGTATTCGCGGTCCCAATCGTGGGGACGGTCGAAGGCACAGCGCTCGAGGTGCTGGATGTCTTCGGAGACACAGCTGGGGACGTCTTGTGAGGAAGCGGGGGTGTCGCGGATGACGACGGTGCGGGGGCCGGCCGCCTCGATCCGGTTGAGGGTGCGCAGGTAGCCCGCTTCCATCGCTTCGGCGGCGGCGGCGCCCGACAGCTCTTCGCCGTTCGGGCCGTAGGGGACGTAGACGGTGTCGCCGCTCATCACCACGGTCACGCCTTCGCCGCCCGCTTCGATGCGTTCCAGCGCCGACTGGCGCCAGATGTCGCACTGGGAGTACTCGCGGTCTTCGACCATGCTTCGCACTTCGAGTTCCTCCGGCGGGCATTCCGCCTTGGTCAGCTCGATCAGGCGCCAGTGGTGGATTTCGGCGAGTTCCTCGAGCGCCGGGAAGTACTGCATCGCGTGCGAGTCGCCGAAGAGGATCAGCGTCCGTTCCCCGTTCGGATCGCCGAACAGGCACTTGTTCGAGTTCGTCCCGTCGATCCCGACCAGGCAGCCCGAGTAGAAGCCCTGCGAGCGATCGGCGCGGGCGCGCAGCGGGTTCGGCCGCAGGGCCGTCGCCGTTTCCTGCGGCACCGGCTGGTCGACCAGCGCCGCCGCCCCGGGCACGTCGGCGAGCTTCGCCAGCTCCACCGTCGGCTGGGTGTTGCGCAGGCCGATCCCGACCCCCAGCGCGATCACGGTGCAGGCGAGGCCGAGGGCGAGCGCCCGGTTCGGCAGGCGGCGCAGGGCGGGCGCGCGGCGGACCGGGTCCTCGATCAGCGTGTGGGTCAGCTGGGTCGGCACCCAGGAGGCGGCGACCGCGGCGAGGCCGGCGGCGACCGAGAGGCGCGGTCCCCAGATCGCCGCGGCGAAGACGATGAACGGCCAATGCCAGAGGTACCAGGAGTAGGAGATGCGGCCGACATAGCGGACCGGCGCCAGGGCGAGGACGTGGCCGGCGCCGGCGCGCAGGCCGGTCACCCCGCCCGCGGTGGCGGCGAGCGCCGTGCCGGAGAGGATCAGCGCCGCGGCGCCGAGCGTCGGCACCAGGGCGGCGGTCCCCGGGAAGGTCGTTTCGCCGGTGAAGGCGAAGCTCGCGTAGACGATCGCGGCGACGCCGGCCCAGCCCAGCGCGGCGGCGGCGTAGCGCGGCAGGCGCACCGCCCCGATCAGCGCCAGGGCGGCGCCGAGGCCGAGCTCCCAGGCCCGGGCGAAGGTCGAGAAGTAGGCGAAGGACGGCTTGTCGTTCGTCAGGACGATGCCGTAGACGAGCGAGGCGACCAGGATCAGGGTGAGGACGACCCAGAGGACCGGGCGCACGGAGCGGCCGCGGCGGCGCCAGAACCAGGTCGCGGCCAGCATCAGCCCCGGCCAGACGAGGTAGAACTGCTCCTCGATCGCCAGCGACCAGAGGTGGAGGACCGGGCTCGGTTCCAGCCCCTGGGCGAAGTAATCGACCGACTGGGCGGCGAAGTGCCAGTTGGCGACGTAGAGGGCGGAGGCGATGATGTCCCCGGCGACTTCGGTGTTGCGCAGCGGCGAGAGCAAGATCATCGAGAGCACGCCGACCGTCGCCAGCAGCACCGCGGAGAGGGGCAGCAGGCGTTTGGCGCGGCGCGCGTAGAAGCCGCGCAGGGAGATCGTCCCGGTGCGGTCGAGCTCCGCGACCAGCAGGCGGGTGATCAGGAAGCCGGAGATGACGAAGAAGACGTCGACCCCGACGTAGCCGCCCGCCAGGAACGGCACCCCGGCGTGACAGAGGAGGACGGCGACGATCGCGACCGCGCGCAGGCCCTCGATGTCAGGGCGAAAGCGGCGCCCCGACTCGGCCTCGTCAGGATGTCTTCTTGGGTCCATCGGTGGTGGCTTCCGCTTCGCCTTCTGCTTCGGCCTTGACGCCCATCTTGCGGGCGGCGATCTGGGCCAGCCAGTTCATCGCGCGGGTGATCAGGAACGGCCGTACGCGCTCGGTCGTGTGACCGCCGGCCACCATCCAGAGCCTTACCCGGTTGAAACGAGCGGCGAACGCTTCGTTCATGGATGGTGGCACAACGTTGTCGGCGCGCCCCTGGATCACCAGCAGCGGCGCCCGCTCGGGGCGCATGGTCGGCGAGAGGCGTTCGCGCGTGGCCTGGCCGGCGCCGAGCGCGTTCCAGTATTCAGGGCCGTACTGACCGGTGGGCCATTCCCAGGTCGCGAGGTCGGAGACCGGCGCCTTGGCGACGGCGGCGGCGACCAGCTCCTGGCCGGAGAGCAGCGCGGTCAGCGTGCCGCCCGCCGAGGCGCCGTAGGCGTAAACGCGGTCGAGCCCGAACTTCTCCCGCAGGCGGCGCGCTTCGGCGCGGACCCTGGCGACCGCGGCGGCGAGGTTGTCGAGCGGATAGGTGACGTAGTGGGGGACGAAGCCGGCGGCGACGGCCGGGCCGCGGGTCAGCGGTTCGAAGGTCGGGTCGTCGTAGAGGAAGGAGCCGCCGTGGATGAGCAGGAGCTGCGGGCGCTGGGTCGAGCCGACCAGGCCGCCCGCGCCTTCGCCGGCGGTCGCTTCGGCCGGGGCGCCTGCTTCCGCCGCAAGCGCCGCTCCCGGGAGGGCGAGGACGACGCACAGCACCAGCAGCAGCGGTACCCAGAGTCGGCTCGCGCGCCTCAAACCGGGCGGACCGAGATCCGCAGCTCGCGGGAGTCGATCGTCGCGGCGCTGACGGTGCTCCCCGCGCCGTCACCGTCGCCTACCTCGGTGCTCGTCGCCAGGGTCTCGCCGGCGATGTAGGCCTCGTGCTCCTGGGCGACCGCCAGCAGCTCGGCGTCGCCGCCGAGGCCGAGCGCGATCCGGTCGGTGATCTCGAGCCCGGCGTTCTTGCGCGCGTCCTGGACGGCGCGGACGATCTCGCGGGCGAGGCCGGCGCGGCGCAGCTCCTCGTCGATCTCCAGCTGCAGGGCGACCGCGTGGCCCGCCTCGGCCTCGACCTCGTAGCCCGCCAGCGGCGCCAGGGCCAGGATCAGGTCGTCGGGGCCGAGCGTGTGGCCGCTGCCGTCGATCGTCAGGCCGACCTCGCCGCCCTCGCCCAGGGTGGCCGCGACGCGCGCGGCGTCGAGCGCCGCCACCGCCGCCGCCACCTGCGGCATCTTCTTGCCGAAGCGCGGCCCGAGCGCCCGGTAGTTCGGCTTCACCGTGTAGGAGACGAGCTCACCCTCATCGGAGACGAAGTCGAGCTCGTTGACGTTGAGCTCCGCCGTGACCAGGTCGGCGAGCGCCTCGATCGCGGCCCGCTCGTCCTCGTTGGCGACGATCACCGCGCGGCGCAGGGGCTGGCGGACTTTCACCTTGCCGGCGGAGCGGGCGGCGTGGCCGAGGCGGACGGTGCGCTGCACGGCGGCCATTCCGGCTTCCAGGTCGGCGTCGAGGAGCGCCGCGTCGACCGCCGGGAAGTCGGCCAGGTGGACGGAGTCCGGCGCATCGCCGAACTCGCCGTCGGCGCCACCCTGGAGGTTGCGGTAGATCTCGTCGGCGAGGAAGGGGGTGAACGGGGCGAGCAGCTTCGACGTCTCCAGCAGGCAGGTGCGCAGGGTGGCGAAGGCGGCCGCGTCGCCGTCCCAGAAACGCCGCCGCGAGAGCCGCACGTACCAGTTGGAGAGCTCGTCGACGAACTCGGCGATCGCCCGCCCGGCGGTGGTGCAGTCGAAGTCGTCCATGCGCTCGCGCACCGTCGCCACCGTGGCCTGGAGGCGGGAGAGCGCCCAGCGGTCGAGGTCGGTCAGCTCCAGCTGTTCCTTATGCGCCTCTGAGGCTGAAAAGGAACAGCTGGCGGGGGTCAGGTCGTCGGTGGCGTTGGCGTAGAGGACCCAGAAGGCGTAGGTGTTCCAGAGGGTCAGCATGAACTGGCGGACCGACTCGCCGACCGTCTCCAGCGAGAAGCGGTAGCCCGCCCAGGGCTGCTGGGCCGTCAGGTAGTACCAGCGGAAGGCGTCGGCGCCGTGGGCGGCGAGCACGTCCCACGGGTCGACCACGTTGCCACGGCTCTTCGACATCTTCTGGCCTTCGGGGTCGAGGATCAGCCCGAGGCAGACGCAGTTCTTGAAGCTGGACTGGTCGAAGAGCAGGGTCGACTCGGCGAGCAGCGTGTAGAACCAGCCGCGGGTCTGGTCCTGGGCCTCGCAGATGTAGTCGGCGGGGAAGCGCTCGGCGAACTCCTCCTCCCCCTCGAAGGGGTAGTGGAACTGGGCGAACGGCATCGCGCCGCTGTCGTACCAGGTGTCGATCACCGAGCTCACCCGGCGCATGTCCTTGCCGCACTCCTGACAACGGACCGTGACTTCGTCGATGTAGGGACGGTGGAGGTCCGCGGGGACCTCGCCGCCGGAGCGCTGGCGCAGCTCCGCGACCGAGCCGATGCAGGTGAGCGCGTCGCAGGCGTCGTCGGTGCAGCGCCAGATCGGCAGCGGCGTCCCCCAGTAGCGGTTGCGGGAGAGCGCCCAGTCGACGTTGTTCTCCAGCCATTTGCCGAAGCGGCCGTGCTTGACGTGCTCGGGGTGCCAGCCGATCGTCTCGTTGTTCGCGAGGAGCTCGTCGCGGACGGCCGAGGTGCCGATGTACCAGCTGGTCGTCGCGTAGTAGAGAAGCGGCGTGCCGCAGCGCCAGCAGTGCGGGTAGGCGTGCTCGTAGACCTGCTCGCGGAAGAGCAGGCCACCCGCGGCGAGGCGGTCGATGAGGCGGCGGGTCGTCTCACTTCCTTTTACGAACTCGCCGGCGAAGCCGATGACTCGGTCGTCGAAGGTGCCGTCGGGCTTGACCGGGTTGTAGAGGGTGCTCGCGACGGTGGGGTCGAAGATGCCCGCGGCGGCGGCGACCGCGTAGTCGTCCTCGCCGAAGGGGGGCGCGATGTGGACGAGGCCGGTGCCGTCCTCGGTGGTGACGTAGTCGCCGGCGATCACCGGGTAGGCGCCCGGCTCGACGTCGGCGAGCTCGAAGACGGGGCCCGTGTACTCGCGGCCGATCAGGGCGAAGCCCGGCAGCTCCTCCAGCACCTCGGCGCCCTCGCCGAGGACCCGCTCGGCGAGGTCGCGGGCGACGATCAGGACCTCGTCGCCGACCCGGGCGCGGACGTAGGCGACGGACGGGTTCACCGCGACGGCTTTGTTGCCGGGGAGCGTCCAGGGCGTCGTCGTCCAGACCAGGAGCGATTCGTCCGCGGCGCCGCGGAGCGGGAAGCGCACGTAGATCGAGGCGTCCTTGACGTCCTGGTAGCCCTGGGCGACCTCGTGCGAGGAGAGCGGCGTGCCGTCGCGCGGGCAGTAGGGGACGACCTTGTGGCCCTCGTAGAGGCGGCCGTCATCGAAGAGCTGGGAGAGCGACCACCAGACCGACTCGATGTAGCGGTCCTCGAGCGTCACATAGGGGTCGTCAAGGTCGATCCAGTAGCCGATCCGCTCGGTCAGGCGGTTCCACTCCTCGACGTACTCGAAGACCGACTCGCGGCAGCGCTGGTTGAACTCGGCGATCCCGAAGGCCTCGATCTCCTGCTTGGAGGAGATGCCGAGCTGTTTTTCGACCTCCAGCTCGACCGGCAGCCCGTGGCAGTCCCACCCCGCTTTGCGCGGCACCCGGTACCCGCACATGGTGCGGTAGCGCGGGTAGATGTCCTTGAAGACGCGGGCGAGGACGTGGTGGGAGCCGGGGCGGCCGTTGGCGGTCGGCGGGCCCTCGTAGAAGGACCAGATCGGCGCCTCGGCGCGGGCGGCGAGGGTGCGGGCGAAGAGGTCCTGCTCGCGCCAGCGCGCCAGCGCGCCCTGCTCGAGGTCGGGGAAGGACTGCTTCGGGTCTACGGGAGAGAATCCGGGCACGACGGCGGATTCTAGGAGTGCGGGGCATCTTGGCCGCGCAGCCAATATTGTTTACACCGATGCCTGCATTCGATTTGAACGGCAAGGTGGCGCTGGTGACCGGCGCGGCGCGTGGGATCGGTTACGAGACCGCGCGTCAGATGCAGATGCGGGGCGCCTCGGTGGCGGTCCTCGACCTCGACCCGGCGCAGGCCCGCGAGGCGGCCGAGCGGATCGGCGCGCGGGCGATCGGGATCGGTGCCGACGTCACCGACCAGGGGGCGATGCTGGCCGCCGTCGCCGAGGTGGTCGAAACCTTCGGCGGCCTTGATTGCGCCGTCGCCAACGCCGGGATCGCCCAGAAGCAGATGGCGACCGTCTACAGCATGTCCGGCGAGGAATGGGAACGGGTGCTGGAGGTCGACCTGCTCGGCGTCTTCCGCACGGTGCGCGCGGCGCTGCCGCAGATCGTCGAGCGGCGCGGCCAGCTCGGCCTCGTCTCCTCCGTCTACGCCTTCGCCAACGGCATGGGCAACAGCCCCTACGCGGTGGCCAAGCCGGGGGTCGAGAGCCTGGGACGGGCGCTGCGCGTGGAGCTCGCCCCGCACGGCGCGTCCGCCACCGTCGCCTACTTCGGCTGGGTCGACACGACGATGGTCCAGGACGCCCTCTCCCAACCCGACGCCCAGAAGCTGAACGCGACCATCCCCAGCTTCCTGATGAAGCGGATCAAGCCCGACGAAGCGGCGGCGGCCTTCGTCCGCGGGATCGAAGAGCGCGCCCCCCGCGTCTTCGCACCGAAGTGGTGGCGCTACGTGAGCGCCCTGCGCGGAATCGTCAACCCGCTGATCGACAAGCGCCAGGAGCGCGACGCGAGGACCCAGCGCCTGCTGGCTGAGATGGACGCCCGCGCCACCCGGGGTTGACGGGCCGACACTCGAGGTGGGCTTGAGCATCGGCCCGTCAACATCGCGGGCGCGCGGCGCAAGGGGGCGGGGAAGGGACGGCCGAGGGGCGGCCGCCGAGGGTCGGCCGAGGGACCCGGCCCTCTCGTGGCGGCCCGGGCAGGCTGTGGCCGCCACGAGAGGGCCGGGTCTCGTGGGGAGGGGTGGAGGGTGCGTGAGGCCGGAGGGTCACGGGGGCGCCACGGGGGAGGGACGGGAGCGTCACGGGAGAGTGACGGGTCCGTCACGGATGTCAGACCTCGTGACGAAGATGCCGGGAACGTCACGCTTCCTCCCGTCTTCCTCATGCCTCGCGGGTCACGCCAGGAGGCGCGTTCGCAGTTAGCGACAACATGTGTCGCTAACTGCGAACTCGGTC
>Ga0153956_1002368_pt1 | contig 14042 bp, 18 predicted proteins | sample TSFL040MetaG_FD_104704 | JGI IMG/M metagenome (GOLD analysis project Ga0153956, IMG submission 104704) | Attine ant fungus gardens microbial communities from Florida, USA - TSFL040 MetaG | ecosystem: Host-associated > Fungi > Mycelium > Unclassified | place: USA: Florida, Wekiwa Springs... | reverse complement strand
GACGAGCTATGGCCTGCTGAACATTGCGCAACTGGATTTCGCCAGCCCGCTTGGCCCGGCGCATGCGCTGCAATCTTCCATCGCGTTCCAATCGCTGCTGCCGCCCGTCACCGCGGATGGGCAGAAGCTCGACATCGCATCGGTGGACTGGACGCTGCCTTTCACCGGCACGAAGGCCGTCTTCGCGCTCTCGCCCGATGCGCTGCGCGTCGAAAGCGCGAAGACGAATGTCGCGGGCGGCGCGGCATCGCTTGACGGCATGACCGTCGCATTGGGCGGCAAGGCGGCCATCCGCGATACGGCACGTCTGGACAATATCGATCTGGCGCAGATCGTCGCCGCCACGAATATCGGCGAGCGGGTGAAGGTGACGGGCCGCGTGACCGGCGTGCTGCCGTTCACATCGAGTGCCGAAGGCTTCCGCATCGCCAAGGGCCATATCGAATCCGTTGGGCCGGGGCGGCTGTCCATCGACCGCACGCTCTGGACGAAAGACGCGGCTGTGAACGGCGTGCAGAACTTCGCCTATCAGGCGCTGGAAAACCTCGCGGTGGATTCGATGACCGCCGATGTGGACAGCGTGGACAATGGGCGTCTGCGGATTGTCTTCCACATCAAGGGCCGCAACGATCCGCCCAAGCCGCAGGAGGCGCGCGTGGGCCTGTTCGATCTCATCCGCGGCACGGCGTTCGACAAGCCCGTCGCGCTGCCCAGCGGAACGCCCATCGATCTGACGCTGGAGACCTCCCTTAATTTTGACGAACTTCTGAAGTCGTATCAGGCTGCATGGTCGCAGACCCTGGCCACAGCGCCGACGCCGAAACGGGGAACGAAGAAATGAACGCACGCACCGTCTTATTTGCGGCCTGTATCGCCGCCACCTTGGGCGCCTGCACGCCGACGATCCGCGTGGAAGTGGCGCCGATCAACATCTACGCCAAACTCGATGCCGATGTGCGCATCAAGCTGGACAAGGAAGTCCAGACGGCGATCCAGCAAAACCCGAACCTGTTCTGATCCGCGAAGGAAGCAACCATGAACACGATGCTGCACAAATCCCTCCGCACCGCGCGCGCCGGCGCCGCCGCGCTGGCGCTGACTCTCGCCGCCGTTCCTGTGACGACGCTGATGACCCAACCCGCGTTCGCCGATCTGGCGAGCGACAAGGCCACCGTGGATGCCGCCAAGGCGGCGGGCACCGTTGGCGAACAGGCTGATGGTTATCTCGGCTATGTCAGCGGCTCCGCCGATGGCGCAACGACGGCGGCGGTGACCGCGATCAATGCGGGCCGCGCGGGCGTCTATCAGCAGACCGCGGCGAAGTCCGGCGTCACGCCGCAAGCGGCGGGCCAGGCGACCGGCGCGCAGCTTCTCGCCAAGGTGCCGGCGGGCCAGTTCTACAAACCGCTCGGCGGAAGCTGGACGAAAAAGTAGGCCATTAAACCACATTATTGACAGTCAATTTTATTGACTATACTGTCGGCGGATGGTCAAGCCCATTTCCGTCGACGATATCGTGCTTCCCGCGCTGCTGCGTGCCGCGCGGCCGGCTTATGCCCATGCCATCCGCGATGCGTTGCGTGAGGCGGGGTTCGAAGACGTTCCGAAGAACGGCGCCTATGTGATCGGCGCGATCAGCCGCGCGGGAGCGCCGCTGGCGGACATCATTCGTGGCCTCGGCGTTTCCAAACAGGCGGCGGGACAGCTCATCGATACGCTGGTGCTGCGCGGCTATCTGGAACGCGAAGTCGACGATGACGACCGCCGCCGCCTCACCATGACGCTGACGCCACGCGGCCGCGCCGCCGCCGCGGTGTCGCGCAAGGCCAGCGAATCCGTGGACGCGAAGCTCAAGAAGCGCGTGGGCGAAAAATCCATCGCCGAAGCGCGCAAGGTTCTCTTCCATCTCATCGCCATCGCCAATGAAGGAGCATCGTCATGAACGGCGCACTCATCATCGCGGCTTTGTGGATTGCCTTCGCGCTTTCCTGGATCGCGGCGATGCCATGGAGCAATCCGGTGGAGAAACGTGTCGGGTTCGGCAAAGAGCTTGCCTATCGCATCGTGCTCATCGTGGGCGGCATCGTGCTGTTCATTCCCGCGCATGGCTATGACGGGCCGCTGCGCCTTTGGTATCCGTCGATCGCTCTGTTCAACGCGGTGCTGCTGGCGATGGTGATCGGCTTTGCCTTTGCGTGGTGGGCGCGCGTCTGGCTCGGCTCGCTGTGGTCCGGACAGGTGACGAAGAAAGAGAACCATCGCGTGGTGGATACGGGGCCGTATCGCATCGTGCGCCATCCCATCTACACCGGCATCCTGCTGGCGATCTTTGCGACGGCGGCGATCAAGGGAACGATCCTGGGCATCGCGGGCGCGGCCATCATCGCGCTGGGCTTATGGATGAAAGCGCGGCTGGAGGAAGGCTGGCTGGGACAGGAAGTGGACGGCTACGAGGCCTATCGCCATCGCGTGCCGATGCTGGTGCCGTTCGGGCCCAAAGCGCGGTAACGCGGCCGCCATTGCCCGCTAGTTTGTGCCCATGCGCGCAAGGACGCATGGCCGTTGCGCGAACCTACTTGTAGTTCGCCGCGCCCCCACTAGATTTTGCTGGCTTTTTCCCGGGGGAATCCATGCGTCGCGTTTTCATCGCCTGCCTTGCCGTTTTGTCCGCACCTTTGGCCGCGCAAGCGGCGACCGACACGGGCCGCGTGGTTCTTCCGACAGACGTGCAGCCGACGCGCTACGATGTGAATATCGTGCCGGACACGACGCATCTGACCTTCACCGGCGCGGTGAAGATCGCGCTCGATGTGAAAAGCGCGACGAAGACCATCCAGCTCAATGCAGCGGACCTGACGTTCAAGACCGTGACGCTGGACGGCAAGCCCGCGCCGAAACCGGTGCTGGACGACAACGAAGGCACCGCGACCTTCACCTTCCCCGCCGCCGTGAAATCGGGAAAGCACACGCTGTCCATCGCCTATACCGGCAAAATCAATCCGCATCCCTCGGGCCTGTTCGCGCTGGACTACACCGACAAGAGCGGCGCCAAGAAGCGCGCGCTGTTCACGCAGTTCGAAAACTCCGACGAGCGCCGCTTCATCCCGAGCTGGGACGAGCCGAACCGCAAGGCGGTGTTCGTGCTGACAGCGACGGTGCCGGCGGGCGACCTGCCGATCTCCAACATGCCGATTGCCTCCAGCGAAAAGCTGGCGGGCGGATTGAAGCGCGTGCATTTCATGCCCTCGCCCAAGATGTCGTCCTACCTGCTGTTCTTCGGCACCGGCGATTTCGAGCGCGTGTCGCGCAAGGTGAACGGCGTGGATGTCGGTGTGGTGTTCAAGCGCGGCGACGGCGCCAAGGCGCAATATGCGCTGGATGAAGCGGCGAAGTTCCTGCCCTATTACGAAGAGTATTTCGGCGTGAAATATCCGCTGCCCAAGCTGGACATGATCGCGGGGCCCGGCACCAGCCAGACCTTCGCGGCAATGGAGAACTGGGGCGCGATCTTCTACTTCGAACGCGCGCTGATGCTCGATCCCAAGACCAGCAGCGAGCAGGACAAGCGCAACATCTCCGTCGATGTGGCGCATGAGATGGCGCATCAATGGTTCGGCGATCTCGTCACCATGGATTGGTGGGAAGACCTGTGGCTGAACGAAGGCTTCGCCTCGTGGATGGAGAACAAGGCCAACGATCATTTCCATCCCGAATGGCACATGTGGATGGAATCCATCAACAACCGCGAAGGCGCGATGCGAGAGGATGCGCGCGCGGGCACGCACCCGATCATCACGCCGATCCATGACGTGCTGCAGGCCGATCAGGCGTTCGACAACATCACCTATCAGAAGGGCCAGGCGGTCATCCGCATGCTGGAAAGCTACGTCGGCGACGACGCGTTCCGCGACGGCATCCGCGCCTATATGAAGGATCACGCTTACGGCAACACGGTGACGGACGATCTGTGGCGGGAGATCGACAAGGTTTCACCCACGAAGATCACGCAGATCGCGCATGATTTCACCTTGCAGGCGGGTGTTCCCCTTATCCGCGTGGCGAAAACAAAAGATGGCGTGCACCTGACGCAGGAGCGCGCGGTGGACGACAACAGCGAGAACAATCCGACAAGCTGGCATGTGCCGGTGGTCACGCGCAGCCTTGGCACTTCGCAGATGTGGCACGGTATCGTGACGCACGAAGCGCCGCAGGATGTGGCGGTGGCGAAGGGCGAAGGCGCGCTGGTGAATGCCGGGCAGACAGCCTATTTCCGCACCGCTTATGACGACGCGTCGTTCAAGGCCGTGGCCGCGGCGTTCGCGTCGCTTTCGCCGGAAGATCAGCTCGGCCTCATCAACGATGCGCGCGACAATGGCTATGTCGGGCTGACGCCGTTCGGGCATTTCCTCACGCTCGCCTCGCAGGTGACGCCGGATACGAACGTGAAGGTGCTGGATACGCTGGCTGGCCGCATGCAGGGCATCGACACGCTCTATCGCGACCTGCCGGGACAAAAAGCGTATCGCGCATTCGTGGTCTCCGTGCTTGATCCGGTGTTCGCGAAAGTGGGCTGGGATGCGAAAGCGGGCGAAAACGAGAATGTGCCACTCCTGCGGGGCGATCTGATCGATGCGCTCAGCCAGGTGAACGATCCGGCGGTGATCGCCGAAGCGAACAAGCGCTTCGACGTCTATCGCGACAACCCGGATTCGCTGTCGGGCGACATGCGCCAGGCGGTGATGAGCGTGGTCGCGCGGCATGCCGATGCGGCACGCTGGGAGCAGATCCATCAGCTCGCCAAAACGGCAACCGACAGCGCGCTGAAGGAAGAGTTCTACGTCTATCTGGGCCGCGCGGAAGATTCCGCGATCGCGCAGAAGGCGCTGGATCTGGCGCTGACGGATGAAGCGCCGGTGACGGTGCGGCCGACGATTGTCGCCGTGGTGTCCGGGTTGCATCCGGAGATGGCGTTCGACTTCTTCGTGGCGCATCGCGACCAGTTCAACACGATCCTGGAACCGGACGCGCGCGACCGCTTCCCGCCGGAATTGGCGAGCAGCTCCTTCGATCCGGCAATGATCCAGAAGGTGAAGGACTACGCGGAGAAATACATCTCCGCCGGCGCGCGCGGCGATGCCGTGAAAGCCACGGGCGCCATCGGCTATTACGCGAAGATCCGCAGCACCTCGCTGCCGGAAATCGACAAGTGGCTGGCGGCGCATCGCAAGTAAGTATGGGTGCATGAAAAAGCGCGGCTGCCGTGAAGCAGCCGCGCTCTTTTCATTTTGGGCTAGCGACTAGTGGTGATGGTGGCCGCCGCCATGATACCCACCATGGTAGCCGCCGCGATATCCGTGGCCGTACCAGCCGTGGTGATAACCGCCGCTATAGAAGCCGACGTAACCCGGGTAATAAGCCGGACCATAATAACCGCCGCAATTGTAGTAGTATGGATCGCAGCCGTAATAAGCCGGACGCGGCGCGTAGTAGCCGCCGTAATATCCCGGCACGCCAACGCCGATGCCAACCGAGACATGCGCGGCTTCCGCCGGCGCGGCTGCGAAGGCAACGCCGGCAGCCATCACGGCGCCCATTGCCAGTTTCGAGATCGTTTTCATGAGCCATCTCCTTTGTGATGCACCCGTTTCCCGAGAGAGAAACGCGCGTGGTGTTTCATGGGTTCAATGCTATTCGCGGGCAGCTAAACCGGTGCTGTGGCGCGCGTTCATCGGGCGTTCATCGCGCAGCGAAAAACAGGCGGAAAACCGGGCTTCCACCACTTAGGCGGCAGCCGACAAAACCCTTCAACCGGGCGGGTTGGAGATAATTATTGTGATCGCCTAAAGCGTCACGAAGCGCCCGCTTGCGCGATCCAGCAATTCCAGCTTGCCGTCCGCGATGCCGAAGCGCGCACCGTTGAGTTCGAGAAGCCCCGCGTTCACACGCTCGGCGACGAAGGGGAACTCCATCAACCGTTCCAGCGAGAGGCGCACACCATCCTGCTCCAACAAGGTGTGACGGTCATGCGCGTTTTTCGGCAGGCGCGCGACGGCGGGCTTCAGAAGATCGACCCAGGCACGCAGGAACGGAACGCTCTCGGCAATGGAATTGTCGAGCGCCGCGGCCACGCCGCCACATTGCGCATGGCCCATGACGAGAATGTTCTTCACCTGCAAGCTCAACACCGCGAAGGCGATGGCGGAACTGGTGCCGTGATGGCTGCTGTCGGTCTCGTAAGGCGGCACGATCGCGGCCACGTTGCGGATGACGAACATGCCGCCCGGCCGCGCATTGAAGATCGTCGCGGGATCGGAGCGCGAATCCGAGCAGGTGATCACCAGTGTCTGCGGCTTCTGGCCGTGTTGCGCGAGATCGAGATAGCGCTGCCGTTCGGCGGGCCAGCGTCCCTCGCGAAACGCTTTATAGCCGTCGATGAGTTCCTGCATGGGATCGCTGGGCAAAATCACTCCTGCGCCTTGGCGGCGCTATTTCTTCAGGCGAACGCCACGGCCGCCTTCGCTGCTGGTCGCATCGTCGCCGATCAGCACGATTCCGATACTATCCAGCGCGCCGATCAGTTTCATCAGCGAATCCACATTGCCGCGGATCACACCGTCGCTGGCTTCCATGCGCTGAATGGTGGGAACCGACAACCCGCAACGCTCCGCCAGATCGCGCTGGTCGATCCCCGCGAGCGCGCGCGCCGCGCGCAATTGCGCCGCGGTGATCATGCTTGCGCACTCCGGTTGGAGAAAATCTCCGGCGAAATCGACATCTGCTTCCGTGCGGCGGTAACGCGCCGACTGTTACTGCACCGAACGCGCCCAGCGCAAATAGGTGCGTACATCCCTCTGGCGTATGTAGAGGGATTGGGGGTCACAGTCACCCCAGCCGCAGACCTCGTAGCCGTCCGCGTTGCGGCGGCACACCGGCACCACACCGGCGATGCTGCAGGCGAACCATTCGGCGGGATTTTCGCCGGCATGTTCGAGCCCTTTGAGGAGCGGCAGTTTTTCGCGCTGCGCCGTCTTCAAAACTTCATCGGCCGCCGCGAGCAGCGCGATCTTCGGACCGCGAATATCGCCTGCCGCCGTGCGGGCGCGCATCCGCCAGACGCCAAAGGCCAAGAGCAGCACAACGGCTGCGAGGATCGACAGGGGAAGAACGGGCATGTTCACGCTCAACGACTATAAGTGATGTTTTATACATACTTTATAATCGTTAATACAATAGTAGTGCGAGAATTATGCTCTAAATACCGGAAAAATCATGAAATTTGGACGGCCTGGGCCTGTGTTTCGGACGGACCGGCCTCCGCGAATATGGACCGTGCGCGGTAGCGGCGCCGCACCGCGCGGACGGCTTGCGGCACCCCAAGAAGGCCGGGGAACGACACGCTCGCCGCGCCCATATGCGTGTCCACGCCGAACACGATCTCATCGGACGCCATCGGCGCAAAGGTGCCGAAGATGCGATCCCAGATGCTGAACACGTCGCCGTAATTGCAATCGGTGCCCGGCGTCTGAAAGTGATGATGCGCGTGGTGCAGGTTCGGCGTCACAAACACCCAGCCCAGACGGCGCGCGGCGCGCGGCGGCAGACGAAACGTGATGTGCTGCGAGATGTTGGCGACGCTTTCCACCGTCTGCCGCAGGATCAACACGGGCAGCGACGCACCGCAGATGAACACCGACAAGGTGAGAAAGCTCACGCGGATCAGCGTTTCCATCGGATGCTCGCGGAACGTCGTCGAAACATCGACGGCCTGATCGCTGTGATGCACCAGATGCAGCCGCCACAGGAAGGGAATGCGATGCGCGGTGTGGTGATAGACGTAATCCAGAAAATCCAGCACCAGGAACATCAGGCCGAGCTGAATCCAGAGGCTGTCCGCATGCGGAAGAAGATAGACGAGGCCCCAGCGATGCGCGGTGTTCCATTGCGCCACGGCGATGCAGATCGCGATGGTGACAAGCTGGACTGGCGTGACCGCCGCGAGGAACGCCATGTTGAACGCGCTATGGCGCAGCTTCTGCGCGGCAGGCTGCGCAAAGAAGACTTTTTCCGTGATCCAGCCGCCGGCGAAAATCAGGACAAACAGGGCACATTGCAAAGAACTCGCATGGTCGAGCGCGAAGCGCCCGACGCTGTCCAGACTCATGAACCAGCCTTCCACGTCAAACCATTGAAAGAGCGGGAGAACTTTCGACCGCTCCTACCCAGCCCGGGCAGGCGGGCACCCTAGCCGCCGCGGCCGAAAACCCCGCATAAATAATCGCCAATGAATCGGCCGATTACCGGTATGGCTAACGGCTCCAATGCCCGCCCCGCGCGTTAAGAGAGAGGGACCTTTCTCGCGCAATGAAGGGCGGCGACAATGGACTCATTCGATCTGGAACGGTTTGTCGCAGCGCAGAATCCGATCTACGCGGCGGTCGCGGCGGAGTTGCGTGTGGGGCGCAAACAATCCCACTGGATGTGGTTCGTCTTTCCCCAGATCGCGGGACTGGGCGCCAGCGACATGGCGCGACGCTACGCGATCTCCTCGCTGGACGAAGCGCGCGCCTATCTGGCGCATACGGTGCTGGGCCAGCGCCTGCGCGAATGCACGGCGCTGGTGCTGGAAGTGAAGGACAAAAGCGCAGACGATATTTTCGGCTATCCGGACAATCTGAAATTCCATTCCTGCATGACGCTGTTCTGCCACGCCGCGCCGGAAGACACCGAAACGGTATTTCGCGATGCGCTCGACCGCTTCTTCGACGGCAAGCAGGACAAGCAAACGCTGGCGCGGCTGCAGCCGCAACCGGGCGCGCACTGAACCGTTTTGTCTGTTCACCCTTACAGGAAACAGACTATGGCACAGCAACCAAGCACCGATCAGAATCTCAATGAGCGTAAACCGCAAAGCGTGAATGGCGACGGCACGCGGCATGAGGAGAAAGAAAAGACCAGCACGGTGAAGCAGGCCGAAAAGCCCGGCAGCAATGCGAACGACCGGCCGGAAAACAAGAACTAATCGATATCGATCAGGGCAATGCCCAATTCCGGACGCCGGCGCCGAACAAGATGCGCCGGCGTTTCGGTGAATGTGACCTCCAGCGTGGGCCGCACGATGCCTTTCAGGAAATGCCCGCCGCGCGTGGTGCCATCCGACAGACCGAGAACCGTGTGCGCGTGCAGGCTGGGCTCGCCCTTTTCATCGCGCACGATGTCGCCGATAAAGGATAACACTTCCACCTGCTGTTCGATGGGAATGGGTTTGTAAGCCTTCTTGTCCCATTCGAAATAGCCAACGGTGGCGCGCTCGAAAGCGCCCACCGCCACGAAGGACGCGGATTCGATCTTCATCGCCCGAGCGAAATCGGTAAGGACTTCCTTCGCCTCATCGCCCGGATCGAGCACCGCGATCCACAGCGTCAAGCCATTGGCATTGACGACCTGTTTGCTCTTCACCTCAGTGGTTCACGAATTTGTGGAAGCGGCTGGTTTTGCCGTCCGCCGTTTTCTCCTGATAGAGAAACGACAGATGTTCTGCGTCGAACTTCTTGAAGAACTCATCCCACGAGATCGTCTTCAGATCCTTGTCGGCGGGATCGAAGTCCAGGCGCAGGATGCCCGCATCGCTCTTGCCGCCGGTATCGGCGACATGCGCGGGCTTGCCGCCGCGCGCTTCGGCCCATTTGCGAATCTCATTGTGGTCTTGCGTTGTTTTGGCGTCGGACATGGCGAGCCTTTCTTGTTGTTGCACAAGGGAAATGTGCGCGATGCGGTGCGCGTTCCGCGCGGAACCGCAACAAGCATGCAACGGGAGGAACCGGCGGACGTTCTTGGGGAACAGTCTGGAGAAGCCGCCATGCAAAGTTCCATGCCGCAGACCAAGGCGATGCGCAAACCCGCGCGCAAAGCCGTTTCGGAGAAGAACGACGCACAGCGCAACGCCGCGCGGCGCGTGAAGAATGGCGCCGACAAAACGGCATTGCCCATCGCCGAACGCTATGCCGGGAGCGATTGCGACTCCTCGCTGGAAGACGAGCAATAGATTTTAGTGCGCTTCGCGGGTGCGTAACTCTTCGCGCAGCGCATGCACTTCGTCGCGCAAACTCTGCACCGTATCTTCGCGCGCGCGGGTTGGCTTGGCGACGTCTTCCTTGTCCACGAAGAAGCTGGCGAGTGCGGCGGTGATGTAACCGAACACGCCCAGCGAGAACATCGACAGGAAGAAGCACAACGCGCGGCCTGCCGTGGTCACCGGCCAATATTGCGAGCCGATGGTGGTCATCAGCATCGCCGTCCACCACACCGCGTCGCTGTAGCTGTGGAAGCCGCCGCCGGACTTAGCAACAGCACCGAAGCCTTGTTGCTGCAGCGCGTGCACATTCTCCAGCGAATACATGCCGGCCGCGCCGCCGAAGAGCACGATCACCGTGATGATGGTGATCCAGCCGACACCGCGCCGTCCCATCGCATCGGTGAGCTGGCTGATGCCGACATTCAACGAGGTGAGGATGCGCACGAAGCTCAGCGCCCGCAACGTGGAGAGCGCCTGCAAGATGCGCAGCAGGCGGAAGGCAGGCAGGACCAGCGAGATCAGAAGAATCCAATGGGTCTTCAGGAATTCCCATTTGCGCGGCGCAACGAAGAACTTCACCGCGAAATCCACGCCGAAGATCGCCCAGATCACATTGTTGAGGATCACCAGCGGCGGCGACAGCTTGCCCACGAAATCGCCGATCATCAGCCCGATCCACACGAAGGCGAGCGCGATCATCGCCTTGTCGGTCATCTTGTTGAGGTTGTGCAACAGGACGAAGCGCTCATCCTTGATGACGGCTTTCTTCACCTCTTTGTCTATGGGGGCGGTTTGTGGATCGCTCATGGATGGTCCCGGCTCGCCCCCTCTCAACGGGCGAAACGCCGGTTCGATGCACGCGGGAGAGGAACCGCCCAAGCCGCCGCGGCGTTTGCGCTAGAGGGAACACGCGCCATGACGACAGCCGCCAAGAAAGCGAAGGCCGCCGAGAAGACGGCGAATATCGAGCGCGCGGAGATTCATCGTGCGAGCAAGGACGTGAAGGAAAGCGCCGAGCATATCGCCGACAGCGCCGTGGAGATCGAGGACAGTGCCGATCTCTCCACCATTCTCGCCGCCGACCGCACGATCTATGCGGCGGAGCGGACCTATGCGGCGTGGGTGCGCACGGGCTTCGCATCGCTGGCGGCGGGCGTGGGCGCCAAGGCGCTGCTGGAACACATATTGCCCGGCCCGTTCGTGCAAGTGGTGGGAACGGTGCTGACGCTGTTCAGCGCATTCTGCTTTGCCGCGGCGGTGTGGCGCGAGCTGGTGCCGCGCTTCAACGATCCGATGCCGAACGCGCGGCGCATCCCCAAATGGATTCTCTATGTCGTCAACGGCACGCTGGTGCTCGTCGCCATCGCCGCGATGGTGAGCATCTGGCTCGGGCCTTACACCAGCGCAAAATAGAAACAGCGCCCAGCCGCGTCAGGCCGCCCATTGCTTGGAAAGCTGGGTGAGGATCGCGCCGCGGTCACTGTCGCCTCTCGCCAGCGCCATGAAGAAATTCTTGGTCTGCTCGAACGTGGCATGCGGCGGCAGCGCCACGACATTGGGATCGACCTTGGCGTCGATCACCACCGGGCGATCCGAGGCCAGCGCTTCGGCCCAGACACGCGCGACATCATCCGGCTTGGCCATGGTCAATCCGCGCAAGCCGAGAATTTCCGCCTGCGCCGCATAATCGATATCCGGCAGATCCTGGGTGGCCGCCACTTTGGGCGAACCACCCAGCGACCGCAGCTCCCAGCTCACCATGTTCAGATCCTGATTGTTGAGCACCATCACGATGAGGCGCGGATCGCTCCAGCGCTTGTAATATTTCGCGGCGGTGACAAGGCCGTTCGAGCCCAGCATCTGCATCGCGCCATCACCCACGAAAGCAAACGCGGGACGGTCGGGGAATGCGAATTTCGCGGCGAGCGCGAAGGAAACCGCTGGCCCCATCGTGGCGAGCGTGCCGGAGATCGCCGTCTTCATGCCGCGGCGCATCTTCACCGCGCGGGCAAAGAACGTGGCGGACATGCCGGTGTCCACCGTGATGACCGCGTTGTTGGGGACGTGTTGGGAGAATTCCCAGAACGGCAATTCCGGATTGAGGGGATTGGCGGAGAGCTTGGCCTTCGCCTCTTCCTCCTCCCACATCGCTTTCACATTCTTCTCGATGGTTTCGCGCCAGTCTGCGTCCTGCTTCTGCTCCAGCAGCGGCAGCAGCGCGCGCAACGTCTCCGCCGCGTCGCCGACCAGCGCGACATCCGCGGGATAGCGCAGCGAGAGCATGGTGGGATCGATATCGATCTGCACCGCTTTCGCCTGCCCTTCCTTCGGCAGGAATTCCGAATAAGGGAAGGTCGAGCCGATCATCAGGAAGGTGTCGCAGTCCTTCATCAGCTTCCATGAGGCCGTGGTGCCGAGCAGGCCGATCTGTCCGGTGGAATAGGGAAGATCGTCCGGCAGCACCGCCTTGCCGAGCAGCGCTTTCGCGAAACCGGCTTTCAATTTCTCCGCGACGGCGATGACTTCGCTCTCCGCATTCCACGCGCCCGAGCCGATGAGCATGGCGACGCGCTTGCCGGCATTGAGGATTTCGGCGGCGCGGGCGAGATCGCTGTCGTTCGGGATGACGCGCGGCTGCGAGAAATCCGCGCCGGTGTGGATGGTGCCATGCGCATGTCCCGGTTCGACGGCGGCGGCTTCCTGCACATCGTTGGGGAAGATGATCGCGGTGACGGTGCGCTGCGATTTGGCGATGCGCATGGCGCGGTCGATGAGGTGGCGCGCCTGTTCCGGCGCGGTGCAGACCTGCACATAATCGCTCGCCACATCCTTGAAGAGCGAAAGCAGATCGACTTCCTGCTGGAAATGCCCGCCCAGCGAGGCGCGCGCCTGCTGGCCCACGATGGCGACGACCGGCTTGCGATCCAGCTTGGCGTCATAAAGACCGTTGAGCAGATGGATGGCGCCGGGACCGGAGGTGGCGAGACACACACCAACTTCGCCGGTGAGCTTGGCATGACCGCTGGCCATAAAGGCGGCTTCCTCTTCGTGGCGCACCTGAACGAATTCGATCGCATCGCCCGCGCGGCCAAGCGCTGTCACAATGCCGTTGATGCCATCGCCGGGATAACCGAAGACGCGTTTCACATTCCACACACGAAGGCGCTCAAACAGGAAATCGCCGACCGTTTTCGCCATGATCCATTCTCCGCACATGCATGAGGGGATTGTGAAAAGCGCAACGTGTGCGCATGCATGCGCGTTCCGGGGCGTAAGTCATTCTAATCCGTGACAAATTCCATCACGGTTGGAACTTGCGCCTTATCCGGTCATTGTTCTTTCAGGGTTCGCATATCGCGTGCCTTTTCGTCCGGCGTGCTTATGTAAGGGCCCTATGTCGCTGCACACCGCCTCCACGCCCGCGCCTTCTTTGCTTCAGCGTTATCGCGATGTCCGCGCGCTGAGCATGGCTATTGCTGCGCCCTTGTCGGCGGAAGACCAGAATGTGCAGTCCATGCCCGATGCCAGCCCGATCAAATGGCACCTCGCGCATACGACATGGTTCTTCGAAAAGATGATCCTGTCACGCGAGCCGGGTTACGAGCCGTTCGATGCGCGCTTCGATGCGATCTTCAATTCTTATTATCTGGGGTTGGGCACGCCGTTCACGCGCGCCAATCGCGGATTGCTGACGCGGCCCAGCGCCGCCGAAGTGAAAGCCTATCGCGCGCATGTGGATGCGGCGATGGAGAAGACGCTGCCGCATGCCGGGCCGGAGCGCAGGACGCTCACCACGCTTGGGCTGCATCATGAGCAGCAGCATCAGGAGTTGATGCTCACCGACATCAAGCACGCCTTCTTCCACAATCCGCTTTTGCCCGCCTATCGCCCCGCATCGCCGGAAGTGATGGATGCGATCCCCGCGCTCGACTGGATCGAACACAAGGGCGGCATCGCGCAGGTGGGCTTC
>Ga0153956_1002366_pt1 | contig 14046 bp, 12 predicted proteins | sample TSFL040MetaG_FD_104704 | JGI IMG/M metagenome (GOLD analysis project Ga0153956, IMG submission 104704) | Attine ant fungus gardens microbial communities from Florida, USA - TSFL040 MetaG | ecosystem: Host-associated > Fungi > Mycelium > Unclassified | place: USA: Florida, Wekiwa Springs... | reverse complement strand
GACGCACCTCCCCCACCACCCGAAGACGGACCACCCCCGCCGCCGGAGGACGCACCTCCGCCTCCCCCGCAGGACTGGGGACCGCCCGCACCCGACCTGGTGACCAACTGGTCAATGCCGGCGCCGCACGCGCTGCCGCCGGGAATCGTCAACGAGCGCGGCATGCAGGTCAAGACGATCCTCGTCGCGCGCAGCATCAGCGAAGCGTTCCCGCAGATTCACGACATGATCGGGGTGCGTCCCGACGGCCAGCGCTGGCATCCCTCCGGCCTTGCCATCGACGTGATGATCCCCAACCCCGGCAGCCCGGAGGGCATCGCACTGGGAGACCAGATCGTCGCCTACGTCCGGCAGAACGCCGATCGGTTCGCCATGCAGGACGCGATCTGGCGCGGCACGTACTACACGCCGGGCGGGCCCAGCGGTCGCGGCAACGGACACTTCGACCACGTGCACGTCACCACGTTCGGTGGGGGCTATCCCAATGGCAACGAGGAGTACCTGCGCGACTAAGCCCGACTAAGCCGGACCGCCCCCGGCCTGAGGGCACCTAACGCGTCAGCGCACCGGGTCGTTGGCGTTGCCGGCCTGCCACTGTGACCACGGCACGTTCCAGTCGCCGAGGCCTTCATTGCCGGGCAGCAGCGAGCCGATGGTGTTGTTGATCTGCACCACGTCGCCGCGTTTGACGTGGTCGTAGAACCACAGCGCGTTGCTGGGGCTGACGTTGATGCAGCCGTGGCTGGTGTTGGCGTAGCCCTGGGCTCCCACCGACCAGGGCGCCGAGTGCACGAAAATGCCGCTGTAGGAGATCTGGGTGGCCCAGTCGACGTCGGTGCGATACCCGTTGGGCGAGTTGACCGGCACCCCGTAGGTCGACGAGTCCATGACGATGTGCGCGAAACGCTCGCCAACGATGTAGGTGCCGTTGTTGGTCGGGGTGCTTTCCTTGCCCATCGACACCGGCATGGTCTTGGCCACTTCGCCGTTGATGCGCACCACCATTGACTTGGTGTCGTCGTCGACGGTGGCGATCACCTCGTCGCCGATCACGAAGTGGCTGGTGGCGTTGTCCTGCCCGTAGACGCCGTTGCCCAGGTCCACCCCATAGGTGTTGACCTGGACGTCGACGTTGGTTCCGGGCTTCCAGAAGGCCTGCGGCCGCCAGCGCACCTCACGATTGTTCAGCCAGTAGAACGCGCCCGCCACCGGGGGTTCGGTGGTGATGACGATCGCTTTCTCGACTGCCTCGCGGTCAACGATGTTCTCGTCGAACCGAATTGCCACCGGCTGGCCGACGCCGACGACCTCGCCGTCGCGCGGCATGACGTAGGGCATGGTCAGGTTCTGCGGCGAGTGCGTCTGGAACGTCATCTGCCGGCTGGTCACGCCACCGAGTCCCAGGGCCTTCGCGTTGACCGTGTAGCGCTTGTTGTAGCCGAGCTGCTCGGACGTCGCCCAGGTCAACCCGTCGGCACTGAGTTTGCCGTCGACGACTGCGCCGTACTCGTTGACCATGGTGACCGAATCGAGCACGCCGTCCTCGGCGGTCACCGTCACCGGCGCATCCACCGCGACCCCGACAGCCTTGTCGGTGACCGACGCGGAGACCTTGGGAATCAGCAAGTCAGCGAAGGGCGTGCCCTTATCGGTGATGATCTTGGCCGCTTCAGCGTCGGCATTGTTACCGCACGCGCTCAAGCTCATCACCGCAGCCGAAACCATCAGCCATGCCGCCGCCCGGGACCCGAACCCCCGGCAGCGTTGCGCCAAACCAACCTGCCCCATGCTTTTCCCACCTGACCGTGCTGATGCTGCTCGCAGGCAGTCTAGTGGGTAATCGAAACTGCCGCTGTGCCGTCCGGAAGACCGCTCTGACGTCGCGATTTCGTCTCCCGGCGCGGCGCCTGTTATTGTCTCTTTCGCGGTTCTCGACCGCACGGCGCCGTTAGCTCAGTTGGTAGAGCAGCTGACTCTTAATCAGCGGGTCCGGGGTTCGAAACCCTGACGGCGCACAGCTCAGAGGGTGTTTTGAGTTTCCACTGTACACACAGGTGTACACAATCGAGCCCGACCCGGAGTTCAGTTCGGGATTCATCGGACGTCAGTTCGATCGCGCGATGCCCAGCGGCAATTGGGCCCTGAAACGCAAAAAGCGGCCCCTGACCGAGCGCACCGAAGGTGCTGCTCTGCCAGGGGCCGAACTGTAGGGATTAGGCGAAGGCTCAGGACGCCCGAGCCGACGCCGAACAGCCGTCAGCCACCGGTGTCGTCGCGTGGGGCCGGCGGCAAGGACGGTGGTTTGTCGGGCCGGTCGAGCACTGCCCGCCACAACTGCCGATCTGTCTCGATCGACCGCTGCCGCTCATCATGGAGCTCTTGAGAGACGCCGGTGATGTCGGCCCGGACGCCGGTGATGTCGGCGCGCATGCCCGTGATGTCGCGTGACTGCGCGATCTGCCGGTCTTGGATGTCGCGGACTATGTCGCGGATGAGGTCGATGTCGTCGCGCAGATTCGATTTCTGCTGGTGGTCGTTCACAGTCTGCTCGTGAACCTCACGGAGCTGCTGGCTGGTGACGGACTGCTGCAAACGCAGCCGCATCAGACCGCCGGCGACGGGGACGACCACCAGGATGACGAGCCCGGCCAGGCCAATGATGGTGGTGGGCAGTTCTCCACCGGTCACTGGTCGCCCTCGAGGTCGCTGTTGCGTGGTATCTCCCCGGTGATGCGAAGCACGGCGCGGGACGTAAGCCATACGCCCAGCCCGGTGAGCACACGGGTGACGGTGGAGAAGACGGCGGATCTCTCGAGGCCAACCTCGGGGAACGCCGTCTGAAACGCGATCGTCAACATGAGCGAATCGCTGATGGCGATGGCAAGGTTGCGGCGGATGCGAGCTCGGCCACCCCATGCTGCGATAAGCCGATCGCGCAGGGCAGGAAGATTGTTGACGCGGTGGGTCATCGCGCCGACGTCGCCAACCGGTCCCGCATCCAGTTGACTCCACCCGATAGGTCGTAGGGGTCGTAGTGCGGGTTGGGGTGTGCGGCCAGAAAACCGATACCGGAGACGATGGCCATGACAATGCCGATCACCTCATCGATCCCCACCTCGAACACCGCGGCGATCTGCGCGGCCAGCGAGTACGGGTTGGAGAAGACGTCCCCTCGCGCAACCGCCTGATAGACGGCCGCCTTGATCGCACTGGCCCGATCTGTGCCGTTCTCGGCGAAGATGTCGCCTTCGCGGTAGACGTCCACCCAGTTGTCAGGCTTCATCGGAAAGCCCGGCAGGCCGAACCGCCGGTAGGGGTCGAGGCCGCTGGTGCCGGTCTTGGTCACCCAGGGGCGCGCCCACGGCGCCACGCTGTCGCTCTGCCGGCACGGCGGCCCGTAGGCGAGCACACCCACGAGATCTTTGGCTCGCCATTCAAGGGCCTGACCGGGCTGGAGGTAGCCGACGTAGAAGTCGAAGCCGACGATGGCGCCCTGGGAGAAGATGCCCAGTGACCAGGGCGTGCCGGCGGGAAAGGGAACGCCGTTGTCCATGACGGTGGAGCCGACCAGGCGGGCCAATTCGGTGACGCCGCTGTTGTTGTCGAACGGGATGGCGCCATTGTTGTAGCCGATCGGCTGGTGGCGGCACACGCCCTCGTTTTCGAGGAGCGTGGCGGTATCGGCGACCGGTCCGGCGAACATGTTGGACAGGTGGCCTTCGACGGTGAACATGATCGGCTTGATCGGCTGCGGCGGCGGATACGCACCGAGCCGGGCCCGCATCGCCAGATTGGCCACCGCACGCCCATAGGGGTCGAGGATCGGTGCGATGCCGACGCGGCGGCAGAACTCGAGCATCGCCGTCGCGGTCGCCAACGTGTAGTCAGGTCCGGGTTGCACACCCATGTCGCGCGCCCACTGGTACTTGCCGGCCAGCTTCTCGTTGATCAGGGAGACGGCATGCCAGTTGGCCGCGGTGCGCGGCAAAGCCGGATCGTCGGAGTCACCGACCCCATAGCCGATCCACGCCCCGTCGGCTCCGTTCATCAGGTTCCGGTCTTGCGCATGAGTGCGGCCAACCCGGCGCGGAAAGTCCGCCTCTGCCCCTTGGCGTTTCGTCCGAGGTCGCCGTCTTCGCCCCACTCATCGAAGCCGGGGCCGAGCTGATCCTTGAGATAGCGGACACCGTCGAGAAGTTCGCGCTGCTCGGCATCGGTAAGTGCCATGAGGGGACCTCCTGCACCTGAATCGGCGGGTCGGGTGTAGCGGTTGACCGCGGCGGCGAAGACGTCCCAAGGGAAATTCGGGCCGACGTCGGTGTGGGTCCCGTCGTGCAGATAGTCGGTGACGTAGCGATGATCGGAGATGCCTGGCGGTGGACCGTAATTCGGCGGCGTGATGACCCGCGGTGTAATGCCGTATTTGCGGCAGTCGGCGACAGCAAGGTAGGCGGCCACGTCGATCGCCTTCGCCTGGGTGAGCCACTGATCGCGCGTCCAAGAGGCGCGCGATCCGGCAAAGCACAGGTTGATGGAGCGATTGTTGGCTGACAGGACCGACCAGGATGCGTCGTCGGTGTCGACGACGTCGCAGACGGTCACGCCGCCGTCAGAAGCCTGCGACACGGTGTAGTGATAGCTGACTTTGTTGGCGGGGTTGCCGAGGTAGCGGGCGAGACTGTCAGCGCTACCACTGCCTTCCTGAGTGTGCAGGAGAAACAGATCAACCTTGGTTCCGTTGCGGGGCTGGGCGTTCGGTGACCACATCGGGTATTCGTTGTAGTCAGGCTGCGGGGGCAGTACGGCTCCAGCGAGCGTGGCGCTGGGCACGGCGGCCTCCTTCACGGGTGGGCGTGTGATGGCGCGGTTGAGGACCAGCCAGGCTTCCTCCCAGCACTCCGCGTACCGGTCGGGGTAGGCGGATCGCTGGACGCGTTGGGCGAATTGTCCTGCTAATGAAGGGCTGTCGACAGCTACCACGTATCCGTCTTCGAGGCGATCCAAGAAGTTGTTTGCCGCCGCGTCGAGGGTCATCATGTCAGCGGTTGTGCCCCACCAGGGTTCACCGGCCGGTCCGGGTTGCTGCTGGAAGTAGCCCATGCTGCGCGAATCGTTGGCCAGGCTGTCGTGTGGGAATGCCAGGCTGTCGGGCACCGCGGGGTTGGCTGGACACCACCACTGCCGGCCATCGCCGCTGCCCGAGCCGACCTCCGTGGAGATCGTCATCAAGGCGATGACGGTGGCCAACTGATCGAGTCCGCGGGCGAGGGCTACCCCATGTACAACCTGGGCGATCTGTTCCCTACTTCGAAGCGGTTGCGGGGCTTGCCAGGTGAAGCTCACCAGTGCACCTCGCTTTCAGCGATACGGCCGCCGCACCGGGTCTGGATACAAGTGGGGCTCGCCCGTATGGGGGGCCTAACGCCGAGAAGCGAGTAGATGTTTCATCACGGCTACGAAGCATTCGTCGCATTCAATGAGACGACCATATTTAGCCAGCCGGAAAACTGTAGCTCCCCGATCTCGGCGTCCTTCACATAGACCAGGGTGCACCGCTCGGTCGGGCCGACCTCGTAGGTGCGGTAGTCCTGATCGAGGAACGCAAAATATTCGACAGTCGTGCGATGGGAAGCCCCTGAAACGTTGACCACATCAATCATGTCACCATTCGACGCCGTATCGGGAATGGTGACCGCGACATAGTCAGAAGGCCCCAATGCGCCCGCCGACGAGAGCACCAGGTCCCCCGGCGAGGCCGTGTAGTTGGCCGCATTTAAGACTGTTGGATTCACCGATGACCCACCACCAGCGGGCACATTGATCAGGTCAGCGTAATCACCGCTGAAGGCCACATCGGCGAACTCCGGCTTGTTGTCGACGTCACCCCAGTCGACAGGGCCGCCACCGTCACCTCCGGGCGGCGCGTTCACGAGGTCCTCATAATCCCCCGAGAATGCCACCGCCGCAAGGTCGGTCGTGTTCGCCTTGCCCGTGATGCCAGCCGCTACTCGAGCATCCGCTCGTGCCTGCGTGTAGTAGAGATTCGACGCGCCCTCCGGTACCACGTCCGTCGATCCCGGCGAAGCGGCGATCTCCACATACGTCGAACCCGACCACCGGTAAATCCGGCCATTGTCCGTGGCTACATAGATCTTTCCGGTCTCACCGGTCGCGGGGAACGCAGAACGACTCGCAAACTCCAAGACGTCGTCTACATACGACGGCAACTGCGCCGCAGCCACCTTCCCGGACGCATCCAGTCCAGCATATCCGTTGGCGGCATTGCGATTCGCCTTGTCTTCCTTACCGGAGACGTCGGGAATGGTCGGCTTGCCCGTGAGGTCCGTATACGCGCCAGAGGTGGCGACCGTCGCCAGGCTGTCTGGTTGGACCGCTGCCGCTGCGGCCGTGTGCGCTGCCTCGACCCCGTCCTCGATATGGGTAAGGCGGTCCGCTGAGATCGGGGTGTCGGTGGCCGGTTTGTCGTGCCACGTCTGTTTCGTGTATGCCACGTCTGTCCTCCGGTGGGAAAGGAATGTTTGCGAGGGGGTATGTCGATGCGCCGACTGTGCAGGGCCCGGCTTGCTATGAGATGGGAGGGCCGACGGCTATCCCGGCGATCCGAGAGTTATTGCCCCCTCCGTTGCCGAAGGTGCCGCTCCACGACAAGCCGAGCGCAGGGTTCACCGCCTTGACGATCGAGTTCGCTGCGTACTCAATGGTGAAGACCGTCCCGTCAGAGCCGACGGCAACGCCCCCTGGTACCTGGGCGAATGTCGGGAACCCCAGGTCCACAGCAGTGCTCGTCGTCAGGTTGACCGCGATGATCTTGCTGCTGGCTACCGGGTTGTAGGCGCAAGACACGTAGAGCCTGCCGTCCGGACCGAATGCAAGGCCCTTGGGGTAGTCCAAGCCCGCTGCGGTGATCGTCGTCTGCACGCCTGCCGGGGTTTTCTTATACACCTTCCTGGCGGACAGGTCGGCGACGTAGACGTTGCCGGAAGCATCGACAGCGATCCCTTGCGGGTTCGACAATCCGGTGAATCCAAGGTCGGTGACCACTCCGGCCGTCGATCGCTTCAGGACCTTCGTGGAGTCAGCTATGTACAGGTTGCCTGCCGAGTCGATCGCCACCCCTCTCGGGCTGGTCATCGCGGCGTCGGAGATGTCGGAGATCACTCCGGCTTGGGGGATCTTGGCCATCTTTGCGATGCCCGTGTAGCCCATTGCCGTCACGTAAGCGGTGCCGTCACCGTCGATACAGATCCAAGGGCTGGAGGAGTTAGCTCCGGGTGCCCAGTTCGTTGAAGAACTCAGGTCGAACGGCATCTTGTAGATTCCGCTGCGGAACGGAACGTACACCGTCTCATGCGGCCCAGGCGGGATAATCACCTCAGCGGGCGTCGACGGAGTGTACGGCGCAATGATCACGCGGTGGTCCCCTTGATGTCCGCGATCAACCCCTTCCCAGGGGTGCTTCCGACTCCAGTCACCTGCACGGTGATGATGTCACCGGCGGCGAACGCCCACGTTCCGTTCAAGGTCAGTCCGCTCACCTGCTGGGTGTAGGCAATGGACGCCGTTGCTCCTGATACCGCCACGCCGTTCTTGTACAGCCCGACAACCAAGCTTCCGGATGCATCAGCTGTCAGTGCTCGGAAGGTTGCCGAGGAGAAGGTGATAGCTCGTTGCAATTTCACGCCGAACGGGAAGTCTCCGGTGCCCGCGGCCCGAGCAGAATCCTTGCCAAAGACAACCAGGCTCAGATCGGCGACCTGACCCGCCGCTGTGGGAGTTCTGGCATCCGACAGGCGGGCATCGCTTCCCTGACAGGCCGTTCCAGCAGTGGAACCGAATGCCACCACCAGTTCCCTGTTGGCGGAGAGGTCACCGCCGCCAGCCAAGCCTGTACCGGCGAAGATCGTCGTGGCCTTGTCAACTTTTCCGGTAATCCCAGCAGCGACACGGGAATCCGCCCTCGCGGCGGTGAAGTACAAATTCGTGGCTCCCTCGGGAACCACGTCGGTAGAGCCGGGTGAGGGGGCGATCTCGATGTACGTCGACCCGGACCACCGGTAGATCTTGTTGCTGTCCAGCGCGGTGTAGATCTTGCCGGAGTCCCCGGTAGCGGGGAACGCGGCCAGGCTCGCGAACTCCAGGACATCATCGACGAACGACGGCAACTGCGCGGCCGCCACCTTCCCGGACGCATCCAGGCCGACGTATCCGTTGGCCGTGTTGCGGTTCGCCTTGTCTTCCTTGCCGGAGACGTCAGGGATCGACTCCGCCGCTGCCGCAGCCGCGGTATGCGCCGCCTCGATACCGTCCTCGATGTAGCTCAGACGTTCCGCCGAGATCGGGGTGTCGGTGGCCGGCGCGTCATGCCAATCCTGTTTGGTGTAGGCCACGTTCATCCTCCCGTGGGAAGCAGCATTTGCGAGGGATAGGTCGACGTCGATGGCAGAGTGATAGCCGGCGGTTCACCGATCTGCTCCGGCCACCAGCCGGGCTGCTCTGGCGTCCGGTAGTCGTCATCGGTGGCGAAGAAATCCTTGGTGAACAAGGAGATCTGCGCGTAGTTGGGTTGCGGCATGATGACCGGGCGGGTGTATGCCGTCTCAACGAGTTTGCGCTTGTCCCGATCCATCGACGGAAACGTTATCCCGCTGCCCAGCAGCGGTACCGGGTATGTCGGGCTCCAGACGTACTCCACCAACGGATGATCCGGATCGGTGAACCGCACGTTGTGCAGGTCATCCGGGGTGACGCTGAAGTAGCTGTGGTGGATCATGCTCATACCGAGGACGGCATTCAGCGCGGCTTCTTTATGGCTGCCGATCAAGGCGTTCGTCACGTCCTGCAAGGCACGCAAGATCCAGGTGAACGGGTCCCCCGTCGCGGCGCCCACGCTGTCGACGGCCTGCTGGATGTCGCTGCTGTTCGGGAAGTCGGCAATCCCGTCGTACTGGCGGGCGAAGTCGGTCACCTGGTAATGGACCGTGCTGGTGCCATCTTCGAGTGGTTCAGGTAGGCCGTCGGTGTCGCACAAGGCATCCAAGACACTGTGTTTGTACGCGAACCCGCCATACCGTCGCTCAGCGTTGCCGATCAGCAGGAATTTCACGCGCTCCGTGGGTGTGACCGGCGCCGGATGCCCCTTGGTGCGCAGCCATTTCGTGGCGACCTGGGCACCTTCGGAATATCCGAATACCAGAATCTCACCGGGCGTGGACCGCAGCTTCGCATCCAACAAGTCCACGCCGTGATCGATGTTGCTAATGCCCGCCAACGCGATATAGGGCAGGCGATACACCGTATCCCCCGGCTGGACCAGGGTCCCGTCCAACAGAAAGTATTGCAGGCCTAACTCAGTGACGTTGAACCCCATTGGGTCGATGACGATGAGGGTCTTACTCATGCGGTCTCGCTCACGGCCGAACGCACGGCCGACCGCACACTCTCCGGAGTCGCCCCTTGGGTCTCCTGCGCAGCGGCAGCAGCCACCACCGCATCAGCAACCAAGTCGGCAAACTTCTCGACCTGCGGATTGATCAGCTGCACACCGGCCAATTGCTCTGCCGGGCTGTCGATAACCGCTTCGATCCCGGAGCGCAACTGCTCCATGTCGATGTTGTACGGCTCACGTATGTTCGCCGGCTCTGGCATCAGGCACTCCTGTTCTGCCGGGCGGTGATCCAGACCGCGCCGTCGCCACCGTCGTAAGACCTCCACACTCCGGTATTGACCCCTGCTCCGCCCGCTCCGACAACCCCTGAGAGCGTTGTGGTGTTGGGTTGGAAGGTTCCGTGGTCCCAACCGCCAGCACCGCCCCCGTATCCATACAGACCGCCGAAGTACGCGCCAGACGATCCTCCGCCGGGCGATTTGCCGGAGGTCGAGAACCCCAGGACCACGCTCGACTGGTCGCCGCCGAGGTAGAGATGGTTGTTGAACGACAGCCGTCCCGGAGATTTCCCGGTGGAGTTACCAACCGACGTGGTTCCGGTCGCACCACGGACCCCTGCAGCACCGGCAACCGTTCGTGCGCCCGGACCACTGGGGATCACGAGACTCGAGGCATTGCCGTTGTTGCCGACTCCCGTCCCAATTCCGCCAGATGCACCACTGCCCAGCGTGACGACATCGACGTAATCGACGCCCGGACGCCACCACGCCGGGGCGTGCCAGGTGAATGACCCCGGCGTTTCGAATGGTGTCGTCTCGTCGCCCTCGACCGCATTAGCGCCACCGGTGTAGCCGAGCGTCGCGTAGAACAACGTGCTGGCCGAGTAGTAGGTTCCACTGGTCCACGCCAATGTGGCCGGAGACGTGACTGTTGCCGCGTCCGTGCGCAAGTAGGCAGGCAGCAAATTCCATCCGGGGTCACGCAATAGCTGGTTCGCCACCAGAAGGGAAGCGTTTGCCGTCGACGCGTTCTTGTTGATGACCTCGACGTAGTAGGCCTGCCCGGGCGCAGTCTGCAAAGTCGCGCCCAGGGGAATCGTCACCAGAGTGGCCGCGTTGTTGTCAGCCGTTGTGCCATTGTTGGCAATCGATGTAGCGATGCTGCTCGGAGTCACGAATACCCGATGCCAGAGGCCGTCGGTCTGCAGTTGATACAGCGCGACCCGGACGTCGGTCAGAGTCGTCGGACGCTGGATGAATCCAATCTGGATTTGATCCTTCGGACCGCCCAGGGCTGGCGTCAGGAGGACACCTGCCGCATACCCAGCCGGGTAGCGCATGAGTTGGGTCGCCGACACCATCGGTACTGTCACATCGGCTGTGCTGTCGCCGCCGTCTCGCCACGGGACCGGCGCATGGTTCTCTTTCAACGACATGACCGCCAACGTGCCGGCAAGATTGACTCTTTGATTCAGATCGTTGGCGGCCACACCAGCGTCGGTCGGTGTCGCACCGGTAGCCGCTACCGCGGTCAATCCAGACACCAACTGGTCAAGGGTCTGCGACATCGTCAGATTCGCAGTCATTCCCACCGAGTCCGGGCCGGACACGTGCTCACCGGGCCAGTTCGCCAGAGCGCTACCGACATCGCTGGTGGTGTGTCCCGTGTTGGTGGTGTCGGTCCCAACCTGGACGATAGTGTCCAGAAGTTCCTGATGCCCGGCTGCTGTGGTCGCAACTGCCGACCCCGCACGTGCTGTCGTTGTCGACGGTGTGGCTGAAGTCGTCGCAGAGCTCGCTGAGTCCGTGAACGTGGTTGCGGTCAAACCCGTTGCGATACGGATGTTTTCCTTGCCGGGTGCGGTACCCCGGTACACGTTGTACGTCACACCAGTCGTCTTCGATGCGGTCCAGGTGATCGTCACCTTGCCAGGGGCAATCACCATCACAAACTTCTCGGCGCTGGGGACTGATTCGATGCCGGCTTTCACAGCAGTAACGACGTAGTACAGGAAGATCGGCGGTTCAAGGAAACCCGGATACGGCACCGACTGGGCGGCGGGGGCGCCAAACCCAACCGCCCCTTGCAAGAGTCCAAACGTCGGAGCATGCGGAACCGAAGCATCTGCCCCGGTAACCAGATCGTTGTTAGCTTGCGACGTCGACGTCGACCCACCAGTCACCGCGTTCGCATCCGACACCGTCCGCGGATCAACGACCGTTCCGGCCCAGTCCCCGATAGTGATCGTCATCAGGTCCGTCAAGGCCGCAGACCACTGCGCCGACGTGTACTTCATATGGAAGATGTCGAACAGCACTTCCAAGTCGTTGATCAAGCGGGTGAACCACTCCACCACCGGACCAAGGCCAAGCGCGTTGATGATCGACTCAACCGCGTCATCAAACGAGCTGCCAAAAAGCCACCCCGTCACCGGGTTGTTCTTCACGGCCGCTTTGGTCGCATCCGCAGGAGACGGCATCGCCTCCGCCTTCGCGTTCGCCTGCTCCTCCGTCGCACCCCACGAGACAAACACGGCGCGGATGAACACATCCCACGCCGTCTCAATAGCCGACACCATCGTCGACCATGCACCCGGCGCCCCAGGCGCCAAGGCGAACGCGGAGATGGCATGCCACACGACCTCACCGAAATCAGCGACTGCCTTGCCGATCTTCAGCACCGGCTCAAGCCAGCTGTCGACCATGTCGAACAACCACCCGAACCAGTCGTTGTTCCGCAATGCTTCGGTGGCTGCGGTCACTGGGTCCGTGAAGTCCTCGTGAGTCTTGCCCGAGTCCGAGTCCGGGTCCCACGCTGCCAGGACCGCATTAACCATGGCGTTCCAGGCAGCGGTGATGGCGTCCATCAGCGTCGACCAGGCACCCGACGCCGTGGGTTCATGTGCAAACTCGGTGATGGCGTGCCAGATGGAGTCACCAAACTCCGTGGCGACCTTACCGATCTTCAGGACGGGTTGAAGCCATTCGTCAAACAGGTTGGTGAGCCACCCAAACCACGGGTTGTTCCGCAACGCCGATTCGATGATGTCGGAGGTGTTCGGTGGGTGGAACAGGTCGGCATCCGCATGATGCAGAGCGCGTTTCACTTGACGAACGAACACCGCCCACGCCTCATCAGTGTCCGTTTTCAGGGCCGTCCACGCTGCCGGGTCGAACACATCTTCCAACCAGGCAGTGATCGCGTCCCACAATGCGGTCAGATAGATCCGGCCCGCATCGAACAGGTCCGAGAGCACCACCAGGAAGCCACCGGCGGCGGCAACCCGGCCACCGTCGAATCGCACCGGCACGCCTCCGCCGGCGGACTCCCCCACGACCAGCCGCAGCTCGACCGTGTCCGGCGTGTCCGTGACGGGTACCGTCCAGTCCACGTCGAAGAACGCGGCCGTCGACCCCACCGGTGCGGCAATCCAGTCGTCAGGACTATCAGTGGGCACACCGCAGTGTGCGAGCACCACCGGCTCTTGCAGCAGCCCGTAGCGGGACGGGACGATCTCTAACCGGATTGCCTGGTCATTGGCCGCGGTGAACCCGTCTTCAACCAGTACATGAACCTGGCAGACCAAGATCTGCCCCGGCGTCAGTGCTGCTTTGTCGCTGATCGCGTTCGACATCAACGCATGCCGCAGACCATCGGCGATAGTGCGAGCCGAGCCCTGCGGATCGGTGACCGAAATACCCGAAGGACCATCGATCGTGCCCAGCGACACCACAGGGTCCCACGACCAGTCCGGGGCCTCCACGATCGCCGACGGTGACGAAAACCCGGGCCGCGACAGCAGGTTCGGCGGACGCTGCAACGGATTCTGCAACCACGAGAAGAGGTCGTTGGACTGACTCACCAACTCCAGCAGCGTGTTGGTGGTCCACGACCAGTCCAACAGCCAGAACAAGTCGATGCCGGTGGTGTCCTTGATCTGCTGCAGCAGGTTCTCAATGAACGCCTGGACCGGGTCGACGTCACCGTCGAGGTACTTCTTCCACCCGAAATCCGGGATCGGCCCGCCCGCGGTCTTCGACGGCAGGCGATCGGTCGACACCGACCGTGCATCTATAGCCCTAGGCACGCTGCGCTACCGCCTCAAACACTCGCCAGTCGAACTGGTCCGACTTGGCACCGAGCTTCCGGTCCGCCCGCGGTGGCACGTCCAAGTGGTTCAGGCGAGGCGCCTCCTTGAAGGACTGCACCACCAGGCCATCGGACGCAGCGGACCGCCACATGCCCTCGGCGACAAGCCACTTCAACTGCACGTCGTCCATGGGCTGCCCCTTGGGGACCGGGACTACCCGCTGATAGGTCTTTGTGTACGCCATCAGCCGATCTCATACTCGTTGTCGGCTCCGGACTCCGGGACCACCAGCACCGAAATCTGGGCGTCATTGCGGTTGAAGCTGTACCAGGACGCCAGCCCATCGTTGTGCAGGATGATGTTCACCCGCACCTGCACACCGGCTTTCACCACCCCCACAGCATTTCCCGGCGCGACAGCACGGTTGGGATTTCCGGTGGTGGAGAAGTGCGGCAGGATATTGGTCTCCCGCGACGAATTGCCCTTACCCCGGGCCACCAAGTTACCGTCCATCTCGCCGCTGGCCTCGGCGGCCACCTTCACCAAGCAG
>Ga0153956_1002365_pt1 | contig 14054 bp, 6 predicted proteins | sample TSFL040MetaG_FD_104704 | JGI IMG/M metagenome (GOLD analysis project Ga0153956, IMG submission 104704) | Attine ant fungus gardens microbial communities from Florida, USA - TSFL040 MetaG | ecosystem: Host-associated > Fungi > Mycelium > Unclassified | place: USA: Florida, Wekiwa Springs... | reverse complement strand
TATGCTGGATAATTTTTCAGAGATACTCGATACCGCATTTACACGTACTGCACATATACATGCAAGAATAGGATACGAAGAAGGCCCGCAGGTAACGGATTTCAGGGCGCCGGAATGGGCATATACCACAAATAAATTTTTTAGCTGGTGGGATAAGATTGTAGATTTACGTAATGCTGACGGACTGGAAACATTCACATTTACAACAGAGTTTGGGCCATTCCCATACCTGCCGTCTTTGCCTTATACACGCGTACCGGTTGTTGATTTATTTGAAATAAATTGCGCGATGAAAGACTTGCTGAAAGCACGGTACAGTCCGGTTGCAGCACAATCGATCTGCTGAGAATATGTTTATCCTTTTTAATGATGAGCATGCTCCGGCAGAAACGGATTCTAATTACCTCCTTCCCTGTTTTTACTGCTGCTATTGAATATTTATGAGAAGCTCTTATACTGTATTATCTCTTTAATGCAATATCAAAAAATGCAAAAGAAATGACAATTTATCTATTGTTCATGCTGTGAATCAAACGTTCCTTTGTTAGGAAAATATATTTATAAAATATAGCCAAAGACTCACACGCTATGAATCACGAACTTTCTCCTGAACAAATAGAACAATACCGGAATGACGGTTTTTTAATTATAGACAATTTTTTATCCGAAGAAGAGTTAAAAATATGGCGTTATGCTTTAGATAAAGCATTAGAAAAAAGGAAAGGAAACAAAATGCCTGGCCTCGCTGAAGTCTATGGAAATGGCGACGATACCGACAAAACATATTTTAATAATGTCTTTGACCAATTACTGAATCTGTGGCAAGACAATGAAGAAATAAATGAGTGCATACCGGATAAGCGTATCGGAAAAATGGCTGCAGAATTATCTGGCGCAAACGGAATTCGTGTTTGGCACGACCAGGCGCTGATCAAGAGACCATGGGCTAACCCGACTTCTTTTCATTTGGATACACCTTATTGGTCATTTAGCGACAGGCGCGCACTGTCTATATGGGTTGCCCTTGATGATGCTACTTTAGAAAACGGGTGCTTGTTTTTTGTTCCGGGAAGCCATCTTGAAACGACCTTTGAAAATCCGGGAATTGGAAAAAACATGCGGGCTATATTCGATTTCTATCCAAAGTTTAAAACCCGTAAAGCCATCCCTGCAGTAATGAAAGCGGGCAGTTGCTCGTTCCACAATGGATTGGCAATTCATGGTGCCCATGCCAATATGACTCCGGGATACAGAAGAGCTATGACCTGTGCTTTTATGCCGGACGGCGCGACTTTTAACGGGGTACAAAATATTCTTTCCGATGAGCAGGTAGGCCGGCTGAGGATCGGCGATGTGCTGTGTGACGAAAAACAAAATCCTCTGATTTTTTCCAAGTGAATTATGTTTTGATCGGGTTTATTTATTGGTATCTGATTATAATATATGCTATTACTTCAGCTGTGTCTTTTTACAGGAGAAACTATTTAATACCTGAATGGCTACGGGGGTTTTCTTTAAATAATTATTCAAATTTGTCTTCAATGAAAAAAAAATTACTTTTAAAGTCTTTAGAAAAAAAGTGTAAACACTTTGGTGCCTGCCCATCAGTTTTTCGGGCAATTCTTTGGCATTCGCCTGTCGGTCAGATATGTAATAATAGGCTGCGCCGGTTTAAAAGAACTGGATTTGTTTTATTTCTTCTAACTGCATTTTCCTTTGGCACTCTTGCGCAAAAGATAACAGTTAGCGGAACTGTTACAGACACGAAAGGGAATGCTTTGCAAGGAGCCAGTGTTCTTTTAAAAGGAAGCAGGGTTGGCACGACTACAGACAGTGCGGGACATTATCATCTTGCAACACAGAGCAATGATGTTCTTGTCTTCAACAATGTCGGCTATATCACCCAAGAGATACCCGTGAACGGGCAGGCACATATAAATGTACAACTGGTAAGTGGTGATAATAGTCTTAACCAGATAGTTGTGGTCAGCTATGGCACCCAAAAGAGAAAAGATATAACAGGCGCTATTTCTACAGTTGATGCGAGTACTGTGAAAGATATTCCGGGAGCGGAAGTCGGAACAAAATTACAAGGTAAAGTTCCGGGCCTGCAAATAGATATGGCAAACGGCCGTCCGGGCCAAGGGATAGAATTCCGGTTAAGAGGCGCGGCGTCTTTGGGTTCGGGGTTTCAGCCTTTGATTGTTGTGGACGGGCAACCGCTATCGGGCATTGATACAAAGACCGGAGGAATCAATCTGATCAATCCGGATGATATCGAATCTATATCGGTTTTAAAGGATGCTTCTGCTACATCTTTATATGGTTCGAGAGCAGCCAATGGCGTTGTTTTGATCACAACCAAACATGCAAAGGACGGTATTACCAACGTAATGCTGAGCGCATATAACGGCTGGCAATCTGTTCCGCAAAAGGGAAGGCCTCAGATGATGAACGCTCAGGAATATGCCACGTATATGAAAGAGTATTATGAAGATGCCGCAACATATTCAGGATACACGGGAGGCATACCCTCTGATTACGCTAATCCAGACCAATACGGAAAAGGGACTGATTGGTATAGTACCATATTGAGGACGGCCCCAATGCAGGATATTACATTAAGTTTATCATCCGGTACAGGCAAATTATCTTCCAGCACTTCAATGACTTATTTCAGGCAACAAGGCGTGCTGTATAATACAGGAATGACAAGATATTCTTTAAGGAGCAATAATGAATATCATGTGAACGATAAAGTAAAGATCGGTTTAAATCTATCGCCTTCTTACCAAATCAACAATAATACAACCGGTGCAACTGATGGAAGCAGGCAAATTATCGGCCTCGCAACAATTGCTTCTCCATTGATTCCGGTCTATAACAGCCCCGGCGATTACAATTATACCGTTTCTTCGTCCGGTAATTTGCACATGAACAATCCTCTGCAACAATTAAAGAATTTATATGACAATCAAAATGTTTTCCGAATTCTGGCCAATTTATATGGAGAGGTTGATATCTTAAAGAACCTGATATTTAAGTCTTCTTTAAGCAGCGATTTCGGAATGCTGGATGAGAATGCTTTTTATAATAGCTATTACGGGCCTAATGTAAACTCTGCGACTCTTCCAAGGCCTACAACATCCGATCAGGGCGTTAATAATTCATACAACTATATTTCCTGGCTGAATGAAAATACACTGACTTATAATTTGAAATCCAACGGCCATTCTGTAGAAGTACTGGCAGGATATAGTTCCCAGAAGTGGAGCCGTAATTACCGCAGTATTGTCGGGACAGGTTATGCAAATGATGCCATTCCTTGGATACCGACCGGCACTACGATTAGCAGCGCCTTTACAAACAATGAGCAATGGAGTCTTGCATCCTTATTTGGAAGAATCAGTTATAGCTATAAAGACAAATATCTTTTAATGGCCAATCTTCGCCAGGATGGCTCTTCACGTTTCGGGACAGATAATAAGTATGGTACATTCCCTTCTGCTTCTGCGGGATGGGTAGTAAGTAATGAGAAATTTTTTCCAAAAACGGTCATTAACTTTCTCAAGATCAGGGGGAGCTATGGCGAGACCGGCAATTTTAATATCGGGAATTACCAATCCATCTCAAACTTAGGTATTTCAAATTATACATTTGGCGGTACACTCACATCAGGCGAAGCAATAACGGCCCCGGGAAATACAAATCTGACATGGGAAAAATCTACGCAGACAGATCTTGGACTTGATATGAACTTTCTGCATGACAGGATCATGTTTAGCTACGATTATTACAATAAGATAACGAATGGCATGTTATATCCTGTCTCTTTACCATACTCTTCCGGGTATGCAAGCATAGAAGAAAATGTAGGGAAATTTAAAATCTGGGGACATGAGTTTCAACTAAACACCAGGAATTTGGTTGGGGCATTTACATGGAATACCAATTTCAATATTTCATTCAACGATAATAGGGTATTGGAATTACCTCCTAATGTTACTTTTGTTGGCGGCGGCCCGACTTATTCGGGATATAATCGTTCAATTGTAGGCCACCATATCGGCGAATTTTACGGATATGTTTTTGAAGGAGTTTACGAAAATCAGCAGCAATTAGACAGCGAACCCGTAAATGTAACCTCTACTTTAGGGTCAGCAAGAATGAAAGATGTAAACGGAGATGGAAAGATTGATGCAAATGACAGGACACTGATCGGCAATCCGAACCCTAAGTTCATCTATGGAATGTCCAATACTTTTGGATATAAGAATTTTGATCTTGCCATTGTAGTTGCCGGACAGGTAGGTAATAAAATCATGGACGATGCATTGGCAGACGAACACAATCTCGACGGTGTATGGAATGTAACCAAAGATATGAAGAATCGTTGGCGCTCGCCTACAGATATTGGAGATGGAAAAACTCCGTCAACCATCAGCGGTGGTACGGAACTGTACAGGCTTGCAAATACAACCTTTATATCGAGCGGAGATTACCTGACCGTGAAGAATATTACGTTGGGCTATACTGCCGATCTGCATAAATTGAAATACATCAAGTCGCTTCGGTTATATGCAAGTGTTCAACAGGCTTTTGTATTTACAAAATACAAAGGTCAAAACCCCGAAGCAAGCGTAAGTACAGACGATGCCACTAATACATATGGTCAGGATCTTAGCACGTATCCTATACCAAGAACAATTATGATAGGGGCAAACTTTAATTTTTAAGAGATGTTCTTATTGAGTTACTGTGATTAACTGTAACAATAAAATTTCAAAAAGCATAGGTGGAGTAAGCTATATGGACTCAGCATATTTGAGGTCATGATTGTTTTGGCAAGTTCCATCCGGCAATTAAAAACAATAAAAATAAAGAGATGAAAAAGAGTATATTTTATTATATGTTGTTACTCTTCATAATGGCAACAGTATCCTGTAAGAAAAGTTTTCTTACGCTGTATCCGGGGGGTAATCTCAATGAAGGCAATTATTATAAATCTGTCGCCGATCTTCAGGCAGGGCTTACTGCTGCCTATGTTCCACTGAGAAGCGTTGCCGGTGTTGCCTTCCACATGGACGAAGGCCGTGCGGACAACACAATGTACATCTATAATACGCGCGACAGAGGAAATGCTACTACAGAAAACCTGGAAAACTTTCTTGATGCTGTTGATAACCCTGTTACGACAAACCGGTGGAAATATGATTACCAGGGCATCTCAACAGTGAACACGCTACTGGATCATATGGTCAATATTACTTTCCCGATACCCGACTCTACTAAGAATACTATTGTCGGAGAAGCAAAAGCCTTGCGTGGACACTATTACTTTGATCTGGTTCGAAATTTTGGCGGCGTGCCATTGCCTCTTCATGAAGTAACGACTTCAGCGCAGGCTTACTTAGCCCGCTCAAGCGCCGATAGCGTGTATGGCCAGATTATATCAGATTTAAGTAGTGCGGATTCCCTGTTAAATGGCCCAACTTTTTCTACACCTCAAACCGGGCATATAACCAAGGGAGCGGTCGAAACCGAACTCGCCGCTGTTTATCTGCAAAGAAGTCAATTTGCAGAAGCAATACCTTATTTAAAGAATGTAACTACAATGGGCTATTCTTTATATTCAAATTACAGGGATATTTTTAATCCTGTAAATAAGTATGGTAATAAGGAAATTATCTGGGATGTACAATACGAATCAGGGACCACCGGACAATCAAGCGCATTCATTTATTATTTTACACCTAAAACGGGAAGTACTAAGAACATCTTAGGTGTTGATTTTCTTAATTCGTCGGGTGGCTGGAATATGCCTACGCAAGATCTTATACAACTTTTCCAACCGGGCGATACCCGTCTTGAAGCAAGCATCGGAGTTGTAGAAGGTTTTGGAAATGATGGAAGCACAAATTATGTTGCGGCGGATACGGCAAGTATTATCAATTATCATCCTCCTACCGACACTACAGTTTATTATTATTATACTAAAAAATATTATTACCCTCCTTACCCGAATATTAATTTAAACACTGCCCAGGATTGGCCTCTTTACCGCTATTCAGACGTATTGCTGATGCTGGCCGAATGCTATAATGAAACAAACGATCCTAATGATGCTTTAAGCTATTTGAATCAGGTAAGGTTCAGGGCGTTTGGCAATAGCAACGGCGAAATTACGCAAACCGGTCAGGCTGCCTTGCGTGATACTATTGCGAATGAAAGAAGACGTGAGCTTTGCTTTGAAAATAAAAGATACCAGGATCTGATCCGCACCGGCAAGGCAGTGTCAGTGTTGACTGCATTTGGGAATGCGCAAAAACAAAAATACAGTTACATGTTGTCCAATTCGTATAATGTGACTACAGACAGGCTGCTATATCCTATACCTTATTACGATATGACCTTAAATTCTTTATTAGTACAAAATCCTGGTTACTGATAGATGAAAGCTGCCGATACTTGTATTAGTCTGCGGCTTTTTACTATTAGTTTAAACATTAAAGAGATTAATAAATATCGAAGCGAACATTCAATAATTATGAGGAGAAGAAATTTTATAGCTCATGGAGCCTTGGCAACCTCAGGTTTTTTCATTGCCAATTCCCTGCCTTCTTTTGCAAAAAGAGCTTTGAAAAGTGATAAAAAGGCAGATAGCCTTTACGATATTTTTCAAACGCCTGAAATGCATTTCAGGCCTTTTGTGCGCTGGTGGTGGAATGGCGATAAGATCAAAAAAGAAGAGCTGTCCAGAGAATTGAGGCTCCTAAAAAGCGCCGGCATCGGTGGTGTTGAAATAAACCCGATCGCATTTCCCGCCCATACCGATGATATGGGAGTATCATCTGTAAAATGGTTAAGCAACGAGTGGACCGATCTTCTGAAATACACGCTCCTGGATGCAAAATCTTTGGGTATGACCTGCGATATTATTACAGGTACCGGATGGCCTTTTGGTGGTGAGTTTATAAATGAAGAAGACAGGGCCGAAGTTGTAGTAATCGGTGTGGTAAAGATGGAAGGGCCTTTAGATACCGAATTATCATTATTTGATCTGTATAAAGAGGCCGATCCGCAATTTAGCAGTCCGTACAGTGGCCGTACGATGCAGATGATGGCAGTGAAAATGATTCCTGATCCGTTGAACAAAATGGATGAAGCAATCGACTTATCCGATCAGATTTCCTCCGGGACTATAAAAGTTTCCCTGCCTAAGGGAAAGTTCGCGATCTATGCATTGGTGAAAATTACGGGCTTTATAAAAGTTATACAAGGGGCTCCCGGCGGCATGGGACCTGTATTGAACCATTTCAATCAAAAGTCTGTTGAAAAATATCTGAGCCACATGTCAGATACTATTCAAAACAGAATCGGGCCTTTGGCTCCGTATGTGCGCTCGTTTTTTGTAGATAGTCTGGAGATACAGGGAGCCAACTGGGTAAGCGATTTGCCTGACCAATTCAAGAAGCGCAGAGGTTACGATCTGTCACCATACCTGCCATTTATCTTACAGAAGATCGGAAGCATGGGGAATACTTATGATTATGACTATACAGTAAAAACGAGTGCTGATATTCAGGAAATGATCGTACGTGTGAGATACGATTTTGAACTGACGAAAGCTGAATTATTTCATGAGCGTTTTGTCCGGAGCTTTGCAGAATGGTGTTCCCGCAATAATGTAAAATCCAGGGCACAGGCTTATGGCAGAGGCTATTTTCCTTTAGAGGGAAGTTTCGATATTGATATCCCTGAATGTGAAACATGGATGAAATATGGGATCGGAGAAGATATATCAGAAGAAGATTTTATGAAATATCCCTGGCATCTGGGACAGGGAAATACGATGATCAACAAATTTGTTTCTTCTGCAGCGCATTTGAAAAATAAGAAACTGGTCAGTTCCGAGGAACTGACCAATACGGAAATGGTCTTTAATGAATCTTTTGAACTCTTTAAAATAGCCGGAGATCAAAGTACTATTTCAGGGGTTACGCAACCCGTCTTTCACGGGTTTAATTATTCTCCTGAAAATGCTCCTTTCCCCGGGTGGATCACATACGGAGATTATTTCAATGAGAATAATACTATGTGGCCATACATGAAATATTATACAGATTATCGTGCAAGGCTTTCGGCTTTGTTACAACAATGTACCATGTTTGCCGACATCGCATTGCTCGCCCCTTTCCCTGATATGTGGGGCAAATACGGAGCGCAAAACGAACCGTTTCCCAGTATTGTTTATCCCGAATATCAAATGCTTATATGGGAGTCTGTTCACCAAAACGGAAGTGGATGTGATTACGTTTCGGAAGATGTAATCAATCATGCTGCCATTAAAGATGGTCATCTGGTATATAATGAAAGAAAATACCATACGCTTATTTTGATTCAGGTCAAAGGGATCACTGTCGATACTGCTGAACAGTTATACAACTTCGTAAAAAATGGAGGCAGAATATTTTGCATAGAAACATTTCCAGAAGTTTCGTTGGGATGGAACAATTATATCGAGAATGATAAAAAGGTAAATGAATGGGTTGACAAAATGAAAGCCATCCCTGATAGATTTATTTTAATAAAAAAGCCAGACAGCAATTTTAATGACTGGTATAAATATATTCAGGAAACCCACGCTGTTAAGCCTTACGTGCAAATCCAATATACACACCGCTATATATCGCAAATGCGTTATCAGGCGCGTGATACCGAGATAATTTTGTTTTGCAATTTCAGTAATAGCCACGACTATACATTGAATGCTGTTTTTTCCAAGGATTTAATAAAAGACAAGCAGGCCTGGCTGTGGGACGCAACTTCGGGAGAACGTTTTAAACTTGAACTGAACAACGGGAAATTAACAATGGATATAGGTCCTGCAGAATCAAGGTTAATTGTATTTGACAAAACCAATACTGGGAAAACGTGGATGCCTAAAAAGTTGACGGGAACAAATTGTGTATTCTTTGAAACGCCGTGGGATGTTGAGTTTCGGCATTGCAACGGAACGGTAGAACATACTGCAATGAACAACTTATCCGATTTAAAAGACACGCCTGAACATAAGCATTTTGCTGGAACTGTTATTTACCGCAACAAAATATCTATTGAAAATCCTTCTGCGTTTCAATTCCTGAATTTGGGAAAAGTGCACGGTATCTCTAACATAACTATCAATGGAAAAGATGCAGGTGTTCAATGGTATGGGCACAGGGTGTATGCAATAAGCGAATTTTTACAAAAAGGAATAAACACTGTAGAAATAAGCGTTGTAACGGTTATGCTTAATTATATGGAATCGTTGTTGGACAATCCTGTTGCCCAGAGGTGGACGGCGCGTAAAGATCATGAAGGTAAAGATCATTATCAGCCGCTTCAGTCGCTCGGATTACTTGGTCCGGTAAGTATTTATTAGAAATAAAAAGAAACATATGAATCAATTTAAAAAGGTCATATCAATCGTTGCACTTATTTTCTCTTTTTTCTTCGCAAACCCGCTTTTGGCAAAGGATTATAAGGCTTCTTTGTTTGGCATTGTTTCAGACGGAATTACACTTAATACAAGGTCTATACAATTTGCCATTGATTATATACATACAAACGGAGGTGGGAGTTTAGTATTTTATGTCGGCAGGTATCTTACCGGATCGATACACTTAGAATCAGATGTGTTCATCAGGCTGGAAGAAGGAGCTGTATTAGTCGGTTCTTTGAATCCATTTGATTATGATAAGGATGGTGTGACTGCGTTGATTTTTGCAGACAACCAACAGAATATCGGAATCACGGGTAAAGGGGTGATTGACGGAAGGGGAGATATCGTTGCAAGAAATGTACTCACCAATATTCAGAAAGGGCTTATTGATGATCCTTCAAAAAACGACAGACCTTATGAATACAACAGGCCTATGAATATTCATTTCGGCGGATGCAGCAATGTCTGTATAAAAGGTATTACGTTAAAGAATTCTGCCAGTTGGAACCAGACTTATGATCATTGTAACAATTTGACCATAGATAGTATTACAGTAGAAAATAATGTTTACTGGAACGAAGATGGTATGGATATAGTGGATTGCGATGATGTAAAAATATCCAACAATTATATCAATACCGCGGATGATGGCATTTGCCTTAAGTCACAGGATTTCAACCGTAAATGTGAAAATATATCAATCTGTAACAATGTAGTTCGTTCAAGTGCAAACGGTATTAAATTCGGAACGGCGTCCTATGGCGGCTTTCATAATATACGTATAACGAACAATATTGTATATAATACATACAGATCAGCTCTTGCGCTCGAGGCCGTAGATGGCGGTACAATAGATAGTATATGGGTTGACAGCCTTAGATCTATTCATACAGGGAATTTGATTTTCCTGAGAACAGGAGAGAGGGTCGCGGGTAAAAAAAGTGTTTTAAAGAATGTGTATATCTCAAATATTGAGGGAGATATTCCGGTATCCAAACCCGATTCAGGATATAGCTATGAAGGGCCTGTTGAAGACCTGCCGAGAAATATATCACCGGCAATCATTATCGCAGGCATTCCGGGGTCTGTAATTTCTGATGTACATATAAAAAATGTAAAATTCACGCATCCCGGCGGTGGTGATAAAGAATATGCAAATATTCCTCTGCAACATCTTGATAGGATTCCCGAACTGGCTAGTAAATATCCTGATTTTTCTATGTTTAAAGAACTACCTGCATGGGGTATTTTTATCAGGCATGCTACAAATGTACATCTCTCTTCTATTGAAATGGATTATAAAAGGCCGGATGATCGTATGCCTGTCGTTTTAGATGACGTCAATAACTCATCTTTTCAAGATATAGCGATACGGCTTTCTGCGAAAGCTATCGAAATCTTTCAGCATCAAACACAAAATGTTACAATAAAATAGATTGTTTTCTATGCCGGTTATAAAAAAAATATTCCTGTTGTCTGGATTTATTTTTACAGCTGCTGTTTCTGCTTTTGGGAAGAATTTTAATGCTGCGTACTTTGGTATTAAGCCCGATGGTAAAACATTAAACACACGATCCGTTCAATTCGCGATAGATTATATCAGCGAAAAAGGCGGTGGCTGTTTACTGTTCGAAGCAGGTACATATCTCAGCGGATCTGTTTATTTAAAGTCAAACGTAACGTTGAATCTTGAAGAAGGAGCAGTGCTGAAAGGATCCACAAATCCTTTTGACTACGATCGTTACCAACAGGGCTTTTCCGCTTTTATATTTGCCATCGGCCAAAGGAATATTGGCATTACCGGAAAAGGGCGCATTGACGGACAGGGTAACAAAGTTGCTTTGAACGTAATTAATAATATTGAGAAAGGACTTATCAATGATGCATATACCAGCGGTCGGGCATCTGCAGAGATCAGGCCGATGCTGATCTATTTTCGTAACGACGATAATGTTACTGTTCAGAATATAACATTTCATAATTCTGCCTGCTGGACAGCGACTTACGAGCAATGTCGGCATTTAAAGATAGACCGCGTAAAAGTTGATGATGTATATTATTGGAATGAAGATGGAATGGATATTGTTGATTGTTCCGATGCTACGATTACCAATAATTTTATCAATGCCTCGGACGATGGCATTTGTCTTAAATCGCAAACAGCTACTGAAGCCTGCAATAATATATATATCTATAATAATGTAATCCGTTCCAGCGCCAATGGAATTAAATTCGGCACTGCTTCCTATGGCGGTTTTCAGAATATAAAAATTATTAAGAATACCGTTTACAATACCTATAGGACTGCACTTGCTCTCGAAGCCGTAGACGGCGGGTATATAAGGGATGTTTATGTAGATACGCTTATAGCAAGAAATGTCGGCAATCTTATTTTCCTGAGATTGGGTGCCAGGTCGCAGGGAAAGACGAGCAATATTGATAATGTGCATATATCGCATGTTACAGGATACATTTCTGCTAATAAACCCGATACCGGTTACGAATACGAAGGGCCTGTCGAAGACCTGCCAAGAAATATTTCCCCTGCCATTATAATTTCGGGATTGCCCGGAGCGCCCGTGAAGAATATATTTTTATCTGACATATCGTTGGATCATCCCGGAGGCGGCGATACTTTTTATGCCAACATTTCATTAGATCATCTGAATGACATCCCAGAACTGCCTGCGCAATATCCTGAATATTCTATGTTCAAAGAATTGCCTTCATGGGGAATATTTGCAAGGCATGCCGCAGGCCTGAGGTTTACGAATGTTTCTATGAAATGCAGGAGTGAAGATTTTCGAGTTCCTATAGTATTGGATGATGTGGCTGAATCTTCCTTTTTAAATATAACTAATACAAACGGACATAAACAGGTGTATCAATATAAAACAAAGAATATCACAATTAAGTAAAGACAAACGAATGAAAAGAAAATTCAGCAGATCGGTAATTTGGTTTAATGTTTTGTTTGCTAAACCAGGAAGGACGGTCGTTTCATGCTTTTTCTTTATGCTTTGTACTGAAGCATGTTTAGCGGCAAATAACAGGCAGATATATGGCAACTGGGTTTTGGTCAAAAGCCTGAGTTCACCGGTAATGTATTACGATGGATGCAGTATAGAAATCAAAAATCTGAATGCTGGGTTACAGCTGGAGTGGAAATGGGACAGCAAATTTTCGTTTATAGATTCACTTGATTTTCAAAACGGCGTATCGGTTTCCCGTCAGGTTCAGGACAGGGTGTGGCCTTATCAGAATTTCATGGGCGTTTCTTTTATACCGGGTACAAAATATACGGCGAGTATGAAATGGGTCGTGCAGAATACTTCCTTAGATATTAGTACATCATACCCTGTAAGAGTTTCGCAAGGCAGAAGTGAAATAGAAACTTATTATCATTATAAAGTTTCTTCCGATGGAAATCAGTTAACCGTTTGGGTAAAGAGAAACTTCAGGCCCGATACACTAAAATATGTGTTCGAAAGGGGGTCGTTAAAGCATGCTTATTATTATACCCTTGATAATACATGGGCGCTAAATGACGGACTTGCCCATAATGCATTTGTCATTAGTCTTCAGGGAATAATTAATAAAAAATCATCTCAGCTTTATCTTATCTACCCCGATGGATGGGAATACAGAGAAGACAAGCCGCTGAAAGATTTTTACGAAAAAGAGCTTGGGTATGCTTTCACACAGCTTAATACCGAAGCGCAATTATTAGATAGTTTCTGTAAGGATTTAAAGGGGTATATCATAGCAGACACAACATCGAGATCCTCACTCTGCGTGGCTTTCACGTTGGCTGGGATTAAAGATGCTGTTGTTATTCCTGAAAGCATGTTACCGCTCATGAAAAAATACCACCTTAAATGTGTTGATGACTTAAGGGAAAAATATGCCGGAATGTCTGATTACGAAATATTTAAAAGTGCTTACCGGCAGTATGCGGATCAATGCAGCAAAAAATTTGTCGTATGGATGGGCGGTGTCGGCGGCCACAGGATGATGCCTGCCATTGCAGATTTTGGTATTTCCCAAAAAGCATTCTTCGCAGATTTATCCACGAATCCTAAAGACACGTTAGAATATAATCTTGCATCCTGTATTATGAGAAGAATGAAGCCATTGTCACTGATAATGGGCTGGCACAGCTACAATAAAGACCTCGAGCGAAATTATGTAACGCTGGCTTCCCATCATGGACTCAGGGTAGAAGGGCTCAACACTTTTCCTAACCTAAGCTTTACATCGCGTACTCCCCCGTCGCCGGGTTTTGAGTTCAGGAACAATCATAATATAAAACCGGAAACGCAGTACATTCCTCAAAAAAAAGTTTATATCACTTGTGTTCAGACCGATGGCCTGGGGCTTGGTGCATGGAACAGACCGGGCAGAGGTTCCATTCCGTATGCGTGGGAAGTTACCATAAACTGGTATTGGCTTGCACCCGTATTACTGGAATATTATTACAAAAACGCCACTAAAAACGACTTCTTCTTTGGTTCTTTGTCCGGTCCCGGATATATGTATCCCAAAGCTATACCAGACTCTCTTTTTCCCG
>Ga0153956_1002364_pt1 | contig 14054 bp, 15 predicted proteins | sample TSFL040MetaG_FD_104704 | JGI IMG/M metagenome (GOLD analysis project Ga0153956, IMG submission 104704) | Attine ant fungus gardens microbial communities from Florida, USA - TSFL040 MetaG | ecosystem: Host-associated > Fungi > Mycelium > Unclassified | place: USA: Florida, Wekiwa Springs... | reverse complement strand
CTTTACACCAAGATCACCGGCGGTCAGCGCATCGATATGTTCGGCGCCCGGGTCGATCAACTCCCGCAGATCTGGCGCCGCCTGGTCGACGGCGGCATGGAATCTGTACAGGCTTACGGCAAGTCGCTGCGCACCGTGAAAAGCTGTGTGGGCAGTGACTGGTGCCGGTACGGACAACAGGATTCGGTGCAGATGGCCATCGATCTGGAGTTGCGGTACCGCGGTCTGCGGTCACCGCACAAGATCAAGATGGCCGTGTCGGGTTGTGCGCGGGAATGCGCCGAGGCGCGCGGCAAGGATGTCGGCGTCATCGCCACCGAGAACGGCTGGAACCTGTACGTGGGTGGCAATGGCGGTATGACGCCGGCGCACGCACAGCTGCTGGCCGGGGATCTGGACGACGAGACCTTGATCCGGTACATCGACCGGTTCCTGATGTTCTACATCCGTACCGCCGACCGGTTACAGCGCACCGCCCCATGGGTCGACGCGCAGGGACTGGACCACGTCCGTGATGTGGTGTGTAACGACTCCCTGGGCCTGGCAAGTGAATTCGAGGCCGCTATGGCCCGGCACGTCGAGGGTTACGCGTGTGAGTGGAAGGGCGTGCTGGAGGACAAGGAGAAACTGACGCGGTTCGTCTCCTTCGTCAACGCCCCCGGCGTGGCCGACCCGACCATCGAATTCACCCAACGAAACGGCCGCAAGGTCCCGATCGGCATCCCGACCGTCCGTGCGGAATAGGAGACCATGATGACCGTCGTCGACCTCGATGAAACCGTGAAGTCCCACAATGATTCGCCGTGGACCTCGGCCTGCGCCTACCACGGACTGGTACCCGGTCGTGGTGTCGGCGTGCTGATGCCCGGCGGTGACCAGGTGGCGCTGTTCCGGCTACACGATGGTTCGCTGCACGCGGTGAGCAATATCGACCCGTTCTCCGGTGCGGCGGTGATGTCCCGGGGGATCGTCGGCGACCGGGGTGGCCGGGTATGCGTGCAGAGCCCGATCAAGAAGCAGGCCTTTGCGCTCGATGATGGTTCCTGCCTTGATGATCCGGGTATTCGACTGCCGGTCTATCCGGTGCGGGTCTGGGCCGGACTGGTCGAGATCGGCCGGTTGGACCTGGACCGGGCGGCCTGATCGGACACCGTCAGCGTGGCCGGTGTCCGTTCAGGCGCTCGTCTGGCGCGAGTAGATCCCGGTAAAATCAGGCCCTCAGGCCGCCAGCGTCACCCGGGCCAACCGGAACCGTGACGCGATCAACCGGGCGATCCCCGGATGCCCACCCAATGGCTCGGTGACCAGATCGGCGCCACAGGAACGCAGCCGGTCCTGGAACAGGCCGTCGGCCAACAGGTATGACGCTACGGCTACCCGCCGGGCACCCCGCGTCCGCAAGCCGGCGACGACATCACCGATCCAATGCGTGCCGGCGATCGCATAGGCCAACTCCACCCGGGCTCCCAATGCCGCCGACAACATCGCGGCGGTCCGGCGCAGGTCGCTCAGGGCGCGCGGATCCGATGTACCGGCGGCACCCAGAACCACCGAATCACCAGGGCGCCAACCCGATTCGAGCAGCCGGTCGGTCAGCGCCCGGACGATCTCGATCGACGGTCCGAGCGCGGCGGTCACCGTCACATCGGGGTGGCCGCTGGCCGCGATACCGGCCGGAATATCCACGTGCACATGATGACCCGACGACAGAAATGCCGGGACCATCACCGCAGGCCCGGGCGGAAGCGCGGCCAGCAGCTCGGCCGGTCGCGGTCCGAGTACATCGACGAATGCCGTGGATACCTGTTGGCCCAGTAATCCCCCGACGTCGGAAGCCAAGGACTCCACCATGGCCACACCAGTGCCCTTGCGCGTGCCGTGCGCCACCAACACCGGGTTCACGCCGTACCCGTCGGGAACTCGTCGACGGCCAGCCGGTAGCCGCGTTTGACAACCGTGGAGACGATGTGTTTGTCGCCCAAGGCCGTTCGCAGCCGCAGCACCGCGGTCTCGACGGCATGGGTGTCGGATCCGCTGCCCGGTAGCGTGGTCAACAATTCCCGGCGGGACACCACCGTCCCCGGTTTGACCGCCAGCGCGCGCATGGTCGCCATACCCGCCGGGGACACGTCGCGGATCTGGCCGTCGACCACCACGCAGGTGCCGCGGATCTCCAGGGTGTGGCCGGCCACCCGCAGCGTGCGGGACTGCAGGATCGGCAGTTCATCGGTGATGTGCCGGGCCAGGGCACCCAGCCGCATACGTTCGGGTGCGGACACCGGGATACCGAGGTGGACCAGCGGCCGGGCGGTCACCGGCCCCACGCACATGGCGTGCACGTGATCGCGCAACGCCTCCACCACCGCGTCGCCGACGCCCAGGTCGACGGCCCGCATCAGGGTGGCGGCGACAGCGGGTGCCGAGGTGAAACTCACTGCGTCCAAGCGCCGTTCGGCGATATCGAGTACCAGCGAATCGAACGGCCCACCGGGTTCGGCGGGCTGCCAGCGATACACCCGGATGGGCACCACCTCGGCGCCGGCGGACCGCAGCTCATCGAGGAATTCGGGGAACGGATCCCATTCGTCGGTGGCTCCGTGCAGCTGTACCGCGACGCGCAGCCCGGTCAACGGACCTTTCCGCAGATACTCCAGGACTTCGCGGGAGGACTCGGAGTCCGGCGACCATTCTTCGGGCAGTCCCGCGGCGCGCAGGGCGCCGGTGGCCTTGGGCCCACGTGAAACAACGCGCGCCTGGGCCAAGGCGGTCAGCAGGTCATCAGATACCCCCCAGTCCTCGGCGGCGGATACCCAACCGCGAAATCCGATGCCGGTGGTGGCCACCAGGATGTGTGGCGGCGTATCGATCAGTGTCCGGGTGTTGGTCCGCAGTTCCTGGTCGTCGGGCAGTGGGACCATCGCGATGGCCGGGGCCGCGACCACGGTCGCACCGCGACGGCGCAACAGGGTGCACAGCTCGTCCGCGCGTCGTGCGGCGGTGACCGCCACCCGGAAACCGGTCAGCGGCCCCTGATCGGGATCACTCATGTCTCTAGTGAACGGATGTCGTGTTTCCGAATGATTACCCGGCCATTGCCCGACGGTGTCGATGGCAGGCGGTCCAGGAGATCAGGCGGTCACCACACGTCGCCGTCGCGCCAATCGCAGGTGATCTCGGCGGTGGCGTCGAGTTCGACCGAGATCGGCAACACGAACAACGAGTGGTCGCCCTCGGGGGTACGGCTGAGCCCCGCCGGGGCCAGTACGGAGGTGGATCCGGCCCAGGGCAGCCAGCCGCGCACGGTGTAGATCGGCCGGCCCATTTCCGAAGAGCTCAGTGCACCGAGTTGATAGGCGCCCCGGATGACCTGTTCGACGGCGTCGAGGACGGCGGTCGCCAGCCCCTGTCCGCGGCAGTCCTCGCGCACCGCGACGGCCTCGACGTACCCGCAGCGCAGGGCCGTGCCCTGGTAGATCAGCCGGCGCTGCACCACCGCGCCGTGCGCGATGATCGCCCCGTGCCGGAAGATCAGCGCGTGCATGCCGCCGAGGCAGTGCTCCCAATCGGCGGCGGTGAAGGCCTCGTCCGAGCTGTCCCGGTAGGCCTCGATGACCATGTCACGGGCACTGTCACGGGTCTCGGCATCGAGGTCGGCGGTATGGATCAGCCGTGCCGTGTGGACGGCGCGCAGGTGGGGCGCATCCTGGGTGTGCACCCTCCCGTTCTACCAGGATCGCGGCGCGCGCGCCGCCGTCAGGTCAGGCCCCGAACGGTGATCGCGGTCGAGACCAGTGCATCCGCACGTGCTGGCCGGGGCGGATCTGGGAGACCTTGTCGATATCGCGGTCGGACACCACGCCGATCACCGGATAACCGCCGGTCACCGGGTGGTCGGGGCCGAGAATCACCGGTAAACCGTTGGGCGGCACCTGAATCGCGCCCCGGGTGGCACCTTCACTGGGAAGTTGACGGTCGGGCCAGCGATGCTGCAACGGCCGGCCGGACAGACGCATCCCCACTCGGTCGCTGCTGTTGGTGACCAGCCATTCGGTGTGCACCAGTGCATCGGGATCGATGAACCAGTCGTCGCGTGGACCGGGCACCACCGAGAGCTCGAGCAGGTCATCGGCGATGGCGGCCACCGGTGCCTGGTCCAACTCCGGAAAATCGGCGGTGTGTGTCCCGACGGTCAGTACGTCGCCGGCCTGCAGTGGGCGCGGGCCGATCGCCGACATCACGTCATAACTGCGCGACCCCAGCACCGGCAGCACATCGATGCCACCGCGTACCGCGACGTAGCTGCGCAGCCCGGCGTGCGGCGCCCCCAGCGAGATGATCTCCCCGTCGTGGGCGTAATGAATACTGTTGGTGCCGAAGGGTATTCCGTTGACCGATGGATCCGCGTCGGCGCCGGTGACGGCGATGGCGACGCCGTCCTTGCCGCCGCCGCGGACCCGGGCCGAGAATCCGCCGAAGGTCACCTCGATGGTGGCCCGATCATGTGGATTGGCCACCAGCCGGTTGGCCAGCGTGTGCGAACTACGGTCCGCCGCACCCGAGCGGGTAACGCCCATATGGGACAGGCCGGGCCGGCCCAGGTCTTCGATCAGGGCCAGCGGGCCGGTCTTGAGAATCTCCAGGGTCGCGGTCATCGGACACTCCTCACAGGGTGTATGGACGGCACCGTCGTCGCCCGGAACTGCACCGTCATCCCGGGCGTCAACAGCGCCGGGTTCTCCCGTTCGGTATCCCACATCACCGCATCGGTGCGCCCGATCAACTGCCAGCCACCGGGATTCTCCCGCGGGTACACGCCGCTGAATTCCCCGGCCAGACCTACCGACCCGGCTGGCACGCGGGTACGCGGTTCGGCGTGCCGTGGCACCTGTAGTCGCGGATCTCCGCCGATGAGGTATGCGAAACCCGGTGCGAATCCACCGAATCCGACACGCCACGGCGTCCCGGTGTGCGCCGCGACGACGGCGTCGGGGCTCAGTCCGGTATGCCGGGCCACCTCGAGCAGGTCCTCGCCGTCGTAGACGACGTCGATGGTGACGTCGGGTCCGGAGGAACCGGCGGGCTGTTCGGTGAACCAATCCAGGCGCAAACGGGACAACCGCTGTCGGGTCGGGGCGAGGTAGCGCGGTGCGGCGAGCTTCACCAGTACCGTGCGCGACGCCGGGACGATATCGAGTACGCCGGGTAGCCCGGCTTCGTGCAGCGTGCTGGTCCACGCCAAAACCTCGGCGGTGCTGTTGAATTCAAGCAGCAGCGCCTGATCGCCATAGTCACGGACTGTGCCGATGACCATTGAATCCATTGCCACGGTCATGCCCCGAAGCTACTCGCGAGTAGCGCGATTAGCACTTTTCTTTAGTACCTCGCCAGAAGAGCCTTAGCAAACACTCAAACCGCAAGCCCATAACTGGGTTCGTGCCGCTTGATGTAGCCGATCAACTGGTAGGTGACAGGCAAGAACACCACCTCGACGGCAGTCTTGTAGAACCAGCCCAGGGCCGCGTAGATGACGAACTCGCGGGGTGTGCCGAAGCCGATGATGGGGGCCGCGATACCGCAGAACACCAACGTGTCGCCGAGTTGGCCGGCGAACGTCGAGCCCACCAGTCGCGCCCACAGGTGCTTCTCTTTGGTCCGCTCCTTGATGGCCACCACGACCCAGGCGTTGATGCTCTGGCCGACGATGAAGCCCGCCAGGCCGGCGACTATCAGCCCGGTGTAGGAGTGCACGACGTTTTCGAAATGCGCCTGGTTTTCGTAGTCCTTGGCCCCCGGCAGGTAAATGGTTATCCAAAAGGTCAGTGCGGCAAGGATATTCATGGCAAAGCCGAGGTAGATCGCGCGTCGCGCGGCCTTGAACCCATACACCTCGGACAGCACGTCGCCGATGATGTAGGTCAGCGGGAAGACGATGAAACCACCGTCGGTGAGGATCGGACCGAACGCGACGCACTTGGTGGCGGTCACGTTCGAGATGATCACCAGGGCGGTGAACACCGCCACCAGCACCGGGTAGTACGCCGACCCGATCGAGGCGAAGCGGGTCGGCTGATCGGATGCACCTTGGGTCACGACGATCATCTTGGCAGGTGATCGCGCCGTCGGCGCTACCGGAGGGCGGGGCTATCGGGGGCTATTGGAATGCTTTGGCCAGCAGCGGCGGCAGTTGGTCGGCCACCGCCGGATAGGACAGCACCGAGGCGAATGCGATCGCCGCAGACAGGTCCTTGTTCGGGAAGACGATCCGCTTGTTCTTGGCCAGACTCAGCTGCGCCACCGTCGGATCGGCCAGGATCATCGCCGGATGTTGGTCGTCCTCGGTTGTCCAGATCAGTGCGTCGGCCTCATCCAAGACGCTCGCCAGCTCATCGCGTGGTACCACCGCATGCTGGCCGCGGGCGAACTTGGCGAGGCCGTCGGGGGTGGCCAGACCCATCTGGTCGAGGAACGCGGTGCGCCGGCCGGCCGGGATCACCGTCACGCCTTCGGCCGTGGGGACGCCGCTGACCAGGAACACCTTGCGTCCGGTGAGCGACGGATACGACTTGGCCGCGGCGGCGAACTTCGCGTCGACGTCATTGATGAGCTGTTTCATCTCATCGGTTCTGAACACCGCCTGCCCGATGGTGGTGGCCTGGTCCTGCCACGGCTCGAAGAAGGCATCCTGGCCGGACTGCGCAACGGTGGGCGCGATGGCCGACAATTTGGCGTAGGTGTCCGAGTCCAGTCCGGCGTTGATCGCGATGATCAGATCGGGTTTGAGTTCGCCGATCTTGTCGACCTCGATACCGTTGTCCAGATTGAGCACCACCGGTTGTGCCCCACCGAGTCTGGGCTGGGCCCACGGCCATACCGCATAGGGCTGCGCGCCGAACCATTCGGTCACCGCGATCGGCACCACGCCGACGGCCAGCAGGTCGTCCTGACCGGTGAATCCGGCGCTGACCACCCGCTTGGGCGGCCCGGGGATCTTGGTCTGGCCGAATACGTGATCGATGGTGACCGAACCGTCCTGGGCCACCGAACCGGACGGCGCCGACTTGCTGCACGCAGCCAACAACGCGGTTCCGGCCGACAGCGCCAGAAAGCCGCGGCGCGAAAGTGCTTGCACTCGGGTGAGTGTGTCACCCCGGCCGGAACCGCGCCAGGTCGCGGTCGCTATTTGATGCCCGCCGGCACCATGGCGGCGGATGCGACGTCCGTGTACAACGGGGCGGCGGCGGCATCGATCTCGTGACGGGCCTGGTTCAGCTTGGCGTCGATATCGGCGCGGGCCGCACTGAATCGGCCGGCCACCGCGCCGCGTTCCTTGGTGAAACCCTCGCGGACATCGCCGCCCTGGACGGCGATGCGCGCCAGATTGAACGCTGCCTCCACCGCCGCGTCGACCACCGCACCACGGGCACGCAACACCGCACCGGCGACTTCGGCACTACCGCCGATCACCGTGTTGGGCAACACCGCCTGGCTGTTGACGTAGCGACCGACCGCGCTGCGGATCCGGCTGCCGGCGGCGTTCAGGTCCTCGGCCAGGCCGTCACGGGTGGTGTTCAGGGCTTCGGGAAGCGTTGCGCCGTCCTGGATCTCCTCGATGAACGACGCGGGCGACTGCGCCAGCAGGGTCGAGATGTCGGTGGCAGCGCCGAGCAGTTCACCGGTCAGTCCCTGTCCGGCATCGAGCTGGCGGGTCAGCACCTGGCGGATAGCCAGGGTGCGCTTGGGTTCGGTGACGTCGGCGCTCTTTTCGGCGCTGATCACCTCGGCGGTGACGTCCACCGGTACGTCCCGGGTGATCTCGGAGCTGGCGGTGCGGGTGTCTGCTTCGGGCATGTAGGCAGTTCACTCTGCCGACACGACCCGCAGTAGGCATCGAGGTTAGGACCGGATGAATCCCATATTGCGCATCAGGAAGTCGGCCAGGAATCCGTCGTGGGGGAGGTGCGGCGCACTGTGGTGCGTCACCTGCGGCCCGATGTAGATATTGGTGATGGTGGGCTCGACGACCAGTTGGTCCACCAGTGTGTCGTCCTCCGACAGCACCGTGAGGACCAGTGAATTCCGTAGCGGCGTCAGCGCATCGGACCGGTCCCACCGGGACACCCACGCGCACGGAAACGGCAACTCGACATTCAGGACCGCCGGGTCGGCGGCGGCCAGCACATGTAATGCGGGTCGCAGGATCGCGTATCCGTCGCCGCGGTCGAACGGCACCTGATCGGCACCGAGCAGGGCCCGGGTGCCGGTGGCCTTGGCGCGCAGATGGGCCACCAATTGTTCGGCGATCGGCCATGGGGTGCTGGGCAACTCGGCGATCGGTACGGCGGCCAGTCGCTCGGCAATGGCGGCGGCCAACTCGGTGGGGTCACCTTCGTAGAGCACCGCGGTGGCGTTGACGCAGGCCATGCCGGCCAGCCCGGCGATCGAATCCACGATCACGTCGAGATGCGAGCGCCAATCCTGTTCTGCGGTAATGAGAATCTTGGTTAGCCCTGGTCCGTTGGTGAGCACGCGCGGGTTGCCGGAGTACCGGTCCACGACGTCCTGGCCGCCGTAGACCAGGGCCAGATCGGCGGCGGCGATCAATCGATCCGCGCCGACGTGGTCGGTGGGCAGCAGCAGCGCGTCGACATCGCGAAAACCTGCGTGGCGCAAGGCCAGGACCATCCGCTGTGCGGTCAACGGTTCGCGGCGCGATGGGCGTACCGCCACCCGCAGACCCAAAGCCAGTGCCTGCGGCCATAATCCGTGAACACCGGGAGCATTACCCGGCGCATGCACCGCCAGTACCTCGCCACGTCGAACCCATAGTGCGCCCGATAATTGCTCCCGCCAGTCGATTTCCGCCCCGCAGGGCCGGGCGGGGGACACCGCGTCGAAAGCGTCCCGCAGTCCGTCGGCCGCGGCCCGTGCTCCGGCCGCGGCCACCGTGCGGGGTAGGCCGGAGATGCGGCAGGTCAGGTCCAGATATTCGGCGAAGTCCAATCCGCCGAGTCGTTCGGTATCGAAGATGTCTGCGGCTTCGCGCAGTGCTTCACGGCGGTGTGTCACCGGCAGGGGCTGGGCGCGGCGCTGGACCATGATCGATCGGGTGGTGAACAGCGGTGGCACCACGCTCATTTCGGCGACCGGGTCACCGCCGGTATCGCAGATGATCTCCCGGCGGTGGGTGCGGTACACCCCGTCGGGGCCCAATGCGGGGATATCGGTCAGGGCGGGCACGGATCAGTACACGCCTTCGATCACCGGTTCACCGCCGAACACCGCGACCGGTGCCACGTCACTGATCGAATCACCTTGTTGCCCTTCGGGTCCACACTGGCGGATGGCGGTGTCGCGTTCCAGGTTGTTGGGGATGAACATGCCCTTGCTCAGGTGATTCATCACCACTTGGCCGCGTTGGCCGTAGTCGACCTGCTCTCCGGTGTCCGGATCGATCACCCAGAACACGATGTAGGGCGAGCGGGGATCGAATATCGCGGTGTGGTCGACGATTCGGGTGGCGGCTTGGGACAGGATCATCGTCGACCCGAAGACCACGGTAATTGCGGTGTCGGGGAATACGTTTCGCATCACATCAAGGGTGTCGCGGTCCACGTGCGCGCCGCTGAGCAGTAGGTAGCGGATCTTGGCGTTGACAAGGTCGACGAGGGCATCGTCGGCGGCCATCGCTTCTACCATGGGCGGGGTGGCGTGCAAATTGGCCACGTCCTGGGTGCGCAACACGAAGCGAGCCTGATCCAGCACGTGGTCGAGATAGGCGTCGACCTGTGCCGATTCGTTGCGTGCCGCGATCTTCTTGACCCAGCGCGGGTCGAGATCGATGGCGTGAAACGTGGCGCCGAGGCGAGCGGCCACCGCCTGGTCGAAGTGGCCGACGCCGTGCGGCCCGGATGGCATCAGGCACAGCAGCCCGCGACCCGGCACGAAACCGCCGGCACTGAAGTCCTCGACCTGCCAGCGGGTGACCTGTTCGAGCCAATCGGGGAGCTGGGCGGTGCGCTTGGGGGCGCCGGTGGTGCCGCCGGATTCGAATACCCGTGGCGTCGGCAGCGGCGAACCGTAGCCGCGCGGGATGAGGTCTTCCACCGGAACGTCGCGCAGGCGGTCCACCAGATTGGGGAATTTTCGGAGGTCCGCATAGGTCCTGATCTCGGACACCGGATCGAAATCGAGTTCCTCGGCAATGCGCAGCCAGAACGGAGACCCGGTGTCGGCACCGAAATGCCACGCGATCACCGATCGCAGGTAGGCAACTGGTTCGGGCGGGTCATCCCGCGGAACATCGAGCAGGCTGAGGTCGGCGTCTGCCACTGCATCATCGTGTATCAATCGGCGGTCCGAGGGCGGTCGGGACCGAAGAATTTTGGGCGGCGCCCGGGGAAACGAGACCGCACCGACCGGTGAACGCCAGTACCCGGCCAGTGGTTCCAGTGTGATTGCTGTGAAGTCAGTGACATTTGCTATATCTGAGGCTTCGGGTGTCGATTCTGGACAGAGTCCATCGGCCGCAATGGCAACTCACATTTATATTAATATTTGCTAAATATGTCATATATTTCCACATCTCCTGGTGCTCGGGTCGGATGTGCAGGCCTGGCATTGCGGCGCGACTAGTTTCGATAGGGTAACTAGCTACAGCTAGACAACCACTTTTTGCGCAACTCGGAGGATTCGCGGCGGCGTTTCGGCCGTCATGGCGAGTCCCTGGTGTAGAGTTCGGCCATTGGCCAGGCGAATTTGCCAGATCAGGTAAATATTAACTGATGCGTTGATTTAAACCGGGTTGGTCAACGAGATTTGAACCGACACCCATGTGGCGTCGAGTTTGCTAGAACTACTGCGCGGGGTCGTACGCGATCGTCGGGCAGTCCGCATTGGGAGAGGCGGGTCGGGACATGGAGCACTTCGCGGCGCGGCCGCTGCCGGTCCGTCAATGCTTGCGCCCCGACCGTCGTCAGCGCGCCGATGTGGTTGCCAGTACGGCGCATCTACCAGCGGTGCTGATGGGGCTGCGTTGGCTCTACGACACCGTCCAGCCTTCCGACGCGGTGGTCGATCCCCACCGGCACAAGCTGCCATCGACGCGCGGTTGTCGCGCCCTGCGGTTCGACCCGGTGGGGTGCGATGGCGCGGTAACCATCGAATTGCTGGCTGCTCGATACCGAGTCCGGGACAACGCGCTGGCGGCCGCGGAGTTGGCTGCGCTCGGCGAACTGGTCGACGAATTGGGTGAAGAGGTCGTCCACAGCTGGATCGGTCGGAGCGGCCAGGGTGGCATCGTCGGCGGATTGATGCTCGCCCGACCCGCGCATCCGTCATTGCTGGCCGGTGCGGCACGGTTCGCGGCCGGAGCCACAACAGCAGGAGCTCCGGCAATCGGCCTGGCTGCGGTGCGGCAAGCGGTCCTGGAGCGTGAGGTCTCGCTCCAGCAGTTCGCCGGTCCGTGGCCGGAATCGTTGGATCCATCCGGGTTGCTCAGCCGAGTGGCGGGTAGGGCATTGGCTCAGTTGGCATCCGGCCCGGTGAGCGCCGCCGACCCCGAATAACCGCGACTTGACGTGTGCGTCAGTTGATTCCGGGTAATGCGGATCGACGGGTTCGGTTCTCGTTCCGAGCGTGGAATCCTTATCATTCTGATACAGCAGCGCGCCGCGCGGCGAAGACAACGTCCGGACACGGCCGGCGACTGATCGAGAGGGGCGGTGTGTTGTTCGTTCGAGCCTCTTGTGGTCCTATCCTCGTAGCCCTTGCCGCGACAGGATTTTTCGCTTGTATTCCGGCGGTTGCCGATACTGATACCGATTTGCTCGGTTCCTGCGCTCAGCGCAACGATCCGCTGGAATGCGTGCCGGTCAAGACGGCCGCCACCGCGGCCGAGGTCGCGTATCTGAACAATCTGCATGGGGTCGTGACCACCAACGAAGCAGATCTGCTGGCCACCGGGCGGCGCACGTGCAACATGTTCGTCTACGCCGGCCAGACCACCGACCAGGCGACGGCGGATATCGGGCGGACGCTCAAGTTGCCCAAGCCCGCGTCGACCGCCGTGATGAACAGCGCGATGATGTTCCTGTGCCCCGGTCTGACCATCGGTGTCGACGGGGTCCCGCGGCCGATGTAGCTCGGTGAGTAACCCCCGCCCTTGTCGATAAGGTTGGCGTGCAACGCTTTTGGTGCATCACAGCCAACCCCTATCTGTTGCCCATCAGGTGCTCAGTGGCCGTCCGTAATCTTATTGACGCGCAGCGGGTTTGGGCTCGCCGTAGGCACGGCGGGTGAAATGATCGAAGGGGGTCGAGGTTGCGTCTGTACTGTGTCCGCATGTTGTGGCTCCGTGCACTGCTCGTGGTGTTGTTCGCTGCCTTCTGGGCGCCGGTCGGCGTGGCCGGCGCCGATGACGACGTAGCGCCGCCCCCGGGGCCGCCACCGCCGTCGTTCACCATGACGTCGGGCGCCCCGATCCGAGACGGTGGTGTGTACGGCATCGGCACCGTGATCGTGGCGCACTTCGCCGCCCCGGTGGACGACCGCGGCGAGGCCGAACAATCCGTTGCGGTGCAGGCGAATCCGCCGGTTGCCGGCGGCTGGCACTGGGTCGACAACCGGACCGCGCATTGGCGGCCACCGCAGTACTGGACACCCGGCACGATCGTCTCGATCGGTTCTGGGCCGACGTTCACCATCGGCGCCTCGCACGTGTCGATCGCCGATGACACCACCAAACAGGTCAGTGTCTACGACGGCGGCGCGCTGGTGCGCAAGATGCCGACATCGATGGGCCGCGGCGGGACTGAGGTCGTGAACGGCAAGACCCTCAGCTTCTGGACTCAACCGGGCACCTACACCGTGATGGACAAGAGCAATCCGGTGGTCATGGACTCGTCCACCTATGGCCTGCCGATCAATTCGCATCTGGGCTATAAGGTGACGATCCCGTACGCGGTGCGGATCAGCTCCGACGGGATCTATCTGCACGAACTCGACGAGACGGTGTGGGCGCAGGGCAAGACGAATACCAGTCACGGTTGCCTGAATCTGAATCGGGACAACGCGGCCTGGTTCTACAACTTCTCGGTTCCCGGTGATGTCGTCGAGGTGCGCAATACCGGCGGCAAGCCGCTGCAGCTATGGCAGAACGGGGACTGGAGCGTGCCCTGGAGCCAGTGGTGAGTCGCCGGTGATAACGGTGTGATGACATCCCGCGTCGGTGTGACGTATTCCACATTTTATTGGGTATTCTATCAATGTCACCATCAAATGACCTCGTCAACGCAGGTAGTTAGTCGATAAAATAATCTGGTAACGAAGATCTGTAGTTCGGTCAGGAGTGATCGTGGGAGCAGTAGTCAAGTTGTCAGACCGGTCGATTGAGTACCCCGACGCGGCCGGCGCTTCGATGTCCGAGATGTTGTCGACCTGTTCGGACATCATCGAGTCGGCCTTCGCTGATCGCATGCGCCAGCTCGGTGGCAGCGAAACCGATATCCATCAGCTCGCGTCGTCGGCGGCATACGCGGTGTTCGCGTGGTCGGCCGGACGCGGATTCGCCAGCTGACTTCCCGCCTTTCCCGTTGAAGCGACGCTTTGCGGCGGTTTCCGGGCATTGTCGGTCTGAAGTCGAAGTCCGGCCTTTTGGTTGGGGCGTCTACACATCGAGTCCGGAACGTAGTACTACGTTCCGGACTCGATTTGTCTGACTTCCCGGGGTGCCGAGCTGGTCGTTCGGGCGGCGGATGAACCTAGACGTGCTGCTCGACCTTGGGCCACGGCACCGGCACCGGGCGCTGACGGACGATCTGCGGCCACCAGAACCACTTGCCCAGCAGCGCCGCGATCGACGGCGTCATGAAGGACCGCACCACCAGGGTGTCGAACAGTAGACCCAGACCGATGGTCGTGCCGACCTGGCCGATCACGTGCAGTTGGCTGACCACCATCGACATCATGGTGAAGGCGAACACCAGGCCGGCGGAGGTGACCACCGAACCGGTACCGCCCATGGCGCGGATGATGCCGGTGTTCAGGCCCGCGTGGAT
>Ga0153956_1002363_pt1 | contig 14058 bp, 11 predicted proteins | sample TSFL040MetaG_FD_104704 | JGI IMG/M metagenome (GOLD analysis project Ga0153956, IMG submission 104704) | Attine ant fungus gardens microbial communities from Florida, USA - TSFL040 MetaG | ecosystem: Host-associated > Fungi > Mycelium > Unclassified | place: USA: Florida, Wekiwa Springs... | reverse complement strand
GGCCCGGACCACGCCCTGGGCTCCTCCGGGCACGATCATCGCGCTGATCGCGCTGGAGCTGTCGGAGATCAGGCTGACCACGGAGCCGGTCGCGCTGACCGCGCTGATCCGGCCGACCAGGCCGTCACCGCTGATGACCGGATCGTTGACCGCGACTCCGGAAGAAGATCCGGCGTTGATGTTCACCGTCGTGTACCAGACGGTCGGCGAGCGACCGGTCACGTTGACGGTCACCGGGTCATAGGCATCGGGGATCTTGCCCTGCTTCTTCAGCCCGACCAGCTGGCGCAGCTGTCGGTTGTCCTCCATCGCGACCTGACCGGCCACCGCCTGCCCGCGGGCTTCTTCCAGCTCCCGGGTCAGCCGGTCCCGCTCGCCACGGGCCGCCATCGTCTCATCGAACCAGTTGATCAGGTCACGAGCCGGTTTCAGCGCCCTCGAGGCTCCGTTCGTGATCGGGTCGAAAACGGTGCCCAGCGCACCTCCCGCCCCGCCGGAACCGCTGCCGAAGGTGAAGGTGATGAGGATGAAGCCCAGCACGATGAGACCGATGAGAACGGCTCGGCGACGTCGGACTTGCTTGCGGTACACGGTGGGTTCGGGTCTGGCTCGGGGACAGGCGAGGATCGAATCTCCGGAGCTGCTTCACCCCGGACAGGCGACTCTCTCACCTCAGCGCGGTGGCCGTACTTCGGAAAGGGGCGCTGCGGGAAGGATTGCAGCGGGAAAAGACCTTACCGAGACTGGTTCAGCACTTCATAAATCTAGCTCTGGAGCCAGATCGAGTAAAAGTCCTACCGGCAGGCCGATCACGTTCGCGATGTCTCCCTCGACCCCGGCGACCAGGGACGAGCCTCGGCCCTGTATCGCGTAGCCCCCGGCTCTGCCCCGCCACTCGCCGCTGGCCAGATACCGCTCGATCTCGCCCCGCCCGAGTTCACGGAAGCGGACCTGGGATTCGGCGACCCCGCTTCGGACCCTCTCGCCCTCGGGCCCCAGGATGGCTAGGCCGCTGAACACGCGATGGGTGCGGCCCGACAGCTCGGCCAGGTATTCGCGGGCTCGGACCTCGTCTTCCGGCTTCCCGATCACATGCTCTTCGAGGACCACATCGGTGTCGCAGCCGATCACCAGACGGCCGGGCGCGCGGGCGGCGACCGAGCGGGCCTTGAGCAGCGCGTTGGCGATCACCACCTCGGCGGGATCACCGTGGGTTATCTCCTCGACTCCGGATACCCGCACTTCGAACTCGATCCCGAGACGCCCGAGGATCTCCTTGCGTTGCGGTGATCCGGACGCGAGGATGACGCCCGCCCCGCTCAACGGATCCTGTCCGTGGCCCGGATCAGAGTGTCCATCGCCCAGATCGCCCGGTCGATCTCGGGTTCCGATCGGACCACGATGTTGCCCCACTCGTAGGCCATGCCGATCTGAGTCATCACGTCCGACAGCTCGGCCGCCTTCTCACCCCGCCAGTCGGGTCTGATGCTCTCGATTTCCGTCTGAACCTGATCGATGATCGCCCGGGACACGGCCGACCCGGGCGAGAGCATCACCCGGAGACCGAGCTCGGGCTCGGTCTGGACGAGATGCCGGAGCGGCTCGAAGGCCGAGGAGGTGACCATGAACCGGCGCAGGCCGTCCAGTATCCGGTCGATCCCTTCGCCTTGGGCTTGGTCGATCGAAGCACGGATCTCCTCCACCACCATCTCGGAGAGCATCTCGGAGATCAGCGAGTCGCGGTCCTCGACCCAGCGATAGAGCGTGGTCCGACCGATCCCCAACTCGCCCGCCAGCGACTGCATGTCGACCCGTTCCTGGGCAAGGAAATGGCGCCGGGCCAACCTGATGGCCTCTTCCCGGCCAACTTTTTCAGAAACTCCCACGGGCCAATCCTAGCCCCGGCGGCCCCGAAACCCGGTGGGTCGGATTTTCGCCCGGAGGGCATCAAATCCGACCCACCAGCCAGAATTGGCTTGGTATGGACGATCTGATCGATGAACTTAGAGCCGCGGGCTCCGTATTCGCGGAGGATGAGGCCCACCTGCTGACCGAGACCGCGCAATCTCCCGCCGAGCTAGACGCGATGGTCCGGCGCCGTGTCTCCGGCGAGCCGATCCAACAGATTCTCGGCTGGTCCGAGTTCTGCGGGCTCAGGATCCATGTGGAGCCGGGCGTCTTCCTGCCCCGGCCACGATCCGAGTTCCTGGTCGAGAAGGCGATCGGCCTCGGCCGGCGAGGCGACACCGTGCTCGACATCTGTTGCGGAACCGGTGCCCTTGGCGTGGCGACCGTGATCGGGCTCGGCTATGGCGACCTCCACGCGAGCGACATCGATCCGGCCGCCGTCAATTGTGCGGCCGCCAATCTGGACGAGGTCGGCGGTCGCGTCTACCGGGGCGACCTGTTCGAGCCGCTTCCCACGGCTCTCCGAGGCCGGGCGGGCCTGATCCTCGTCAACGCGCCGTACGTTCCGACCGCGGAGCTGCCCCTGATGCCTCGGGAGGCGAGGCTCTTCGAGGAGACGATCACCCTCGACGGAGGCGACGACGGCCTCGACGTCCAACGCCGGGCGATCTTCCAGGCTCCCTCCTGGCTGGCCCCGAAGGGGAACCTGCTGGTGGAGACCAGCGACATCCAAGCCGAATCGACCATGCGGCTGATGAGAGACGTCGGCCTGTCCGCGACCCTGGCCACCTCAAGCCAATGGGGAGCCACGGTGGTGATCGGCCACCAAGGCGCCCGTGCGGGTACTAGAGAGGACGGCCTGTGAAGGCCGCCCTTGATTTTGGGCCGGCGGGTTTTGTTGCGGCCCGGCGAAGACCGGGCCGCTCCCTTTCAGACGCCTTCCGGGAACCAGATCGCGATCTCGCGGGCAGCGGACTCGTCGGAGTCGGAGCCGTGGACCATGTTGAAGGTGACCTCGAGGGCGAAGTCGCCCCGGATCGATCCGGGGGCTGCCTCGACCGGGTTGGTTGCGCCGATCAGCTGACGGGCGGCCTTGACGGCTTCCGGGCCCTCGAGCACAGCGGCGACCAGCGGTCCGCCGGTGATGAACTCGACCAGTTCACCGAAGAAGGGCTTCTCCTTGTGCTCGGCGTAGTGCTCGTTGGCGATCTGCTCGGTCGCGGTCAGTTTCTTGAGGGCGGCGATCCGAAGGCCCTTGCGTTCGAAGCGGGCGAGGACCTCGCCGGTGAGGGCGCGCTCGAAGGCATCGGGCTTGACCAGGATGAGGGTCTGGGACATGGGTGATTGCTCCGTATCTGGGTGTATCGGGTTGGTTTGAGGCTATGCGGGTGCGGGTCCGGGCTGAGGATCAGCTGTCGCCGCGGTTGATCGGGTCTGAAGGCTCGTCGCCTTCAACCGTGACCTTGCGGCGGGACGAGCGGGGCGCCCGGGAGGGCTCGCTGCCGGATTCGGATGAGCTCTTGACCCGTCGGGTCGGCTCCTCGGAGCGGCTGCTGGAGGAAGCCGAGCGGCTTTCACCTGAAGCTTCGGCCGGCGCTCTGCTCGAGCTGGAGCGTCGACGGCGATCGTCTCCGCCATCGGAACGGCCCGACGGCTTGGAGGAACGGCTGGAAGGCTCGCCCTTCGGGCGTTTCGAGCCGCCTCCGCTGCGAGAAGAACGCTTCGGAGCGATCAAAGTGGTTTCGCAGTAAGGGCAGACTTTCCAGTTGAGGCCGACCGGCTTCGAGCAGCTCGGGCAAGGCTCCTTGAGCCGGGTCCGGCAGGCGGGGCAGCGGATGAAGTCGCTCTCGACCGGCGACCCGCACTTGTGGCAAGAGCTGTGCTGAAGGTGGCGCAGCCGCAGTTCCGACTCGTTGATGTCGGTTTCACGCTCGCGGATGTCGTCGAGGAACTCCGGCGGGCGGAGGATCGAGTAGACGAGAGTGCCGACGAAGGGGAAGAACGAGGCAGCGGTCGCGCATCCGACCAGGAAGGGGTCGGCGATGCGGCGCCGGGCGTCGGTGAACGTGAAGACGATGAGCGCGATCCAGATCGCGACCAGCATCAGGATCACCAGCGTGACGGCCAGGCTCAGGGCGGTGTTGTCGATTCCGAAGATGGCGAGAGGCATGACGAGCTAGAGGAACATCCTTCCGAATAGGTACCCGATGCCGAAGAAGACGAGGATCACGATCGCCACGACAGCAGCGACCAGCACCATCATCGACAGCAATTGGGAGCCAGTCTGACGATTCACCTGCTAATCGTGACATAACCGACGGCGTCCCACCGCGCCGGTGCCGGTCGTGGGATGCCCCGCCCGGAGATCCCCTACGGCCCGGAGGGCTTGCTCAGCCCTGAAACCCAGCCCCGGTGCCAGGCGCGAGCAGGAAGTGAGAGCCGGTGATGACCACCGCTCCTCCGCTTTCCAAAGCCAACTCCCGCGCGCGATCTATCGCCGCCGCGGGATTGTCGGCGGATTCCGAGTCAAGCCCCAGCCCGGTGGCCGCCCGCTGAAGATCCTCTGTTTCCCAGGCGTGCGCCCCCGGCCTCCCCCAGGCCGCAAGGGCCTTCTCCGGCAGCCCGGTGAACACGGCCCGATCGAGCGCCGGGGCGAGTTCGGCGAGCATGCCCGGGGCATCCTTGTCAGAAAGCACGCCGATCACTCCGATGACCGGAGCGGTCCCGACCAGCTCCGGCAGGGAGGCCGCCAGGGCCTTCGCCCCGGCCGGATTGTGGGCGACATCGGCGAGCACGGTCGGATCCTCACCCAGTTTCTCGAGCCGGCCGTGGATCACCAGCGAGGCGACCGCCCGCTCGGCTTTCGAGTGCGAGACCTCGCCCAGGTAGCAGGCCGCGGCCGCCTCCGCCACGGCGAAGTTGGTCCGCTGGAACCCACCCTCGACCCGGCTCACTTCGCGAATCTCGCAGTTGCGAGCCGCAGCGGTGCTGCGCGCGAGATCCCTCACCTCGGGAGAAAGAGGACCGACGACGAGAACGCTGTCCGGCCTGAGCACGGCCAGCTTCTCGCCCGCGATCTCGACCTCGGTCTCCCCCAGGAACTCGGTGTGGTCCAGCCCGATCGAGGTCAAGACGGTGGCCAGAGAGGAGATCGAGTTGGTCGCGTCGAGCCGTCCGCCGAGGCCGGCTTCGATCGCCGCCACCTGTACCCCGGCCTCGGCCAGAGTCAGAAAGGCGGCTGCGGTCGCCAGCTCGAACTGGGTCACTTCCTCCCCTTCGAGGCGATCGTTGACCGCGTCCGCGGCCTCGGCGGTTCGCCGCACGCACTCGGCGAAGAGCTCGCGTTCTTCCCGTCCGGAGACGACAACCCTCTCCGACCAGTGGGCCAGGTGAGGTGAGAGCGAGCAACCGGCCCGGTAGCCGTGGGCCTCGCAGATCGCCGCGGTCATCCGGGATACGGATGACTTGCCGTTGGTGCCGACCACATGGATGGTCGAGTAGGAGTCCTGCGGCCGGCCCAGCTCCTCGGAAAGCATCTCCATCCGCTCGAGCCCGAGCTTCCAGCCGATCGGCTCCAGCGAGTTGAGATAGGCCTCGGCGTCAAAGCCGCTCATCAGCGCCTCAGCCGAGTTCGTCGAGTTCGGACCGGAGCCGCTCGACCTTCTCACGCTCTTCGGCGACGACCTCGGCCGGAGCGTTCTCGACGAACCGCTCGTTGGCGAGCTTGCCTTCGATCTTCTTCAGCTCGGCCTCGACCTTGCCGCGGCGGACGGCGATCCTCCCGGTCACGGCTTCCATGTCCAGTTCGTCCGAGCCCTGGATCCCGAAGCCCGAGACCGTTGCGACGACCTCGCCTTCGCCGGCGCCGATGTCGACCCGGCCGAGCCGGGCCACGAACTCGGGCACCGAAGACGCGTCCCCGGTGGCGTCGAGCACGACCTTGGGCGGAACCCCGGCCATGTCGCGCCAGCCGCGGAGCTGACGGGTGACGGCGATGGCGTCGCCGACTTCCTTCTCGACCGTTTCGCTGATCCTCGACGCATCGGCCTCGGGGAACGAGTGGACCGCGAGGTGGCCTTCCCGGTAGGGGTGGTACTCCCAGATCGCCTCGGTCACGAAGGGCATGACCGGATGGGCGAGGGAAAGGGTCCGTTCCAGAGCGTGGAGCAGGACCGGGGCGATCTCGGGATCGCCGTCATAGATGCGTGGCTTGGCGATCTCGAGGTACCAGTCGCAGAGATCCGAGAAGACGAAGGAGTAGAGCTCCTGGGCGGCATGGGCGAAGTCGTACTCGTTGATCAGCCGGGTGTAGGCATCGATCGTCGATTCGAGCCGGGAGAGGATCCAGCGGTCCTCGAGCGCGATCGGCTCGGACGGGACCGTGCAGTCCTCCGGCGCATCGGTGTTGAGCAGGATCAGACGGGACGCGTTCCAGAGCTTGGTCGCCAGGTCACGGCCCTGCTGGACCTTCGGGTCCGAGTAGCGGACGTCCTGGGTGGAAGACATCGCGAGCAGGCCGAAGCGCAGCGCGTCGGCCCCGTGCTCGTCGATCTCCTGCAGCGGATCGATCCCGGTGCCAAGGCTCTTCGACATGCGGCGGCCGTCCCGGGCCTGGATCACCGAGTGGACGTAGACGTCCTGGAAGGGCACGTCACCGGCGAACTCGAGCCCGGTCATGATCATCCGGGCGACCCAGAGGAAGAGGATCTCGCGGGCCGTGGTCAGGAAGTCGGTCGGGTAGAAAGCCTTGAGCTCGGGAGTGTCGTCGGGCCAGCCAAGGGTCGCGAAGGGCCAGATCGCCGAGGAGAACCAGGTGTCGAGGACATCCTCGTCCTGGACCCAGCCCTCTCCCTCGGGCTCGGTCTCACCGACGTAGGTCTCGTCGCCCCGGTACCAGACCGGGATCCGGTGGCCCCACCAGAGCTGACGGGAGACGCACCAGGGACGGATCTCGCGCATCCAGTTGAGATAGACGCCCTTCCACTGGCCGGGAGCGATCTTGACCCGGCCGTCCTCGACCGCCTCGATCGCCGGCGCGGCCAGCTCATCCATGCGGCAGAACCACTGCAGCGAGATCAGCGGCTCGATCCGCTCGCCGGAGCGTTCGGAGAACGGAACCGAGTGGACGTACTCCTCCTCCCCGCTCAGCGCGCCCTCTTCCTTCAGCGCCTTGACCACCTCGACCTGGGCCTCGGCCACGGTCATGCCCTCGAACCGTTCGCCTGCCTGCCCGGTCATGCGACCGTCCTCGCCGATCACCGAGATCTCCTCCAGCCCGTGGCGGCGGCCGATCTCGAAGTCGTTGACGTCATGGCCGGGGGTGATCTTGAGCGCGCCGGTCCCGAACTCGATGTCGACGTGGTCGTCAGCGATGATCGGCAGCCGCCGGCCGACCAGGGGCAGGACGCAGTGCCGGCCGATGAGGTCGGCGTAACGCTCGTCGTCTGGGTTCACGGCGACGGCGGTGTCGGCCATCATCGTCTCGGGCCGGACAGTGGCAACCGTAAGGACGCGATCGCTGCCCTCGACTGGGTAGTCGATGGAGAAGAGGGTGTCGGTCCGCTCTTCGTTCACGACCTCCAGATCCGAGATCGCCGACTGCGAACCGGGATCCCAGTTGACCATGTAGTGGTCGCGGTAGATGTAGCCCTTCTCGTAGAGCGAGGTGAAGATCTTGCGGACCGCGCGGGCGTACCTCTCGTCGAGAGTGAAGCGCTCGCGCTCGTAGTCGACCGAGGCGCCGATCCGCTTGTACTGCTCGCGAATCGAGCCGCCGAACTCTTCCTTCCACTCCCAGACCCGCTCGGTGAAAGCCTCGCGGCCGATCTCATGACGGCTGATGCCCTCCGACTTGAGCCGCTTCTCGACCACGGTCTGGGTCGCGATGCCGGCGTGGTCCATCCCCAGGATCCAGAGTGTGTTCTTGCCGCTCATCCGGTTCATGCGGACCAGCGCGTCCTGCATCGAGCCGTTGAGCGCGTGGCCCATGTGGAGCACGCCGGTGACGTTCGGCGGCGGGATCGCGACCGAGTAGTTCTCGTCCGCGGTGCCGGTCGCCTCGGGGTGGAAGTAGCCGCCTTCCATCCACTCGGCGAAGATTCGCGCTTCAGACTCAGCCGGTTCCCACCGGGTGGTCTCTTCCAGCTTCTTTCGGGCCGCGTCGTCCAAGGCATTCGATCTTATTGAGAGCCCGCTGGGTTAAGTTGCTTGGTACATCACTCGATACCGGGAAGGTTGGATGAAGCAGGCACTCCTCATCGTGACGATCGGCATCGCCTTGCTCGCCGCGTTCGGAACGACCGTTGCTCAAGCGGATACATACTGCGCCGAGCTGCCCGACGACGCGGGCTGTGCCCAGAGCCACGATCAAGTTCAAGTCCTCTGAAGCGGCGAGCCGGCAACCGATCGAAGGCCAAGAAGGTCGCGATCAGGAGGAAGTGACCGCTCCGAAAGCATCCGGAACGGGTTTTCTCTGGCGTGACCGATACCGTTCGCCGTATGGATCACCACTCGATCGTCTCTCGTCCGTTCACTCTGTTCGCGCTGGCCTTCGCGGCGATCGCCTTCGCGCTGGCCGGTTGGACGGCAAAGTCCGAGGCCCTCAACTACTGCGTGCCGAGCATGGTCGGCGGCTGTGACCAGAACTTCTCGACCATCCAGGGCGCCCTCGACCAAGCGGCCTCGAACCCCGGGCTCGACGAAGTGTCGATCGAGACGGGGAGCTACAGCGGCAACCTCAGATACGACGGCACCGACCCCGGCAATGCCGTGCACATCCGGGGGATGGGCCACAACCCCGCCGAGACCAGCCTCACCATGGTCAGCACCCCGGGCATGCCGGAAGGGCTCTACGTCTCCGCGGCGGCCGGTTCGAGCATCACCAACCTCAGCCTCACGGTCCCAGCCAACGCCGACGATCAGGGCGACACCGGCATCTCGGCTCACGGAGCCCACGACGGTGCCCTGATCGTCGACCACGTCCTGGTCGACGGCCCGGACGCGGGCAACGCCTCCGGCATCCATTGCGGTTTCTGCGAGGTGAGGAACTCGACCGTCGACATGGCCCACGATCCAGTCGACGGTGGGAACACCGGAATCAGTCAGAGGGACGGCCCGACCGTGATCGCGAACTCTGACATCACAGCCGACTACGGCTTCGTCCACTCCAGCCCGGGTTTGGCCTCGACCATCGCCCACAGCCGGATCAAAGCTCACATCGGGGCGTCCACCGACGGTGGGGCCATCGACATCAGCGACTCGCTGATCCAGCTCGACGACCAGAACGGCGCGATCGGCCTCAATTTCCACAACTACAACATGGGAGTCTCGGAGCTGGGTGGAGACGTCGACGGCGTGACCATCGTCAACGGGGTCGACAACGCCTTTCTACAATCGACCGGCCTCGCGGCGGTCGCCGACAGCCCTCAGGAGCAGGTCGACGTCACCCTGACCAACTCGGTCCTATCCGGTTTCAACAACTTCCCCACCGGAGCCACACTGAAGCTGGGTGTCGATCAAGGCGGAGTCTTGAACTTCGACACCTCTTATTCCGCCTATGACAACGGCATGACCGCCCAGTCCTATGACGGAGACGGATCCAACTTCCACTACGCGATCGGCGATGGCCATATCGACCTCGAGAATGGTCCCGCCTATGTGGATGCGGCGAACGGCGACTTCACCCCGGCGGCCGGGTCCGATCTGGTCGACGCGGGCGACCCAGCCGATCCGGCTCCCGGAGCAACCGACCTGGCCGGCAACCCGCGCGCCTGCCACGGAACCGACAGCGGCCTGATCCGGCGCGACATCGGCGCCTTCGAGAGGGTCGTGGTGGCCGGCGACGACTGCACCTACCCGGACACCTCGATCTCGAACGGCCCCGAGGCATACCCACCGGCCGAGTACACGAGCGACAAGGCTCAGTTCACGCTGGCCTCTACCAAGGCGGACTCGACCTTCCTCTGCTCGATCGACGGCGATGCGTTTGCGGCCTGCGGTTCATCTTTCACCTCACCCGCCCTCGGAGAGGGACCACACACCTTTGCCTTCAAGGCGGTCGATGGATTCGGCAACATCGACCAGTCTCCGGTCGAGAGAACGGTCTACCTCGGTGCGAAGAAGGGCCATCCGCCGACCTGTGAGGATGATCCGTCGCTGTGCCCCCATCCCGACACCACCGCCCCGAAGATCCTCGGGCTGAAGGCGCCGAAGAAGACGAAGGCAGCCCGGGTCAAGGTCCGTTTCCGGTCAGACGAGCAGGGCGTCACCTTCACCTGCAAGCTGAACAAGGGCAAAGCCAGGAAATGCAAGTCGCCCTGGAAGACCCCCAAGCTGAAGAAAGGCAAGAACACCATCACCATCCAGGCGACCGACCGGGCGGGCAACCGCTCGAAGCCGGTGAAGCGGATCATCAAGCGGGTTGTGAGGCACGAAGCAAAGCATCCTGAGTTCACCCGGACCCGGTGAGCGGTCAGACCGGCTCGTTTGCGAGAGTTACTGCAATGGAAGGGTTGAATCGTCCCGAAGCGCACCGTCATCCGTGGCGGCTCGCCTCACGCATCCTCGTCGTAGTCCTGATCGACGCCCTGGCTCTGCTGCTGCTCGAGGCGGTGCTGCCGGGCTTCGACATGCACGGCCATCTGGCCGCCCTGCCGACCGCGCTCGGCGTCGGTCTGGTCAACGCCCTGATCTGGCCCGTTCTCTCTCGCTTCACCCTGAAGCTGAGCGTGCTGACGCTCGGGCTCTGGGGGCTGTTCCTGAATGCGCTGCTGGTCGGCCTCGCCCTGGTCGCGATGCCCTGGGTGCGGATCGACGGGCTGACCGAAGCGATCCTGATCTCGGTTTGCATGGCCGTCCTGACCTCGCTCTTCTCCTCGCTTTTCGCGATCGACGAGGACAGCACCTGGTACTACAACGTGGTCCGGGCCCAGCTCAAGCGCCGCGGCCAGGTGACCGAGACCGATGAGCCCGGAATCGTCTTCTTGGAGATCGACGGTCTGGCCCACGACGTGCTGCGCCGGGCGATGACCAACGGCAACGCTCCGGCGATGGCTGCCTGGGTGCGTGAGGGAAGCCATCGCCTCGAAGGCTGGGAAACCGACTGGTCGTCGCAGACCGGAGCCTGCCAGGCCGGCATCCTCCACGGCAACAACCACGAGATGCCTGCTTTCCGATGGTGGGAGAAGGAAACCAACCGGGCGTTGGTGACCAACCATCCGAAAGACGCGGCGGAGCTGGAAGCGCGACAGTCGGACGGGCATGGCCTGCTCGCCGATGACGGCGCCAGCCGCGCCAACATCCTCTCCGGGGATGCGCCGCACTCGATGTTGACCATGAGCACGGTGATGAAGCCCCGAGGCCAGCTCGGCAAGGACTACGCGGCCTATTTCACCCGCCCCTACGGCGTGATCAAGACCTTCATCCACACGATCGCCGAGGTGTTCCGTGAGCGACGGGACAACCAGCGCCAGGAGAAGACCGGGATCGAACCGAAGATCGCCCGTTCACGGGTCTATGCGGTGATGCGTGCCTGGGCGACGGTGATCCAGCTCGATCTGCAGGTCGCCGCCGTGGTCGGCGACATCCTCGCCGGCCGGCCCTCGATCTACACGACCTTTCTCGCCTACGACGAAGTCGCCCATCACTCCGGCATCGAACGCCCCGAGACTCTCTACACACTGACCAAGGTCGATCGTGAGATCGAGCGGATACGCCGGGTGGTGGCCGAGGCGCCGCGTCCCTATCACCTGGTCGTGCTCTCCGACCACGGACAGTCCCAGGGGGCCACCTTCCTCCAGCGATACGGAGTCACTCTCGAGCAGGTCGTCGAGGAGGCCACCGGCAAGGAGGCGATCGGCTCCGGAGAGGAAGGCGAGCAGAATCCCCGCGCCTACATCACAGCCTCGACTGAAGAAGCCAGCCACGAGGAAGGCGCGATCGGCAGTGCCGCCACCGCGCTCGCCAAACGCGACTCGAACCGCGACGACCTCGGCCTCGACGGCGGGCCGAAGCCGCTCCCCGCGACCACCGAGGACGGCAAGGAGATCCCGGAGCTGTCGGTCATGGCCTCCGGCAACCTCGGCCTGATCACCTTTCCCCGCGAGCCGGGCCGCCTGACCCTGGAGCGCATCGACCAGCTCTACCCCGATCTGCTCGAGGCTCTCCGCACCCATCCGGGGATCGGTTTCGTGATGGTCGACTCGGCCCAGGGAGGCGTGGCCATCGGCTCCGACGGAATGCACTGGATCGAGCGAGGCGAGACCGAAGGGGACGACCCGCTGGCCCCCTACGGCCCGAACGCGGCCGCCCACGTGCTCCGGACCCATCGTTTCTCGAACTGCCCGGACATCCTCGTCAACAGCACCTGGTGGCGGGGCCTGGACGAGGTCGCGGCCTTCGAGGAATTGGTCGGCTCGCATGGCGGCATGGGCGGAACCCAGTCCTACCCCTTCGTGCTGCATCCGGTTGACCTGGCCTGGCCCGATCAGCCCGTGGTCGGGGCCGAGCGGGTCCACCACATCCTCAAGAGTTGGCTGCCGGGCGAGACGGCCGGGACAGAGTCTCTCCCGGCCTGAGCACCTGGGACTGAAGCCCGGGCGCGATCTCGCCCATCTGCTGGCTGAACGCATTCACCGGCTTTTCCAGCAGCCTACCGCGGATCCCCTTCATGCCGATCGGGAAGTAGGTGCCCCAGTGGATGGGCACGGTCAGCTCGGGTCGGAGCAATGCCGCCGCCTGCGCCGCCCCGCGGGGGTCCATGTGGCCGGGTCCCAGCTTGTGGCCCCACCCCCAGATCGGCAGCAGCGCGACCTCCAGCCCCCCGGCCTGCTCGGAGATCTCGGGCAGACCCGGATGGACATCGGTGTCGCCGGCGAAGTAGATCTGGCGGCTGCCCGCGATCACGTAGCCCAAAGCATCGACCGCGGCCCCGAGCGGATGCCTGCGACCGTCGTGCTCGGCGTTGACAGCGCGTACCTTTACATCGCCGACCGGTACGTCCTCGCCGGCCAGCATCTCGATCACCTTGTCGAAGCCGGCCCGGCGGATCATCGCCCCCGCCCCGGCCGGGACGATCACGGTGACGCCGCGGTCGAACCGCTTCAGGGTCGGCAGGTCCAGGTGATCGAAGTGAAGATGCGAGATCAGGATCGCGTCGATCCCGTGGGTGAAGTCGGGACCGGGCTCAGGCACGTGGCGAAGCAGGTGGATCACCCTGGTCCGGAACACCGGGTCGGTGACGATCCGCACCCCGTCCAGCTCGATCAGCACGGTCGCGTGACCTCCCCAGGTCACTTTCAGGCCACGCGGATCCCTGTCGAGGAGCGGGACGCTCATGGAGGCAGTATCCCGCGCTAGAAGGTCTAGGCCGTCTGCTCCTCGTCGAAGGCATCCTCATCGTGCGGGTCGGCGACCACGCTCGGCGCGGTCACCAGCATCGGGGGCTGGCCCTTTTCGATCGATTCGCGGGTCACCACGCACTTGCTCACGTCTTCTCGCGACGGCAGCTCGAACTGGACGTCGAGCAGCGACTCCTCGATGATCGAGCGCAGGCCCCGGGCTCCCGTCTCGCGGACCAGGGCCTTGTCGGCGATCGCCTCGAGCGAGTCGTCGGCGAAGACCAGCTCGATCCCGTCGAACTCGAAGAAGCGCTGGAACTGACGGACCAGCGCGTGCTTGGGCTCGGTCAGGATGCTGACCAGGTCGGCCTGGGTCAGCTGATGGAGCGCCGCGACGACGGGCAGGCGACCGATGAACTCGGGGATCAGGCCGTACTCCACCAGATCCTCCGGGAGCACCTGCTCGAAGAGCTCGCCCGGATCGTCTTGGGCCTCGGCCTCGATCGCGGCACCGAAACCGATGCCCTTGTTGACCACCCGCCGCTCGATCACCTTCTCCAGCTCGGCGAACGAGCCGCCGCAGATGAAGAGGATGTTGGTCGTGTCGATCGTCAGGAACTCCTGGTGCGGGTGCTTGCGCCCGCCCTGCGGCGGCACCGAGGCAGTGGTTCCTTCGAGGATCTTCAGCAGGGCCTGCTGGACGCCCTCGCCGGAAACGTCCCGGGTCAGCGACGGGTTGTCGGCCTTGCGGGTGATCTTGTCGATCTCGTCGATGTAGATGATCCCGGTCTCGGCCTTGGCGACGTCGTAGTCG
>Ga0153956_1002361_pt1 | contig 14060 bp, 13 predicted proteins | sample TSFL040MetaG_FD_104704 | JGI IMG/M metagenome (GOLD analysis project Ga0153956, IMG submission 104704) | Attine ant fungus gardens microbial communities from Florida, USA - TSFL040 MetaG | ecosystem: Host-associated > Fungi > Mycelium > Unclassified | place: USA: Florida, Wekiwa Springs... | reverse complement strand
GCCGGGCGCTACGCGCCTAGCTGCGGTACTCGTATTTGAGTTTGCCCTCGGCCAGCTCTTCCAGCGACATCGTGAGGTAGTTGCCCTCGGCGTTGGTCTCCACCATCGGCGGCGGGTACTCACCGAAGCCACCCTCACCGAGGTTGTGGAAGTAGCTGTTGATCTGCCGCGCCCGCTTCGCCGCGACGACGACGGCGGCGTAATGGGAGTCGGAGTGATCGAGAAGCTTGTCTACGCGTGGTTTGATCATTCGGCGAAGCAGTGTAGACGGTCGCGGCGGCGGGACGACCGAGGGTCCTCCACTCGTGCCCGGCAGGACGACGGCGCTCATCCGTGACGAAGCTTCATACCTGCGTCTGCATTTGAGCCCGCTATGCGGGCTCAAATGCAGACGCTCATCGCGATCGCCCGCGGCCCTTCACGTGCCTATGGATCGAGGGCGATCGAGGTGCGGACTACCGACTCCAGCCTGTCGGCGGCCTCCTCGAGGTCGTCGTTGACGATGCGGTGGTCGAAGTCGTCTTGGGCGCCGAGCTCTTGTTCGGCGACCTTGAGGCGTTTGTCGATCGCCTCGGCGGAGTCGGTGCCGCGGCCGGTGAGGCGCTCGCGGAGGACCGCGGGATCGGGCGGGGCGATGAAGATCTGGATCGAGTCGGGTTTGGACTGGCGGACCTGCTGGGCGCCCTGGACCTCGATCTCGAGGACGACCGAGCGACCCTTCTCGAGGCACCGGTCCAGCTCCGAGTTCAGCGTCCCATAGTGGTTGCCGCTGTAGCTGGCGAACTCGAGGAAGTCTTTGGCGGCTTTCCGTTCCTGGAACTGCTCCTCGGTGAGGAAGTGGTAATCGACGCCGTCTCGCTCCCCCTCGCGCGGCGCACGCGTGGTCGCCGAGACGGAGAGCGCGAGGTCCGGGACGCGGTCAAGCAGTTGCTTGATCAGGGTTCCCTTGCCGACCCCCGAGGGGCCGGTGATCACGAAGACCTTGGCGCTCATCCGGGCGCCGATATTGCCGAAGGGGTCGGTCGAGTTAACGACGGAGCAGCGAGACCAGCTCGGTGCGCTGGCGCTCGGAGAGGCCGCCGATCGTCTTCGACGGCGAGATCCTGCACTGGTTGAGGATCCGATTGGTCTTCACCCGTCCGTACTTCGGAACCGCGAGGAGCATGTCGAAGACCTTGGCGGTCATCACGTACTCGGGCGGATCGAGCAGGACGGCGTGGATGTTGGCGCGGCCCGCCTTCAGGTCCTTCTTCAGCTTGGCCCGCGCCGTGCGGATGTCGTTGGCCCGCTTGAGTGCCTCCATCCTCTGATCGAGGGACCTTTCCGGGGCCGCGAGGGAGGTCTTTACGGAAGAGGTCGTCATGCGGCGGCGAGTATAGCCGTGGGTCGGGGGCGCGCAAGCCGACCTCACCCATTTGCGTGCAAATTCATCTCAACCTCTAGTCGAGGTCCAGCGCGGGCTCGGAAATCCGCTCTGGGCGGAGTGCGGACTCCAGTTCCGCGGCCACCCGCGCCCCGGCCCGAGGGTCGCGGAAGCTCTCCGTCCCGACCGCGACCACGGCGGCGCCGAGGGCGAGGAATTCGGCCGCGTCGGCCCCGCGGGAGATCCCTCCCATGCCGACGATCGGCAGTCCGACCGCGGCCCGCACCGAGCGCAGCTGCTCGAGTGCCACCGGCCGCACCGCCGGCCCCGAGAGCCCGCCGTAGCCGTTGCCGAGCGCGGGCGCGCCGGTCGCCGGATCGATTGCGGTCCCCTTCAGCGTGTTGATCAGCGAGACCGCGTCGGCGCCGCCCCGCTCGGCGGCGCCGGCGACCGCCGCGGGCTCGGCGACGTTCGGCGTCAGCTTCACGATCAGCGGCTTCTCGGTGCGGGGACGAAGGGCCTCCAGAAGCGCCTCGGTCTCGCTCGGGTTCTCGCCGACGATCAGCCCCGAGTGCACGTTCGGGCAGGAGACGTTGAGCTCGATCGCCGCCACCTCGCGGCGCCTCGCGACCCGCTCGACGCAGCGGCCGAAGTCCTCGTGGGTCGTCGCCATGATCGAGACGATCAGCGGCACCGGCAGCTCGGCCAGCCGCGGCAGATCCTCGGCGAGGAACCCCTCGAGGCCCTTGTTCGGCAGCCCGATCGAGTTCAGCATCCCGTTCGGCGTCTCCCAGATCCGCCGCGGCGCGTTGCCCGCGCGCGGCTCCGGCGTGATCGTCTTGGAGACGAAGGCCGCGAAGGGAAAGTCGTCCAAGAGCGCGTCGCCGAAGACCTGGCGCGCGGCGATCGCGTCGTAGGTCCCGCTGGCGTTGATCACGGGATGTTCCAGCTCGATCCCGCAGAATTCCACCGCCTGGTCCCCCGGCCGCGGGTCGCCAGCGCCCCTGCCGGGGGGTGGCACCGTAGGGGGAACCCCCCCTGAGGAAGCTTTAGCTACCGGAAGGGGGGGTGGGTCCCCTGCGGTGACAGGACCCGCCGGCCCGCAAGCCAACACCGGTCCGTCGACGCAAAGCCGCATGTAGCCACCGTCGGGCTTCGGGACGGCGCAACCGAAGCAGGCGCCGAAGCCACACGCCATCGGGCTCTCCTCGGCGATTTGCACGGGGACCTCGTGCTCCGCGCAGAGGGAGCTGATGGCCTCCAGCATCGCCGGAGGACCGCAGGTGTAGACGACAGCCGACGAGGCGTCGTCCCCGGCCAGGATCGGCAGCAGGAGGTCCGTGACGCGCCCCTGGACGCCCGCGTGGCCATCCTCGGTCGCCAACCTCACCTCCGGGCAGAGCGCCCCTGAGGAGCCGCAGAAGAGGTCGAGGCCGCCGCAGTGGGCCTGGTCGCGGAAGCCGAGCAGGACGCGGTGCGCGACGCCGCGCTCGCCGAGGTGCCGGCGCAGCAGGGCGAGCGGCGCGACCCCCACTCCGCCGCCGACCAGGACCGCCCCGGCGGCCTCCTCGGAGACCTCGCGCGGCGCCGCGAAGGAGTTGCCGAGCGGGCCGACGATCCAGACCTCGTCGCGCTCCCCGAGCGCGACGAGCCGCGCCGTCCCCGGGCCGACCGCGTCGAGCAGGAAGTCGAGCCGCACGCCGCCCCCCGCGGCCGCGCTCGTCGCCGCGACCGAGATCGCCCGCGGCAGGAAGGCGCGACCGTCGCCGGCGCCCCAGCCGGCGGCCGCGGCGAGCATGTAGAACTGGCCCGGCAGCGGCTCGGGCCCCTCGCGATCGAGCACCGTGACGACCCGGTAGCCGCCCGAGTCGCGGTTGGCGGCGACCCGGCAGAGCCGGCGGCCGAAGGGCGGGGTCACGGTTGGCCCGCCGCCTCCCGGGCGGTGGCGTGGATCTCCTGCAGGCTGCGGACTTCGTCGTCGATCCCGCGTCCCGAGGCCATCGCCCGGACCGCCGCCGTCGCCGCGGTCATCGTCGTGATCGAGGGGATCCCGTGTTTCACCGCCGCGGTGCGGATCTCGTAGCCGTCGGCGCGGGCGCCGGAGCCGCTCGGCGTGTTGATCACCAGGTCGCATTCGCGTTTGCGGATCAGGTCGAGGACGTGCGGCGAGCCCTCGTTCAGCTTGTTGATGCGGCGGACCGGCACCCCCATCCGCTCGATCGCCATCGCCGTGCCACCGGTGGCGACGACCTCGAAGCCGATGTCGTGGAGGCGCGCCGCGAGCTGCGTCGCCGCCGCCTTGTCGGTGTCGGTGACGGTGATGAAGACGGTGCCCTCGCGCGGCAGCACCACCCCGGCGGCGGCCTGGGCCTTGCCGAACGCGGTCGGAAAGTCGGCGGCGACCCCCATCACCTCGCCGGTCGACTTCATCTCCGGGCCGAGCACCGAGTCGGCCCCGGCGAAGCGGGCGAACGGCATCACCGCCTCCTTCACGCTGACGTGCTCGGGGAGCGCGTCGGGCAGGTCCATGGCGGCCAGCTTCTCCCCCAGCATCAGCCGCGCGGCGACCTTCGCCAGCGGCACCCCGATCGCCTTGGAGACGAAGGGCACGGTGCGCGAGGCGCGCGGGTTGGCCTCGATCACGTAGAGCTTGCCGTCGGCGATCGCGTACTGGATGTTGATCAGGCCGATCACGCCCAGTTCCAGCGCCAGGCGCTCGGTGGTCCCGCGGATCTCGGCCAGCATCTCCTCGCCGAGGCTGAGCGGCGGGATCACGCAGGCCGAGTCGCCGGAGTGGACGCCCGCCTCCTCGACGTGCTGCATGATCCCGGCGACGTGGACCGTCTCGCCGTCGCCGAGCGCGTCGACGTCGACCTCGATCGCGTTCTCGAGGAAGCGGTCGAGCAGCAGCGGGTGCTCCTGGTCGGCCTTGACGTGGACGTCGAGGTAGGCGCGCAGATCCTCGGTCGAGTAACAGATCTCCATCGCCCGGCCGCCGAGCACGTAGCTCGGTCGCACCAGCAGCGGGAAGCCGACCTGGGCGGCGATCTCCTCCGCTTCCTCGGCCGAGTGGGCGGTGCCGTAGGGCGGGTGGGCGATGCCGAGCTTGCGCAGCAGGGCGCCGAAGCGGCCGCGGTCCTCGGCCAGGTCGATCGCGTCGACCGGGGTGCCGAGCAGCGGCACGCCCGCCTCTTCCAGCGTCCGCGCCAGCTTCAGCGGCGTCTGGCCGCCGAACTGGACGATCACGCCCTCCGGCTTCTCCTCCGCGCAGACGGCGAGCACGTCGGCGGCGGTCAGTGGCTCGAAGTAGAGGCGGTCGGAGGTGTCGTAGTCGGTCGAGACCGTCTCCGGGTTGCAGTTGATCATCACCGCGTCGCGGCCCAGCTTGCGGGCGGTCATCGCGGCGTGCACGCAGCAGTAATCGAACTCGATCCCCTGGCCGATCCGGTTCGGCCCGGCGCCGAGGATGACGACCGACTCGCGCCCGGTGTCGCGGCGGATCTCCGAGGCGGGCGGCGAGCCGTCGGCGCCGCGGCGCTCGTGTGCCGAGTAGTAGTACGGCGTCGCCGCCTCGAACTCGGCGGCGCAGGTGTCGACCGACTTGTAGGTGCGGGCGAGGCCGTCGGTGCCGTCGCCTTCGCGGGCCAGCGCCTCCAGCTCGCGCAGGAACCAGCGGTCGATCAGGCTCGCCGCGTGGACCGCCTCGACCCCGAGGCCGCGCCGCAACGCCTCCAGCACCTGGTCGAAGCGCTCCGCGGTCGGGATCGCCAGGGCGGCCAGCAGAGCGGCGTCGTCGGCGGGGAACTCGGGGCGCGCGTCGAGCTCGCGCGAGCGCATCGCCTTGGCGAAGGACTCGCGGAAGGTGCGCCCGATCGCCATCGCCTCGCCGACCGACTGCATGTAGGTCGAGAGCCGGCCCTCGGCGCCGGGGAACTTCTCGAAGGCGAAGCGGGGGATCTTGGTGACGACGTAGTCGATCGTCGGCTCGAAGGACGCGGGCGTCGCCCGGGTGATGTCGTTCGGGATCTCCTCGAGGGCGTAGCCGACCGCCAGCTTCGCCGCCATCTTGGCGATCGGGAAGCCGGTCGCCTTGGAGGCGAGCGCCGAGGAGCGGCTGACCCGCGGGTTCATCTCGATGATCGCGATGTCGCCCGACTCCGGGTCGACCGCGAACTGCACGTTGGAGCCGCCGGTTTCGACCCCGATCGCCCGGATCACCTTGATCGCCGCATCGCGCAGCTCCTGGTAGAGCGGGTCGGTCAGGGTCTGGGCGGGGGCGACGGTGACCGAGTCGCCGGTGTGGACGCCCATCGGGTCGACGTTCTCGATCGAGCAGATGATCACCACGTTGTCGTTGCGATCGCGCATCACCTCGAGCTCGAACTCGCCCCAGCCGATCACCGACTCCTCGACCAGCACCTGGTTGATCGGGCTGGCCGCGAGGCCCTCGGAGACGACCTGGCGCAGCTCGGTCTCGGTGTGGCCGACCCCTCCCCCCTGGCCGCCCATGGTGAAGGCCGGGCGGACGATCGCGGGCAGGGTGATCGCACCGGAGGCCAGGCCCCGATCGACCTCGTCGAGGCTCTCCACCGTGATCGACCACGGGATCCGCAGGCCCGCCTCGGTCATCGTCGTGCGGAACTCCTCGCGGTCCTCGGCACGGCGGATCGCGGCGGCGTCGGCGCCGATCAGCTCCACCCCGAGCCGTGCCAGGGTGCCGTCCTCGTGCAGGGCCATCGCCAGGTTCAGCGCGGTCTGGCCGCCGAGCGTCGGCAGCAGCGCGTCGGGGCGCTCCTTTTCGAGGATCTTGGTCACCGGCCCGGGCAGGAGCGGCTCGATGTAGGTGGCGGTGGCGAACTCCGGGTCGGTCATGATCGTCGCCGGGTTGGAGTTGACGAGGACGACTTCGTAGCCCTCCTCGAGCAGCACCTTGCACGCCTGCACGCCGGAGTAATCGAACTCGGCGGCCTGGCCGATCACGATCGGCCCGGAGCCGATCAGCAAGATCTTCTGGATGTCGTCTCTACGCGGCAAGGGCGAGGAACCTCTCGAATAGATGGCGTGCGTCGTGGGGGCCGGGGCCCGCCTCGGGGTGGTACTGGACGGTGGCGCCGGCGACGTCGCGCAGGACCAGGCCCTCGACCGTGCGGTCGTACAGGTTCAGCTGCGAGAGCTCGGCGACGCCGAAGTCGGTGTCCCAGCGGACCGGCTCGTCGCCCTCGATCCGCGGCTCGCCACCGGGGCCCTCGACCGCGAAGCCGTGGTTCTGCGAGGTGATGTCGATGCGGCCGGTGGCGAGGTCCTTGACCGGGTGGTTGGCGCCGCGGTGGCCGAAGGGGAGCTTGTAGGTGTGCAGGCCGACCGCCCGGCAGAGCAGCTGGTGGCCGAGGCAGATGCCGAATACCGGCTTGCGGCCGATGATCCCGCGGACCGTGTCGACGACGTAATCGAGCGCCGCCGGGTCGCCGGGGCCGTTGGCGAGGAAGACGATGTCGGGGTCCTCCGCCAGCACCTGCTCGGTGGTGGAGCCACAGGGGACCAGCGTCAGCTTGGCGCCGTGCTCGCGCAGTTGGCGGACGATCGAGAGCTTGATCCCGGTGTCGATGCCGACCACGTGCGGGCCGGCGCCGTCGAAGCGGACGATTTCCGGCGGCGTCACCGTGCGGGCGAGGTCCGCCCCGGCCATCGAGGGCTCGGCGGCGATCCGCTCGCGCGCCTCGGCCACGGGGACCGTCGCCGGGAAGATGCCGCCGCGCATCGCGCCGCGATCGCGCAGGTGGCGGACCAGGGCGCGGGTGTCGATGCCGCTGATCCCCGGCGTGCCGGTCATGTCGAGCCAGTCGAGCCAGCCCCCCTCGGCGGTGGCGGCGTCCTCGCGGTTCTTCGCGTCGCGCATGACGACGCCGCGGGCGTGGACCGCTTCCGACTCCATCGCCGCGCCGCTCACCCCGTAGTTGCCGATCAGCGGGTAGGTGAAGACGATGATCTGCCCCGCGTAGGAGGGGTCGGTGACGGCCTCCTGATAGCCGGTCATCGAGGTGTTGAAGACGACCTCGCCGGTGATCGCCGCCGGGTGCCCGACCAGGTCCCCGTCGAAGCGCAGGCCGTCCTCGAGCAGCAGGTAGGCGGATTCAGGCATCAGGCGACTCCCAGGCTGAAGGAGCGGAGGCGATAGGCGACCTGGCCGGCGGCGACGGTGACGAGGACGCGGCCGGTCAGCGTGCGGCCCTCGCCCCAGGAGTTCGAGGAGCGGCTCTCGTAGCCGTCCTCGCCGACCGTCCACTCGGCGGCGAGATCGCAGAGGGCGACGTTGGCCTCGGCGCCGACCGCCAGCGTCGGCCGGGGGATGTCGAAGGGCGCGGCGCCGCCCGCCAGCCGCTCGATCAGCAGGGCCAGGTCGATCACGCCGGGCAGGACGAGCTCGGTGTGGAGCGCGGCGAAGGCGGTCTCCAGGCCGGTCACCCCCATCGCCGCCTGCTCGTAGGGGACTTCCTTTTCGTCGGCGTGGTGCGGCGCGTGGTCGGTGGCGATGCACTCGATCGTGCCGTCGCGGAGCGCCGCGACCAGCGCCTGGCGGTCGGACTCGTGGCGCAAGGGCGGGTTCATCTTGAAGCGCCGCGGGTCGAGGCTGCGGACCTCCTCGTCGGTGAGGCAGAGGTGGTGCGGGCTGGCCTCGGCGCTGATCCTTACCCCGGCGGCCCGGGCGGCGCGGACGACCTCGACCGACTCCTTGGCGGAGAGGTGCTGGACGTGGATGCGGGCGTCCTCGTAGGCGGCGAGGGCGGCGTCGCGGGCGATCATCGTCGACTCCGAGACCGCGGGGACGCCGGCCAGGCCGATCGCCGCCGAGACCGCGCCTTCGTGCATGACGCCGTCGCCGGAGAGGTCCGGGTCCTCCTCGTGCAGGGCGATCTGGCCGCCGCAGAGACGCTGGTACTGGAGGGCTCGCCGCATGATCCGCGCGTTGCGGATCGGCAGGCCGTCGTCGGAGAAGCCGATCGCGCCGGCGTCGCGCAGCTCGACCATCTCGGTCAGCTCCTCGCCCTCCATCCCGACCGTGACGGTGGCGAGGAAGCCGACCGGCACCGAGGCCCCGGCGCGCGCCCGCTCGCGCAGCGCCGCGATGTCGGCGGCGGTCGAGACCGGCGGCACGGTGTTGGCCATCGCGATGATCCCGCAGTAGCCGCCCGCGGCGGCGGCGCGGGTGCCGGTTTCGACGTCCTCCTTGTGCTCCTGGCCGGGGGTGCGCAGGTGCACGTGCGGGTCGAAGAAGGCGGGGAAGGCGTGCAGGCCCTCGGCGTCGAGCTCCTCGGCACCGTTCGCGTCGGCCTCGCCGGGGCCGGCGAGCTCGGCGATCCGGCCGGCGCGGATGACCAGGTCGTGGACGCCATCGATCCCGGCCACCGGGTCGAGCAGGGTCGCCCGGCGCAGGACCAGCTCGGCGGGCTGCCCGGTCCGCACGTCGAGCAGGTCGGTGAGGCTCGGCGGGGCGCTCATGCGGGCTGTCCGATCGTCGGTGCGGCGGCTTCGGCGGCCGCGGGCCCGTCGCCGAGCCCGGTCGGGCGTTCCGGCTGCCCGGCGAGGAGCTCGTAGAGAATCGCCATCCGCACCACCAGGCCGGCGGCGACCTGCTCGCCAATCAGCGACTGCGGCGAGTCGATCACCTCGCCGGAGATCTCCACCCCGCGGTTCACCGGGCCGGGGTGCATCAGGAGCTGGCGCGGGCCGAGCCGCCGCGCGTCGATCTGGAAGTTGGCCGCGTACTCGCGCAGGCTGGGGACGAAGCTGCCCGTCATCCGCTCCCGCTGCATGCGCAGGGCGTAGACGACGTCGGCCTCCTCCAGGCGGTCGAGCGAGTAGGTGACCTCGCAGCCGAGCTCCTCGATCCCGCGCGGGATCAGGGTCGGCGGGCCGCAGAGGGTGACCGCGGCGCCCATCTGGCGGAAGGCGATCAGGTTGGAGCGGGCGACGCGGCTGTGGAGGACGTCGCCGACGATCCAGATCCGCTTGCCCTCCAGCGAGCCGAGCCGGCGGCGCAGGGTGTAGACGTCGAGCAGCGCCTGGCTCGGGTGCTCGTGCTTGCCGTCGCCCGCGTTGACGACCGCGGCGGCGGTCCAGCCGGCGACCAGCTGGGCGGCGCCCGCGTAGGGGTGGCGGATCACGATCGCCGCCGGGTCGTAGGCGGAGAGGGTCGCGACGGTGTCCTTCAGCGACTCGCCCTTGTCGACGCTGGAGCCGGCCGCCTTGACCGCGACGAGGTCGGCGGAGAGGCGCTTCGCGGCGAGCTCGAAGGAGCTCTGGGTGCGGGTGCTCGACTCGTAGAAGAGGGTGACGACGGTGCGGCCGCGCAGGGTCGGGACCTTCTTGATGTCGCGGCGGCCGACCTCGGCGAAGCTCTCGGCGCGGTCGAGGATCGCCTCGATCGCGCCGCGGTCGACTTCCTCGATGCTCAGGAGATTCTTCATCCGGGGCTCCTCATGCCATCGCCTCCGCTGGTTGGGGTTCGGAGATCGTCACCTGGTCGATGCCGTCGGTCTCCTCGAGGCGGACGTTTACCCGCTCCTCGCGTGCCGTAGGCAGGTTCTTGCCGACATAGTCGGGGCGGATCGGCAGCTCGCGGTGGCCGCGATCGCAGAGGACGGCGAGCTGGACCCGCTGCGGGCGGCCGTAGTCGAAGAGCGCCTCGATCGCGGCGCGGACCGTGCGGCCGGTGAAGAGGACGTCGTCGACGAGGACGACGGTGCGCCCGGCGAGGTCGAAGTCGATGTGGGAGGCGTGGACGACCGGCTGCGTGGCGGGGGCCTTGGCGCCGACGTCGTCGCGGTAGAAGCTGATGTCGATGTCGCCGATCGGCAGCTCGGTCCCGACCAGCTCGCCGAGGACGGTGTGGAGGCGGCGGGCCAGGACCGCGCCCCTGGTGTGGATGCCGAGGAGGGCGAGCCGCGCGGGCTCCGGGTTCTTCTCGGCGATCTCATGGGCGATCCGCCGCAGCGTTCGCCTCAGGTCCTCGTGCTCGAGGACGACCTTCTCACTCACTTTTCCGCTTCCTTCCTGGCCTCTCTGGACCGGGTTAAAGGACGACCTCACGGTAGCAAGAGGGGAGGCGGATCGGATGATGTCCTTCCCTCACGAACCGCGGGAGGTTCGTTCAGGACATCATCCGATCCGCCTCGTCACGGGGCGCTGGTCGGAGGCTCGTCCGCTCCACCTCGCTCGCGCGCTCCGTTCGGGATGAGCTGGGGAGGGCCCTTCTCGGGGAGTGGGATGACGATCTGGTCGAAATCGCGGGGGGCGACGCAGTCGGGGAAGACCTCGCGGGCCTCCTCCAGCACCTTGCCGACGTGGTAGCGGGCGGAGATGTGGACGAGCGCCAGCATCCCCACGTGTGCCTCGCCGGCGACCGCGGCCGCCTGGCCGACAGTCGAGTGCCCCGTTTCGGCGGCGCGCTGGGCGTCCTCCTCGGCGAAGCTGGCGTCGTGGATGAGCAGCTCGGCGTCGGCCGCGGCGGCGACGGTCCGCGGCGAGGGGGCGGTATCGCCGGTGATCACGACGATCCGGCCGTCGCGGGACTCCCCCATTACCTGGTCCGGCGTCACCGGCCCGTCCGATCCCGCGACCTCCTCGCCCCGTTGCAGCCGCGCGAAGTCGGGCCCTTCGCGCACCCCGAGGGCCTTCGCCGCGGCGGGGTCGAAGCGACCGGGCCGGTTGTCCTCGACCAGCGCCCAGCCCGAGGCGCGCACGTTGTGGGCGGCTTCGTAGGACTCGATCACGTAATCGTCGTGGTCGACCCTCTCCCCCGGCCGCAGCTCCACCAGCTCCAGCGGATAGCGCAGCCGCCCGATCAAGGGCCGGAAGACCGTGAACAGCTCCTTCAGCCCGGGCGGCCCGAACACCCGCAACGGCGCCTCCCGATCCGTCAGTTCGTACGTTTTCAGCAGTCCCGGCAGCCCCATCATGTGATCGGCGTGGTAATGCGTCAGGTAGATCTCGTCGACCTGCGTCAGCCCCAGCGACTTCTGCATCTGCCGCTGCGTGCCTTCGCCGCAGTCGAACAGCAGCCGGTCCCCACCCCGCGCGATCAGCACCGCCGCCGTCGAGCGCCGCGCCGAGGGCGCCGAAGCCCCCGTCCCCAGAAACGTCACCTCCAGATCCATGACCGGCGAGCCTACGGGGTCAGATCGTCACTAAGCTGCCCCCCAGGCGCCCGTAGCTCAGCTGGATAGAGCGCTTCCCTCCGGAGGAAGAGGCCGCAGGTTCGAATCCTGCCGGGCGCGTGACGATGGGACTGTTCGGTCGCAAGGCGAACCCGGAGGCGGAGTTGGCGAAGGCGCTGGCTCAGCGCGGCATGCGGGGACGGGCGACGGTCGTCTCGATGCGGGAGACCGGGAACGAGCGCGACGGGGTCGCCAAAGAGATCGAATTTGTGCTCGACCTGGAGGTGCCTGACCAGGGCACCGTGCGCGTCACGACGAGCCAGTACATGAACCGGTTCACGCTCCACAAGCTGGCGCCGGGCGAGCCCGCCCGGGTGATGTACGACCGCGACGACCCGCGGAAGGTGCTGGTCGAGGGCCACGTCCGCTATCGGACCGAGGTGGTCGCGGGCGAAATCGTCGTGGTCGAGGTCGAGGACGTCCGCTAGTCGGCGCCGCCTCAGCGGCCGCTGAGGCGGGCGCGCCAGTCGGCGGCGTCGAATTCGGCGGGCGCGGTCTCGTCGAGGAAGCGCTGGAGGACGGCGGCGAAGCGGCCGGGGCTCTCCAGTTGGGGGATGTGGCCGGCGTCGGGGAAGACCTCGAGGCGGCTGCCGGGCAGCTGCGTGTGGGCGGCGCGGCCGTGGGCGACGGGGATGATCGGGTCGCGCTCGCCCCAGATGATCAGCATCGGCAGGGACTCGGCGAGGTAGAGGCGGTCGAGGGCGGCGACCCGCTGGCCCTCGGTGTCGACGACCGCGTGGAGGGTCGAGAGGAAGGCCTTGCGACGGTCGATGTCGGCGAGCGAGGAGTAGGCCCGGCCGACCTCGGCCAGATCGACGTTCGGCCGCAGGCCCAGCTTGCCGAGCGCCGCGCCGACCCAGCCGCCCGCGACCGAGCCGGGGCCTGCCGTGGCGCGGATGAAGAGGTCGGCGCCGGGCAGCGCCGCGGCGCGCAGGATCGCCCCCACCTCCGGCCCGAGCCCACCGCTGGAGACCAGCACCAGCCGTTCGACCATCTCCGGGAACTGGTAGGCGAACTGGAGGGCGACGCCGCCGCCGAGGCTGTGGCCGACGAGCGTCGCGCGGTCGCGACCGAGCGCCACCATCAGGTCGCGCAGCCCACTCGCCAGGCTGCCGAGGCTGTAGTCGCCGCCGCCCGGCTCGGAATCGCCGTGGCCGGGGAAGTCGGGCGCGACCACGGCGTTGCGGAGCGCCAGGGGCTCGATCACCGGGTCCCAGTTGCGGGCCGTCCCGGCCATGCCATGGACCAGCAGCAACAGCGGCCCGTCGCCCGCCGCCAGGTAGCTGACCGAGCGACCGTGGACGGAGGCTGTCTGAACGGTCGAGAAGCTTGCATCGATTGACGGCACGGTCACATTCCTACTCCACGCGGCGGCGGACGTGACACCCCGTCGGACGTTTTCAATACTGTCGCGCGGCAGTGAAGCTCCCCTCGCTCAAGCGATCCTCGGTTCCCGACGACGACCGCATCCCGCGCGGCGCGATCATCGTCGTCGTGGTCGGCCTGATCGCCACGCTGGCGGCGGCGCTGCTGAGCAGCTCCGGCTCCAGCGGCGAAGCGGCGCACCTCGAATTCGTCCAGAAGGGGAAGATCCCCGACTCCAAGGCGGTCACCGTCCCCGGCAGCAAGACGGCGAAGATGCAGTTGGTCGACGGCGTCATCGAGGCGACCGGGACGAACGTCGCGGGGTACTCCCTCTTTCGGGCCCTCTCGACGGTGAAGATCGACGCCGGGGCGCGAATCGGCGGAGAACTCCTCTGCACCATCCACGCGCCGAGGACCGGCACGCTGATCGCCCAGAGCTCCGGCGGCCTGCGGATGCTCTATCCGCGCTCCTCGAAAGACGGCATCTACGGCCTGGAACCGGAACCCGTGGTGGCCAGGTTCGCCTCCCACGGCCACCTGCTGGCGCTGCTGGAACAAGTGACCGAAGACATGCCCGAAAAATTCACCACGATCCAAGGCGTCAAGGTCGGCTGGCCCGAATACGAAGAGGGCACCGAGCACATCCTCTATTACCTGCCGCACGGCAAGGCGAAGAAGACGGTCGAACTGCCCTTCTACACGATCTGGAAAAGCAAGAAGGCAGCCGCGGCAAAGATCTCCTGCACGCTCGAAACCAACGCGGGGAAGGCGACGGTGGAAACCGAAGGCTCGCTCCCCCACGTCTCGCCCCCGATCGACGAAGAAGCCGAAGAAGCCAAGCAGGAAGAACGCGAAGAAGCCAGCGAAGCGGCGGGAGAAGCGGAAGGCGAATAGCCGACGCCCGGCCTGTCCCTCCAGCTGTTCCTTATGCGCCTCATAGGCGCATAAGGAACAGCTGGAGGGACGGCCCTCCACGGCCCGGGCAGGCCGGGGAGGGCCGGGACGGCGGGGGTGACCCTTCCCTCACGAACTGCGGGGAGGTTCGTCCAGGGTCACCCCCGCCGTCCCTCCCGGGCCGTTCCCGGGGGGAGAGGTGGAGGGACCGTGCCGGGAGGGTC
>Ga0153956_1002360_pt1 | contig 14062 bp, 12 predicted proteins | sample TSFL040MetaG_FD_104704 | JGI IMG/M metagenome (GOLD analysis project Ga0153956, IMG submission 104704) | Attine ant fungus gardens microbial communities from Florida, USA - TSFL040 MetaG | ecosystem: Host-associated > Fungi > Mycelium > Unclassified | place: USA: Florida, Wekiwa Springs... | reverse complement strand
GACTCTCTCTCCAAGGCATAAACGCATCTTCCTGCGTTACGTCCTTCGTTGAAGAGCCACTCCTCCCATATCTGTAAACCCTGTCTCCGGTCTTGCGTGTAAACCATGTCCCCGGTACCTACTGAGGGCGCTGCCCTGGCGCAGCGCAAGAGGTTTCCCCAATCTTCCGCGCTGCGCTTGTGCAGACCTCGCTGCGCTCGCCCTCCGCCCTGCTCCGGGTGGGAATACCCCTCCTCTTGCGCTTTGCCGCCCCGCCTTCGCCAGGAGGCGTTCGGCATGTAGGTACATGCCGCGACGGCATGAAAAGCAAAAGCAACCGCAAAGGAGAAACCCGCCATGAGCAGCACATCCACCACCAACACCGTAGCCATCGACAGCAAAAAGCCTTCCACCAAGCAGGAGTTGATTGCCGCCAATATCAAGCTGCTGATTGAGCAGTTGGAGGCCGGACACTCCGAAGCCCTCACCAACTACCTCACCGCCATGAGCCGCTTTCACAACTACAGCTTTGGGAACGTGCTGGAGATCGCACGGCAGATGCCCACCGCGACCCGCGTTGCCGGGTTCTGGACGTGGAAGAACTTAGGCCGCAGCGTGAAGGCCGGGCAGAAAGGCATCCGCATCCTTGCTCCTATCGTCGGCGTTCGCCGGAAGAAGGACGAGGAAGCACAGAAGGACATCACCAAGCAGAACGAGCGCGTCTTGCTTGGCTTCCGCAATGCCTACGTTTTCGACGTGTCGCAGACCCAAGGCGTAGACCTGCCGGAGATGCGCGAAGTATCCGGCGATCCCGGCGAGAACTTGGAACGGCTGGAAGCCTTCCTCAAGAGCAAGGGTATTGCGCTTGCCTATAACCCGAACATCGCGCCAGCCCTCGGCATGAGCTATGGCGGGCGCATCGCCATCCTGCCGGGACAGTCGAAAGCCGAAACCTTCGCAACCCTGGTGCATGAAACGGCGCACGAACTCCTGCACAAGGCAGAGCGCCGCACGGCAACCACCAAGACCGTGCGCGAGACAGAGGCCGAGGCCGTTGCGTTTGTCGTCGGCAAGGCCGTTGGTCTGGTGACGGGCTCCGCGAGTGCGGACTATATCCAGCTTTACCACGGCAATGCCTCGCTGCTGGCCGAGAGCTTGGAAGTCATTCAGCAGACCGCCAGCGTCATTCTTGCCGCTCTGGAGCCGCCCATTGCGGAGGATGCCGCCGACGAGCTTGCGGAGGTGGCCGCATGAAAACCATCCTCGTAATTCTCCAGAAGGCCGGAGGCTGGCATCCCGGCCTGTACCTCAAGATCGACAGGCCACCCTACAAAGAGCTTGTCATTGAGGCGATGGACGAGTCCGGCCCCTGCGGACTTCCGGCACTCTCCATCTGCCGCTACAGCGAAGTCAACGGCGACCTCATGCGCGACCCCGAGATGTGTTTCGAGCTTGGCTTCGCAGGTGGCGCTCATCTGACGGTCTTCTATTACCGCAATGACTTCCTTGGAGTGGAGCAGTGGTCGCGGTTCATCCGCGATGGCAACTACTGCTTTCATCCGCAACGGTTCGAGCAGCAGCAGGAGATGGCGCGGCTTTGGGACGACGCGCTGGCTCAACAGAAGTTTGCGGATGCGTTCGACCCGCTGTTGCACATCGTCAGCTAACCCTCTCTCCGCCCACGACGCGGAGACGGAGTAACGCCGCGCCAGAACCGCAACGCAAGAACACCACAAGGAGCCTTTCATCATGCAGACCCAAGTCGTCAACGCCACCGAATACCGAAACGTCTCGCTGTCTCTGTTGAGCGAGTCCAAGACCAACCCGCGCCGTACCTTCGAGGAAACCACCTTGAAGGAACTGGCGGACTCCATCCGTACCCAGGGCGTTCTATCTCCGCTGCTGGTGCGACCCATCACGGAAAACGGCTTCGAGATCATCGCGGGGGCGCGGCGTTATCGTGCCGCACAGATCGCGGAACAGGCCACCGTTCCCGTCCGCATCGTCAATCTCTCCGAAGCCGAGGCCGTCGAAATGTCCATCGTCGAAAACTTGCAGCGCAAGGAAATTCATCCGATGGAGGAAGCGCAGGGGTTTCGTGCCTTACTCGACTTGGAGGAACCCAAGTACAGCATCGAGCAGATCGGAGCGCGTGTCGGGAAAAGCCCCGCGTTCATCGCGCAGCGCCTCAAGCTGACCGACCTCATCCCGTCCACCGTCAATGCCTTCTATGCCGATGAAATCGGCGTAGGCCATGCACTGCTGTTGGCGAAGCTTCCTGTCGATCAGCAGGAAGCCGCACTCACGGCCTGCTTCAAAGAGGTTTACAACGGAGCCTCGAAGCCCGCTCGGATTCTGCTGCCCGTCCGCAACCTACAATTCTGGATTGACGGCAATATCCTGTTGGTCTTGAAAGATGCGCCGTTCAACAAGCGCGATGCGCAGCTTGTTCCCGCCGCTGGTAGTTGCGCGGACTGTTCGAAGAGGACAGGCCACAATATACGGCTTTTCGGCGATGACCTCGGCAGACAAGGCGACCGTTGCACCGACCCCACCTGCTATCAGTCCAAAGTCTCTGCGCACGTAGCGAAGACTATCGCCGCCAGACCGGAGCTGGTGCAGATCAGCACGGCTTATGGCGGACAGAAGGAAGGCAGTCCGGTATTGCCGCGCAACAGGTACACCGCCATTCGGGACGAGAAGCCGAAGTCAACGGACGCAGCGAAGCGACCGGAGTTCAAGGTGTGCAAGTTCACCACCGAAGCAATCATCACTGAAGGCTCCGATGTCGGCACTATCCATAAGGTGTGCGCCAATCCTGCCTGCCCGGTACATCATCCGAAACAGAAGGCCGACCGCGATGACCAACGCTCGAAGTTGGAACAGGAGAAGCAACGCAAGGAACAGGCCATTGCGAACACAACCGGCCTTCGTGTTCTTGCAGCCATCGGCGCTGCCGTGCCGGTGCGCTTGCTCAAGCGTGACTTGCTGTTTGTCATTGAGCGCTTGGTGTCGGTAGTTGATGAGAGCCGTATCGAGATGCTGGCGCGGCAGCACGGCATCCGGCAGAAGCGCGACGATGGAGGGTTGCAGAAGACCCTGAACGCTTTCCTTCGCCGTGCAGACGAAGGGACGCTTTCACGGCTGCTGGTGGAGGCTTGCATCCTGTTGGCAGCTTCGCGCGGCAATCCGACCACCATCCTTAAAGAAGCCGCCACTGCCTATAAAGTGGACACCGACGCCATCGCTGCGAAAGTACGGCAGGAGTTCGCTGCGAAGGAGAAAGCGAAGAAGGCATCGCCGCCAGCAACCAAGACCGCGAAGAAAGCGGCCTAGATGATTCCATTCCTTCGAGGGGTGGCGAGCTTGCCGCCCTCATTTTCATGCCAAAATGACGGCAAGGGGGACACATGCTGTTTTCCCCCTTGCATCCCCTATCCGCTCCACTCAGGCCTCCCCTCAAAGTGAAGCAGGAGTTTGCTGCCAAGGAGAAAGCGCAGAAGGCCAGTGCGAAGACACTAGAGAAAGCAACCAAGAAAGCTGCTGTCGCTTGATGTTCAGTCGGCATAGAGAGCCTGCCACGCGGCAGGCTCTGTTCTCGTCCATCCTTCCCGCCCTTCCATCCGGGGGGCTAAACGTTAGCCCCGATTTGCAAAACCGGGAGGTCACAGCAAAAGTGACGCCAGCCTTTTTGCCGTATCCGTTCCTTCAACTGGAGTAAAGGAGAAGAGCTTGAGATGCGGTGCTCGAAAAATTTGAAGGATAGTCAGATGCAGGGTCAGTTTTCCGGCCTTTGGATGGTTGAGCACCTTTGAGCGCTCTACCGGGAGAATGACATCATGGGCAGACCACCATGCGCGAAATTCTTTGCTGGACTGCCGGAGCGCACTGGTTACTTCGGCCAGTCGGGGATTGCTCGGAACTGATCCCAACTCTCCACGGAGGCCCATCAGAATGCAATAGGCGAAGGCGTCCCAATCCAGATGCAGCTTGCGAAAATACGGATCGGTGAACAGGAGCCATATCAGGTTCCGTTCCCGAACCGGCTTATCGTCGAACGCACCAAAGACTTTTACGGCAGCCTCATTCCATGCAACAAGATCCCAGCATTCATTCACGACATATGCGGGACCAGGTTCGAGGTCGCGGAGCATTCCACGCAAACCCCGCATCATCACATCATCGCTCTCCGTGTTGATGGCAGGTGTTTGCTGCCCCACGAGCGCAAAGAGATACCTGCGCTCCTCTGGTGCCAGACGTAAAGCATCGCCAAGCTGTTCCAGTGTCCGGGTGGAGACGTTCACCTCTCGGCCTTGTTCAAGCCATGTGTACCAGGTTGTGCCGATGCCCGCTAGCTCAGCAACCTCTTCACGACGAAGACCGGGAACCTTGCGGCGCGCACCTGTGGGTAGACCGACTTCCTGCGGCGTCAACCGCGCCCTGCGAGTACGGAGAAAATCGGCCAGCTCAGCGCGTTGTTCCGCATTGAAATCGGTGGACGGTGGAGTGGTTACGGTTTGAGTCGCCATGATGCTCCCCGATGGTGGTTCAGCCAATACCAGGAATAGCAAACACTGGTACCAGTATTTTATAACCCTTACGATTTCTATGTATGTGGCCCGTGCGGAACACAACAAGTGAGGAAACAAGAATGAAAAAGCAGCAAGAGTTGGCAAGTAAAGAGCGCACCATCATTGTCGCCGGAGCACAGGGCATCGCAGGCCGTGCGGCATTGGAGCACTACGCCACTTTGTCCGGAACAGTAGTGTATGGACTCTCCCGGCGTCCAGCTCAGAGCGCGGGCAACATACACCACATCTCCGTAGACCTATTGAACCGGGAAGAGGTTCAAGCTAAAGTCGGCCATCTAAGCAAAGCTACGCATCTCGTATTCGGAGCCTACATCGAAAAACCGACGGCGACTGAGAAGACCATTGTGAATGTCGAGATCCTTCAGAACCTGCTGGACGTTCTGGAGAAGGCTGCGCCAGCTTTGGAGCACATCACGCTGTACCAGGGCGGCAAAGCATACGGCGCTGATTTAGGGCCATTCAAGACACCGGCACGCGAGGATGACCCTCGGCTGATGCCGCCCAACTTCTACTACGACCAGGAAGACCTGCTGCGTGCCCGACAGAAGGGTAAGAACTGGAACTTTACCGTTCTGCGCCCGGAAGCTATTTCCGGCTTCGCTCTCGGAAACCCGATGAATCTGACAATGGTGATCGCCGTCTACGCGGCCATCTCACGAGAGCTTGGCTTGCCGCTGCGCTTTCCCGGAACAGAGAAGGCGTATCGGGCGCTCTACCAACTCACCTCTGCTGACATACTTGCCCGCGCTACGGCATGGGCAGGTTCGGCGCCCTCCGCGAGTAATGAAGTCTTCAACATCACCAACGGCGATTACTTCCGCTGGCAGTTTATGTGGCCTCGCATCGCAAAGATGTTCGATATGGAAACTGCTGAGCCGATTCCGCTCTCTCTTACTACATACATGGCGGACAAAGGGCCTGTGTGGGATGCCATCGTAAAAAAGCATAACCTGCAACCTATTCCTTACGAGGAGATTGTCGCGTGGCCCTTTGGAGACTTCATCTTTCACACTGAGTTCGACAACATCACCAGCACGATCAAGGCAAGGCAGGCAGGCTTTCATGACTGCATCGATACCGAAGAAATGTTTTCCGAGTTCTTTCAGAGGCTCCGCGCAATGAATGTTCTGCCTCAGCTACCTGCCTGAACCAGCAAGATGGAGACATTTGTGAATGCTGAGGTCTTACCAATCGATTTTGGACGCGGATGGAAATCCTGCCGAGTCCCCGTTCAAAACGCCGCAACGAGGAGCGGCGACTCAATCATGCGCGCCGGCCACTCCTCGACTCGGCGATCATGGCGGAGTCTACTGCGCTGCGAAAGTACGGCAGGAATTCGCTACGAAGGAGAAAGCGAAGAAGGCATCGCCGCCAGCAACCAAGACCGCGAAGAAAGCGGCCTAGATCATCCATTCAGTTGAGGGCGGCGAACCTGCCGCCCTTCCTTTTGCGCCGAAAACGGCGGCAGGGGGAACACATGCTGTTTTCCCCCTGCACCCTCATTCGCTTGACTCCGGCCCCCGCTCGCCGGCTGCGCGGCAGAAGGCCCATCTCTCCCCTTGGATCGGGCGTGATGCTTTCCACCGCAAGAGAAACGAAGCGTTGAAGTCGCCTGATGACGGTGAGAGTGGGCGATTACTTCTGCTCTGGCCTAGTCGTACTGGCGGCTTCTAGATAAAGCTCTCCCCAACCTGCAAGTTGCTCCAGGAGTGTGCACACTCTAAGCCCTGGTATTGTGGCCAAGTCATATTCGACATGGAGGACGAGGTCACTCATATCTCTCCGAACAACGATGCCCGCAGCTTCCAAATACCGCAAATTTTGCGCCAGCATCTTTTTTGAGGCTCCCGGGATCAGCCGGGCCAACTCGCCAAGGCGTACTGGCCCGGAGCACAGGACGCAGAGTATATGAACCCGCCACTTGGATTGAAAGAGAACGCCGACAGCAGTTGCCGCGTTGTGCCTAAGCCGTGTTTCCAATGTCGCTACCTCCTGTTGTTCCAAGTTCGCGGTACTGCAAGGAACTAGCACACACAACTGACCACGTGGAGGCACTGCAAAATCTGCTGCTAGGGTAGTGACGGAAATGTTTTTCGAATGGACCTCGACAAGGACGGTGCTTGACTGAGGTTCCCGTTCTTCGCGCTATCTCGCTTCAGTCGGCACCAGCTTCCTGGAAGCCTTCCACAACTGCTTGCTGATGGTATCGGGTGCGAGACGTCGCATCAAAGCGAGCAGATTGGATTGTCCCGGACGTACTTCCAACTTGCCCGCCTCGAACGCTGCAAACGACTGCTTGATCAGTTCCTCTGTGGTTATCAACTTAACGGAACCGTCCTCGGCAAGCTCCGCAGATAGATCTGTCTTTACTCCAGGAGGCATGAGTTCGATCACTTCGATGCCAGTCTCCTCCAGTTGAAACCGGAGCGACTGAGTGTAGGAGTGGACCGCTGCCTTCGTCGCGCAGTAGATCGGTGCCGATGGCAACGCCACGAACGCGAGCGCGGAAGAAACATTAATAATGGTGCCCATGTTGGCCGTGAGAATGTCGATGAAAGCTGAGGTCATGCGAATCACACCGCCCACGTTGATGTTCACCTCGGTCATCAATCCGGCGAGGTCGGCGACCGGAGTCTTGAGATTCTTGTGGAGCATGATGCCCGCGTTGTTCATCAGAACGTCGAGCTTTGGATAGCCGGCCTTTACACGCTTTGCAAGGAAGGCGATTTGCGCGGGATCCGCGACGTCACTTTGGACGGTATGGAGCTTCGGATAGTTTGCCTTTAGCTCATCGAGAGCTGTCTGCCGTCGACCAGTTACGATGACTTGGTTGCCGAGTTCGAGAAATTTGAGCGCGAAGGCAAGGCCGATGCCGGCAGAGCCTCCAGTAATGAGAATGGTGCGACCGGTGAGTTTCATAAAAGTTCCTTCATTGCGGAAGATACGAATCGCGCGGTGTCTCCGAAATTGACGATCGCGCCTTAGGCTAGGAATGCGCCGGTACTGCCTGCGCCTCATCGCTCGGGACGGCTGTTGGTTTTACTCGAAACCAGATGGAATAGAGTGCAGGCAGGAACACGAGGGTCAGCACCGTGCCCACGGCAGTCCCCCCGATCAGTGTGTATGCCATCGATCCCCAGAAGACTGAGAAGGTGAGAGGAATGAAGGCCAGCACGGCTGCTAGCGCCGTAAGGATTACTGGGCGCGATCGCTGTACTGTCGCTTCCACAACGGCGTGATAACTATCGAGTCCTTCCTCCTGATTCGTTTTGATCTGACCGATGAGGATCAGCGTATTGCGCATCAGGATGCCAGCCAGCGCGATCAATCCAAGGATGGCATTGAACCCAAATGGCTGATGAAAGAGAAGCAGTGTTGGAACAACGCCAGCGAGACCGAGCGGTGCTGTAAGGACCACCATGAACATCGCGGAGAATGACCGAACCTGGAGGATGATCACAGTGAGCATCAGAACGATCATTACGGGAAATACTGTCGCCAACGCTCTGTTTGCCTTACCGGCTTCTTCTATGTTGGCGCCCATCTCGATTCTGTAACCCTGGGGCAGACTCGCGATGATCGGTTGAATTGCCTTTTCAATCTCTACGGAGAGCTGTGGAGGCTGAAGCGATTCGTCAATGTCGCCCTGTACCGTGATGGTCGGTAAGCGATCACGACGTTTGAGAATCGGTTCTTCAGGCCGAATCTCGACGTGGCCGACTTGACTCAGTGGCACGGTTTTCCCCGAGCGATTCATCAAAGTCATGTCGTTAAGCTTTCTGGGATCGAAGCGATCCGTTCCGGCGCTTCGAGCAACGACGTCCACCGTTCGAATATCTTCACGAACCTGCGTTATTGGAGCTCCCGTCAGAAGAAACTGGATCTGTTCGGCAGCCTCATGGGACGAAAGGCCAATCAGTTGTAGACGTGCCTGATCGAGCACGAAATGCACCGTTGGCGCGCGCTCACCCCAGTCCAAATTCACTTGTCGGGTGTGAGGATTTGCCAGCATCACAGCCTGTACCTGCGCAGCAATCGCGCGGTCCTTTTCCAGATCGGGCCCCATGACGCGAAACGCGACCGGCCAGGGTGAATACGGCCCAAAGACAAGCTGTGAGACGCGCAAACGTGCTTCCGGCGCAAGCCCCTGCTCAACTTGTTCACGCAGTCTGAGCTTCAGACGATCTCGATCTTTCTCGTTGGCTGTCAGAATGACGATCTTGGCGAAATTGGGGTTCGGTAGCTCTGGATTATAGGAAAAGAAGAAGCGCGGAGGCCCGGCCCCAATGTAAGACGTGACGATCTTTGCCTCCGGCTGCTGCCGCAGCCAGTCTTCTACCTTCTTCGAAGCCGCGTTGGTGGTTTCGATGCTGGTACCTTCAGGCATCGTCACCTCGACCAGGAGTTCAGGGCGATCGGATTGGGGAAAGAACTGCTGCTTGACGAGTCCCATGCCTGCAACTGAGACGAGAAAGATGCCCAGAACAACGGACGCGACAAGGGCCTTCCGGCGTACCGCCCAGGCGATCAGGCGGCGGAGTTTCTCGTAGCCGGGTGTTGCATAAATTGCTGCGTGACCGCCAGGCAGAGCTTTGACCTCGGGCAGCATCTGAACGCCGAGAAAAGGAGTGAAAGTCACCGCCACGATCCAGGACGCGAGCAGCGCAAAGCCCACGACCCAGAAGATATTTCCGGCATACTCGCCGGCGCTCGATTGAGCGAACCCGACAGGCATGAGACCAATGACGGTGACAAGCGTGCCTGCCAGCATTGGAGCAGCGGTATGACTCCATGCATATCCGGCGGCCCGGACACGGTCCCACCCTTCCTCCATTTTGACCACCATGATCTCGATGGAGATGATCGCGTCATCGACCAATAGCCCAAGGCCCAGGATCAAAGCGCCGAGCGTAATGCGATCGAACACTCTTCCGGTACCAAGCATGATGACGAACACGCATGCCAAGGTGAGCGGAACGGCTGCTGCCACAACAAGTCCTTCGCGCCAACCAAGGCTAATGAAGCTAACGATCATGACGACGGCAAGAGCGACAAAGAACTTCAGCATGAACTCATCCACTGCTTCGCGGATGTTGACTGCCTGATCGGTCACCTTGCTGAAAGTGATGCCTGCAGGAAGTTCAGCGGAAATCTTCTTCTGTTCGGCTACAAGAGCTTTACCGAGGTCCAGACCGTTCCAACCCTCCTTCATTACGATGCTGAGAAGCAAGGCTGGCTGACCATTATGACGGATAAGGAAGGTTGCAGGATCTTCGTATCCGCGCTTGACATCGGCAACATCGGAGAGCTTAAGAGTGCGCCCACCTGCGACAATCGGCGTGTCCCGAATCTTCTGGAGATCGTCGAGCGCGCCATCCAGGCGAATGTAAACCTGCTGAGCTTTCGTATCGATCGATCCGGACGAGGTTACCGCGTTCTGGCGAACCAGCGCATCGAAAATGTCTCGTGCGCTGACTCCCAGGGTCGCGAGCCGTGGGTACGAGAACTCGACAAAAATACGTTCCGGCCGTTCTCCAACAATGTCAATCTTCTTGACACCCGGAACCTGAAGAATCTGCTGCCGCAGGGTTTCTGCTTCACGGGTAAGCTGGCGAGGAGGTAGCCCTGGAGCCTCGACCGAGTACAGTGCGAAGGTCACATCCGAATATTCATCGTTGATGAAGGGGCCATAGACGCCCTGAGGCAAGTTGTGTGCTTCGTCGCCGAGCTTTTTGCGTGCCTGGTAAAACTCTTCCGGAACGTCCTTGGGAGGGGTGTTGTCCTTGAGAGTTACCGTCATCAGCGCCAATCCCGGGCGCGTAAAAGTCTCGACCCGGTCGTAGTCGCGCAACTCCTGCATGCGCTTCTCCAGCGGTTCGGCGACAAGATCCTGCATCTCCTGTGCCGTCGCTCCAGGCCACACCGCTGAAACAGTGAACACCTTAATGGTGAAGCTGGGATCTTCTGCGCGTCCGAGCTTGAGGAAGGAAAAGATACCGGCGGCGGCGATCGCAATCAGCAAGAACAGAGTGATCGCCTTTTCGTGGACCGCAAGAGCAGAAAGGTTCAGAAGCTGCTTCTCGGCATATTCGCGAACCTTGGGTCCGGAGATACCGTGTTCCTCGTGCAGATTTTCGGTGTTGTCTGACGTATGCTGGCTCATCGAACTTCTCCCTTAGCTTCTACCCGCACACGTTCGCCATCGTGAAGGAGATGCACTCCAAGAGCCACGACCTCTTGTCCAGGACGCAGGTTTCCGCTGATGGTTGCCAGCTCTTCGTCGAGCTGGCGCATTTGTACTGGTTGAAATGACACTGTCGACGTGGGTTGGTTCAGGACCCAGACACCCGGCCCCTTCCCCTGATCGATGATGGATGATGCCGGTATTTGCAACGTGCCGGTTCCCGCATCACCGGAGAGGTGGACGGTAACGGTTGCTCCCAACGGAGCTTTCGCGGCAGCGCCTTCGAGAACGTATCGTGCCTCAAAGGTGCGGGTCTGTGGGTCGGCAGCATTCGAAAGCTGTCGCAGTCGAACCGGAACCCTCGCCGTGCTGCCGTAGAGGGTTGCGTATGCGGTCGATCCAAGAGTTGGTCTTAACGTCTCGGGGAGATTCACGGCGGCCTCTCGCGGGCCGGAACGGGCGAGTTTCACAACTGTTTGCCCGGCCGCTACAACTTGGCCTGGCTCGGCCAAAGTCTCGATAACGACGCCGTCCGCATCCGCAACAAGTTGTGAGTAACTGCCCTCATCCCTCGCGACCTGCTCCTGCGCTTTGGCGGCAGCAAGCTCAGCCTGCGCCGCATCCGACGCAGCCTTGATCTGATCGTAGATGGAAGCGGAAACCGCGCCGCTTTTGACCAAAGGACGATACCGGGCTTCGTCCGCAGCCGCTTGATCAGCTTTTGCTTTCGCTGCACTCACGGTCTCTGATCGTGCCGTAATGGCGTGGCCATAGTCGGTCCGATCAATCGTCATGAGCAGTTGTCCGGTACGGACAACCTGCCCGGCGTCGACAAATCGCTTCGTGACCTTACCGGGGACGCGGAAGCCAAGATCGCTCTCTACACGCGCTGAGACCACGCCCGTGAAGGCTCGATCTGCTCCAGATGACGAGCCTACTTCGACGATGCGAACCAGCTGCGGTTCCGTTCTTGGATCTGACTCCCGCTTCTGACTGCAACCAGCCAGGCTCACCACAAGACCGGTAATGGCCAGGACGGGATAACTGAAATTCATCTTTTTCATATGGCGCTCCTTCTTGATTTCGATTTCGATCATTGGGTCCAGCCACCCCCGAGAGCGCGATAGGAACCGACCGCTGCACGCGCCGCACTCTCTCTCGCTATCGCCAAGTCGTCCTTGGCCACAAGCAACTGCCGATCCGCGTCGAGCACGTCCGTGAGGCCGATGACACCCGCGGTGTAGGACTCTTCCGAGCGGTCGCGCACGCGCTGTAGCTCAGCAATCTCACGAAGGATTTCATTGCGGCGATTCTCCGACTGGACGAGGAGACTGAAGGCGTCTTCCACATCTTCGGCGGCGTGCAGAACGGAGCTTCGATACTGAAGCAGTGCTTCGGCATTGGCGCCTCGCGCTAGCTGCACTTCTGAGGCGACACGGCCGAAGTCGAAGAGTCTCCAGCGGAGACCAACTACACTGACAGGCTGAAATCCCTGTTGCTCGAAGAGGTGTGCGGGCGCAACCGCCTGAGATCCGACGATGCCTGAGAGGGAGAGCTTTGGATAGTATTCGGCGAGGGCCTGGCCAATGCGGGCATTCGAGGCAGCAACCGTTCGCTCGGCAGCGATGATGTCAGGCCTCCTGCGCAACAGATCCGTGGTCGCGCCATAGCCGGAGATTGCCGGTACATCGGGGATGTCGACCACTGGCGTCAACTCTGCGGCGTACGTTCCCGGCTGAGCGCCCATGAGTACGTCCAGCCGGTTCAGCTGTGCCTCCAGAGAGACGGTGAGCAAAGGAATCGTCGCCTTAGCTTGCGACAGCACGGCTTGAGCCTGAGCGAGTTCACGGTCGGAAGCAACACCAGCATCTCTGCGCTGCTGCACCAGTTCGACGAGATGGCTGTCCGTGGCGATCTGCTCTTTGGCGAAGTTCAAGCGCGCCTGCGCGCCCCGTATCTGCATGTAGGCATCAGCGGCTTCCGCGGCCACCGTGATGCGGGTTCCCGTTCGGGATGCCTCAGCTGCCTGGGCCTCAGCAGTTGCAGCCTCAGCACCTTTCTTCAAACCGCCAAATAGGTCCGTTTCCCAGCTCGCAGCGAATCCTAGGTCGTAATAGTTCTGATTGCGGTCGTAGCCAGGCAGGTTCGAGGCAAGACGGCCAGTCATGCTTTCTGTGGACTGGTGGATTGTGGTCGTCGAAGCATTGAGATTTCCTGACGGCATCCGCTGCGCCCCTGCTCCGCGGGCAGCGGCACGCGCCTGTTGCACTCGTGTCATGGCGGCAGCAAGGTCAAGATTCTGGTCCAGCGCTCGCTGCACAATCCGCGTCAGTTCAGGATCATGAAAGCCCGTCCACCATTGGTCGAGCGGAGGCGCCGGCAGGGAGGCCTCACGAGCGTCGATGGACGGCGCGTTGTGGAAGGGCTGTAGTGCTACCGTTGGGCGCTGATACTTCGGCCCCACCGAACATCCCGTAATGCTGAAGCCGAATGCGAAGGCAAAACCGAGTCGGAGGGTAACCGTTTGTACGGCAGATGATCTTTTGTGGGACATTTCGCGTGCGTCCTTACGTGAATAGACTGGCGTACACGTATAATATGATATGCATATACTTAAGGATGCAAAGTTTTGGAGGAATTTATTGACGCTGCGAACGCGAAAGGAACGCTACCGTTCTGAACTGCGCGCCGAAACCTTGACGGCAGCCCGAGAACTGATCCAGAAGGAAGGTTATGCGGGCCTGACCATCCGCAAGTTGGCGCAGCGGTTGGAATGCTCGCCGATGGCGCTCTATTCCTATTTCGCTGACAAGCAGGCCCTCCTGACGGCTCTTGCCTTGGAAGGCTTTGAGAAAGTCGCCAAACGGTTCGATTCCACGGCTCACCGAGATCCGCTCACCGCGGTCAGAAGAATACTGCTGGATTACATTGCTTATGCCGAGGAGAATCCCAACGAGTACAGGATTCTGTTCCTGTCGGTCGAAACTCTCGGAGTAGTGCAGCAAAGCCGCGAGGAAATGCAGGAACGAAATCCAGCGTTTGGAGCGCTATTCAAGCGCGTCGAAGCGTGCATCAAGGCAGGTGTGCTTCAAGGCGATGCGTTCGCTGTGAGTACAGTAGTGTGGACAGCCGCTCATGGGGCGGCGTCCACGCTGATCACGGCACAGAAATTTCCGTTTAGTAGTCGTCGACTATACGCTGAGGAGGTCATCGAAACTATATTAAGCGGCGCGCAAAACCGGACGATTGCGGGGGGCTGAATCCCTCCTTCTCGCCGATGCGGAAGTCCTGCTCACTGCCCGTCTCG
>Ga0153956_1002358_pt1 | contig 14104 bp, 10 predicted proteins | sample TSFL040MetaG_FD_104704 | JGI IMG/M metagenome (GOLD analysis project Ga0153956, IMG submission 104704) | Attine ant fungus gardens microbial communities from Florida, USA - TSFL040 MetaG | ecosystem: Host-associated > Fungi > Mycelium > Unclassified | place: USA: Florida, Wekiwa Springs... | reverse complement strand
CTGGCGCTTTCGGACGGATTTTCATCGCTATGCATACTCGCGGCAAATGGGACGCTGGTTGCAGGAGAACATCAGTGATTTTGACGTGGTCCATATCCACGGTCTTTATCGTTATCCACCCATAGCTGCCGCACGACAGGCACGGACGCACGACGTGCCTTATATCATGCGGCCGTTCGGATCACTCGATCCATATCTTTACAACAAGGCAGAGCGTAGAGGTTTCAAGCGTCTTCATGAGCTGCTGTTCGATTTTCCCGCGCTGAACAGTGCAAGCGCAATCCAATACACCGCAAATGAAGAAATGTTGCTCGCCAAACCTCTCGGTCTTCGCGCTCCTGCCGCGATCATCCCGATAGGCCTCGACTCCAATATCTTCAAACGCGCCGATCTCGATGGCCGCATGCGCAGAAGTCTCGGTATCGGCAACAGACCTCTCGTTCTTTTTTTTGGGCGCCTTGCTCAAAAAAAAGGATTGGACATATCGATCCAGGCCTTCGCACAGGTTCGAGATAAAATCCCTGATGCAGTTTTTGTCGTCGCCGGACCAGACAACGACGGATTCAAACCGCAAATAGAAAAATGGCTGGATGAAGCCGGCGTTCGGAGCAGCACTATTTTTCCCGGGATGGTAACGGGTGAAGATCGGATCGCGCTTCTTCGGGATGCCGATTTGTTTGTTTTGCAGTCCTATACAGAAAACTTCGGGATTTCAGTTGTGGAAGCACTCGCGGCCGAAACGGCTGTTGTGATTTCAGATCGAATCAATTTGTGGCCAGATATCGCAGAATACAACGCCGGCTTGATTACGCCCTGTGAAGCCTCTCTCGCGGCAGAGGCCATGCTCAAGGTTCTACAAGACCGAGATTTGCGAATTCAGATGATCCGGGGCGGCGACAGACTGCTAAAGGAGCGTTATTCGCGTGACGCCGTCGTTCGCCAACTCTTGTCGCTCTACCACCGAGTGAGACGAAGCGGCAGCTAGTCTTGCCAACGTATATTCAGACAGGCTCGCTAAGCGGGACTCGCAACGGCGTGCCCTTCACATTTCGCGGCATCCTTCTCCTGATATTGCGACTGACGAATCCGCTCGAAGCGGGCGTCGAAATAACCCAGGATCCCGAAAGCCACGAATGCGATGTCCCAATCCGACGCGAATTGAAAATAGATGTAGCTGCCGATCACCGTAAATATGCAAACGAGGTCAAACGTCACTTTTCGATTTCGCAGTACGACTCTGCGGCACCTCCAATACACTTGGAGCATGCGCCATCCGACCCAGAGGAAAATCGAAAGGCCCAGGAGACCGAAACGCAGCAATTGTTCAAAAATGATCAGGTGCACGTTGTGCACCAGACCGCCGCCCAGCAATCCAGCGGCTTTGGCTGCGTTACTCACCGTAGGATCAGGCGCGTCTGTAAAATCAAGCGACGTGCCATAGCCCATGCCGAATATCCAGGCGAAAGCACCTTGCTTGTTCAACGCGAGGACGACTTGCTGCGCTTCCCAGACACGCTCGTGAATCGAAGGCGAGACATTGGCCAGTGCGAGGACATCCTCAACCGAGACCTTCTTCCAATTGACTTGTTCGGCGGCCTGAACAATTTCACCGATCGCGACGACGCGCTTAGGCAAATTGGGTAGCGTCTGAAAGTTCAGAATTATAAAGGTTGCCAGGGCAACGACGCCGACTATCGTCAAGAGAATCGAACGCCAGAAAATATTCGCAAGCGCAATCAAGAACGCAACGGTACCGATCCCGAGAAGCATACCGCGCGGCACATGCACCAAACAGGCTCCCAGCACCGCCAAGCCTGCCAGAGACTGCCAGAGCGGACGATGAGTGGCGAAAAAAAGGAAAACCATGGAAGCGCCCATCATCGTCACGACGACGCCCGGAGACGCGAGAGTTACTGGCAAAGCGCCCAAGAACAGCATGATCATCGTCGCGAGATAGAGCCCGCGAAATGTTTGCTGATCGCTAATGGGCAGAAGACGCTCGTATTCCGCCCGCGACACGACGTAGACGATGATTGCGGTCAGCGCCAACAAAAAGTCCGTGGCGACGTAGACACGCGGCTCTCCATTCCATAAGCCCAGCGCCAGCCGCAGTGGCATCAACAGAGCCTGCATGACGAAAAAGAACTGAAAGGGTGGTGGCTTTTTCAGTAGCAGACGAACACGAGGCGCAAGCAGAATCAAGCGAGAACCATACAGCCCAAGGACCAGCATCATGGTCGCAAGGTTCTCGATTGGTTTGTTCGAGAACCCCCCGCCCGCCACGTGCGCCGCGACAGATCCCAGAAAAGAAATATAGATCAGATCGACTATGGGCCGATTAAGCCCCATTCGCTCGACAAGGTGGCGGTCGATATCAGGCCTGCGTCTGAGGACGGCGGTCATCTTTCAAATCGATATCGCAGTTCCCCAAAAGACTTCGTCCGCGTGACGAATGACGCCCAACGGCGTCTGAACCAGTTCGCGATAAAGGCCGGATCATCCGAAACAAACAGGCCCAAAATCACCGCCAATACAATTCCAAGGAATGCCGACGCGCCAATCCCGATCGCGATGTCGAGCAACGGTGCTGGGGACGTGGGTGTATCCGAAACGGTCAGCGGTTGCGAGATTTCCACGCCGACATCGAGATCGTTTTGAGCCAGCAGTTCTTTCTGCTCCCATTCAATCGATAGGGCGATAAGCGCTTGCTCCGCCATGGATGAAGGAGACGTACCGAGTTGCTTGTTTAAAAACGCGAGTGCGGCGTTCGCGCGAACCCGTTGCTGGTTTCGGATCACCTGCTGCGCCTCAGCCACCAGCCCGCCCAAAACCATCTTGGCAACTTTCTGGTCCTTGAAGTTGAAGCTCAATATGGTGAAGGGACCGACGGTCGTAAGGTCGACTTTCTTGCTCAGATAGAGCGCCAGGTCTTGATCCGTTGGAGGATGCCAAGGCTTGTTGAGCAAGATGCGGCCAAATTTGACCAAGAAGAATTCGCGGTCAGAAGTCCATTGCTTCTTTTTTGCATCCCAGCTGTTTGCAAAGATGTACTGCTTGACGTGGTAGTTCTTTTCTAGATTGTGCGCGATCTCTGGAGACTGCAGAAGCGCAGTGAAAGTATCGAAATCGGAGGGGCCCTGAGAGCTGCCCGAGCCAGATACGGACGACAGAAGCGACAGACCCGCTATGCTGTTTCCCTGCTGAGAAAGGGTCAAATCCGTCGGCAGCGGCGCAATGGTGATTTGCGCGGTGTAAATCGGCGTGCCCCAAAACTGATAGCTCATGGCCAATACAAGGCCGATCACAACCAGAATCGTAATAAACCGCCGATACAACCAGACGGGCACGAGAACGTCGCGCACGGTGATTTCTTCGCGGATCGCGAGATCATCATCAGGGTCAAAGGCCACGAAACACTCCGGATTTACCAATTTTCTTCAACGGATACCCCGTGGCGCACAGCTTCACCGCCGCTGTGTTAATTCCGCCGCTTTTGCGAGCCCGCCGAAATAACGGTTTCAATACAGGAGATTACCTTTTTCCGAGTAACTTCTGCAAAGTAATCTTTCGTAAGGGCCGCCGCCCTTCCGGCCCTCGGAACTAACGACATTTCGGAGGCCTGTTCCACCAGTTGCGCGGTGCCTTCCTCCACCAGGGGGCGCATCGCGCCCCACCCCGGTGCTTTTACCACGAATGTCTCGCATCCAAATGCGATGCCCTCATAGAGGGCCGTGGAGTAAACGCCGACCTGCCAGGTCGATTCGGCAAACAGCGCATATAAATCGGCGCTGCGGTCCGCGACGACCTTGACACCAGCTTCTTCGAGCCCCTGATAGCGCTGCCGCCAATCTCTCAACTCTTCCGGATGCAGCTTATAGACGATCTCGATATCCGGCGGCGTGCACCTTCTGAGTTCCACCGCAAAGGTCGCCAGATATCGACCAATCGTTCTTTGGGAAAGAAAAAGGACTTGGCGTTGCCGTGCGACATGCGCATAGCGCTGGTGAAGCTGGGCCATGTGCGGATAGCCAAGAGGCAATACATTCGCAGAAGGCAGCGGCAGATTTACGTATCGATTCCAGAAAGGCCCGAACGAGAGAAAATAATCGGGAAAGTTCTGCTTCAAGAATCCTTGCGGAAAATCGTAGTTCAATTTTCCCGGAGCTGGCGAGCCGTGCTGGAGCTCGGCGGACGGAATTCCAAGCTGTTTCGCAGCGGCGATCAAGGTCTCGTTTCCCGCACTGACCACCACCAACAAGGCGCGCGGCCGGACCTTGCGCAGAAGCTGCGTAAACAATGGGCGTTCGATCTGCCAACGCCCTACGAATTTGCGGACTTCCGCATCTACCTTTATTTTGACACTGCAAATGCTTTCGATGCGCTTTGAAATCTCAGCACAAAGCGCTTCCGTGCCATCGGTGAGTCGCGGCGGAAACATCCTGTTTCGAAGAGCGGAAAGCGCGTAGATAAAGTCGAGATATCTGACGGGACCGTGCGTTGGCGGAACCTTGTGTACGGCCTCACCAAAAGGTCTTTCAACAATTCGAAACGAATACCGGTCTCCGGCGAACTCCAACAGGGGATCGGAGTAGATATCGCGCTGTCGGTCGTTCTGCATTGTCCGTTTTGCGCCGGACAGCACGAGCAAGTCCGCCCGAGCCATGAAAAACGGGTTGTTGACTGTCAAAGCGCGGAAAACAAATTTGAGATTTCTCAAAAGCTGACCGACACCGGACGACCGCCCAGCGAGATAATAGTCGTGCAAACCGGCGCCGGAAACGAGCTTCGTGTAAATCGGATAGCGGAGGCATTCCCAAAACGGAATTCCGCGCTCGCGGGCCGCAAACAGGTCCATGTCCCGCTCCATGGCCAGGAAGGCGTCCAGGAATTCGTCACCGTCATGCGTATCTGTCATCTCACGCCGCGTGGGAAAATAGGTTTAAGGGCATTGCAATGCTATGTTCATTGCCGCAATTCCCATATCATCGCCGCAGCCCATTTGCAGCCCGGGCCGCGGGGAGATTTGAGCTCCGCCACATCGTTCTCGATAGGACCTTTCTCTATGTCTGCGCCAACTGTGCTTAGCAAGTGGGACAGCTCTACGATCGTCAATGCGGTCAAATCCGACGGGATCGTGGTGCTGGAAGGTTTTTTTGCTGGAGAAAAGCTCGCCGCGTTGAACGCCGAATTTTCCTTGCTGTTCGAAGGCCCCAGTGAAGGGGTGCACACCCATCACAAAACCGAATATCTCGACGCGAAACACGTTGATCCCCACAAGCTGGACCGCAACAGATTTCCAACACTCTCTAGCCTTGCAGACGATCCTGTGCTGCGCCGTTCGGCCGAAGATTATTTCCAAAAGCCAATCATCTATCCGCACAAAATCTTCGCAACCTGGTCGACAGGCACGGAAGAAGTGCCGCAAAAGCTGCCCTTCGTTGCCCATACCGACCGCTTCCAGATGTTCAAGTACATGATCTACCTTCACGACGTGACGGCGGAAAATGGCGCGATGGCGGCGGCCGCGGGAGAGCAGAAAAAGCTGGCGCAGACGCGCCTGGATTGGATCGCTTCCGGGAAACCCTATGAACAGCGCCCCAACATCCTTCCGGAGAATGCGTTCGATCTGAAACCAGTCGAGGCGCGCGCTGGATCCGTCCTCGTATTCGATACGGACACGCCGCACAAAGCCGGCAAAGCCCTGCCGGGGCAGCAGCGCCGGGCTTTGCGCATCGACATCGTGTGCCCGAGCTATGCCGGCACCACAGGTCGCCGCAGCCTGTTAAAACGGCTATTCGGCAAGCCGGTTGTGACAGACTAAATCTTTTCCGGCTTAGCCAACGTCACTAAGCGCAAACAGATCGAATTTCTCGAACGCGCGCTTCGCTTTCCGACCAATGAATTCCTCGGTGCGCATTGGCGAGATGCCTTCCTCGTTGTGCCGACGGAAAGCAAGGTCTTCCGACTCGATCGTCTTGCCCGACGGGATCGAGCGCGCGGCGACGATGCTTTTTTTCTGGAATTTCCGATAACGCTTGTCGCTCTCATTGGGCATCTGGATGCGGGCTGGTCCGAGGGCGATCATTCCTTTGCGGAGCATCTCGACGATCCCTTTGAACTCATCGGGATTTTGCGCTGATTGATGGTCTATACCGCCGTTGCGGCGCTCCACGATCAGGTGCTTCTCGATCACCGTCGCGCCGGCGCCGATAGCGATAAGATCGACGATACGGCTGAAGGGATCCTTGCTGTCCGTATGGTCGGCATATCCGACGAGGCAGCCAAAGTTGTCACGTAATAGATTCATGCGGCGAATATGAAGATTGCTCACATCCGTGGGAAAATTCTGCACGCCCTGCATGAGGAAGAAGTCGTTGAAGCCGCGATCCATGAGGTAATGAACGCTGCGCGAAATCTCCTCCATGGTGGACGATCCCGTACCGAGACTGAGCGGGACTTTCGCCTCTGCCACGCGCGCCAGCATGTCCGGCATGCCAAGGTCGGATGAATTGAACTTGATCAAATCCGTGCCGAGCTTGAGGCCCAGCTCGAGCCCAACCATGTCATAGGCGAACGTTGAGATCGCAATGTCGAATTGCCGGGCATATTTGTATATGTCTGCCCACTGATCAGGATCAAAATAGAGGCCACGAAGCTCCTGGTAGGTAGGGCATTGCGGCACGACGTTGTTGTCCGGATCAAAGACCTCGAGCTGAACGCAATCCGCGCCGCCCGCCACAGCAGCATCGATGATCTGCTTGGCGTCCCGGACCTTGCCCTGATGGCCGCATGCCATTTCGGCGATGATATAGGGGTTTGCATTCCAGGTGATTTTGCGCCCGCGGACGATGATTTCTTGCGCTGGCTGGAGATCGGACATCTGTATTCAACCCTTTCAGATTCGTGGAAGCTTAGCCGAGTTTCCAGCCAAGCTTTTTTCCAAAGGCGCGCAACTGATCGAGCTGCGCATCAGTGGCCGCCGGAACAGGCGGGCGTTCATATCTCTCCATAAACCCCTGCAGCGCCAGCGTTCCGCGCATCGCGATATGCCAGCCCATCTGCTTGGCCAAATCGAAGAACGGCTCTTCCTCGTCCGTCACAATCTTTAGCGCACCTGCCCAATCGCTCTTTTCGTAGAGCTTCCAGAACGTCTCTTCGCGTTCGGGGAAGAAGCTCCCGATCCCGGTCAGATATCCCCGGGCTCCAAAATGGCAGCAACCCATGAACATGCGCATGGAAGATCCGGCAACGATGATGCTCATGCGATCCGCAAGATGCACGGCGAGCTTGTAACGAACGTCTTCGACTCCGTTCTCTTCCTTCATGCCGATCAGCGAAGGCACCGCGTCCGCGATCTTTCCGCAAAGTCCGGCATCCCAGTTCGTCCAGGGACTTCCCGTCGCCGCACCGGTCCGCATCGGCATCGCGTGGATCATCAGTCCAAGCTTGCTTTCGGCGCCAATGGCGCGGAAATAATCGACGATCTGTTCTGTGCTGTAAAAACGGTCCGGGAAATAGACAAGGAGTGCGTCGGCACCAATTTCATCGCCCAGCTTCGCGAACTCTATCGCCTCAGAAGTAGTGCCGACCATCGGATTGGCAATGATGGTTTTGGTGCGCCCCTTTGCGGCGGCAACAACGATACGATTGAGTTCCGCGATCTCGGCGTTGTTCAAAGTTGTGAAGCGGCTTGTTCCTGCCGTGACCATCACTGCCCGAACTTTGTGTTCGCACAGGTAGTCGACATAGCGGGCAACCGCTTTGGTATCGAGGCGGAACTGGGAGTCGAAGGCGGGCACGATCGGATAAACCGGCCCATAAAACTGCTTCGCCAAATCGCGATACACCTGCGTCATTCACTCCCCCGTAACGCCGAGTTGACTGATCAAGATTTTCCGCCCAAGCGATGCCGCCAAACGAAATCCGCGTATTCCATGTCCAATTCATTGTCGACATCGACCGAATCCAGTCGGTCCATCGGAAAGCCGTGGACACGCCCACGGAAATAGTTTCGATTTTCGACAAATCGATCGAGCCAGGAGATATAAAAGCCACCGTTTGGGCGGTAGATGGGCTTCTGATCCTGCGAGCGCGTGTCGCCGGTGATCAGCGGGCACGGATCGAACACGCCAGAGATCACGCCGTCCTGATCGTTCCGGAATATTCCCAATTGGGGCGGAAACTCATAGGTCGTTACACTCACCACCGAATCGAAATCCCGCGTAAGTTTGGCCATCCCTTCGCGAAGGTGCTGCCCCGTACGGAACGGACAAGTAGGAAGCAACAACGCGATGGCATCGTATTTCGCCTGGACTTCCTTTCGATCGGCGATTTCGCAGACCAATTCCAGGACCTTGGTCGTGTCCGTGGCGAGCCGCGCCGGGCGCACCTCGGCAGTCACCTGCGGATATTTTTTTGCGAACGAGAGTATCTCGTCGTCGTCGGAGTTCAGCACGATCCCCGAGAACTTTTCGGAGTCGATGGCGGCGTCGATCGTATGGCAGATCAGCGGCTTGCCGGCGATCACGCGAACATTCTTGCGCGGCAACCTCTTGGACCCGCCACGCGCCGGAATAATGGCCAGACATGAGGACGGGATAGCGTCAGTCTTGCTCAACTCAGTCTCCAAAGCCGGGATCGGTTCGAATATCGTTCTGAGAACTGCGCTCTAGAGATGCGGCTCCAATTTGTCCAGCGCGAACCAGAATCCTTCACCATTGTTCTTATGGCCCTGCCAGATTTCGGGAATGAAGCTGGCCTTCGCAGCGTAAACGGCCAAGTCCCGGCCCAAGGCCGCGAAATCGATTTCACCGTCTCCAATCTGCAGCCCCTCGTCGTCGACGCCGGCTGCGTCAACGATGTGCAGATGGGCTGTATAGGGACCAACCTTCCGAACAAAGTCCGCCAGGTACCAATGGTTCTGGTTGCAGGCGAGTTTGGAATGCGAGACGTCGAGGCAGATACGCGAGCCGGTGCGCTCGCAGTACTCCACGATTTCGTCAGGATCCACGAAAAGATTATGGAAGCGGCGCCCGCCGAAGAGCCACGGAAAAGGCGGCATTGTCTGCGGGATGATCTCCACGTCCGTTTGGTCGACCTGGGCCAGACTTTCTTCCAGGCGCCGGTAAAGCGGCTTGCGCAACTCCGGCTCTATTGCGCCTTTCATCGTAAAACCGCCCACATTCGTGACGATCTGAACGCGGCCCGCTTTGCGGAAGTAGCGTTTGATCGCGCGGGCCACATCCGCGACGCGTTGCATGTTTTTTATCGATTCCGCTCGATGCGCCGCGTCTTCGGAACACAAATCCAGCAAATGATCGTGTTCGAAGATTTCGGGACTATGGACGACCACATCGGCATCGATCGGCTTGTCGAAATACCTCTCGACCGGCTCGCTCATATCCTTGAATGACAAGTGATATTCGAGCAAGTCCGGATTGCTTAGAGCCAGGATCGAACGATAGTCGTGATATCGAACGGGAACACCCCATGGCCGGCTGAAATGAAACGGCCGCGGCTTCACCCCGGAAACTCCAAGGTCGCTCGGAAAAAAGAAATCTCCGGCTGCGAAATTGCGGAGTGCGGGCTTTCCCACAAGATTGGCGAGACGATTGGGCTGTAGCCCCTTGCCGGGACTCTTCACGTCCAGCATTTCGCGCCGGATCGTCTCGCCCTCACGAATCTCGCATTTGGCGACGATGCTCTTGGCCAGGCTTTCCCGGTTCATCAACTCGCCCTGGGTTATGCGTCGCTCGACGGACTGACCGATCGCCGCCTCGATTTGACGAACGCCGCTCACCATCGCACGGAATTCCTCAGGTAGCAGACTTACCCGGTGATCGTTGCCTTCGAGCGAACGATCAAGTGTGAAGTGCTTCTCGATAACCTTTGCCCCCATGGCGACGGCGGCCATCACGACGTTTATGCCAAGCTCGTGCCCGGAATAGCCCACGACACATTGCCCGAGCTCTTTCAGGCGGTGCATGAATTTGAGATTGATATCTTTGTAAGGCGCCGGATAAGTCGAATTGGTATGCAGCAACGCGAAGTTCGCCGAGCAACGGCGCAGATGATCGATAGACTGCCGGATTTCATCTTCTGCGGACATGCCGGTGGACATGATGATCGGTTTACCTGTATCCGCCACCGCTTCCAGCAGATCCAGATTGGTCAGATCGGCCGAAGCGATTTTGTATCCGGCCATGCCAAAGAACTCGAGCTCGCGCAAACTGGCGAGATCCCAAGGCGTGCAGAGCGCGAGGATTTCACGCTTTCTACAGTAGATGAAAAGCTCGTCGAACTCTCGCACACTCAACTGAAATCGGGAAAGCAGGCTCAAAACATATTGCGAGCCCAAATCTTCGCGTGCGTCGTTCGGATCTCCCCCGTTTGAGTACAGTGATTTCAGATCGCGCATCTGAAACTTTACACAATCCGCACCCGCATCGATGGCGGCATCCACAAGCTGCTTCGCCATGTCGAGGCTGCCGTTATGATTGTTGCCGATCTCGGCGATCAAAAACGCGGGGCTGGCATCGGAGACTCTCTTCTCCCCGAATTGAAGCTCCTGCATCTGCCGCTTGGCGATAGCGACAAGAATGCCGCGAGTATCGACGATCGGAATTTGATCAATGCGGTCTGAAAACAGCTCCATGATCCGGCCTTGCGGATCGCCAGCACGCGCAAAACGAAAGTTACGCTGACTGGCTTCGACAACAGGCGCATTCAAATCAAGTCTTGTTTGCGAAACGATCCAGCGCTGGAAATCGCCTCCGGTTACGATCCCGTCGAGTATGCCGTTCTCGCGAACACAGTAGAGAACGCGCTCCTTGTGCTGGGAGCTCTTGCGCATCGCCTCTATGATGGGCATGTCGCTCAGGACCAGCTGATTCTGGAATTGCCGGGTGATGATCATTTTCTACGCTACGCTTTGTCGAAGTGACGGCGCCGGAGGCCCAACGCTCCGATACCCGAGAGACGGCCGAGCGCCGTCTGCGCAGCGGGCCGATCGAGCAAATAGTGCCAAAAGATGATGGCCACGACACGCCTTGGACAAAAATTGGTAAATGTTACAGAGGTTTGCCAGCTTCGCCGGTTGCACCCCACCGCGGTGGTTATTAAACTAGCGGCCTGTTGGGGACAAGTCTTGTGCCAATATTCAGGTTTTAGCGCGATTTGGGCATCGGGATTTGGCATCCCGGGTCCGGTCACTCGGGATAATATCCAGCCGCCATGTTGATCGAGGGTGTCGAATCCACTTTGCCGCTTGACCAAATGGCTGCCTCGATGGCCGAGAAATGGGCGCACCACACAGCCGAAGAACTCATTGATCGCGTCTTTCAGCTGAACCGTCAGGTCTCGATCGTGTCCTCGTTCGGAACGGAAGCTGCTGTTCTTCTGGCGCTCGTCGCCGATCGCAATCCGGCAGCCGAGATAGTGTTCATTGACACACTGCGGCACTTCGGGGAGACCCATCGCTATCGCGAGGCGCTCATAAAGCTTCTGGGGCTGACCAATGTGCGCGTCGTCCGGCCATCGCCGGCGCCGCTTCTCAAAGACGATCCCGACGAAATGCTTTTTAAACGCAATCCAGACCTCTGCTGTGAAATTCGCAAAGTCGAGCCGCTGCGCAATGCACTTTTGGCGACCGAAATCTGGATGACAGGCCGTAAGCGCTTCCAATCGGAAACGCGGGCGGAACTTAAGAAAATCGAGTTGGCCGGCGGCAGGATCAAGGTCAATCCGCTCACAGACTGGAGCCAAAGCGAGATCGTGGATGCCTTCCGTGCTCGAAGATTGCCGGCGCACCCTCTCGAGGCTGACGGGTTCTTGTCTATAGGTTGCATGCCGTGCACAAGACGCGTGGCTCCCGGCGAAAGTCACCGCGGCGGCCGGTGGGAAGGCTTCGATAAAACGGAGTGCGGAATCCACAACGATGTTTGATCAACCACTTCACTGCTTTGAAAGACATTCCATCAATGGGATCTAGACTTAGCCGCTTCCTCGAGCCCTTCGCCGACGCCGTTTTCCAATCGGTGTTCGCTCGCAAGCTTTCCATACAAAATCAAATCGCCGAAACCATCACGCGCCGGATTGCCGAGAAATGCGCGACTGACAATGCTGCGATTTTCGACAACGAATGGGAATTGCGCGAATTTGTGATCAAGCAAATCGACCCAAAGGGAGCGCTGCTCGAATTTGGCGTTTTCACTGGCGGCACCATAAACTTCGTTTCAAAGCGAGTGCCAAACGGCCATTTCAATGGCTTCGACACGTTTGAAGGGCTGCCGTCGGGAAAAGGTGTCTGGAAAAGCTACTTCGAGAAAAAAAAGTTCGATATCGGCGGAAAGCTTCCTGCTGTGAACAGCAACGTTACGCTCCACCAAGGTCTTATCGAAGACACGCTACCAAAATTCGTCGCGGCAGAAATGAGCGGTCGCACCGTGAGCTACATTCACGTCGACGTCGACATCTATGACGCCACCGCCGCGATCTTCGCGAACCTGACACCCTACATCAGGCCAGGAACCGTCATTTTGTTCGACGAGTTCTGTAATTACGATGGGTTCTACAACGAGGAATATCGCGCATTTAGAGAGTTCGTTTCGGCAAACAATGTCGAATTTACTTTCCTCGCCGTCGGCAGCAACAATCGCCGGTTCGGATCGCTCGGAAAGCTCGCTCTCAGAATTGACGCGTTGAAGCCGGCGGCTCATTGAGGCCATGGCCGCGGCGTGACGGCGCTCGGCAGCTGCTTGACCAGAGAAGGCAGATTGAAAAAGTTGAGCGCCCTTCAGACTTTTTTTAATCGCCGCAAAAAACTGGCATCGCTGGCGACATACGCGGTCATGACGATGGTGCCGCGCGTCGCCAACGCAATTCTCGCGCTGGCCTACGCGGCGGTTCTGTCTCCAACAGAACTGGGCATCTACGGCGTCTGCCTAGCCATGCAATCAGTTCTCGCCTTTCTCCTGGATGGCGGCATAACGCAAGCCATCGTCCGGACATACTACGATCATCATGCCGATCGTGATGCGGCGCGCCTCTATCTCGCGCGGATGGTGATCACGTCCCGGCTTATCTCCCTGATGATTTCGCTGGCACTGTTTGCGATCGGCATCTTTGCCTGGGGCCCGCTAACAGCGGATAAGGTCGCTTTCTGGCCATTATTTCCGCTCGTCATCCTCGCGGGATACATGGAGCGCGGCGGCGAACTGCTCTCGAACATCTGCCGCGCGCTGGAACGGCCTAAAATATTCGCCACCGGCGACGCCATACAGGCGATCGTCTTGATCGCCTCGGCCTTTCTTTTGGTTGTCGTCCTGCGCTTGGGTGTTCTGGGAGGAATACTCGCACTCATCGCCGGGTCCTCCAGCCGGACGCTAGTTTTCTCGTTTCTCCTGCGTCAACGGGAGGGAATCATTTGGGGTCGGCACGTCGCGAGCAGACAAGAGATCGGGGAGGCTCTCTGGCTCGGTATCCCTATGGTTTTCAATCAGATGTCCATGTGGGGTCGGCAAATGGGCCAGCGCGTCGTCCTCATTCACGTCGTAACGGCTGCGGAGGTTGGCGTTTTCTTCCTTGGCAGCTCAATCGCCAATATCCTTTTCGTGCTGGCGCAATCGGTGGGCTTTGTTTTCGATCCTCTTTACTACAAGCGTCGCGTGAACGAGACGGCGGGGTTTCGCGAACGTGTCCAGACATTCATCAAGATCTATTTCGCGCTGTTGGCGGTCTTGATTGCACCGGTGATCGTGTTTTCCAATGAGTTGAGCCATCTTCTGTTCGGTCAAAAGTATCACGGCATAGGTCCTGTGGCCGCACTATTGCTCGCGGCTTCCTTCATTCGCGTACAATATCCTTTTCTGGCGAAGCAGCTGATTTTTCAAAAGAAAACACACTGGCTCCCGCTGACGACGACAATTCCCTCCCTTGCCGCCCTGGTCTTGACGCCATTCGTAGTGCCGTCTGGCGGTTTGGTTGCAGTATCGGGTCTTGTGCTGCTCGCCGAACTCACATCCGTCACCGCAGTCGGTCTCGCGGTTCGCCGTTACGAAGAGTTGGAGTATCCTACACTGACGTCAGCGATTCTCATTTTCTCGAT
>Ga0153956_1002357_pt1 | contig 14118 bp, 16 predicted proteins | sample TSFL040MetaG_FD_104704 | JGI IMG/M metagenome (GOLD analysis project Ga0153956, IMG submission 104704) | Attine ant fungus gardens microbial communities from Florida, USA - TSFL040 MetaG | ecosystem: Host-associated > Fungi > Mycelium > Unclassified | place: USA: Florida, Wekiwa Springs... | reverse complement strand
TTCCTGGGCCGCGAGTTGCGCACGCCGTGGGGCACGCTCGACGACGTGGCCATGGAGGCCGAGGCGCGCAAGGTGATGGGCAGGCTCAATCCGCGCTTCCAGCGCTTCAAGGAACCGGTCGTCAAGCTGTCCGGCGGCCAGCGGCAGTCTGTCGCCATCGCCCGGGCCATGCTCTTCAATGCGCGCATCCTCATCATGGACGAGCCCACCGCCTCGCTCGGGCCGCAGGAAACGGCGCAGGTCGGCGAACTGGTCAAGCAGCTCAAGGCCGACGGCATCGGCATCTTCCTGATCAGCCACGACATCCACGACGTGTTCGAGCTCGCCGACCGCGTCTGCGTGATGAAGAACGGCCAGGTGGTCGGCACGGCGCGGACCAGCGACGTCACCCAGGACGAGGTGCTGGGCATGATCATCCTCGGCAAATGCCCGCCGGGTGCGATCCCGGGTCCTGGGGCGCTGAAAATCGCGGCCTGAGCGATTTTCATTAGCCGGCAAACTATTTGCCGGCCGCTGTGCCAGTTGTAACGATGACTTGGCCTCGCCATTGTATTAGGCCGGGGACTTGCCCATAAAGGTGGTCGACCGTCCATGGGCCATACCCTGCGTTGAAAAAGCTCTTCCCGATCGTAGCTTTCATCGCCGTCGCGCTGATCAGCCTGACGATGGCCGGCTTCGCCTATTTCGCCACCCAGGAAGCGGCGCGCATCAAGTTCGAGGGGACGGCCGACGACGCGCTCAGCCGCATCGAGAGCCGCATCGACCTGCATCTGTCGCTGCTGCGCTCGACCCAGGCGCTGTTCGACGCCCGCAACGGCGATATCACGCGCGGCGAATTCAATGCCTTCTTCACGGCGCTCGACATCAAGGATCATTTCGCCGGCCTGCGCGGCATCGGCTTCCTGAGGCTGGTCAAGACCGGCGACGAGGCTGCCGTCGAGCGCGATATCCTGCACAACCAGGGCGCGGAGCACCCCGTCTATCCCGAGACGAACCAGCCGTGGCGCGCGCCCATCGTGCTGTTCGAGCCGCTCGACATGTCCAACCAGTCGATCATGGGCTTCGACATGTACACGGAGCCGACGCTGCGGGCGGCGATCGACAAGGCGATGGCCGACGACCGGCAACATGCCAGCGGCCTCATCGAGCTCGGCCAGAGGACCGGCGTGACGCCCGCTTTCGCCGGGTTCCTGGTTTTCGTGCGGCTGAACGTGGAGACGGCGCCCGAGGTCATCAATGCGAGCCGGTCCTCGACCGCGGGCTTCCTCTATGCCGCCTTCCGCGCCAGCGACCTTTTCCAGGCGGCGCTCAGCCATGCGCCGCTGCTGCCGGTCAATGTCGAGGTCTATGACGGCAAGCCGGATGCGGCCAACCTGATGTTCCGGTCGGACGCGCCGCCGGCCGAACGCATCGGCGCCAAGCTTCTGGCGCGTCGCGATATCGTCGTTGCCGGCCGGCCGTGGACCGTGCTGTTCAGGCCGACAAGCGCCTTCGACCCGCCGTCCTCACGCGCCATTCCGGTTATGCTCGGCCTGTTCGGCCTGCTTCTTGCCGGCGCCATCGCCCTGGTGGCCCGCTACCAGGAGCGTGCGTTCGAGGCGAAATCGCTGCTGCACGAGGCGACGGAGAAAAGCCTGCTGGAAAAGGATCTGATCCTGCAGGAGATGAAGCATCGCATCAAGAACTCGATCACCAGGGTGCTGGCGATCGCGCGGCAGACGGCCTCGCAGGCGAGCGACGTGAAGGAGTTCTCGGCGTCCTTCTCGGCAAGGCTGCAGGCGATGGCCGCCTCGCAGGACATGCTGACGCGCTCGCGCTGGCAGAAGGCCGACCTCGGCGATCTCCTGCGCATCGAACTCGGCCAGGTGTTCGGCAAGGAACTGCCCCAAGGCGTGCTGGCGGGGCCGGAGGTGCTGCTCGACGAGACGACGACGCAGGCGCTCGGCCTGACCTTTCACGAGCTTGCCACCAATGCGCTGAAATATGGCGAGGCGGCCAACGCTTCCGACTCGACCAAGGGAAGCTGGGCCCTGAAAGTGCGCTGGGCGGTCGAAGGACGCTCCCGGGAACGGACGCTGGTGCTCTACTGGCACGAGACGGGCCAGCAGAAACTGGAGGCTCCGGCCAAGACCGGCTTCGGCACCAAGCTGATCGATCTCAACGTCACGCGCGAATTGCGCGGCACGATCAAACGCGATTTCCAACCCGACGGGCTGAAGGTGGAAATAAGGATTCCGCTGATCGCCTAAAGCGACGCGTGGGTCATGTGGGATGGGGGCTGACCTTCGCTCTGGAGTTGGAGGCCGGACGAGCCGGCCTCCGGTAACTTGGCCCGATCAGTTGCAGCGGGCCCAGTAGGTCGTACCGTTGTGGCGGCGATACTTGCAGCGGCCAGTGCGCAGGTTACGGACCAGCAGGCCGGAGCCGGCGCCGACGGCCGCGCCGACCAGCGCGCCCTTGCCGCCGCCGACCAGGCCGCCGACACCGGCGCCGATCAGGGTCCCGCCAACCACATCCTGCTCGGTCGTGGTGCAGCCGCTGACGGCGATCACGGCAACCATGGCAATGATGATCTTCCGCATAGAAATGCTCCTCACTTGTGTCCTCACTTTGGGCAGTCCAATCGCCATTTAGCACGAAAAAAGGATTTTGCCTGCATGATCTTACTGTTGATTAAGATAGTCTTTTTCGGGATATGCGCCGCTTGACGCGACAAGCATGCCGGTAACCTCCAGCGATGCTCCGCGCTCACGCAAAAAGTTCCTGCCGTCCGATACGCGACGGGGAAGTCCGGCGCCGCGTCGGCGGCCCGGATCGGACGCCCGGTGGATCAGGCCAACTGCCAGGCGGCCGCCAGGGCCAGCGCTGCGAGGAGGGCGACGGCGCCGAGCCGGAGCGGGAAATGGGTGGCCCGGGGCGCAGCGGGGGCCTCGGCATCCTGGAACCCGCTCATGGAGATGCGGGCTGCCTGCTCCAGCCTGTTCATGTCGGCGACCATCATTCCTGTCTCCCGAAGCGCGTTCCCCGGCGGCGAAAGGATCGGAGCTTATGGTAAACAGATGGTTAAGCGCCAAGGCGTCACGGCCGGTCAGTCGGTCTCGAAATTGCCGTGCGGGATCGCGAGCGAGTATTCGAGCCGACCGTTCTTCATCGTCAGCGTCGCGGAGCCGTTCAACGATGTCGGCACCACGCGCTCGAGGGCTACGCTGCCGAAGCGCTTCTCGTTGCGCGGACCGGCGCCGATCCGTTCGGTCCAGACCAGTAGCAGGCCCGGCGGGGCTTCGTTGTCGGCCGCGATCCTGGCGCTGACCTTGACGTGGCCGTCGGGCTGCGAGAGGGCGCCGTAGCTGACGGAGTTCACGGCCAGTTCGTGCATGGCAAGCCCGATATGCAGGGCGGCATTGGGATTGAGGTAGGGATTCTCGCCCTCGAAACGCAGGCTGCGCCTCGGATCGGCGCTGTAGCGGCCGACCTGTCCCAGAATCAGCTCATGCAGCGCCGCGCCGCGCCAGTTGGAGGATGTCACAAGGTCCTGGGACGAGGCCAGGGACTGGAGCCGCCCGCGAAAGCGGGTCAGGAAGTCGCTCAGCGTTTCCGAATAGCGTCCGGTCTGGGTGGCAATGCTCTGGATGATGGCGAGAAGGTTCTTGGAGCGATGGCTGACCTCGCGCAGCAGCGTCCTCAGCGTCTGCTCGCGGCGTTTCTGTTCCGTGGTCTCGACCATGGTGGTGACGACGCCCTGAACCTTGCCGCTCTCGTCGTGATCGGCATCGATCCAGACCTGGAACCAGCGCATGCCATCGCTGGCGGGAATGCTGAGCTCCAGACGGCTCGCCTCGCCGCTTTCCACCACGCCGCGCCTTGCCGCGTCCAGGCGTTCGGCATGTGCGGCGGGAAGCGTGTCGCTGCCGTCGGCGGTGTCGGAAGACCAGGGAGCCCGCATGTTGCGCGCCCAGACGGTCTTCATTTCCCGATCCTGATACAGGACGGATATCCCCGCATTGTGCAAGGCGTGGAGCAGCGCCCGCCCCAGTTGCATCCCGCTTTCGGCGGGGTGCAGCGCGATCACTTCATCGCCGCGCTTATGCGGATCGTCCTTCTCCGAGGCTTTGGATCGCATCCGGAATTTCCCGCGCCCAGGCTGGACGGCTCATGACATTGTCGCTGACTTGGGTTCGATGCCCCCTCGAGCACTTCACGGTTTCACGGAAACGCCGAACCGTTCCTACCATCTGCTTCAGCACAGTTCCGGGCGGAAAACCGCTTGGTATTTCCTGGAACCGCCGCAACGCCGCGCCATCCTCAAAAACGGTCCGCCGGACGATGTCCTTTGGGGGATATCGTCCGGCGGTGGCTGGAAACCGTTTGAGGGGTGCGGCTTCCAGTGTTCGGCGCGCCGCGCATCAGGCCCTTCTGAAAAGGCCGGCGATCAGCGAAATCACCAGGAAGGCGAGGAAGATGAAGAACAATATCTGCGCTATGCCGGCGGATGTTCCGGCAATGCCGCCGAATCCAAGCGCGCCGGCGATGATCGCAACAACAAGGAAAACGAGCGCCCAGTACAGCATGATATGTCTCCTTCTGATGTCCTGAAAAACGTAGCCGAATGCCGTTTGTTCCACCGTTCGCAGAAAAAGACGATCCCCTTCGAAATGCTTTTTGCAGGCAAGATTCACCAAGGGTCGTGCGAAGGAGCCACGCGGGGCATGGGAGCCCCGCATGGATGAAACCTCCTGGCGTGTCGGATAGGCTCAGGCCGCCGCTTTCGCCTGCCGGTCGAAGAAAAGGGCCTGGCTGATCAGTGCCTTGACCATGTCGGGATTGAACGGCTTCGTCACCAGGAAGGCCGGTTCCGGACGCTCGCCGGTCAGCAGGCGCTCGGGAAAGGCGGTGATGAAGATGACCGGCACCGGGGTCGAGGACAGGATCTCGTTGACGGCTTCGATGCCCGAGCTGCCGTCGGCGAGCTGGATGTCGGCCAGAACCATCTTCGGGCGCGTCTTGCCGAACATCGCCACCGCCTCGGCATGGGTGCGCGCCGTTCCGACCACGCGGTGGCCCAGGCTTTCGACCATCTCCTCGATGTCCATGGCAATCAGCGGCTCGTCCTCGATGATCAGGACGTCGGTCGCGACCTGGCGCGAGATCTCATGGCTCGCCTGGGCAAGGAGCTCGGAGAATTCCTGCTCGTCGGCGTCGAGGATTTCCGCCGCTTCGTCCTCGCTGAAACCTTCCACCGCGACCAGTAGGAAGGCCTGCCTCGGCCGGGGTGCGATCGCGTTCAGGTTGGCGGCGGCCCGCTGTTCCCAGGCCGTCTGCGCGTGCTCCTGCGGTACGCGGATGGCGACGGAGGTGAAGAGCCGGGCGAAAACCTTGTAGAGGGCGATCCGGTCGCTGGAGGCGTCGGGGAAGATATCCGTGTCGGCGATGATGGCTTCGAGCATCGCGGCGACCAGCGCGTCACCACTCTCCTGCGAGCCCGATACCGCACGCGAGAAGCGGCGCAGGAACGGCAGATGCGGAGCGATGGTTGCGGACAGGCTCATATTTGACGTCTCCCTAAGATGACGTGGTTGCGTTCTACAGGCTGTAACGATTGCAAGCCCCGGCAAAGCAACGCCGGCTTTCGGAAAAAGTTCCCGCCGGCCGTGGAACTAAATTAGCGGGAAGGCGTTTCGGGGTCTCGGGATGGGCAACCAGACGAAGGTGCCGCTTGCGTTGTGGTGTATGATCGAAGAGCGGTTCGCGTGCTGGAAATTAGGGCGAATATGAAAGAAATGTCAAAGAATTCAACAGCTGGCGCCACGAGCAGGCACCGGAACGGGGGTGGCAATCCGCTCGGGCCGAATTCCGAAATCGCCCGCAAGCTCAAACAATATTACGACGAGCTCGTCTCCGATCAGGTGCCGGATCGTTTCGCTCAGCTGCTCAGCCAGCTGGAAAAGACCGAACCCGCCGAGAAAAAGGACTGAGGCATGGCGGCGGTCTCCCAAAACTTCAAGACCGAGCTTCTCGGCGCGATACCGAGCCTGCGCGCCTTCGCGGTGTCGTTGACGCAGAATGCCGACAAGGCGGACGACCTCGTCCAGGAAACCCTGGTGAAGGCGTGGGACAAGCATGAGAGCTTCCAGCCCGGCACCAATCTCAAGGCCTGGCTGTTCACCATCCTGCGCAACGAGTTCTATTCGCAGATGCGCAAGCGCGGCCGCGAGGTGCAGGACAGCGACGGCATCATGACGGCCAGGCTCGCCGTCCACCCGGCGCAGCATGGCCAGCTCGACCTGAAGGATTTCCGCGGCGCGCTGGAACAGTTGCCCGAGGATCAGCGCGAAGCCATCATCCTGATCGGCGCGTCCGGCTTCTCCTATGAGGAGGCGGCCGAAATCTGCGGCTGCGCGGTTGGCACGATCAAGAGCCGGGTCAGCCGGGCGCGGGCGCGTCTCCAGGAGATCCTCAAGATTTCCGGCGAGGACGAATATGGCCCCGACGCCATTTCCGCCCAGGTGACGGGCTCGAACGCCGCCTGAGCGATCGCGGCGTTCCTTCAATCGAGGCGTGAAGCTTCAGGCGTCGACGCGGCCGCAGGCCGCGGCAAGGGCCGAGACGAGGTCCTCGCCCGAATAGGGCTTGGCGACCAGCCGGATGTCCGGGAAGGCCAGCTTGAGCTCGTCGGAATCGGAATAGCCGGAGGCGAAGACGAACGGGATGCCGGCGCCGTGCAGCCGCGCGGCGAAATCGAGCGTGGAAACGCCGCTCAGCATCAGGTCGACAACGGCGGCGTCGAAGTTCGAGGACAACTGCCCCTCGTCGATCTCGGTCAATTCACGGGCGATCGCCACTTCGGCGGCGCCGTGGTCGCGGCATAGCTGCTCGACGTCCATCGCGATCAGGAATTCGTCTTCCAGGATCAGGATGCGCAGACCGGCCAACAAAGGGGACCCGGCTAACAATGGGGACACGGGGCGGGGAACTCCTCGACGCTACTGCGGGCAGTCATGCGTGGTATTCGGGCCGATGTCATTTAAAAAAGACACTGCCGGGTTTGCGCGAATGTGATCGGCGGAACCTCGGCCGCCGTGAAACGTTCTAGGGCGGGTTGGTGTTTCACGGAATCGCCGAACCGCTCTAACTATTTGTTCTTGCGCGATTCCGGACGAAAAGCCGCCACGGGCTTTTCCTGGAATTGCTTGGACCGCCCGATCGGGCAGGGGTTTCGAAGAGGGGGCGAAATGTCCGGCCAAAGCGCACGTTCCGTTCCAGGTCGCCAATATCCTTGCGAAAAATGCCCCTTGCGGCCGTTGCCGGCCTTCCGGGAATTCGACAAGCAGGAGCTTGCCTTCATCAGCACGTTCAAGAAGGGGGAGCTTGTCGTCGACAAGGGCGCCACCGTGCTGGTCGAAGGCAGCCACAGCGCGCATCTTTATACGGTGCTTTCGGGCTGGGCCTTCCGCTACAAGCTGTTGCCGGACGGACGGCGGCAGATCCTGAACTATTCCATGCCGGGCGATCTCATCGGCCTGCAGGGGTCGCTCATGGGCGAAATGCAGCATTCCGTCGAGGCGCTGTCGCCGATGCTGCTTTGCGTCTTCGAGCGCGAGCGGCTGCACGAGCTCTACCGCAACTACCCCGGGCTAGCCTACGACATCACCTGGATCGCGTCGCGGGAAGAGCGGATGCTCGACGAAAACCTGCTCAGCCTCGGGCGGCGCACAGCGCTGGAACGCGCCGCCTATCTCATCGCCTTCATCGCCATCCGCGCCAGGGGCGCCGGGCTGAACGGCAAGACGCCCGTGCGGATACCGATAACGCAGCAGCATATCGCCGACACGTTGGGCCTTTCGCTCGTCCACACCAACAAAACGATCCGCAAGCTGATGGACCGCAAGCTCATTGTATGGCGAGATGGAGGATGTGAGGTCGCCGACTACGAAGGACTGAGAGGACTGGCCCGATGGGAGGGGCTCGGGGAGGAGCGCCGGCCGCTTATCTAGCGGCGGGCGGGCCGCCTCCGGAACCCCGGAGCCGTCCGGACGTTGAAATCTGAAGGAAACGCAAGGAGTTATGCGATGGCGAGCGCCGCTGGAAAATCCCCGACAGGTGAACCGACCACTGCCGACCTCGAGGCCGACATCCGGCAGTTGAAGGCGGATATCGAAGAGCTGACGAGGCAGTTGCAGAAAACCGGCGAGGACGGCTACGGCGCTGCCCGCCGCGCGGCGGCCGAAGGCGTCGAACAGTTGCGCGCCCAGGGCGAGGCCGCTTTCGAGAGCGTGCGCGGCAGCGCGCAGGATCTCGAGGCGCAACTCATCGCCACCGTTCGCGAGAAGCCGGTCACCTCGCTTGCGATCGCGGCGGGCGTCGGTTTCCTGTTCGCGCTTCTTTCGCGCCGCTGATCCGTGATGGGATCGCTGGTTTCGCTGATTTCGGCGTTCGCCTCCGGCGAGGTGGCGGGCGCCCTGCAAAGGGCGCGGACGACGGCAATCCTCTATGGGCTCGCCGGCATCCTGGTCTTGTGCGGCGTCGGCTTTCTGGTCGGCGCGGCTTATATCTGGACGGCAGCGCGCTACGGGTCGCTGGCGGCCAGCCTCGGCTTCGGCATCGGTTTCCTGGTGATTGCCGGACTCATCCTGGCTGCCCACAAGCTGACCACCAGCCTTCGCGCGCGGCGGCGCGCGCGCAAGCGCAAGGCCGACATGACGGCGGTGGGCGTCACCGCGGCGCTTGCGCTGCTCCCCGCCCTCGCCAGGAGCAAGGGCGGCCTCGGCGCCGTCCTGGCGCCCGCGATAGCGCTCGCCGCCTATGCCATCTACCGGGAGAACACGAAACACGGGAAGAAGCCTCGGGACCGAGGCCCCGACGAGGCGCCTTAGAGCCGGCCTCGACAACTTCTCAATTCCCTCAATTCCCGCCGGCCCAACTCCCGCCGGCGGTCGCCGGATCCGGAACCTTCGCGCAAAGGGGCCGTTACCCGGTCATGCCGTGCCGGACGCGGCCGCCGACGACGACAGATACGGAGGCCAGCCATGACCAAGATCGTTCCTGAAAACAACGCCCGCCAGGGGCGCTGGGGCTGGCATGCCCTTCGAATCCTGATCGCGGGGCTGCTGCTTGCCTTCATCGCGTGGGGCGGGGTCGAAATCTACGGCGAGCTGATCAAAAGCCCGGCCACCCAGAGCAACTCCCAGCAGGCGCCAGAGACGGCGCCGCCGCAAGGCGGTTGACCCTCCGGCCCTACGCGGTTTTCGGCCCCGGATCGGCGCAAGGAACGAGCACCCTCAGCGCGCGCGGATGAATTTCGATGGCGGTCCGGCGCTCCAGCCGCACCAGCTCGCCGTCCATGACCGCGCTGAATTTCCTGATGGGCGAGCGGATCTCCAGCACCGCCTTGTCCGCCTGGTGGACCTGGACATGCACGCTTTGACGCCAGCGTCCGCGCAGCATGTCGAGCAGCAGCTTCATCAGGTGATGGCGCCTGCGCGCGACGCTGACATAGATGCCGAGCACACCGCCGGCCGGATTGTCCGCATAGGGCAGGTGGCCCTCGCCGAACAGATTGTTGGAGATGCCGATGCCGGTGGCGCGGGTGACGATTTCGGCCTTGCCGACGGTGAGGCTGACCTTCAGCGCCGGAGGGTTCTTGATGGCGGTCCATGCCGCGCGCAGCGACGCGTGCATCTTTCCCAGGCGTGAGCCGAAATCCATCTCTTCGCGAAGCTGGACCATCCTGGCGTGCATGCCGATCGAGAACTGATGCACGAAAGGCTGTCCGTTGGCGCTTGCCATGTCGACCGCAATCACTTCGCCGTCGGCAAAGGCCCGCAGCGCGGCATCCAGGGCCAGCGGAATGCCGAGGCCGCGCGCGAAGAGGTTCATCGTGCCGGCAGGCAGTATGGCCAGGGCCTTCTTCTTGTTCATCAGCAGGGAAGCGGCGGTCGATATCGTGCCGTCGCCGCCGCCCGCGATCACCACGTCGACATTGCGCCTGGCAATCGCCTTTTCAAGCGCGCGGCCGATTTCGCCGCCCGGCACGATATCGACCTGGACCGAATGGCCGGCGGCTTCCAGCGCCTTGCGGAGCTGGTCGGAAAAGGCGGCGACATCGATGGCGCGCAGGGTGCCGCCATCCTGGTTCAACACCGCGGCAAACCGCATCCTCGACTCCTTCTTCCGGCCCGTCCTTCCGGCCCAGTCCGCAATTCGGCAAGCAGGCTGAAACGGCAAGCCTGCCGGAAGGTTCCGCCGGCGAGGCGTTGCATCGCCTGCCGCCGCCGCCCGCTTTCTTTTCGGAACAACGCCCTGGTCACGACGTTGTGAAGTTGTCGAACAATGCCGCGCCCGGCCGGCGAAACTGCGCCGGACGACCGCGCGGCGCGCACGAAATCAGGCACGAGGAGAGACCGCCATGATCCGCACTCTTTTTGCGACCACCGCCCTGGCAACGCTGCTGGCGACAGGCGCCTTCGCGCAGACGGCCGCGCCGACGCAACCGCCGGCCGCCGAAAGTCCGGCGCCGGTGATGAAGGCCGACGGCGCGTTGATGACCAACATCATCGGCGAATCCGTCTATAACGGCACCGGCGACGACGCCCAGAAGATCGGCAAGGTGGACGACATCGTCTTCGATAGCAGCGGCATGGCAAAGTCCGCCGTCATCGGCGTCGGCGGCTTCCTGGGCGTCGGCTCCAAGGATGTGGCGTTCGACTACGGCAAGCTGGAATGGGCCGAGAAGAACGGCGACCGCTGGCTGGTGGCCAAGACCACCAAGGACGAGCTCAAGGCGCAGCCGGATTTCGACCGCAAGGCCTACGATCCCGCGCCGGCGCAACCGGCAAACCCCACGCAGCCTGCGACCACCGACAGCGGCGGGGCGCAGAAGCCCGTCGATCTCAACGCCCAGCCGGCAGCGCCGGTGAAGAGAGCCGACGGCAACCTCGCCAGCAACATCATGGGGGAGTCGGTCTATAACGGAACTACCGACGATGCGCAGAACATAGGCGACGTGAAGGACATCGTGCTTGCCAAGGACGGCAGGGCGGAATCGCTCGTCATCGGCGTCGGCGGCTTCCTCGGCATGGGCACGAAAAACGTGACCTTCGACTTCGCCAAGGCGAAGTGGGCGGAAAAGAACGGCGACCGCTGGCTGGTGGCCGAGACCACCAAGGAAGAGCTGCAGGCGGAACCGGATTTCAACCGCAAGGCCTACGATCCCGCGCCGGCTCCGGCCAACGCCGCTTCGAATGCACCGGCCACGACGACGCCTGCCGTCGCTTCGGCCGACACGACCGCCGGCAAGGAGGCAAAGCCGGTCCAGCCGGCCGCGCAAGGCAAGGCCGCCGCGCGGGCTCCCGCGACGGCCGAGAACCAGCCCGCCGACACCGGCGCGTCGGCGCCAGACGAGACCAAGACGGCCTCGATCGACAAGTCGACGCTGACCGAGATGCCCATGGGCAATATCAGGGTCGACGACTTGAAGGGCGCCACGGTCTACGGCGCCAACGACGCCAGGATCGGCTCGATCGTCGACGTCGTGCTGACGCCCGACAAGAAGCCCGACGCGGTGATCGTCGACGTCGGCGGTTTCCTCGGCATGGGCGCCAAGGAAGTCGCCGTCGGCATGGACAAGCTCAAATTCATGACCGACAAGGACGGCAAGAAATATCTCTATACGAACTTCACCAAGGAGCAGCTCCAGGCACAGGCCGCCTATGACAAGGGCAGCTATGCCGAGAAGCGCAACCAGCAGAGGATGGTGGTGGAGTAGGGAGTAGGGGCCGCGGTCGGTGCCCAATACTCCCTTACTGCCCTGCTCCCCTCGCCACGTGGCCTGCCACGCCGTCTTGCGTCAGTTCCGCCAGCGCCAGCGACTGGTCGAGATGGCGGGCGCGCCAGGCTAGCATGCGTTCGGCGAATTGCAGCCGCACCGGCAGGTAGGCCGGATCGTCGGCCACGTCGTGCAATTCGCCAGGGTCCTGCGCGAGGTCGAACAGAAGGGGCGCGAGCCCGCCGCCGAAATGGACGTATTTGAAATCGGCCGTGCGGAGGACGGCGAGGTTGCACTGGCGGGAGGCGATGCCGAAATGCCGTTCGGCCTCGCCCGTGCCCACGGTGCGGAAATCGAATTCCCAATGCGCCGCGTCACGCCAGTCCCCCGGCTCCTGCCCGTCGAGCCAGGGGCGCAGCGACCTGCCGTCGAGATGCGGCTGAGGCGCGGCGCCGGTCAGGTCGAGCAGGGTCGGGAAGATATCGACGGCCTCGGTGAAGGCCTCGACCGATCCGCCGGCCGCCGCCTTGCGGCGCGGATCGCGGATGATCAGCGGAATGTGGTAGCTGCCGTCGAAGAACCCGCCCTTGCCCAGCATGAAATGGTCGCCCATCATCTCGGCGTGGTCCGAGGTCAGCACGACGATCGTGTCGTCCCAGGTGCCGGCAGCCTTCAGGGCCTGCCAGACGCGGCCAAGCTGGGCGTCGACTTCCGAAACCATGCCGTAATAGATCGCCCGGATGCGCCGGAAAGCCTCCTCGCTCCAATCCGGCACCTTGCCTTCGGCGCCGGGGATAAATTTCGCCCGCTTCTGCCGCGCCAGATCGTAGGCGAGATAGGGATGGCCCGAAGCTTCCGCCTGCCAGTCGGCCGCGCGGTGGAAGGGCGGACCGTCCGCCGGATCGTACATGGAGTTATAGGGCGCCGGCACGATGAAGGGCGGGTGCGGGCTGATGAAGGAGATGTGGGCGAACCATGGCGCGCCCTTCTCCTGCTCGCCGAGCCAGCGGATGAATTCTTCGGCCAGGAAGGCGGTCGGCGTCTGGTCTTTCGCATAGACCGGCGGCGCGTTCGTCACCTCGCCGGCAACGCCGGAACCGCCGGCCGGGCGATGGATGTCCGGAAAGGCGGCGTCGGTATCGACGCTTTGGCCCTTCAGCCAGGAGAGCCAGGGCTTCTGGTGCTCGGGTAGGAACTGCCGCACGGTGAAGCCGGGCAGGATGCCTTCATAGCTCCTCAGGAAGGGGTCGCCGACGGCAAGCGCACGGGGGTCGGGCGAGACGTCGGTATAGCCGAACAGGGTCGGGTCGTAGCCCTCGGCCCGCGCGGAGAGCGCGATGTTGCCGTGACGGGCATCGAGCGGCGTGCCGTTGCGGCAGACGCGGTTGTTCATCTGGTAGAGGCCGGTATAGAGGCAGGCGCGCGCCGGCGAGCAAGGCGCCGCGCCGCCATAGTGGCGGCGAAACAGCACGCCCTCGGCGGCAAGCGCGTCGGCGTTGGGCGTCTTCACCACCGGATGGCCGACGGCCGACAGGCAATCGCCGCGCCACTGGTCGCAGGTCACGAGCAGGACATTCGGGCGGCGCGTATGATCGTCCAAGATATTCTCCTCGAGAAGGACGCCGCTCATGGAGCCGAAATTCCGGAGCGTTGCAAGCCGGGCTTATGGATTGATTGGTGAACATATTTCGAACAGTCGTTCACTTTTATGATACAGTCCATTCTGTGTTTGCCCGCTTTGCCGGGAACGGCGCTATCCTCATATTGGCGTCGACAGCGGCGAGGGCCGCGGTAAGGACAAGGAAGGAGCACGATCATGCTCGATCAGATCAAGGGCCTGCATCACGTCACCTCGATGGCCAGCGATGCGCGCCGGAACAATCATTTCTTCACGAAGGATCTCGGCCTGCGCCGGGTCAAGAAGACCGTCAATTTCGACGCGCCTGACGTCTACCATCTCTACTATGCCGACGAGTTCGGCACGCCGGGCTCGGTGATGACCTATTTCCCGTTCCCCGATATCGGCAAGGGCCGGCATGGGGTCGGTGAGGTCGGTACCACCGTCTTCTCGGTGCCCGAGGGCACGCTCGCCTATTGGGAAAAGCGCTTCGCCGACGAGGGCGTGAGCGGCGTTGCCCGCGCCGAAAGCTTCGGCGAGAAGCGGCTGACCTTCACCGGTCCCGACGGCGACAGCTTTGCGCTCGTCGAGGACAAGGCCGACAAGCGCGCGCCCTGGGCGAAGGGCGGGGTACCCGGCGACGAGGCGATACGCGGCTTCCATTCCGTCTCGCTCAGGCTGAAGGATGGCGGCGCGACCGAGGAACTCCTGAAGTTCATGGGCTACGAAGAGGTCGAGA
>Ga0153956_1002356_pt1 | contig 14118 bp, 14 predicted proteins | sample TSFL040MetaG_FD_104704 | JGI IMG/M metagenome (GOLD analysis project Ga0153956, IMG submission 104704) | Attine ant fungus gardens microbial communities from Florida, USA - TSFL040 MetaG | ecosystem: Host-associated > Fungi > Mycelium > Unclassified | place: USA: Florida, Wekiwa Springs... | reverse complement strand
GCCGCGCTTGCCGCGTTGACGCGTGAGATGGCGGCAGATTTCGGCCCGCTCGGTGTGCGCGTGAACGCCATCGCCCCGGGCGAGATCGACACCGCGATCCTCTCCCCCGGCACCGAACAGATCGTGGAGCCTCTCCCCTTGCGACGCCTAGGCCGCACGGAAGAAGTCGCCAAGGCGATCTATTATCTGTGCACGGACCAATCGAGCTACGTGACGGGCGCGGAGCTGCACATCAATGGTGGGCAGCATGTGTGAGGCCCATCAATATGTGGGCTGCTAAATATTGTGACTTTCAAAATATTCGCAAGCATCGCGGCTTGTTTGAATAGAGAAACCGTCTATCTTCCAGACCAAGGCTTACGGGCAGACTTGTTATCGCGTCTCGCGATATATGAAAAAAGGTTAGGAGCTGAGGCTCCTGACGCGAACTCCAGGTACGGTATGCCGATGTTGGACGTGCATGCATACGCTTAAGAGTGCCCGTAAGCCCCACTTGTTATGGGGCTACACCTGGTCAGAATACTCGAACTACAAGCGCTAAACACCCGCAAAGATTTGGCAGGGCTTATCGGCGTCAAGCCGAACGCCCTTTCGTATCTCTTGTACTATGTTCCGGACAACAAAAGATATGAGAAGTTCGAAATACCAAAAAAGGCAGGCGACACGAGAAAAATCACTGCCCCGATAGGAGCTATGAAGGCGGTCCAAAATAAGTTAGCGGACATCCTTTATGACTGCTGTGACGATATCGACAAGGTAAAAAATAGACGTTGTGTTTCGCACGGCTTTCGACGGGGTCGTTCGATTTATACTAACGCTTACGAACATCGCCACAGACGATTTGTTCTCAACTTGGATCTGGAAGATTTCTTTCCGTCTATAAATTTTGGTCGTGTGAGAGGGTTTTTTATAAAGAGTCTCGACTTCGCTCTAAAGCCTGACGTTGCGACGGCGATTGCTCAGATCGCAAGCTTTGAAAATGGTCTGCCACAAGGAAGTCCGTGTTCTCCAATCATCGCAGATCTAATTGCAGGCCCGCTCGATGCGAAGTTGGTCAAGCTCGCAAAGGCATCGCGATGCACTTACACGCGGTACGCAGACGACATAACATTTTCAACAAACAGAAAAAACTTTCCACCACACATAGCGGTTCAAAACTCCTCAGACCTCTCCGAATGGCATTTGAGTGACCATTTATTGTCCCGCATCAGCAGCGCAGGTTTTTCCGTGAACCTTCCAAAAACCCGCATGCAGTACAGGTCTTCGAGGCAACTGGTGACGGGTCTGACTGTGAACGAAAAGGTAAACATCCGAGCTGAGTACTATCGCTCTGCACGTTCCATGTCACAGAATCTGTTTTCCGAGGGAAAGTATTTCCTGCCTCACGTAAAAGGTGGGAAGCCGGAAGACGGTGAGCCAGTGGAGATCAGCGACCTAAATCAGTTGGCGGGAATTCTGAGTCATATACATTATGTTAGAGATCGCTCTGATCGTAGATCGAGAACGGAGAAGAAAAAGTCTCCAACGGCAACACGAGCACTATATCGGAAGTTTCTATTCTTCAAATATTTTGTGAACTTGGAAAAACCTCTCGTTATTTGCGAAGGCAAAACCGACAGCATTTATTTGAAGTCTGCCGTCAAATCGCTGGCGAGTACGAAGGGTGGGCTGATCGGTGCAGATGGAAAGCCATCGTTTGCGATATTTAATCAAAACGGTATTGCGAGTGAGGTTCTTCAGCTTGAAGGCGGTAGCGAGCCGTTAAAAATCTTCCTGCAGGACTACGAAAAGAATTTAGCCAAGTACTCTTATGCGCCTTTGCAGCGCCCAGTTATTGTTCTGATAGACAATGATGATGGGGCGGCAAGCATTTTCGCATTTCACAAAAATAAGTTTAAGAGCGGGATTGGATTGAAATCGACAGACGAATTTTATCACGTTCACAAAAATCTCTATGTCGTAAAGACCCCAGAATTGGGTACTTCTGGCGCTTCTTGTATTGAGGACCTCTTCGAAAAAACGGTACTCGAGGAAGAGGTTGAGGGTAAATCGTTTAAGTCAGGTTTGAGTAAGGTTGCCTTCTCAGAAAAAGTGATTCTGAAAAAAGGTGGTACTGTAGATTTCTCGAAATTTGGACCGCTTCTAGATAGAATTATGGCGGTTATAAATCACTACAGGCCGGAAAATGCGGAGTGATCGTAGCAATATCACTTCTTCCGGAGCCGCAGAGGCGCAGAGTTCTTTTTTATCCGGCTCGCGCTGTGACTATGGTTAGCCGCCGGGAATGATGGCGCGCTTTGCGCGCCGACAAGTCCCTGCATCACATACAAGAGCCGCAGGGGCGGGAAGAACTCCGCGCCTCTGCGGCTCCGCGTGATCTACTTACTGCTGCGGCTGCGGCGGTTGATCCACGGCGCCGTTGCCAACCGTCGAGTTGTCCATCGGCATCGCTTGCGGTTTGGGTTGCGGGTGCATGTAGCTGGTGTCCGTCGCGCGATAGCGGCCGCGCGGTGCGGTGGTCTGGTCGCTGGTTTCCTGCGCGCCGTTATAGATCACGTTCACTTCGCGCTGGCCGCTCTGCGGTGCGGTGAAGGCGACGCTCTTGGTGCCATGGCCGGGCAGATCCACCGTCGCATGATAGGCGCCGGGCTGCAGCTTCATCAGCACCCACGGGCCGTTGCAGGTCATCTGCGCGACCTGCTGGCCGTCGCTGCCGGTGATGCGCACCGTTTCGCCGGAGAAGAACTGGTGATCCGTGCCGGACACCACGACCTTCACCGGATAGGCGCTCCAGCGCGCGTTGTTCTCCTGCTGGTCGCCCACGCCGGTGCAAGCGGCCTGGATTCCGTTCACGCTGGTTTCCTGATCTATCGGCATGCCGCCATTGCTGCTCTGGCGCGGGTCCATGCCGGATTGTGCGAACGCTGCGGTGCCAAGCATCAGGCTCGCCGCCAGCGGAATAAGAAGAGTGGCCTTTTTCATCGTCGTCGTCCCTTGGTCGCGCCCGTGTTCCGGGCCTTGTCACGGAAAGAACGCGCGAAGCCGCCCAGCCGTGCCGTGAAATCGCAGTCACGCCGCGATTCCTTCGCGAGTTCCCATCGGGTTCCCGGAACTGGGTCCATGGAACCGGGTTGAACCCGTGGAGAAGGGCGCCAACAGGAGAATGGCTATGAGAAACTTGATGATTTCGGCGGCTGCGGTTGCGCTGTGCCTTGGTGCCTCTGCCGCGAACGCGCAGTCCGAGAACACAACGACCACGACCACCGTGCAGCAGCCGAACGGTGACTCGCAGACGACCAAGGAAACGACGACCACCGATGCGGCGGGCTATACGCAATATCGCAAGACCGTCACGTCGAAGAAGCGTTATGACGCGGCCGCCTTTGTGGCGCCGTCGGGCTTCACCTATCGCCGCTTCTCGGTCGGCGAGCATGTGCCGAATTCGCTGCTCGGCGACAGCGTGGTGCTGAACAACTATCAGACCTACGCGTTGGAAGCCCCGCCGTCCGGCCTCACCTGGATTCGTGATGGTCAGGATGCGCTGTTGATCGACGTGCGCACCGGCGAAGTGATCCAGGCCGATTACGATATGTTCAACGGCTAAGCTGTTATGTGCGTTGGGCGGTGGCGCGATGATTGGTACTCGGGCGCCGCCGCCCGTTTTTATTCGGACTTTTTCGGCTTCTTGATGCCGAGTTGCTCGCGCCAGATGCGCGGCGCGATTTCTTCCACTTGGCCTTCGTCCAGATGGCCCAGGTGGAACGGGCCATATTGCACGCGGATCAGCCGCGCGACTTTGAAGCCGAGGGATTCCATCAACCGCTTCACTTCGCGGTTCTTGCCTTCGGTGAGCGTGACATTCGCCCAGGCATACATGCCCTTGGCGCGCTCCAGTTCCGCGGTGACAGGCGCGTATTTCACGCGATCGACGACACGGCCTTTCTTCAGCTTGTCGAGGTCTTCCTGCCGCACCTTGCCGAACAGGCGCACGCGATATTTGCGTTGCCATCCGGCAGCGGGCAGTTCGAGCTGGCGGGCGAGGGCGCCGTCATTGGTAAGAAGGAGCAAGCCTTCGGAATTCACGTCGAGCCGCCCAACGCTGACAACGCGCGGCATATTCTTCGGCAGGTTCGCGAAAACGGTGGGGCGGCCTTTTTCATCGCGATGCGTTGTGACGAGGCCGCCTGGCTTGTGATAGCGCCACAGCCGCGTCGGCTCCGGCTCCAGAACCGGCTTGCCGTCCAGGGTGATCAGGTCGTTCCCGGTCGCCTTGGTGCCCTGTTCACGAACGATGTCCCCGTTCAGCGCCACGCGGCCGTCCGCGATCAGCTTCTCCGCGTCGCGCCGCGAGCAAACGCCCGCGCGGGCCATCATCTTGCTGATGCGTTCGCCAGCTTGTGTTGTATCGTCAGGCAATGGATAAGCCGCGCTATGAATGACGACGAAGCCATAGCACTCGCCATCGCCGAAGCAAAAGCCGCCGGCGAACGCGGTGAAGTGCCTGTCGGCGCGGTGCTTTTGGGAGCCGATGGCGCGGTGCTGGCGAAAGACGGCAACCGCATCGTGGAGCGCCACGATCCCACCGCCCATGCCGAAATGCTGGTGCTGCGGGCAGGGGCTTCGGCGCTGGGCAATGAACGCCTCGGCGGCACCACGCTCTATGTCTCGCTGGAGCCTTGCGCGATGTGCGCCGGCGCGATGAGCCTGGCCCGTGTCGCCCGCGTGGTCTTCGCGGCGGAAGATCCGAAGGGCGGGGCGGTGCTGCACGGCCCCCGCTTCTTCGATCAATCCACCTGCCACCACCGCCCGCAAATTTCGCGCGCGGGCGATCCTGTGGCGGCGGGCGAAGTGCTCAAGAGCTTCTTCCGCGCCCGCCGCTAGTGCACTGAGGTCTGATCGATTTCGGTGCTGTGCGCCGGCAGATGGATCAACGTCCCATCACGCCCCAGCAGCACACCATTCGGCCGCACATTCGAAACACCATCCACGAACGCGCGTTCGGCAAAGCGCGTGGGCAGCGGCGGGTTGATATGCGTGAACACCAGCAGCTTCGCCTGCGCTTCATTGGCGATCTCAGCCGCCTGCACCGGCGTCGTGTGATAGTTCTGGATATCGTGCATGATCTTTGCGGGACGCGGGCGGTTCGCGTTGGACAGCACGCTGCCAAGGATCGTCACCATCACATTCGATTGCGCTTCGTGGACAAGCACATCGCTGCCACGCGCCGCAACCGCGAGCGGATGATAGGGAGCGGTGTCGCCGCTGATCGTCACGCTGCGTCCATTGTAATCGAAGCGATAACCGTAAGCCGGCTTCACCGGGCCGTGGTTCACGCGGATGGCGGTGACCTTCAGACCATTCGCGGTGAGCGCAGGCGCCGTCGCGCCGTTCATCGGGATGACGACCGGAACGAGATCGACATCTTCGCGCGGCAACATCTTCTCGCCGTGATGCGCGGTGCGGTAATCGGCATCGTGGGAATAGGCTTCGTTAAAGCCCTTCACGATGTCCTCAACACCCGGCGGGCCATAAACCTTCAGAGGCGTGCGCCGCCCGGCAACCCAGGTCTGCAGCCGCAGTTCGCCGAGGTCGCCGATGTGATCGGAATGATAGTGCGTGAAGAACACGCCTTTGATCTTCTCCAGCGGCACATGCCACACCATGAGATTGCGCACCGAGCCCATGCCGGTATCGACGACATAAAGATCGTCGCCTGCGGCGATCAGCGCGCAACCGCCGGCGCGATTGGGATCGGGCAGCGGTGCATTGGTGCCGCAAAGCAGAGCAGAGAGTTCACCCGGCTTTGAGATCTGAATATCCAGCACGCCGGCGCGATCCATCGCGGCGCGGCGATAAAGCCACAGATCGACGGGCACGAATTGCATCGCGATCCACGCCGCGGCGATGAGTACGACGACAACGCCAACGATGATGGTGAGTGCACGTTTCATGGCTCAGGCTTTCGCGCGGGGTTGAAGACCGTTCTGCTTCAGGCGCCAGAGCAGAACATCGAGGCGGTCCTGTCCGAAGAACGGCTCGCCCTGGAACGCCATCGTCGGCACGCCCCAATGGCCGCTATCGGCATGGGCTTTCTGGTTGGCCATGATGATGGCTTCGTATTTGTCCGAGTCGGCTGTGATCTTCGCGTCCAGCGCCGCGAGATCGAGGCCGGCGCGCTCGCTCGCTTTCGCAAGATGATCGCCTTCATGCCAGTTCTGAATCTCGCCGCACCAGATCACGCGGCTGATTTCGTCCAGGAAAGCGAGACCATGCGGTGTCTCCGCTGCCGCGCAACCAAGCCGTGTCAGGCGATGAATGTAAGGCTGGTTCGGTGTCGCTGCGCGCGTCGATGGATCGACAACCACCGGATCGGGCCGCGGCCAGCGATAGGGCAGGCCGAGCATCTGCGAAATCCGATAGGTGTCGCGCATCAGATAGGGAATCCACATGGGGTTCACCTGTCCGAAGAATTCGCCGGAACGCACCGCCAGCGGATAAACGGGGCGCACATTGATGTTCAGGTCATAGTCCCGCTGCATCTCCACCAAGCGTGGCGTGGCGAGATAGGAGTAGGGGCTGCGGAACGACCAGAAGAGATCGATGCTCAGCGTCATCATTTTTCTCCCGTATTCAGATAGGCGATGCAGGCGTCCGCCAGTCCGCTGATCGCCTTGGAGTCGCTGATCTGCGTGGGCGCGTCCTTGTTCAGGATGCCGGTGATCAGAAAGCCGTAGACCATCTGCGTCATCACGCGGATCTGGATGCCCGCTTCAGGGCGTCCATGCAGCGCCTTTTCCAGCGTGGCGGCGAGTTCGTCGCGGAAACCGAAGATGGTCTTCATCGCCAGCGGATGATCGAAGCCGCGCTCCACGATCGCGCGGAAAAGGCCGCGATGCTTGCGGACATTCGCGGCGGTGGCGGTGACGAAATGCCGGACGATGACTTCCGGATTGTCCGACAGCGTGAGCAGATTTCCAAGATTGCTGCGCGCGCCTTCGATGAAGGTTTCGGCGATGGCGAAGAACAGCGCGTCCTTGTCCTTGAACCGGAAATAGACAGCGCCGACGGAGCAGCCCGCTTCCTCCGCGATGTCGGAGATTTTCGCGCCGTTATAGCCCTTGGCCGCGAAGACGGCTTCCGCTGCGTCCAAAAGCTTTTCGCGCGTGGCGCGGCTGCGCTCCTGCGTGGCGGGCAGGGACCAGCGTTCGGAAGCTTTCTTTTTCGCGGTGCTTGCCTTGGCCATAGCCCGGTGATAAATCTGAATTGCGATTCAGATTATAACGAAGACGTATTCCCGGTCAATGCGCCCACGGAGGAATGAATGTCCGTTGTCCCGACACCGCAGCAGATCCAGACGATGGCGACCAATGGGCCCACGGGCCCGATGGTGATGGTCAATCTTCTCAAATACCGGCCGAAAGCCGCTTACGAAGCGGGTCACGCCGAGGCGAAGGAGAATCTCAGCGGCCGCGACGCCTATCAGCGCTACGGCATGGTCGCGATGCAGCATGTGATGAAGCGTGGCGGCAGCGTGGTGTGGGGCGGCCCGCAGAAATTCGTGATGATCGGCGATGCCGTGCCCAACGATTGGGACGATGTGGTCTGCGTGCGCTATCCGTCGCGCGAAGCGTTTCTGGAAATGACGCAGGATCCCGACTATCTCGCCGCGCACTATCACCGCGAAGCCGGACTCGAGCGGACCGTGCTGCTCTGCTGCGGCGCGGGGATGGCCGCATGAGCGTTTACACGATCTACGGCGGGCTCGGCTCGCCCTATTCCATGAAGATGCGCGCCATCCTGCGCTATCGCCAGATTCCCTATGTGTGGAAGCAGGCCGATGGCGGCGCGGACATTTTCAAGCATGTGAAAGCGCCGGTGATACCAGTGATCCAGTTTCCGGATGGAAACTGGCACAATGATTCCACGCCGATGATTTTCGAACTGGAGCGCCGCCATCAGGGGCGCTCCATCGTGCCCGCCGATCCGGCGCAGGCGTTTCTTGCTTATCTGCTCGAAGATTTCGCGGACGAGTGGGGAACCAAGGCGATGTTCCACTACCGCTGGTTTCGCGAACGCGATCAGAAGCAGATGGCCGAATGGCTCGCATTCGATCGGCTCAGGGGAAAAGGGCGAGAAACGATCCTGAAAGCGGCGAAAGCATTTCGCGAGCGGCAAGTGGGGCGCATGCCGATTGTCGGCTGCACGCCGGAGAATGCGCCGATCATCGAAGAAAGCGCAAAGCGGATCATGGCGCTGTTCGAAGCGCATGTGACGGAAGAGCTGTTTCTGTTCGGCTCGCGCCCCTCGCTCGCAGACTTCGGATGGCTTGGACAGCTTTCGCAACTCGCGGTCGATCCCACGCCGCAGGATCTGATGCGCGCGGATTATCCCTTCACCTTCCGTTGGCTCGCCAATCTGGACGACGTGTCCGGTCTGGAGGGCGATTGGCGCGATCCCGATGCGCCGCTTCCCAACGCGGTGACGGGCCTGCTGAAGCTCGCGGGCGAAATCTATTTCCCGTTCCTGCTCGCCAATGCCGAAGCGGTTTCCAAAAAAGAAGAAACCTTCGCCGTCGAATTGCTGGGGCAGACCTACACGCAAGGCGCATTCCGGTATCAGGTCAAATGCCTGTCGGAATTGCGCTGGGCATTTTCCAAACTCGAACCGGACTCAAAAAAGAAGGCGGCCGCCGTTCTCGATCAGGCCGGCTGTCTCAAACCGTTGGGAGGCTGATATGGGCCGCAAAATTCTCTTCATCACCACCGATCAACAGCGCTTCGACTCATTGGGCGTGAACGGCAACAAGTTCTGCCGCACGCCGAATATCGACGCGCTGGCGAAGACGGGTATCAACTACACGCGTGCCTACAATCAGAACACGGTGTGCATGCCCGCGCGGTCCACCATGCTGACCGGGCAGTATGTGCGGACGCATGGCGTGTTCTCCAATGGCGTCGCGCTGCCGGAAGACGCGCCGAGTATCGCGCGTTTCCTGAACGAGAAAGCTGGCTACAAGACCGCGCTGGTCGGCAAGGCGCATTTTGAACCGGCCTTCGACACCACCGGAAAATGGGAAGAGAACCGCCGCCAGATGACGGGCGATTTCGGTCCGTGGCGCGGTTTCGACTACGCCATTCACGCCATGCATGTCGCCAATTTCCGCGGCCAGCCCGTTGGTCACTATGGCCGCTGGGTGCAGAAGAATTTTCCGGAATATTACAATTCTGCGCCGCCGCTTCTGAACGCATCCGGCGGCGGCGACACCAATGCGCCGGAAACGAGCAATAACGCCATGCCGCGCGAGGCTTATCACACCGATTGGCTTGCGGGTCTGGCTGTCGATTGGCTGAAGAATCTCGATGGCGATGACGACTGGTTCTTATGGCTGAGCTTCCCCGATCCGCATCATCCCTGGGATCCGCCGAAGTCCGAGAACGCGCGGTGCGATTGGCGCGATCTGCCTTTGCCGGACGGACATCCCGGCTCGCCGGATGCGATCCGCAAAGTGCTCGCGCAAAAGCCGGCGCACTGGCTCGCTTACTATGAGGGCAAGTTCGCGAATATCGAAGGCGGCCCGATGAACTTCACGCCGCAACAGCTCACCGACGACAACATCCGCGAAATCAACGCCAAGGTTCACGTGATGAATGAGCTGATCGATGAAGCGATCGGCAAGGTGATGGCGCAGGTCAAGGCGCGCGGTTGGGATGGCGATACCGATGTGATCTTCACGACAGATCACGGCGAACTGCAGGGCGATTTCGGTTTCGTCTATAAAGGCCCATGGCATGTAGACGCGCTGATGCGTCTGCCATTCATCTGGCGCCCCGCGCCGAACGCGAAGGTGAAGCCCGCGACGGTGAAACAGCCGGTGGAGCAGGTGGATATCGCCGCGACTTGCGCGGCTATCGCGGGCGTTGCGCAACCGGAGTGGATGCAGGGCAAACCGCTGCCGACGTCCGAAGATGGTTCACGCCAGCGCGCATTCTGCGAATGGGACAGCCAGTTTCCCGGCTACGGCTTCCATTTCCGCTCAATTTATCGTGACGGCTTTATGCTTACTAAGTACGAGCCGTCCACGCCGGGCCAACCGAATGGGCTTGAGGAAAGCTGGCCGCAATTCGCCGGTATCACGACTCCCATCAAATATGACGGTACAGAAGGCGAACTCTACAATCTCGATGCCGATCCGCGGCAGTGGGAAAATCTCTGGAATGATCCGGCCCATCGCACCCTGAAGAGCGATCTGATCGCGGACATGTATGACAACATGCCCCCCGAGCGCAGCCAGAAGCTGAAAGTTGAAGCGCCCGCTTGATCCGCCCTTGTAAAGTCTGACAAGCTGTCAGCAGCCGGCGAAAAGACACGGCGCTTCAAGGGAGTTGTCGCATGGCATTGATCGTCTATGGCGGTTCGCTGTCGCCTTTCGTGCGCAAAGTCTGCGTGGTCATGGCGGAAAAGGGCGTCGAATTCACCATCGAGAACGTCAATCCGTTTGCGCCGCCGCCCGAATTTCTGACGATCAGCCCTCTGAAGCGCATTCCCGTGCTGCGCGACACGGATCAGCCGGAGCCGAACACGCTCTCGGATTCTTCGGTCATCTGCGACTATCTCGAGCACAAATTTCCCAACCCGCCGCTTTATCCCAAGGACCCGTTCCTGCGCGCGCGCGCCCTTTGGTACGAAGAATATGCGGACTCGGTTCTCGCCGTGACCATCGGCCCAGGCCTGTTCTTCCAGCGCGTCGTCAAGAAGATGATGAAGCAGCAGCCGGACGAAGCGCTTTGCGCCGCGACGATGACGGAGAAGCTGCCGCCGCTGTTCGATTATCTCGAAAAGGAAATCGGCGACCGCGAATATTTCGTGGGCGACGCCTTCACCATCGCCGACGTCACCGTCGGCACCATGCTGGTCAACTTCGAACATGCCGGCGAGACGGTGGATGCCAAGCGCTGGCCCAAACTGGCCGCTTATGGCCAGCGCATTCATGCGCGCCCGTCCTTCAAGGGGCTTATCGAAAAAGAGCGCCCGCTCGTCCAACGCTTCCGCGCGGCGTGATGCGATGCAGGGCTCCGATCGTGTAAAGGATTCCGGCCGCGTCAGCTTTTTCACGCTGGTCTCTTATGTCCTTCCGAGCTTGGCGTTGGCGGCGGTCGGCATGCCGCTCGTTGTGCATCTGCCCAACTTCTATGCGTCGAAGGAGATGGGGCTCAGTCTCGTCGTCACGGGCGCGGTTTTCACCATCTTACGCACATTGGACGTCGTGATCGATCCGGTTGCGGGTTACATAAGCGACCGCTTGAAGACCCGGTTTGGACGGCGGCGGCCGATGCTGGCGCTGGGCGCGCCGCTTCTGGGTGTTGGCATCTGGATGGTTTTCGTGCCCGGCGGTCCCGTCAGTGCGGTGCATCTGGGTTTCAGTCTGTTCGTTATGTATCTCGGCTGGTCGATGTGCGTCATTCCGCATCTGTCATGGGGATCGGAACTCAGCAGCGATTATCACGAACGAACGCGCATTTACGGCTGGTCTCAGGTCTCCACCGTCGCCGGCATGATGGGCGTGCTGGTGCTGCCGGCAATTCTCGAACATATGGGCGTAACGCTGCATTCGACGCAGATCATGGCCATGGCGATATTTTCCGTCGTGACCCTGGCGATCGGCGTCGGCCTGTGCGTCACGAAGGTACCGGAGCCTGAGGTGAAACTCCGTGCGCATGCGCCGCTTTTGCCGACATTGCGCTTCCTGTTCAAGAACCGTGCGATGGTTCAGGTCATGGGCATCGATTTCACGGAATCGCTCAATCAGGGCGCGCGTGGCGCGATGTTCTTCTATTTCGCGCGCATCGCGCTCGATCTGCCGAAAGAAGCCAACACGCTGCTGATGATCTATTTCATCACTGGCGTTGTGTGCACGCCACTATGGATGGCGCTGTCTCGCCGTATCGGCAAGCATCGGGCGCTGATCACCGCCTATATTTTCGGCTTCTGCATGGCGCCGCTGCTCTTCTTCATCCCTGCCGGAAATGTATGGATCGCGGCGGTGGTTCTGGCGTTGAGCGGCGCGAATTATGGCGCGCCGGCGTTCCTGATCCGCTCGATGATGGCGGATGTCGCCGATGCCGACACGGCGCAGAACCATGCCGAGCGCGCGGGCCTGATGTATTCCTTCCTCTCGCTCACCGCTAAGTTCGGCGTGGGGCTTTCGGTGTTCATCACCTTCGTTGCGCTGTCGCTTATCGGTTTCGATCCCAAGGCGGCTCATGTTCCGGCAAATCTCCCGGAGCATCTGCGCGGCGTTTATGTGGCTCTTCCGGTTATTCTTGGGCTCGTCAGCCTTGTTTTGACCTTGGGCTTTCCCATCGATGAGGCCAAGCAGCGTGCCTATCGCGCGGAAATCGAACGCCGCCGCGCCGAAGTGCCGGATGACGTTCCTCCAGCGCCGTCCCCGGACACAGCGCCGGTGGTTCTCTTGGAAGAGCCTGCGGAATAACGGGCTGCTTCAGCGGCCCTTGCGTTTCCTGCGACGCGACGCGAACTGGTTGAACGCCTCGACCAATGCGGAGAAGGCCACCGCGAAGTAGAGATAGCCGCGCGGAATATGAAAATGCGCGGCATCCGCCAATAGCGCGATGCCGATCAGGAGCAGGAAGCTCAACCCCAGCATTTTGACGCTGGGGTTCTCTTCGATGAATTTGGAAACCGGCCCCGAAGCCACCAGCATGAGCGCCATGGCCAGAACGATGGCCGCGATCATGACCGACAGATGCTCCGCCATGCCGACGGCCGTGATGACGGAATCCAGCGAGAACACCAGGTCGAATAACCCGATCTGGACGATGACGGCCATGAAGGATCGCACCACCTTGTGCTCGAATTCGTCTTCACCGGCCATCAGGATGTGGATTTCGCTCGTACCTTTGTAGATCAGGAACAATCCGCCGGCGCCGAGGATCACGTCGCGCCACGAGATACCTTCGCCCAAGATGGTCACGAACGGCTCCGACAGCGACATCACCCAGGCAATGCCGGTCAGCAGCAAGATGCGCATGATCAGCGCGACCGCGAGACCGATACCGCGCGCACGCGGTTGCTGCGCCTTGGGAAGCTGGCCGGAAACGATCGATAGAAACAGGACGTTGTCGATACCGAGCACGATTTCCAGCACGGTCAGCGTCGCAAGGCTTTCCCAGGTACGCGGGTCTGTCAGAAGTTCGTACATACTCTAGAACCAGGGCTGGAAAAGAGATGGAAACAGATACAACACCGTCTCGCGCGCGGTGAGAAGGCCCACCGCCGATCCAATGAAAACGTCGCTGAGAAAATGTGCATTCAGAAAGGCTCGCGTCAGCGCAAGATAAAGTGCGATTGCGAACCATAGCGGCGCCAGCATCGGCATCACAGCGCTCGCGATCACAGCAACGCAGAAAATCGTCAGCGCGTGCCCGGAGGGAAAAGAGTCGTATTGCAAATCGAAGTAGAACGGCCTGAACCCGAACATCTTTAGTTCCAGCTCATCTCTGGGGCGGCGGCGGCCGAGCAGGGTCTTCATGCTGTGCAGGATGGCGCTCCCGATGGCGAGGCTCGCGAGATAAGCGAGAGATATGTCCGCCCACTGCTGCAGCAAGGGTGTCGACCCCACAATCCATATACCGGTCTGTGACACCACGAAGACGGTCACCGACAACGCCAGCCAATAGGCGCCTTTGGCCCAATCGGTCGTTTTGGCAATGCGGCGATGCAGGCGGACGTGGATGCGGTCGTGAAAAAAATGCGCGGTTCGCCGGTCCACGGCGAAACTGGCAAGTCCCGCCGCGAGCAGGAATATCCCAAACCAAAGCAGCATGGCCGCTGCTTGCCGCTTGGGAAGGCGGCTGTCAAATGGCCGCCCTGGGCCGCCTAGCGAACCCCAAAACCCGCCGCTAGAGTCCTGTCACAACTATTGGAAACAGGAAGGGCTGGAAGGCCCGGTTCGGAGGAAAATATGGATTTCGATTATTCGCCCAAGCAACGAGAATGGATGAAGCGCGTCGGCGACTTCATGGATGCGCACGTCTATCCGGCGGAAGCCACCTATGGCGCGCAGATGGATGAAGCCCGCAAGAAGGGCAACCCCTGGAT
>Ga0153956_1002355_pt1 | contig 14123 bp, 14 predicted proteins | sample TSFL040MetaG_FD_104704 | JGI IMG/M metagenome (GOLD analysis project Ga0153956, IMG submission 104704) | Attine ant fungus gardens microbial communities from Florida, USA - TSFL040 MetaG | ecosystem: Host-associated > Fungi > Mycelium > Unclassified | place: USA: Florida, Wekiwa Springs... | reverse complement strand
AAGTGATTAAGCACAATAAATTTACAAAATCTTCAATAAAAGAAATAGGATATCCGCATACAGGCATTATCTGAAAAGAAAAATTCTTTAAAAGAACTGATAGTTTAATTTTCGTATTTTTAATAGTAATGAAATCCTATGGAAAAAACATTTGTAAAAACGTACGATAAGAACGAAGAAGAAGAAAAAAAACACATTCTCAGAGAGTACCGGGCTTTGCTGAAGGCATTGAAGCAACGCATTAAAAAAGGAGACCGGAAATTAGTAAGAAGAGCGTTTGAAATTGCCGCAGATTCTCATAAAGACATGCGCCGCAAATCTGGCGAGCCTTATATACTGCATCCCATAGCCGTAGCACGTATCGTAGTGGAAGAGATCGGGTTGGGTGTCACCTCTGCTATTTGTGCCTTGTTACATGATACTGTAGAAGATACTGAGATTACCCTTGAAGATGTGGAACGTGAATTTGGAAACAGCTATGCTAAGATCATTGATGGGCTTACCAAAATAGCCAACGTTGTGGATATCAAAGCCAGCAGCACGGTGCAGGCGGAGAACTTCAGAAAAATACTTTTGACGCTTGCAGATGATCCTCGTGTAATCCTTATAAAACTTGCAGATCGTTTGCATAATATGCGGACGCTCGACAGCATGAGCCGTGAAAAGCAATTGAAAATATCTTCTGAAACAACCTATATCTACTCACCGCTCGCACACCGTCTGGGGCTTTATGAAATAAAATCGGAACTGGAAGATCTTTCCCTGAAATATACGCAGCCGGAGATTTATACCGAAATATCCAAAGGGCTTAAAGACACCAAAAAAGAACGAAACCGTTACATCAACGAATTTATAAAACCCATCAAAGAGGAGCTGGAAAAAGCGGGTTTTAAATTTGAAATCTTCGGGCGCTCAAAAGCCATCAACAGCATTTGGAATAAAATGCGCACCAAGCATGTTTCTTTTGAAGAAGTGTATGATCTTTTTGCCATCCGCATTATCCTGGATTCTTCGGCTGCGCATGAAAAAGAAGATTGCTGGAAAGTGTATTCTATCGTAACCAACTTTTATCGTCCCAGTACAGAGCGCCTGCGTGACTGGATAAGCGTACCGAAAGGAAATGGCTATGAAGCGCTGCATACTACGGTAATGGGCCCCGGAGGTAAATGGGTGGAAGTGCAAATTCGCACATCGAGAATGAATGAAATAGCCGAAAAAGGACTTGCCGCACACTGGAAATACAAAGAAGGAAAAACGAATGCCCAGGAAAGCAAATTAGACGCATGGCTTCAACATCTCCGCGATATTTTAGCCAATCCTGAAACGGATACGCTGGATTTTTTACAGGATTTTAAACTCGATTTATTTACCGAAGAAATCTACCTCTACACTCCCAAAGGAGAAATGCGCATTTTGCCGCAAGGCGCTACAGCGTTGGATTTTGCTTTTGACATACACTCGGAGCTGGGCGCTAAATGTATCGGCGCCAAAGTAAATCACCGGTTGGTGCCGCTGAGCCACACACTTAAAAGCGGCGACCAGGTAGAGATCATTACCTCTGCCAAACAAAGACCTAATGAAGACTGGCTGAATTTTGTAACAACAGGCAAAGCAAAATCGAGAATAAAATATTACCTCAAAGAAGAAAAAAGAAAAATTGCAGAAGATGGTAAAGCGATATTGCAACGAAAGCTGGAACATATGAAAGCAGCAATGTCTCAGCATAACCTGAATGAATTGTGTACTCATTATAAAAAGCCTTCTCCGCTTGATCTTTTCTACGCCATTGCTGTGGGCAGTGTTGATTTAAAAGACTTAAAAGATTTTTCACAAACCGGCGATAAGCTTACGCATCCTGTAAAAGAGATAAAACATGAAACGATAAAACATATTGAACATGAAACGCCCAAACAATCTGCAAAAGGAAGTGAGTTAATCATATTCGGCGAAAGTTCTGATAAGATTCTTTACAAACTGGCTCAATGCTGTCAGCCTATTCCCGGTGATGATGTGTTTGGATTTATTACCTCCGGAGAAGGATTGAAAATACATCGTACGGATTGCCCCAATGCCGCGCAGCTACTGGCAAATTACGGACACCGGATTGTACGTACCAAATGGGCGAAGAACAAGGAGATTTCTTTCTTAAGCGGTGTGGTTATTACTGGTTTGGATGATGTAGGGGTTATACAAAAAATCACCAACGTCATATCGGGAGAATTGAAAATGAATATGCGCTCTATGAGCATTGATTCTACGGATGGCGTTTTTAAAGGGACTATTATGGTGTATGTACATGATCGTGAGGAACTGGATGAACTTTCACAGCAATTAAGTCTGTTGGATGGTATTATGAAAGTAGAGCGGATAGAAGCACAACAGAGTTAGCGCATTCGTTTCTCACGGAAAAAATCTTTTATTAATGAGCCGCATTCTTCTGCTGAAATTCCTTTTGTAAGTAAGGTCTTAGGGTGAAAAGGATTATTGTTGCCTGTTGTTTTTCGATATCCGTTTTTTATATCGTCGGCGCCATATACAATATGTCCGATCTTACTCCAGTAAAGTGCGCCGCTGCACATAAGACAAGGCTCTATGGTTACATACAGTGTTGCTTCGGGTAAATATTTACTTCCTATTTCATGAAAGGCAGATGTAAGTGCGATCATCTCCGCATGGGCGGTGCTGTCTTTTAATAATTCTACCTGATTATAACCTCTTGCAATAATCTTGTTATTCCAAACTACCACTGCTCCTATAGGCACTTCATCTGCTTCGAGCGCAATACGTGCCTGTCGGATGGCTTCATTCATAAAATGCTCGTGTGAAAACATAGCAGCGGAAATAGTTAATCAATGCGTTTTATATCTGCGCCCAATGCGTTTAAGCGAATGTCAATGTTTTCATATCCCCGGTCTATCTGGTCAATGTTGTGAATGGTGCTTTTGCCTTGCGCGCTCAATGCCGCTATGAGCAATGCCACACCGGCACGGATATCCGGCGAAACCATAGTGATGCCACGGAGCATTACCTGCCTGTCCAGCCCGATAACCACAGCACGATGCGGATCGCATAAAACAATTTGTGCACCCATTTCTATAAGCTTATCTACAAAGAATAAACGGCTTTCAAACATTTTTTGATGTATAAGTACAGTGCCTTTCGCTTGTGTAGCCGTAACCAAAATAATACTCAGCAAATCAGGCGTAAACCCCGGCCACGGATGATCGTAAACTGTAAGGATAGAACCATCAATAAATTTTTGTATTCGATAGCTTTCTTGAGCAGGAATGTGAATATTGTTCTCGGAAATATTCATTTTTATTCCCAGCCTTTGAAACACATCTGGTATGACTCCAAGAGTTTTCACATCCGCATTTTGAATCGTAAGTTCACTTTGAGTAGCCGCAGCTAAACCGATGAAAGAACCTACTTCTATCATATCCGCCAGTAAACGATGCTCACAGCCTTTAAGTTTTTTTACGCCTTCAATGGTAATGAGGTTAGAGCCGATGCCGCTGATATGCGCACCCATATTATTGAGCAGTTTGCATAGCTGTTGTACATAAGGCTCGCAGGCAGCATTGTAAATAGTGGTAATGCCTTCTGTTAATACTGCCGCCATTACAATATTTGCAGTACCTGTTACAGAGGGTTCTTCCATCAGGATATTTGCCTGGTGCATCGTAGCACCATCCAATACAAACAAACTTTCTTCCGCATCGTATTCAAACTTTACCCCCATTTTTTCAAAACCCAGGATATGCGTATCCAGCCTTCTCCTTCCAATTTTATCACCGCCGGGTTGAGGGATATGGGCGCGTCTGAAACGAGCCAGCATCGGCCCTGCTATCATGACTGCACCACGCAATTTTCCTGATTTCTTTTTAAAGTTTTTATCAATGAAAAAATCAGGATCCACATTGTCTGCTTGTAATACTACCGTATTTTTTGACGGACGCGATACTTTTACACCAATATCGTGCATTAGCTCTATCAATGTATTGACATCCAGTATATCGGGAACATTGGTATAAGTAACCGCTTCATCCGTAAGCAAGGTCGCGCATAATACTTGCAGGGCTTCGTTTTTGGCTCCCTGAGGTGTAATGCTGCCGTGAAGAGTTTTCCCTCCTCTTATTTCAAATGCGCTCATAACAACTTTAATTGATCATAATAAATGTTGGAGTAAGAAAACTATTTCTGTTTGTTTTTATACTTTCGGTTTTTACCGTAGCCATTGTTATAATTATTCCTGTTATTATTGTTGTTGTTATTATTGTTACGGTTGCGGTTATTGTTGTTATTATTATTTCTGTTTTGTTTGTAGTTACGGTTGTCGAAATGCACTTTATAGCCGCCGGTTTCATAGTTCAGCTCTCCGTTGCTCAGTTCATGCAGTTCATTTTTTATCATGTCATCGTGCACGGGTTCTTTGTGCCAGTTGGTATAAGCCAGTTTCATGTAGTAGCCGATAATCTGGGTAAAACCCTGCCGCTTTTCCGGATCTTTTTCCTGTAAGGCTTTATCAATTAAAGCTGTCAAGTTTCTACCAAAATGGCGGTTTTTTGTATTGTCGGTAGGGTAGGGAAGCATCTCTGGCTTTTTCAGCATTTCTTCGCGGGAAGGCGGCGGATAAGGTCCGTTTACTTCCAGTCTGAAGTCGGTCATTTGATATAAATGATCCCAAAGTTTGTGCTTGTAATCTTCTATGGTCTTAAGCTGCGGATTGAGCGTTCCCATCAATTCCACAACAGCTTCAGCGTTTTTCAGTCGCTTGTCACCATCTTCAATAGTGAGCAGGTATTCTACCATTCTCTGTACATTCCGTCCATATTCGGGCATCAGCATTTTGCTGCGCGTAGTATTATATTCCATTTTGTTTTTTTTATAATAAGTAATAAAAAGCGATAAGGCTTTGTTTTCGGCGATTGGTTTTTAAAAACAGAAAATATTGAATTCAGAAAGATTCAACAAAAGAGCAATTATTTTTTGCACGTCTTATTCTTTTAGGAAAAGGAAGGAGAATAATAGTGCTGTAGCTTTTCAAAGATAAAAAATTATTCGTTGGTTTTTTGAAGCATCCATTTCTTTTTGTTTAAATGCTTTACCGATGCGGCTATTCCATATCTTTCCATAATGTATTTAGCCAGTTGCTCTGCAGCAAATACAGACCTGTGCTGACCGCCGGTGCAACCGAAAGAAACGCTTAGATAATCAAAATCACTGGCTATATAATCCTCCAGACTAATGCCGACTAACGCGTAAACATTATCCAGAAAAGAAGGCATTTTAGTTTCTTTTTTCAGAAAATCCTGTACGGATTGATCCTTGCCTGTAAGGTATTTATAGCTTTCAAATCTTCCCGGATTCAGAATGCCTCTGCAATCAAAAATAAACCCACCTCCGTGATCCGTTTTGTCATCCGGCAAACCGGATTTGTAAGAAAAGCTATTTATGGTAACTTTTAATTTGGATGTTTTGCTTTGCGGCAGCGTTGTGTAAACATTTTGTATTTGTTGTGAAGAAACGGTTTCCAGTAGTTTTCTCAGTTGGGGATAAGCAGGCAGTTGAGGATTATCGGATAAAAAATGTTCAAGATTTTTGAGCGCCGGCGCAATGCTCGATAAAAAGTGTGGTTTTTTTTCCAGCAACCCTCTGAAGCCGTAAGCGCCCAATACTTGCAGCAGCCTTAAAAGGATAAATTGATTATAGCTTTTTCTGAAATGTAATTCATCCGTTCTTGCCGAAGGCATAGCTTGCAGCGTGGCGATGTATTCTCTTAAAAGTTCTTCTTTCCATTCCTGAGGCAGTTGTGCCTTTGCCTGCCACAGCAAAGATGCAACATCATAATGCGGCGGTCCTTGCATAGCTCCCTGATAGTCGATAAGATAAGTTTTGCCTTCATATAACATGATGTTTCTGCTCTGAAAGTCACGGTACATCAGCATCTGAGGTTGTATGCTTCCCAGCTCACGACTCCACTCTTCCATTTCCTTCAGCACGGCAAGCTTGTCATAATGAATTTTCTGTAAGTCGGCAAAGTAATATTTAAAGTAAAGCAAATCGGACATGATTGCTTTTTCATCAAATTTCTTCGTAGCGAAACACTGATCAAAATTGGCTTCTGTTCCCGCAACCCATTGTACTTTGGCGAGTTCTCGGAGCGCTTGTCCAAAGCTGTTTTTTACTTCCGTTGTAAATCCGTTTTCCATAAGCGTATCAAACAAAGTCGCGTTGCCAAGATCTTGTTGCAGGTAGTGTTTTTTGTCTTTGCTTTTCTGGTAAATCTGCGGAACATTGATCTGGTGTTTGGAAAATAAATCGGTAAAGTAGAAATAGGTGTTATTTTCATTTACGTTAGGATTATAAGTTCCTATAGCGCTATGTGCAGTATCGTCCGACAGGCGAAAATATTGCCTGTCCGATCCGGAAACGGGAAGTGATGTTATATGGGTCGGCGGGTTCTTAAATTCAGTTTCGAAAAGCTGTGCTAATGTTTCTGTTACAGTCATGAATATAGGTGTGATTACTAAGTTATTTTTTAGGATATTCAAATAGAAAAACTTCTTTTTTTGCTGTGGTAAATTCCTTCCAACTTCCGGCGTCAAATCTTACTCCTGCTACACCACAAGTTGGCATATTATCTATCTGAAAAAGAGGTGAAAGGCTGTTCACAAAATAAGTAATGCCGGGATTGTGCGCTATGATAAAAACAGTGTTCAGCGAGTCATCAATGTCATTAATGGTGTTTAAAAAAGTTTCAGATTCACAATGATAAAACCGTTCCTGCAATTGTATTTTTTCTTTTGGAAAATCAAGTGCCTTCGCGATTCTCTTCGCTGTTTGCCGGGTGCGGCGGGCGCTGCTGGCTATTATCGCATCCGGATGAATGTTCAATTCTCTCAATTGCTTTCCCATCATTGATGCATCACGTTCTCCACGTTCATTCAACGGACGATCGAAATCACTTTGCATAGGATTTGCCCAGTCCGATTTCGCGTGTCTTATTAAAAACAATTGTTTCATCTGAATTAGGTTTTCAGTTTGCAAAAATTATTGTTTTTTATAGAATTCTAATTTTAAATCATTCCCGTCAAATACCGCATAGCTGTCGTAATTTATCCAATCTCCCAGATTGATGTATGTGCTTTTTTCATTTAAAGAATACGTGACTGCCGTATGCCGGTGACCGAAAATAAAATAATCAATAAGTTCTGTTTGCAGTTGATCCCTCGCAAATTGTACCAGCCATTCTTTTTCGCCTAAAAAAGGCTCTTCTTTATCGCTGTGTTTTGGACCTTGACGGCTGAACCAGCTTGCCATACCAACGCCGGTATCCGGATGCAGCCTTCTGTAAAGCCATTGTGAGAGAGGATTGCGTAATACTTTTTTTAAAATCTTATATCCGTGATCGCCGGGGCCTAAGCCATCACCATGCGCTATGAAAAATTTTTTCTCGTTGAATACTCTTTCTATAGGATGATGATGAACTGGAATATTCAATTCTTCCTGGAAATAGCCACGCATCCAAAGATCATGATTGCCGGTAAATGCTTCTATATGTAAACCTTCATCGCTTAGTTGCGCCAGCTTTCCCAAAAAGCGCACATAGCCTTTCGGCACTACGTTTTTATATTCAAACCAGGCATCGAAAATATCTCCTACAAGATACAGTTGCTGCGCGTCTTGTTTAATTTCATCCAACCAGCAGCATAACCGTTTTTCCCGTTCTATGCTGGTGGTTTTATCAGGAATGCCGAGATGAAAATCGGATGCGAAATAAATTTTTTTATGGGGTGCGAGTTGCATATTTATAACTCAATAGTAGTAGTACCGTCATTGTTCTTATGCACTTTCATACCGGGTAGATTGGGCAATCCTTTTCGGTCATTATAATCCCATTTTATCATTTCAAAACTAATAGTATCTATCCTTTTTGCGGCTAATTCTAACTTTAATAATTTCATCATCGTGTCTTTATATTCTATTGTCGGATGATGCATGAGTATAAGTGGGGAAATGTGCAAAGTAGAATCAATTCTATCTGATTCCGGATAGCCGTATTTATTGATTAGTGCAATGAGTCTTTTTGTGTGTGTTTCTTGTAAGGATTTCATTATTCTATGTATAGAGTCGCTGAAATGACTTGAAACTAAAAATGTATCATTAATAAAGTATAGACTATCCAAGTCTATTCCTTTCGCGTTGTAGGCTTGTCTCATACTATCTATCATAGTAGTATCTGATGTGCCATACTCTGCCAAATGCCGAATATCTTGATCTTTAGTAATCATATTTTCTATTTCACCTAAAACCTTTTTATAATCTTTTTTAAAAAGCCGGTTTTGTTCTTCAATACGATTTTGAGGATTTTCAGAACAGGAAAAGAAGAATATAGCCGCTGATAAAACAATTATTAAACACTTCATAATTTTATAGTCGATGCCAAAAATATACATTATTCATAACCTTTCCGCCATTCCTATTCCAAACAAAGCATAATCATAAACTACCGGATCTTCAGGATTATATTTTTTTAATTTTTGTGTTAAGAGCGCTGCGTTTTTCCAATCGGATTTTTCATTTTCAATCAGTCCCAAACGATTGGCTACACTTGCTACATGCACATCCAGCGGACATATAAGCTGATGCGGTTTTATCGTTTCCCAAAGTCCGAAGTCCACACCATTTTTATCTTTTCTTACCATCCATCTCAGGAACATATTAATGCGTTTACAAGCGGAATTTTTTTCGGGCGTCGCTATGTGCTTGCGTGTTCGTTGCGGATGTTCCAGAGAGAAAAAATAAGCATGAAAATGAAGCAGCGCTTCTTTTACGGTTGCATGATTATAATTTTTTTCGCTTACAAATGCATTTTCCAAAGAAGCATGGTTTTTATAATGATGCTTTAAAAATTCAATAAAATAAAGCAGATCGGTAGCATTAAATGTGCGATGTGCAAAGTGTAAAAATCGTTTAAGATCTTTGTCGTTATGATGGAGAATAAAGTCGTGTGGCACTTCATCCATCCAATGCATGAGTTTGTTCGTACTATTAATAATTGTGGTACGGTTGCCCCAAGCTAAAACCGCTGTGAAAAATGCAGCGATTTCAATATCCTGCTTTTTGGCAAAACGATGGGGAACTACGACAGGATCGTACTCTATAAAAGTTGGTTGATTAAACAGCCGCACTTTATCATCCAATAGCTTTTTCAGGTTTTTATCATCCAGCATGCAAGCAAAAGAACTATGATTTGTTTCTTTTCTTCTTTTTATCTTTTTTACCGCTATTGTTTTCCAACAGATAAACTTTGCGCATAGCAATGTCTGTATTCGGTCGGTCGGCTTGTCCACGTGGCATATTCGAGATTTTATCTACCACATCCATACCTTCCAATACGATTCCGAAAACTGTATAATTGCCGTCTAAAAATGGTGTTCCACCCTGTGTCTTGTATACTTCGCGCTGTGCATTTGTAAATGTTCTGTTGTTACGTTCCGATATGGTATTTAATTCCTGGTCAGTTGCTTTTTTGCCGGTAACTATATAAAACTGACAGGCAGAAGAAGCTTTTTCAGGATTGTTATCACGAGCCATGCCTACAGCGCCGCGGCAGTGGTAAGCGCTGTCATTGATCTCTGCGGGAATACGATAGCCCAGTTCTCCGTTGCCAAGCATTTGGCCGGGTTGCGCATGTTTGGAATCCGGATCGCCGCCCTGAATAACGAAATTGGGAATGACACGATGGAACAATGTGCTGTCAAAAAAATCTTCCTTAACCAACTTGATCATATTGTCCCGGTGCTGCGGGGTGAAATCATATAACGCCATCACTATTTTGCCGCTGTCGGTTTCTATAATCACTTTAGTAGATTGTGCGAACAGTGAAGTAACAGCACAAAACATGATAAGGATAAGAGCGATTTTTTTCATGAATTATTAATTGAGTTTGATGCGCTAAATTAGCTGATTATTCAAAGCGATGAGCATTCTTCAACAAGCTAATAAAATCGTGAATCTTTTGCCCGACTGGCCGTGGAATTATTTTGCGCGTGAAAGCATTACCAATTATAATCCTTCGAAAGATGTTGGCGACAGAGAAGAACCGAAAGAAACTATTTATAGCATCTATCGCTACAATGCGCAAAGCTTTGAAGAAAAAAGATCGTTTACCGAAGAAGATTGCTACCAGCAACATGAACGCGATAAAGTGACCTGGATCAATGTGGACGGGCTGAAAAAGCTGGAAGTGGAAAAACTATGTGCTAATTATGGTATTCACAGCCTTTTGGTGGAAGATATTTTGAGTATTGGTCAGCGGGCTAAAATGGATGAAATTGACGAGATTATCTTTTGTCTTCTGCCCATGCTTTATTACAATGAAGGAACCGGTATGATAGAAACCGAACAGGTGAGTATTATACTCGGCAAAAAGTATGTATTGTCTTTTCAGGAAGACCCGGAACGCGATGTTTTTGATCCGGTGCGGGAGCGGCTGCGCAAAGGAAATCCCAAGCTGCGCGGCAATACTGCCGATTATCTTTGTTACTCGCTTATAGATGTTATTGTCGATAGTTATTTTGCCATCATCGAAAAACTTAACGAACGTATCGAACGCCTGGAAGACGCGCTGCTATTGAATAAAACTGATGGCGCACTCACCAAAATAAGTATTTTAAGAAGGGAAGTAATGTTGCTGAGAAGATCCATATTGCCGGTGAGAGATTTGGTAAACGGTATTGTGAAAAGTGAAAATGATGTGCTGGAAGAACGCAATGAAAAATATTTCAAAGATGTACTGGATCATATTACACAAGCGAATGACTATGTGGAAAACCACCGGGATATGCTGATGAACATGCAGGATCTTTCCATGAGCCAGATCAATACCAGGCTGAATCAGGTGATGAAAGTATTTACCTTGCTTGCAACACTTATGGCGCCGGCTACGGTTATCGGCGGTATTTTCGGGATGAATTTTGACATTATTCCTTTGGCGCATCAGGTAGATGGATTTTATATTACCGTTAGCTTAATGCTCATTATCCCCTTGATTATGATGATCTGGTTTAAGCGAAAAGGCTGGTTTTGATCTTTTAAAGGTTCTCAATTATTTATTTTACAAACTATTAAAAACAATACAGATATGGAATACAGAAGAATGGGCAATTCTGGTTTACAGCTAAGCGTTTTATCCTTGGGCTCGTGGGTCACTTTTGGCAAGCAGATAGATGATCATATTTCTGACAGACTTATGAGCATGGCTTATGAACGGGGCGTCAATTTTTTTGATAATGCGGAAGTTTATTCAAGAGGAGAATCTGAAAAGATGATGGGGCGCGTATTGAAAAGTAAAAACTGGGAGCGTTCTTCTTATATCATTTCCAGCAAAGCATTTTTCGGCTGGCATGGAGAAGAAAACAAACCGACACAAAAAGGACTGAGCCGCAAACACTTAATGGAGGCGTGTCACGAAGCGCTGGAACGATTCCGGGTAGAATATTTGGATCTTTATTATTGTCATCGTCCGGATTCGTCTGTACCCATCGAAGAAGTGGTGCGTACGATGAATACACTCATTCAGCAAGGAAAAATATTGTACTGGGGCACGAGTGAGTGGAGTGGGGCGGAGATTATGGAAGCGCATTTACATGCCCAGCGTCTTGGATTGGAAGGACCCGCTGTAGAACAACCTCAATATAATCTTTTTGAACGGTATAAAATGGAAACAGATTACCTGTCCTTGTTCAATAATATCGGGATGGGAACCACAATCTGGAGTCCGCTGGCATCCGGGCTTTTGACGGGTAAATACAATGACGGCATTCCTGAAGATTCCCGTTTGGCATTGGAAGGTTTTGACTGGCTCAAAGACAAAACACTTAGCGATGAACGCATCGAGCGTGTACGAAAACTGAAAACTTTGGCAGACGAACTGGAAACTACATTAGCTACATTGGCAATTGCGTGGTGCATCAGCAACCACAATGTTACAACTGCGATACTGGGCGCTACGAAAGAAGAACAGCTTCAGGAAAACTTCAAAGCCCTGGATCTTTATCCCAGACTAAATTCATCCCTATTAGACAGAATAGACGGAATTATGGATACAAAACCTGCAATAAACGCGTGATCCTGTATCATGGCATAAACTTTTACAAAGAGTATGTTTACAGATTTGTCTTATGCACTTTAATCTAAAAAATTTTTTTTACAGGCTAAAACCCCGGGAATATTTTAATTTATTAAAGGAAGCTTTCGGAGAATTTCAGATTGATAATGTAGTAAAGCTAAGTGCTTCGCTTGCCTATTATACTATATTTTCTATAGGCCCGTTGCTGCTTGTTATTATTTCACTCACGGGTTTGTTTTTCGAAAAAGAAACCGTATCGGGTACATTGTATGCGCAGATGAGAAGCCTGATGGGCGCTAATGGAGCAGATTATATAATGGGAGTGATACAAACTTTACAAGAGCAGAAAAGCGCCAGTAAATACAGTTTTATCGGATTGATAATTTTATTCTTTGGCGCAACCGGCGTCTTTGCCGACATTCAGGATTCCATTAACTATATATGGTCTATTCGTGCAAAACCTAAAAGAGGCTGGCTGAAATTTATCAAAAACCGGTTGCTTTCATTTTCCATTATTATAGGCATCGGCTTTCTGCTTATCTCTTCTTTGCTGGTCAATTCTGTTGCTGATCTTCTTACAGAAAGACTTACAAGATTATTCAATTATGAATCGGTAGTGGTATTTAAACTAGTGAATATTGTTATCCTGTTTTTTATAGTATCATTCATGTTTTCGGTGATTTATAAAGTATTGCCAGATGCGAAAATATCCTGGAAAGACGCGAAAATAGGTGCACGGTTTACCGCGTTCATGTTTATACTTGGCAAATTTCTGATTGGGTACTATCTGGGAAGCTCCAATATGTCCAATACTTACGGAGCGGCGGCTGCTGTTATCATTATTCTTACCTGGGTTTATTACACAGCCATCATATTATACTTTGGCGCTGAGTTTACCAAAGTGTATGCCTGGAAGTTGGGCAAAGGCATAAAGCCTTATGAAAATTCTGTATTTATTATAAAAAGAGAAGCGAAAGAATTGCCTAACCCGGAAATGGACGCAACGGAAATAGCGGAGATAAAGCATAAAGAAGCGGAAGAAAAAAAACGTGTTGTGGAAGAAATGAATGCGAAGGCAACTGTGCAAAATCAGAAAGACAACACGCCTGAAGAATAAAAGGAGGGAATCGCTTAATTTCTTTTTTGAGCCTGCTGTTGCTGTAAATAATATTGATAACGGTAGTAACTGGTAGCTTCTAATTCCTGCACAATGGCTTCTATATCACGGTCGTTGCCTTGGGGATCATATTCTTTCTTCAAATTATTACTAAACAACAGCGCTATGGACTGATACACCACCGCATTAAAACCTCCTTTCACGTCTTTGATAATTCCAAAAACATTTCTTCCCGATTGCCGGTTGATGAGTTTTACAAGCACTTGTCCCTGGCTGATGGTCATATCTTCCAGTTCTCCTTTAAATCTTTTTTTCAGTTCTTTTTCCACGCTTTTCATATAGGCTTTCTGTGCTTTCTTATCGGGTATTTTCGCAAGGTTGGCATCTACATCTTTGAGCACACCGGCGGCGATTACTGCATAAGGATAAGTTTTGTAAACATTCCTCCGCAGGCGGTCAAACTCCGCTTGTTTCTTAGCCCATTTTTTAGGAAGCTTGTCTATGACATACACATCGTCCAAATACACCATTCCAATCGTATCGCCATTTTCGATAACAGCGCCGAGCATTATTTTTTTCGCAGTGTCCTCAGCAGGTTGCGCACAAGCATTTTCTTTTGCATAAAGCAGCAAAAACATCAGACAGATTATTGGGAAATGTGCCGGGCGCATAGTGTTATAAATCTCGCATTTATTTATCGTTTTTATATCAAATAGTAATCCATATTTTGTAAAAATGCTACGTTAAAGTTTATTACAGTTTAATGATTTATTTTTTTACAGCAACACAAGCATCGGGTTTGATGTAATTTTGCGGCGCATTAAGATTATGAAAATAAGATTCCTGGTTATTATTGTTGCTATTCTTTTT
>Ga0153956_1002354_pt1 | contig 14132 bp, 18 predicted proteins | sample TSFL040MetaG_FD_104704 | JGI IMG/M metagenome (GOLD analysis project Ga0153956, IMG submission 104704) | Attine ant fungus gardens microbial communities from Florida, USA - TSFL040 MetaG | ecosystem: Host-associated > Fungi > Mycelium > Unclassified | place: USA: Florida, Wekiwa Springs... | reverse complement strand
TGGCGACGAGGTAGAAGCGCACGTCGAACTGGGCGCGGCTGTCCTCGAAAGCGGGGAAACCGCATTCATATTCGGCGAGCTTCTCGGCGGTCGGCTTGGCCGATCCGGTCAGCTTCGACGCAAGGATCGGCAGGACGACGAAGGCGGTCGACAGGGCCACCGCCACGCCAAGGAACAACAGGATCGGCAGATAGCCGGCGGCGACGGACGCCATGCGCATCTCCAAGGGCGAAGGCGCGGGAGGCGCCTCCGGGAATGGCGGTTTCCCTAGGCTCGCCGCATGTGCGAAGCAAGCCGCTGAGAACTGAGAATGACTCGCAACTGTTTGGGGTTTTGGTACCTTTGGCGCCATCCCGACTAAAGCCGGGATGGCGTCAGTCAGGATGCCTTCCTGAGCGCCCCCGCCAGCAGCTTGTGCAGCTTCGAATGGAGGGAGTCGTTGGCAGCCAGATATTCCCCGCGCTCGATCGCCTTGTCACCGCCACGGAAATCGGTGACGTAGCCCCCGGCCTCCTTGACCAGCAGCATGCCGGCGGCCGAATCCCACGGCTGCAGCCCGCTTTCCCAGAAGCCGTCATACCGGCCGGCCGCGACCCAGGCGAGGTCGAGCGCCGCCGAACCGAACCGGCGGATGCCCGCGACCTGCGGCCCGATCGCGGCGAAGATCCGGGTCCATTCCTCGAAATTGCCGTGGCCGAGGAAGGGGATGCCCGTGGCGATCAGCGCATCCGCCAGGTCGCGCCGTGCCGAGACGCGCAGACGCTTGTCGTACAGCCAGGCGCCCCTGCCCTTCTCCGCCCAGAAACTCTCGTCGGTCAGCGGCTGGTAGACCAGGCCCTGGGTGATCTCGCCCTGGCCGCTCGGACGCGGCTCCTCGACCGCGATCGAGATGGCGAAGTGCGGGACGCCGTGGAGGAAGTTGGTCGTGCCGTCGAGCGGATCGACGATCCAGCGCGGCTTGGCCGGATCGCCGGGCCGCGCGCCCATTTCCTCGCCGAGGAAACCCCAGTCCGGCCGCGCTTTCTTGAGCTCCTCGTACAAGGTCTGCTCGGCGCGTTGATCGGCCTGGCTGACGAAATCCGCCGGGCCCTTGCGCGACACCTGCAGCTGCTGGACCTCGCCGAAATCGCGGCGCAGGCGCGGCCCCGCCTTGCGAGCGGCGCGTTCCATCACGGTGATCAGGCCTGAATGGGCAACCATAATAAACTCCAACGCCCTCTCCCCTTAAAGGAGAGGGAGGGACCCGCCGCGAAGCGGTGGGAGGGTGAAGGTGTGACGGGCACGCACCGCCACGCCAGTTACAACACACCCTCTCCCCAGCCCTCTCCCCCGAGGGGAGAGGGAGTATCAATCAGCCCGACGGACATATTCCTGGCTGTAGACATCGACGACGATACGCGTGCCGCTGCTGATATGCGGCGGCACCATCACGCGCACGCCATTGTCGAGCAAGGCCGGCTTGTACGACGAAGAGGCCGTCTGGCCTTTCACCACCGCGTCGGCCTCAACGATCGTCGCTTCGATCTGGTCGGGCAGCTGGACGCTGATCGGCTCTTCATCATAGAGTTCCATCACCACGTCCATGCCGTCCTGCAGGAAGGCCGCGGCATCGCCGAGCAGATCGCGCGGCAGCGTCGTCTGGTCGTAGGTTTCCTTGTCCATGAACGTCAGCTGGTCGCCGTCGGCGAACAGGAACTGGAAATCCTTGGTGTCGAGGCGCACCCGCTCGACCGTCTCGGCCGAACGGAAACGGACATTGTTTTTGCGGCCATCGCGCAGGTTTTTCATCTCGACCTGCATGTAGGCGCCGCCCTTGCCGGGCTGGGTGTGCTGGATCTTCACGGCACGCCAGATGCCGCCTTCATATTCGATGATGTTGCCGGGACGAATGTCCACGCCGCTGATCTTCATGTCCGTCTCGCGATTGGAAAGAGCTGGCGCCCTGTAGGCGAGCTTTGCGAAACGCGCCAGTCCTTCGCGGCTGCCTGGCCGCATGCCGAAGCGTACGAACCCGACCTAGACCGGCTTGTCGAGAAAGGCGCGAACCGCGGCGACCGTCGCCGCCGGCTGCTCCTCCATCAGCCAATGGCCGCTGTCGGGAATGACCAGTTCCTGGACCTTGCCGAAGGCGGCGCGGGCGACCACCGCCATGGTCGGTCCGAAGCTCTTGTCCCCGCCGATCGCGAGCACCGGCATGCCGGGCTTGCCGCTGGCGAGAAAGGCGCGATCGTCGATCACGTCCTGATCGAAGGCGGCGAACTGGCTGAAGCCGGCATGCATCGCCCCCGGCATGGCGTAGAGCGCGGCATAATGCTGGCGCGATGCCTCGCTGAACTTGGCAGGGGTCGCCGAAAATTCGTTCCAGAAACGATCGAGATAGATGCGCTCGCGGCCGGCGACCAGGCGTTCCATGTCCGGACCGCCGAAGCGGAAATGCCAGAGCAAGGGGTTCTTGAGGATATCCTCCCACGGGCCGACGCCGGGGATCGGCGCATCCATCAGGACGAGCCGGGTGACCCGCCCCGGATTTTCGGAAACGAAGGCGTAGCCGACCATGTTGCCAATATCGTGGGTGACGAGATCGACCTTCCCGATGCCGAGCGCATCGAGCACGCCCGACACATCCTTGCCCTGCGTTTTCTTGTCGTAGCCCCCCGCGGGCCTGGACGAGAGGCCGAGCCCGCGCAGATCCGGCACGATCACCGTATGATCGCGCATCAGGTTGGAGGCGAGCGGTGCCCACATGTCGCCGGTCTCGCCATAGCCATGGAGCAGGACGACCGCGGGCCCGCGACCGCCGACACGGACGTGGATCGTCGTGCCGTTGGTCGTGATCTCCTGCGTGTGGAAGGCGGCCGGAAAGGGTTGGACCTGCGCGGCGGCAGGAACGGAGGCGAACAGGAAGAAAGCGACGAGAGCTGCGCGAAGCATGAGGCATCGTCCCCAGACGGTTTGTCCCGCTTCACGTCCTACGTTACGCCGCCGCAACGTACCAGCGGATTGAGCCGTCGCACTATTGCGATCTGCCGGCGGTCAGGATCGGGTAGGGATTTATGTTCTCGCCCTGCCACCACCCTTCGCCTGCGGCCATGCGCTTGATCTCGTAGTGGAGGTGCGGCGCTTCCGGATTGGCGTCGCCGGTCGATCCGACCGTGCCGATCGGCTGCCCCTGACGCACCGTGATGCCTTCGCGCAGATCGGGCACATAGCTGTCGAGATGCGCATAATAATCGATCCACGCCGGATCGGCGCGGCGAATGTAGATGGTGTGGCCGCCATCCTTGCTTTCGAACAGTTTTTCGATCGTGCCCGCGGCGGCGGCGAGCACCGGCGTGCCGCGCGGCGCCATGATGTCGATCGCATGATGCTCGCGCGCGCCCTCGGCCCGCGCCTGCCCCCAGGTGTCGACGAGTTGGCCCGGCTGGATACCCGCGACCGGGATGACGAGCCCGCCCCCCGCCGCGACGGGTGCGGGGGCGGCCGCTGCCGGTGTCACCGGCACGGCCGGAACCGCCGTCGGCGGCACAACCGGCTGAGCGATCGGCCGGGGAGCGCGATTCACGAGAAACGCAAAGCCCCCGATCACGATCAGGAAGCCTAGCAGCATCCACCGGCCGACGCGGGTCATGAGCCTCTCCTCAGGGCTGGAAGGTGGCGGGGGTACCGGCTTTGACCATCAGTGACAGGCGCGCCGCATCCCAGTTGGTCAGGCGGATGCAGCCGTGGCTTTCGCTGCGTCCGATCGTCTCGGGCACCGGCGTGCCGTGGATCCCGTAATGGGGCTTGTCGAGATCCATCCACACCACGCCGACCGGCCCGTTGGGGCCCGGCTTCAACAGCTGCTTGGTATCGGTCGACGCCGAATCCCAGAACAATGCCGGGTTGTAATGGAAGCTCGGCAGGTAGGAGGTCCCCTGGATCTTCCACTCGCCGATCGGCAACGGATCATGCTCCGAGCCCATCGTCGCCGGGAATTGGGCGACGAGCTTGCCTTCGGCATCGAGCACGCGAAGCACGCCGTCCGACTGGTCGACGACGATCCGGGCGGCACTCGGCTCGTCGGACGAGACGCTGAGCGACGCCAGGGTCGCGCGCCATTCGGGCTTGAGCGCGGCGGGGTAATCGCTAGCGGCGGGCACCACGTTGGGTACGCGAATGCGCGCGCCAGGCCCAATTTTCGCCGCCGCGCTGTTGAGCGCGATCAAGGTCGCATTGGTCGTATGGAACCGTTCGGCCAGCGCTTCGAGCGGGGTCGAATATCCCATCGCCGGCAGCTTGGCCTGGTCGGCCGGCTCCTTCGGGATCGGCCCGACGAACGGGCCGGCGACCATCGCCGGCGTGATCTCGACGGTGATGACACCCGGCGTCGACTTATACGCATCGAGCGCCTGCATCGTCGCCGCGTCAGCTTCCCCGCTGATGTCGAGGCCGCGTGCTTCCTGGAAGCCTTTCAGCGCCTTGGCATAGGACAGGCCCTTGTGCCCGTCGATCACGCCCGGCCCGAAGCCCAGCCGATCGAGCAGGACCTGCACGCGCATCGTCTCCGGGTCGGGCGGAACCGCACTCGTTGCAGCCGTAATGGGACCAAGTGTTGCAAGAACGAGGCAAATGCCGGCAACCTTTAATGAATTCACGCGGCGCATCCCTTAATTAGACACTGGGCAAAGCGGGAACGCCGCACAGGCGCCTCGCGATCCAAGAGCGGGATTATTGATGCTGGATATGGAATTCGGCCGCCGGCGGCTGCTCGGCGGCGCACTCGTCGCAGGGGCTGCACTGACGCTGGGTACGGGTAATGCTTTGGCGGACGTGCTGGGACCGAGCGAACGGCGCATCGCGTTCCGCAACATCCACACCAACGAGACGTTCGACGCCCGCTTCTATGGCGCGGGTGGCTGGGACCGTCAGGGCCTGGCCGAGCTCAACCACGGCCTGCGCGACTGGCGCAACAACGAGACGACGCAGATGGATCCGCAGCTCATGCTGCTGCTGAGCCAGATCCGCGACAAGCTCGACCTTGCGCCGCAGGCCAAGATCGACCTGATCTCGGGCTACCGCTCACCGCAGACCAACAGCGCGCTCCGCGCCCGCGGCGGGGAGCATACGGGCGTCGCATCGAAGAGCCAGCATATGCTCGGCAAGGCGACCGACATCCATATGCCGGGCATCGCGCTCGACCGACTGCACATGGCCGCCATGTCGATGCAGGCCGGCGGCGTCGGCTATTATCCCAAGGACGGCTTCGTCCACGTGGATACGGGCCGCGTCCGCCACTGGTAGCTTCTGATTTTCAGCTGCCTGCCAGGTCCTTCTCGACGCGGTCGAGCAACTCGACCGCGCGGCGCGCATAAGGCTCGATCCAGCGATCGTGGATGCGCTTGATCGGCAGCGCGTCGAGATAATTCCAGCGTTCGCGCCCGCGCCGCTCGACGATCACGAGTCCCGCTTCTTCCAGCACCTTCAGATGCTGCATCACCGTGCAACGATCGAGATCGGCGAACGTCGCGCACAAAGCGCCCGTGGTTTGCGGCGCATCCTTCATCGCATCCAGCAACGCCCTGCGAACAGGCGACGCCAACGCCTTGAAAACACTGTCGGCACCATCGACACTTGACATGTTATATTTCTATAACATGATGACTCATCACGCAAGCCTTTCCAGGAGCGAGTCGCCATGGATTTCAAATTCAGCGTGTTCGCGCGCATCGCCCGCCCGGTTGCCGACGTGTACGAAGCGGTCGCCGACCCGGCGAAGCTATCTTCCTATTTCACCACCGGCGGCGCCAAGGGTCGGCTTGAAACCGGCGCGACGGTGACCTGGGACTTCCACGATTTCCCCGGCGCTTTTCCGGTCGAGGTGATCGAAGCAATCCCCAACGAGCGCATCGTCCTGCGCTGGGCCGCGCATGAGGAGCCGGCGCCCCCCGCCGACACCCCGAAATATCAGACTATCGCGACGATCACCTTCCAGCCGCTCGACGATGACACCCGCACCCTCGTCACGATTTCCGAGGAAGGCTGGCGCGAGACTGAGGGTGGCCTCAAGGGCTCCTACGGAAACTGCATGGGCTGGTCGCAAATGCTGTGCGCGCTCAAGGCATGGGTCGAGCATGGCATCAACCTGCGCGAGGGCATGTACAGATAGCGGTCTCGATGTGGCGGGGAACGCCCCGCCCCACCGTGACGTTCGCTGCCCATGATCAGCGAAACCGACATCCTGCTCCGCCTCGGCGCGGCAGCCCTGCTCGGCAGCATCGTCGGCTTCGAACGCGAACGGCTGATGTGGGCGGCCGGTATCCGCACCCATATGTTGGTCTCGGTCGGTGCCTGCCTGTTCATGATCGTATCGGCTTACGGCTTCGCGCACGCCGTCCAGAATCCGCACGTCGTGCTCGATCCGTCGCGCGTCGCGGCGCAGGTCGTATCGGGCATCGGCTTCCTCGGTGCCGGATCGATCCTGCTGCGAGGCCAGGTTATCCGCGGCCTGACCACCGCGGCGAGCATCTGGTCGGTGGCGGCGCTGGGCCTCGCCTGCGGCGGCGGTCTCTATTTCGCGGCCTTCGTCACCACCGCGATCATCATGATCATCCTCGTCGGAATAAAGCCGGTCGAACAATATTATCGCAAACGCGCGCGCAGCGGCACGATCGAAATCGTCGCCGATCCGGGCACCCTGCCAAGCAGGGGATTGGCTAAGAAGCTGGGCTTGAGCGGGTCGCAGCTCCATCGGGTCACCATCGAGCGCGACGGCGGCGAAGATCGGTTGCGGATCGACCTGGTACGCGTCAGCCCGCGCCAGATCGAGGAAGCGGTCGCGACAACACGCGGCCTCGCCCAAGTCCGCGAAGTGCGCACCGCAACCTGACGCTGCATCGACATATTCGGACATCCTGCGGCAATATTCGCGCCTCTATCCCGCGACCTGTTGGAGGGCCGGATGCGCCGCTTGATTGCCGTTTCGCTGATCGCCGTTGGCGTCGGGCCCGGCTTTGCCGGTTGGGCCGCGCCGCCCGATGGCGCGCCGCCCGGCGGATTTTCGCACGGTCCGGTCTTCATCAGCCCGATGGGCGAACCGTTTCGCACCCACGCCACCGCCGATACCGCACCCGATCTCGCTTGGTTCCAATCGGTCGATACCGATCATGATGGCAAGATCACCCTGGCCGAATTCCGTGCCAGCGCCGCCCGCTTCTTCGCCACGCTCGACGTCAACAAGGACGGCGAGATCGACCCCGACGAACTCGAACGCTACGAAACCGAAGTCGCGCCGGAAGTCCGCATGGCGATGGGTGACATGGGCGGCGGTGGCGGCCCCGGCGGCGGTGGCGGCATGCGACACGGCCGGGGCGGCGGACATGGCGGTAGCCACGGCGGAATGGGCGGCGGCGGCCCAATGGGCGGTGGCGAAATGGGCGGTGACGGTCGGATGGGCGGCGGCGACGGCGATGCGCCCGGTGGCGGCGGCAGGCACGCCGGCATGCCCGAGATACGCCGTGGCGCCGGGCGGTTCGGCTATTTCGACCTTCCCGAACCGGTGGCGGCCGCCGACAGCAATCTGAACCGAGGCGTCAGCCTTAAGGAATTCGACGACGCGGCGATCCACCGCTTCGCGCTGCTCGACACCGCGCATAACGGCTATCTGTCGCGCGACACCTTGCCCAAGCTGGAGCGCCAGGGGGCCGCACGGCACCACGGCGGAAGCGGACCGCCGCCGGATCCGGCAGCGGAAGACTATACGGGCTGAGCCCTGCCGATCGCGCGCACTACGGTCTGGAGCGTCGATTTATCGTGATTTCCCCGTCGGCCGGGAAGTCGCTCCACGCGCCGGTCAGGCAAGCGCCTTGCCCATCCGTATCAGCGGCACGCTCACGCCCGCCTTGGTCGTGGCCGCCATCTGCTCGATCGGTCGATAGCCGCATGCGCGGTAGAGCGGCTCACCGGCGAGCGTCGCCATCATCTCCGCCCGCCGAAAGCCCTCTCCTCGCGCCGCCTCCTCGCATCGCGCAAGGATCGCCTTCCCCACGCCGCGCCGGACGAAGGCCGGGTCGGTGTACATCGCGCGGACGCGCGCCGGTTCGCATGCCGGATCGAGAAGTCGCGGATCGCGAAGATCCGCGCTGTGATCCCCGCCATAGAGCGTGGCGCGCCGGCTCCAGCCGCCGCAGCCGGCGATCGCACCGTCGATCTCGGCAATGAAATAAGTGTCGTCGGAAATCAGTTGGGTGTCGAGGCCCATAACATCGACGCTCGCCGCCACCTGCTCCGTGCTCAGGAAGGAAGATTGCAGCTCGGCGATCGACCGCGCCATCAGCGCGCGCAACAGGGCGAGATCGCCATGATCGGCAAGCCGAAGCGTGGCGGGCATCAATGCGGTCCGAGCAAAGCCCCGAATGCCCGTACGGCCTCGGCCGGATCGTCTGCGCTCCACACCGCGCCGCTCACCGCCAGAAAATCGGCCCCGGCTTCGATCAACGGACGCGCATTGGCTGGTGTGATCCCGCCGATCGCGACGCACGGAATTTCGAACAGGGTCGTCCACCAGCCGAGGATTGATAGCTCGGGATGGTGGCGCACCTCTTTGGTCGTCGTCGGGTAGAAGCTGCCGAACGCGACATAATCGGCGCCCGCTTCGCCTGCTTCCATCGCCAGATGACGGCTGTCGTGACAGGTCACGCCGATCTGCGCGTTCGGCCCGAGCAAGGCGCGCGCCTCGCGCGGGTCACCATCGTCCTGGCCCAGATGGACGCCGTCGGCCCCCAACCGCTTGGCCAGCGCCATGCTGTCATTGACGATGAAGGCTACGTCGCGATCCGCGCAGACCCGTTGCAGCGGCTCGGCCATCTTGGCGATCGCATGATCATCCAGCCCCTTGAGGCGGATCTGGAATGCCGCGACTGGCCCGGCATCGAGCGCCAGCGCCAGCTGGCCGGCGAAACCCGCGTCGATCGCCGGGGGCGAGATCAGGTAGAGCTGACAGGCAGGCCTTTCCTGCTTCTCGAAGCGCGCGGCGAAACCGGGGTCGAGTGCGTTGATGTCCGCTTCGTCCTCGCCCTCGGATTGCTGCATGTCTGCTCCTCGATCCATCCGCATCGGTTGTTCGGGATGGAATTACCGTCACTGGCGCGGGCTGTTCTACCCCGCCGACCTGCCCGTCAAGCGCTGGTTCGCGCACTATTCGGCGACCTTCGACACGGTCGAGATCAACAACAGCTTTTATCGCCTGCCAAAGGCCGAGACGTTCGACGCGTGGCGCCAGCAGGCGCCGCCCGATTTCGTCTATGCGGTCAAGGCCAACCGCTTCCTGACCCAGGCAAAGAAGCTCAAGGATTGCGCCGAACCGATCGGGCGGATGATGGCGCCGATGCGGCATCTCGGCGCCGCGCTCGGCCCGATCCTCTATCAGCTGCCGCCACGCTTCGGCATCAATCTCGACCGGCTCGACGCGTTCCTGTCACTGCTGCCCACCGATCTGGTCCATGTGTTCGAATTCCGCGAACCGAGCTGGTATGTGCCCGAAACGCTCGAGCTGCTGGTCCGGCACGGTGCCAGCTTCTGCGCACACGACATGCCGAAGCTCGAAAGCCCGCGCTGGGCGATCGGTCCGATCGCCTATGTCCGCTTCCACGGCGGCGAGGGCAAATATTGGGGCCGTTATCGCGAGGACGTGCTGCTCGGCTGGACCGGCTGGATGGCCGAGCAGCTACGCGCCGGACGCGAGGTCTGGGCCTATTTCAACAATGACGGCTTCGGTCATGCCATCGAGGATGCGCTGACCCTGAGGGCAATGGTGCGTCAGGCCGTCTTTTCGACCGAGGCCGTGTAGATCTCGTCGATTGCTTCGCCAAGCGAGGCGTTGAATTCGGCATCGCTCATCTGCTTGCGCAGATCGGACAGGAGCGCCCGGCTGAAGCTGGCGATCATGCCGCGATTCTTGGCGAGTTCGGTGCAGGCGTCGGTGCGGCTGAACCCGCCCGAAAGCGCCACGACGCGGAGCACGCGCGGGTGATCGACCAGAGGCGCGAACAGGTTCGGCTTGGCGGGGATCGACAGCTTGAGCATCACCTTGGCGTCGCCCGGCATCGCGTCGAGCGCCTTGGTGATCTCCTCAAGGAGGATCTGGTCCGCCTCGGCGCGTTCCGGGCTCTTGATGTTCACCTCGGGCTCGATGATCGGCACCAGCCCGCCGGCGATGACCTGCTGGCCGACTTCGAACTGCTGCCTGACGATCGCGGCGATGCCGGCGCGGTTGGCGAGGTTGACGACCGAACGCTCCTTGGTGCCGAACACGCCGAGGCTCTTGGCGCGGGCGAGCAACGCGTCGAGGCCGGGGATCGGCTTCATCAGCTGGACGCCATTCGCTTCTGCCTCGAGGCCCTTGTCGATCTTGATGAAGGGAATGACACCCTTGGCGATCAGAGCGGCGGGAACGGGCTGGCCATCCACCATACCGTCCATGGTGCGCTCGAACAGGATCGCGCCGATCACCTTGTCGCCGGTGAAGACGGGCGAGGTGATAATCCGGACACGCATGTCGTGGATCAGGCCGAACATCTCTTCGTCGTTCGACCAGGCGCCTTCGTCGATACCATAGCCCTTGAGCGCCTTGGGGGTCGATCCGCCGCTCTGGTCGAGCGCGGCGATGAAGCCCTTACCGGCTGCGATCTTGCTGGTCATGTCCTGCTGGTCCACCGCTTCGACTCCCGTATTACGCCGTCAGTGCCTTTACCCCGGGCAGTTCCTTGCCTTCCATCCATTCGAGGAAGGCGCCCCCTGCTGTCGAGACAAAGGTGAAATCGTCGCCGACCCCGGCCTGGTTGAGCGCCGCGACCGTATCGCCGCCGCCCGCGACCGAAACCAGGCTGCCCGATTGGGTCAGGGCCGCCGCGGTCTTCGCCAGGCTGACCGTCGCCGTATCGAAGGGCGGCGTCTCGAACGCGCCGAGCGGGCCGTTCCACACCAGGGTGCGGCAGGTCTTTAGCACGTCGGCCAGCGCCTCGACCGCGGCCGGGCCGACATCGAGGATCATCTCGTCCGCCGCGACCTCGTGCACGTTGACCGTCCGCGTCGGCGGATTGGCCTTGAATTCCTTCGCGACGACGACGTCGTAGGGCAGATGGACGGTGCAGCCGGCCTTGTCGGCCGCATCGAGGATCTCGAGCACGGTCGGCGCCAGGTCATGTTCGCACAGCGACTTGCCGACGTCGATGCCGCGCGCGGCGAGGAAGGTGTTGGCCATGCCGCCGCCGATGATCAGGTGATCGACCTTGTCGACCAGATGCTTGAGCACGTCGAGCTTGGTCGAAACCTTGGCGCCACCGACCACCGCCGCGACCGGATGTTCCGGCTTGCCGAGCGCCTTTTCCAGCGCCTCGAGCTCCGCCTGCATCGATCGGCCGGCAAAGGCCGGGAGCAGGTGCGCGAGCCCCTCGGTCGAGGCGTGGGCGCGATGGGCCGCGGAGAAAGCGTCGTTGACGTAATAATCGCCGAGCTTGGCCATGCCTTCGACGAGGCGCGGGCGGTTGACCTCCTCGCCCGAATGGAAGCGGGTATTTTCGAGCAGCGCGATCTCGCCGGGCTTCATTTCGGCGACGGCGGTCTCGGCAGCCTCGTTCACGCAATCGTCGACGAAGCGCACTTCGCGGCCGAGCACCGCGGCGAGCGGCTGGGTGACGAGGGCCAGGCTCATGTCGGGGCGCCGCTCCCCCTTCGGCCGGCCGAAATGGGCGAGGATCAGGACGATCGCGCCACGATCGGCGAGCTCGAGGATGGTCGGCGCCGCCGCGCGCAGGCGCGTGTCGTCGGTGACGCGCGCGCCGTCCATCGGCACGTTCAGATCCTCGCGCACCAGCACGCGCTTGCCGCGAACGTCGCCCATGTCGTCGAGCGTGCGAAACCCGGTCATTCGTCGGCCCCTAACTTCAACGCGTCATGAAAATACGCGTCGTCCTGGCGTAGGCCAGGACCTCAGGAAGGTAGAGTGCGCCCTTGCCTCCTGAGGTCCCAGCCTTCGCCGGGACGACGCCCTAAGGTTAAAGCAGCTTGCCCATCGCACCGGCGGTGTCGACCATCCGGTTGGAGAAGCCCCATTCATTGTCGTACCAGCTGAGCACGCGGACCAGTTTACCTTCGAGCACTGCGGTTTCGAGGCTGTCGACCGACGACGAATGCGGGTTGCCCATGAAATCGATCGAGACGAGCGGCTCGGTGACGTATTCGAGCACGCCCTTGAGCGGGCCGCTCTCGGCCGCGGCCTTGAGGACGCCGTTGACTTCCTCGACATTGGTGTCGCGCGTGGGCGTGAAGGTCAGGTCGACCACAGAAACGTCGGGGGTCGGCACGCGGATCGACGAACCGTCGAGCTTGCCCTTGAGCTCGGGCAGCACTTCGCCGACGGCGCGGGCGGCGCCGGTCGTGGTCGGAATCATCGACATGGCCGCAGCGCGGGCACGGCGCATGTCCGAATGGATCTGGTCGAGGATGCGCTGATCGTTGGTGTAGCTGTGGATCGTCGTCATCAGGCCGCGCTCGATGCCGATCGTGTCGTTGAGCACCTTGGCGATCGGCGCGAGGCAATTGGTCGTGCACGACGCGTTCGAGACGATGATGTGATCCTTGGTCAACTTGTCGTGATTGACGCCGAAGACCACGGTCAGGTCGACATTCTTGCCCGGCGCCGAGATCAGGACGCGCTTGGCACCGGCGGCGAGATGCTTCTCGCACGAGGCCTTGTCGGTGAAGAAGCCGGTGCATTCGAGCGCGATGTCGACACCGTTCGCCGCGTGCGGCAGGTTGGCGGGATCGCGTTCCGCAGTCACCTTGATCCGCTTGCCGTCGACGATGAGATCGTTGCCATCGGCCTTGACCTCACCCGGCCAGGCGCCGTGGACGCTGTCACGCTTGAACAGGAGCGCGTTGGCCTTGGCATCGCCGAGGTCGTTGATGGCGACCAGCTCGAGCCCGCAATCGGGCCGCGACAGGATGGCGCGCGCGACGAGGCGGCCGATCCGCCCAAAGCCGTTGATGGCAACCTTGACCGTCATTGTATCTCCCCTGAGCGCCCGGCCTGACATGGGGCCGGCGGCCGATAGGCCAGATGCGCGAAAAGGCCGGGCTCGATCGAGCGGCCGGAACCGGGCTCCTTTGTCCGCTTGGGCTCGACACGTCAACTACATGGGCCGGCTCGGAAGATTGCGCGGCTTGCGGGGTGCGCGCTTCCGGGCCTATGCCAGTTCGAATGAGCGAGCAGGATGTCACCGCCGCACTGTCGCGCCTCGAGCGCGCCGTCGACCGCGTCGAACGGGCAATCGCCGCGCGGCCGGGCGAAAGCCAGATTGCCGAAGCCTATGTCCTGCTCGACGAGCGCCATTCGATGCTCCGCCGCCGGATCCAGGAAACGATCGAGCGGCTCGACGTGCTGATCGGGCAGGAGCAGGGCTGATGGCGCAGGTGAGCCTGTCGATCGGCGGCCGCAGCTATGACCTCGCCTGCCGCGACGGGGAGGAAGAGCATCTGCGTGCGCTGGGCGCGATCGTCGACGCCCGCGTCGCCGATGCCGGCCGCGCCGTCGGCGGCGGAAACGAAGCGCGCCAGCTGGTCATGGCCGCGTTGTTCCTCGCCGACGAACTGAGTGAGATACGCTCGGGCGCGCGCGATCCGGCGCACGCTGCGCTCGCCGCCGGCATCGGCGCGTTGGCCGATCGCATAGAAACGCTCGCCCGACGACTTGAGAATGAGAGCGAGGCAACCTAAATCGGATGGCGGTGGGAACTGCCCGGTACGAGCCGCAGCAACATCCCTGAGGCGATTCATCATCCATGGGGGCTGTCCCTGGTCGGACCCTGGTCCGCGCTACATGGCTCCCACCTGACGTTTACGGCGTCAGAGGATATTCCGGCAAACGGTCATGGCGGTCCCACCACCCTCCCCTTCGACCTACCCCGATCTCGGCAAGCAGGCGCTTCGCCGGGCTTTGCGCGCCGCCCGGGCCGCGCACGCCGCCATGCTCCGCGCGAGCGGGGCGGTGCGCGGTGCGACCACGGCGGCGGCCGAACGCCTGATCGAGCATATCCCGCTGGACGCGTCGGTCGCGCTATACAGCGCCTTCGGCGACGAGATTGATCCGCTGCCGCTTG
>Ga0153956_1002353_pt1 | contig 14133 bp, 11 predicted proteins | sample TSFL040MetaG_FD_104704 | JGI IMG/M metagenome (GOLD analysis project Ga0153956, IMG submission 104704) | Attine ant fungus gardens microbial communities from Florida, USA - TSFL040 MetaG | ecosystem: Host-associated > Fungi > Mycelium > Unclassified | place: USA: Florida, Wekiwa Springs... | reverse complement strand
GGCATTACGGTTGCCGTCGCCGGTGATCTTCCATTCAAAGCCCAGCGACAGCAAGGTGGGCCGCTCGACCACGAAGGCGCCGGGGGTCACTTTGTTGTCGGCATTATCGGCGGCACCGGCGGCCGCCGTCAGCCCGCCCAGCATCGCCGCCGCCAGAAGAAGCGCCCACATTCCATTCTCCCCGAGGTTTTTCTTGGCGCGGACGCTAGGCCGGGCCGCGCGCCAACACAATGGCGAGACATCGCCGCCGATCCCCTCTAAGCTGGCGCAAAACAAGAAGGACGGGGGATGCCCAAAATCCGCTGGTGGATGATCGCGTTGTGCTTCCTGGCCAACGCCGTCAGCTATATCGACCGCGCCAATCTCGCCATCGCCGCGCCCGCCATCCGCGCCGAGCTGGGGCTGGACGCCGCCGCGATGGGGCTGGTGCTCAGCGCCTTCTTCTGGACCTACGCCATCATGCAACTGCCCGCCGGCTGGTTCATCGACCGGGTGGGCGTGCGGATCAGCCTGACGCTGGCGGTGGCGTGGTGGTCGGCCTTCACCATGGCGACCGGCCTGGCGCGGGGCGTGGCGCATTTCATCGCCGCCCGCCTGATGCTGGGGGTGGGGGAGGCCGCGGCCCTGCCCAGCTTCACCAAGGTCGCCTTCAACTGGTTTCCCCGCCGCGAGCGCGGGCTGGCCTGCTCCATCTTCAACAGCGGCTCGACGGCGGGATCGGCGCTGTCGCTGCCGCTGGTGACATGGCTGATCGCGGCGGTGGGCTGGCGCGGCGCCTTTCTGGTGACGGGCGGGCTGGGCATCGCCTGGGCGCTGGCCTGGTGGTTGATCTATCGCGACCCTGAACGCTATCGCGGCATCGCGCCGCGCGAAGTCGATGCGCTGCTGGCCGAACGCGGCGCGCCCGTGGTGGTGACGCGGAAGATTCCCTGGCCGGCGCTGTTCCGCTACCGCTCGGTATGGGGCCTGATGATCGGGCTGTTCTGCCTGAACTTCGCGATCTATTTCTTCATCACCTGGTTTCCCAGCTACCTGTTGCAGGCGCGCGGCTTTTCGCTGGCGCGGCTGGGCACGCTGGGCATGCTGCCCGCCGTGATGGCGGTGGCCGGCAACTGGATGGGCGGCATCGTGTCGGACTGGCTGATGCGGCGCGGCTGGAGCGCCACGGCGGCGCGCAAGACCTGCCTGGTCACCGGCATGGCGCTGGCGACCAGCATCGCGCTGGCGGCCTTCGTGGACTCCACCGCCTGGTGCCTGGCGCTGTTCACCTTGGCCTATGCCAGCCTGTCCTTCACCGGCGCCAATACCTGGACGGTGGTGAGCGAGATCGCGCCGACGCCGGGCCATGTCGCTTCCATCGCGGGGTTGCAGAATTTCGCCGGCAACCTGGCGGGCATCCTCATCACCACCCTCACCGGTGTGATGCTGGTGCTGACGCAAGGCTCCTTCGTCGTGCCGCTGCTGGTGGCGGGCGGGATGTGCGTGCTGGGCGCGCTGTCCTATCTGTTCCTGCTGGGCAAGGTCGAGCCGCTGCCGCCGCTATAGCCGCGCGATCCAGTCCAGCCCCGCCAGCGTGCCGTTGGCGGGACGGTATTCGCAACCGACCCAGCCGTCATAGCCCAGCGCGTCCAGTTCGCCCAGGGCATCGCGTTCGGTGTCGCCCGGCTCGGCGCGATGCGGCGGCGCGGCGACCTGGACATGGCCGGTGACCGGCAACAGGTCTTGCAGCCCCGCCAGCAGCGGCAGGCCCATCACCTGGCGGTGATAGATGTCGAATTGCAGTTTCAGGTTCGGCAGCTTCAATTCCGCGATCAGCGCCGCCGCCAGGTCGAAGCTGTCCATCAGGTAGCCGGGAATGTCCTTAGCGTTGATCGGTTCGATCAATATGTCGAGATGCGGCGCGGCCTCGCAGGCATGGCGCAGCGCGTCCTTATAACCGTCCAGCGCGGCGGGGCCGGAAGCGATACCCGCCATCACATGCAGCCGGGGCGTGGCAGTGGCCTTGGCGTATTCCAGCGCGGTGGCGAAGGCGGCGCGGAAATCGGCGCGGCGATCCGGAAGCGCCGCCAGCCCGCGCTCGCCTTTCGCGATATCGCCCGGCGCGGCGTTGAACAGCACGGCTTGCAGCCCATGCTTCGCCAGCCTAGCGGCAATCGCGTCCGGCGGCGTGCCGTAGGGAAACAGATATTCCACCGCCGTGAAGCCGGCATCGGCGCACGCCGCGAAACGGTCCAGGAAGTCCCATTCCGTGAACAGCCAGGACAGATTGGCGGCGAGACGCGGCATGGCCCTCGATAGCGCTTTTTAAACGCCGGCGAAACCGCTAGTCATGCGCCATGGGCTGGCGGCTGTTTCTCGCACTGGGTCTGGGGCTGGCGGTGCTGGCCGTGGTGCTCCTGCGCTTCGACCTTTCCGCCGTGACCGCGGCGCTGGAACGCGCCGGCTGGGGCGGTTTCGCGGTCATCGTGCTGGCCGGGCTGGCGGCGGAAGTGGTGCTGGCGCTGGGGCTCTATCCCCTGCTGGCCGAGGCGCCGTCCCTGCCCGTCATCGTCGCGGCGCGGCAGTTGCGCGACTCCAGCGGCGACGTGCTGCCCATCACCCAGTTGGGCGGCGTGGCGTTCGGGGCGCGCGCCTTGGTGCTGGCGGGCGTGAAGGCGGTGCCCGCCTCCGCCGCCGTCACCGCCGACCTGACCACCGAGACTTTCGCGCAAGGGCTGTATGTGCTGGTCGGCGTGCTGGCCAGCCTGTCGCTGCTGCATGCCGACGCGGCGCTGTCGCCCTATGTCGGCGCGATGCTGGGGGCTGCGCTGTTCCTGTCGCTGGGCAGCATCGGCTTCGCCGTCCTGCAGATGGCGGGCGGGCGCTGGGTGGACAAATTGAGCGCCAGGCTGTTCCCACGCCCGGCGGGCGATGCCGGTATGTTCCATGACGCGATCCACGCCATCTACCGGCGGCGCGGGCGAGTGGCGCTGTCCATCCTGCTGCAATTCGCCGGCTGGATCGCCAGCGGCGTCTGGCTGTGGGTGATGCTGGCGGTGATGGGTTTCCGCCAAAGCCTGGGCGCGGCGGTGGCGATCCAGGCGCTGGTCGAGGGCCTGCGCAGCGCCACCGTGTTCGTGCCCGCGAGCCTGGGCATCCAGGAAGCGGGCTATGCCATGCTGGCGCCGGTGTTCGGCTTCACGGCGGAGGTCGGGCTGGCGCTGTCGCTCCTGCGCCGCGCCCGCGACGTGGTGGTGGCGGTGCCGGTGCTGCTGGCCTGGCAGGCGATCGAAGGACGAAGGGCCGTGAAAGGAAGGGGGCCGTAACCGGCCTGTTTCGCATAGCGGATCAGGCCGGTGCTGATCGCCGGCGTGAAGCGCCGAAAACCGCCGCCGCCAAAGCTCCACCGCTGGCCCGATGAAAAAGACGTCGTCCGCGCCTGATGCGCGGTCCGTGTCTGCGGCAGCGCAACGCATCCCTGCCCGCGCCGCGAAGGCGATCTGGAAGCGGTCGAGCGTGACGCCCGGATCCAGCGCCTGGTTTCTCCGGCTCCTGTCTCCATGCCGGGTGCGGCGTCTTCCCCGCAGATGTATCCGTGCACCGGAACCGCACCGTGGCCCCTCCCAAGGCGTTCGATCCAGCGCGCAAACAATTCATCCGCGACCGCTTCAATCGGTGCCTCGGTCCCTATGCCCGAGCCCGTTCTCTCATAGAATGAGAGAAGCCCTCCTGCCTCGTCTTTGCTTTCCGGCCCCGCTCCCTAAGCTGGACGGAAAAAGAGGAAGAGAAATGGGCAGTTTAGAGGGCGCCCGGTTGAAGGTCGCCATTATCGGCTCCGGCAATATCGGCACCGATCTCATGATCAAGGTGCTGCGCACCTCGCGGGTGCTGGAGATGGCGGCGCTGGTGGGGATCGACCCCGCCTCGGAAGGGCTGGCCCGCGCCCGGCGGCTGGGCGTGGCCGCCACCGACCGGGGCCTGGCGGGCCTGCTCGCCATGCCGGAATGGAAGGACATCGGCATCGTGTTCGACGCCACCAGCGCCGCGGCGCACCGGCAGCACAGCGAAGCCTGCCTGGCGGCGGGCAAAGTGATGGTCGACCTGACGCCGGCCGCGATCGGGCCCTATGTGATCCCGGAAGTGAATGGCGATATCCAACTCGAAGCGCCCAATGTGAACATGGTGACCTGCGGTGGCCAGGCGACGATCCCCATCGTGGCGGCGGTCAGCCGCGTGGCCAGGGTGCATTATGCGGAGATCGTCTCTTCCATCGCCTCCAAATCGGCCGGCCCCGGCACGCGCGCCAATATCGACGAGTTCACCCAGACAACGGCGCATGGCATCGAGAAGGTAGGCGGGGCGGCAAAGGGAAAGGCCGTGATCATCCTCAATCCCGCGGAGCCGCCGGTGATGATGCGCGGCACAGTCTATACGCTTTCCTCCGGCGCGGACGAAAAGGCCATCGCCGCCTCGGTCGCCGACATGGTGGCGCGTGTGAGAGCTTATGTGCCGGGCTACCGGCTCAAGCAGGAAGTCCAGTTCGAGCGCTTCGGCGCCAACAATCCCATCGTCATCCCGGACGTGGGAGAGTTCGAGGGCATCAAGAGCAGCGTGTTCCTGGAAGTCGAGGGCGCCGCGCACTATCTGCCGGCCTATGCCGGAAACCTGGACATCATGACCTCCGCCGCCTTGCGCACCGCCGAAAAGATCGCCGCCCGCAAGCTGGCGCAAAAGGCCGCCTGATGTTCGATCCCGGCAAAGACAGACTTTATATCCAGGACGTCACCTTGCGCGACGGGATGCATGCCATCCGTCACCGCTATGGCATCGATCATGTCGCGGATATCGCCCGCGCACTGGACCAGGCCGGCGTGGACGCCATCGAGATCGCGCATGGCGACGGCTTGAGCGGCTCGTCCTTCAATTACGGCTTCGGCGCCCATACCGACTGGGACTGGATCAAGGCCGCCGGCCGGGTGGTGAAGAAGGCCCGGCTCACCACGCTTTTGATCCCCGGCATCGGCACGGTCGAAGACCTGCACCGGGCCCACGACCTGGGCATCACCTCGGTCCGCGTCGCCACCCATTGCACCGAGGCCGATATCGCCCGGCAGCATATCGCCTTTGCCCGCAAGCTGGGCATGGATGTGTCCGGCTTCCTGATGATGAGCCACATGGCCGAGCCCGAGCCGCTGGCCCAACAGGCCAAGCTGATGGAGGATTACGGCGTTGGCTGCGTCTATGTCACCGATTCCGGCGGCGCGCTGGACATGGACGGTTATCGCGCCCGTCTGGAAGCCTATGATCGCGTGCTGCGGCCGGAAACGGCGCGCGGGGTGCATGCCCACCACAACCTCTCCCTCGGCGTGGCGAATTCGATCGTGGCGGCACAATGCGGTGCCGTCCGCATAGATGCCAGCCTGGCGGGCATGGGCGCCGGCGCCGGGAACGCGCCGCTGGAAGTCTTCATCGCCGCCGCCGACCGGAAGGGATGGAACCATGGCTGCGACCTGTTCATGCTGATGGACGCCGCCGAGGAACTCGTGCGCCCGCTGCAGGACCGGCCGGTGCGGGTGGACCGCGAGACGCTCAGCCTGGGTTATGCCGGGGTCTATTCCTCCTTCCTGCGGCACGCGGAAAAGGCCAGCCGGGATTACGGCGTCGATACACGCGAAATACTTGTAGAATTAGGTCACCGGCGTATGGTCGGGGGCCAGGAAGACATGATCGCCGACGTGGCGCTGGACATCGTGAACAAAAAAAGCGCCGTTAGAAAAACATAACAACAATAAACCGGGACCAAAATGGCAACACCCAAGAACCAATCCGTGCTGAAGGCTTTCAGCATGCTCCGCTCCTTCCACCGGCCGGACGAATGGCTGACCAGCTGCGAGCTCAGCCGCCGTGCCAACCTGCCCGAAGCCTCCGGCTACCGCCTCATCCAGACGCTGGAACAGATCGGCGCCGTGGTGCGCGGCCCGCGCGGACGTTATCGGCCCGGCATGCTGCTGGTATCGCTGTCGCACAATGTCGCGATCGGCGACCTCCTGCGCGAGGCCAGCACTGACATCATCACCACACTCTCCAACCGCCTCGACCTCACGGTGCATCTGGGCCTGCTGGAAGGCGGCATGGTTACCTATATCGCCAAGGTCTGCACTCCGACCTCGCTTTCGACGCACACGCGGCCCGGCTCGCAGCTCGAGGCCTATTGCTCCGGCCTGGGCAAGGTGCTGCTGGCCGCCCTGCCCGATGATCAGATCGAGAGCATCATCATGGACGGCGCCCTGGTGGCGCTGACCCCCTACACCATCACCGACCGCACCAAGCTGCGCGCCGAACTCAAGAAGGTGCGGATGCTGGGCTATGCGGTGGACGACCGCGAGATCCGCGCCGACATGAAGTGCCTGGCGGTCCCCATCCATGACGGCGAGGGCCGCACCGTGGCCGCGATGTCGGCCACCGACCATGCCGACCGCATGACGCCGGAGCGCCAGAGCCAGGTGCGCGAAGCGCTGATCGATGCCGTCCGGACCCTGGAAAGCAAGATTTTCCCGCCGGCCCCCGCGATCAAGCGCGGCCTGCCCCAGCGCCGCGGCCAGTTGCAGATCGCCACCATCCATGGCTGAAAAAAATATCGGGCCCCGCCGGGGCGGAGCCCGATATTCAAGCCGAAGTCCAAGGGGATGTCCTCCGGCAGTCCCGGCGGCTCAGACGGCGAACCGCCACATCCAGCCCATGTCGTCGCAGACATACATGTGATCGCCCACCAGCTTGGCGCCATGGATCACCGGCGAGTCGCCCGGAAGCTGCAACCGCTCCACGATGTTGCCGGTATGGGCGTCGTGCCGGAAGAAGGCGTTGAGATTGGAGTCCGACGACCAGATCGTGTCGCGCGTCTTGCCCCAGCTCATCCCATGGGTGCGGTTGCCGGGAACCGGCCAGGCCGCCTTCACCTTCCAGTTGTTCTTGTTGATGGTGAAGATCTGGCGCGCCGGCGGGCAGGCATAGATCAGGTAATCGCCGTCCAGCAGGATGGCATGCGCACCGGTGCCGCCCGAGCCTTCCTCGGCATTCAGCGGCAACTGCCCCGGCGGCAGGCCCTTGCCTGTATTGTTGCCGACATTGCCGGTCATGGCCGGGCCGATGCCGCGCGGCATGTCGGGCCAGGCCGGCTTGAGCGGGCTCCGGCGCGCCGCCGGATCGTCCTCGCGCTCGAAGATGCGGCCGGCGCCCGGCGTCACATACTTGGCGATGGTTTTGCCGTTCAGGTCGCAATGCACGATGATGGAATTGTGGGTCGAGGTGATCCACATGGTCTGACCGTCCTGCACCAGCCCGCTGGGTCCCACCATATCGGCCTGGAATTCGCGCACGGTCGAACCGTCCTTGATGTTGGTCAGGGTGACCCAGTGCCCGGCGCCCTGGTCCAGCACCCACATCTGGCCGGGATTGCCGTCGACAAGCGCCAATCCGTTGGGCTGGCCATGCTTGGTCTTGTAAAGCACCTCGAACTTGGCGATCTGCCGGGTGGGGATCGCCGACCAGGCCGGAAGGCAGGCGGGATGCGCCGGCTGCGCCATGGCCCGGCCGCCCAGTACCGGGATCGCCGCGGGCGCCGCCGCGGCGGCGGCCAGGAAATTTCTGCGCTTCAACATTTGTCTTTCTCCTTCAAACCATTTCGATCTTGAAAATCCAGCCGGAACTGGGGCTGTCGCCATTGGGCCAGCCGGGATGGATGCCGGCATCGCAACTGATCAGCGTGCCGTTGTGGAATTCCAGCCCATGCGGATCGCAACTGCCCGGCGCGAAGTCGTAGGTCATCAGTACCTGGCCGGTCTTGCCGTCATACTTCACCAGGCCCGGCCGGCCTTCCTTGTAGCTCTTGGAGTCGTTGCCGGTGACCTGCCAGACATTGCCGTCGGCATCGAAGGTCATGTCGTGCCAGCGCGGCTTGTCGGCCGGCGCGTAGATCGGGATCGCCGCTTCCGGCTGCCAGGTCCCGGGATCGACGCGCAGCAGCAGGCGCGGACGGTTCGCCACGATCCACAGCTTGCCGTCGCGCCATTGCGCGCCATGGCTGCCGCCGCCATCTTGGCCCGGCAGGCCCAGCGGAATCTGCCGGTGGCCGAGCTGCCTGGAATTCATGTCGACCTGGAAGACGCCTTCGGGCTCCTGGTTCGCCATCATCCAGACACAGCCATTGCCATAGGCCATGCCGGAGGTGTTGCGCGAATTGGTGTAGACCGTCTTGAGCAGCTTGCCGTTCCAGTCCACCAGCCAGGCGGCCTCGCGCAGGTCCGCCGGCTCGGGCAGATGGTAGGACTGCGCCGCCTTTCCCGACAGTTTCTGCTGGCCGAGCCACAAGCCCTCCGGCGCGACCGCCAGCGCATTCACATAGCCCGGGGGCGCCTTGAACAATTTGGTGGTCTTGACCAAGCCATGCGAGATCTTCGGGCGAACCGGGCCATAGGTGACCTTCGCCGTGGTCTGCGCCGCCGCGCGGCCTGCCGCCGCCGCACCCAGGCCCGCCAGACCGGTGGCAAGCAACGCCCGTTTCGTGAACACCATCGCACCCTCCCTGTTTGCCGGCATGCTGGGGTAAAGTCCGCCTTTGTCAAAGACGCGGGGAGGTCCTGTCCCTCACCTGTTGAGTTTGCAGCGCACAACAGGACTGCGCAGGAGATCAGCGGGTCTTGGCCTTGAGCAGGACCCATCACCATCTGGCCGAACGGCTGCGGACGGATGGTGGACTGGTCGCCGTCCATCGCCGCCATCGAAGGGTTTCCCTGGGCGTCGCGGAAGAAGCGCAGCTTGATGTCGACGGGACAGATGACTTCGACCAGGCGCGATTCATGGTCGCTGATGGCGGGACAGTTGGAAATGCCCTTGGCGTGGCGGGCAGCGCCCTCCGGCCGCGTCAGCTTGCGCGGCGCATCCCAGATGAACGCCGCCTCGCGCGCCGGATCGACGACCCAACCCACATCCACCGTGCGCGCCGGTCCGCCGCCGGCCTTGCCGGACCATGCCATGCGTTCTCCCCTTCGGAGATGCCAGTCCCGCCTCCACCAAAGAAAAAGCCTCCCGGCACGAGGCCGGGAGGCCGTTCCCCGCATGCGGCGGGTCAGAACTTGACGCGGATGCCCACTGTCGTCAGCCGCCCGATCAGGTTGGTCACCAGATCGTCGGTGCCGGTGATCGAGGCTTGGCCCTGGCTGTTATAGAAGGGCGGGTGCTTGTCGAAGATGTTGTTCATCGTCACATAGATCTGATCGCCATTCAGGATGCCGCCATCGAAGTCGTAGGCGACATGACCGTCGAAAGTCATGTTGGCCTTGACCGCGTCGCCGCCGCCATTGGGGTTGCCGTTGGCGTCGCGGGTGAGCGGGTTGGCGGGCGTCGCCCAGTTGCGATAGGCGCCGGTGAAGTTCATGAACAGGTCGACCGACCAGTTGTCCATGGTCCAACTGACATTGCTGCGGGACTGATGCTGGATCTGCGGGAATTGCGATGTCTGGCCATCGGTGTTGAGCAGGCTGTAGGAGGGGCCCGCGATCGGGAAGCCGAATGAAATGTCGTATTGCAGGAATTCGGTGATCGCCGTGCCCAGCCCGAAATGGCCCCAGTCGGTGTCGAACTCGTAATTGATGGCGATATCCAGGCCCTGTGCCTGCAGGTTCTCGATATTGTTCTGGCTCTGGTCGTCGATCACATAGACGGTGCCGGGGATCGCGCTGTTGAGCGTGGGATACGGCGCCAGCGCGTTCGCCACCTGCGCCGAGGTGCAACCGGTCGGGCAGATGGTGAACAGGCGTGTCAGCGACGGCACCTGGGCCAGCACGCCGGCATTGGGCGACGTCACCGCGCCCTTGAAATGGGCATCGAACAACGTGACGTTGGCGGTGAGGCCAGGCAGGAAATCCGGCGTGAAATCCATGCCGAGCGTCCAGCCATTGCCCTTCTGTGGCTTGGCGCTGGGGCCGATGCCGCGTTGCAGGGTGATGCCCTGTGTCGTCGCCGTGCCGACCTGGCAGGTGACGGCGCCCGCGGCGCAGCCCGGCAGCACGCCGGCGGTGCCGGGATAGAGCGCGGTCGCGAAGCTCGTCGGCGTGGAGAAGGCGCCTGCGCCGCCATAGGCCGCGCGATAATTCTGGGAGGGGTCGCCAACACTGTCCTGCTGCGGCGCCACGAAGGAGGTCGAATAGGTACCGCGAAATTTCAGGCCGGGGATCACCGTCCAGTCGGCGGCGAACTTGGGATTGGAGGTGTCTCCGACATCGGAATAATCGTCGTAACGGCCCGAGATATCGACCTCGAGCTTGTTGACCAGCGGCACATTCATGTCGGGCGAGATCAGCGGCACGTCGATTTCGCCGAACACCGAGCGGACCGAGCGCGGGAAATGGAAGACGCTGAAGCCCGATCCATAGGAGGACGGACCGATGCCGTTGGTCTTGGTCACCTTCTGCACCAGCCCATAATTGACTGTTTCGGCGCCGACCGCCGCCTTCACCGCGCCCGCCGGCAGGTCGAACAGGGGACCGTTGGCGGAAATCTTGAACTGGGTGAAGGAGTCGATCTGGTCGGTGGTGGAATTGGCGCTGTTGATGAAGGCGATGGTGCTGGCCGAGGTGCGGTTGCTTCCCACCGGATTCCACACGTCCAGCGCATTGGCCGTCGTCAACGGCAGCTGCGTGGCGATGACGGTGGTGCCCACGATGGACGGCCTGGTCAGCGAACCGCTGGTGTTGGTGGTGCCGTTCAACGCCATCGCGGCGCAGGCGCTGCAGAAGGCGTTGTAGCTGTCGGCATAGGAGTTATCCTGCGCGGTCACCGCCCAGAGATTGGTTTCCCAGCCCTTGAGGAACCCGCTGTCGAAATCGTATCGCGCGTTGAAGCTTCCATAAATGTCGGAAGCGCCCTGGGGCGAGATCGCCTCGGGCAGCAGCTTGCCGAAGTCGTAGCGCACGGTCTGCGAGGTCGCCGTCACGCCGGGCGGGTTGGTGTAGAAGGGGTTGGCCTGGGCGCCGGTGCCGAAGGCCGTGGCGCTGATTGTGCCGGCGCTGGAATAGGTCACGTCCTTGCGGTTGGCGATCAGCGCGGTGGCGGTCAGCGTCAGGTTGCCGAAACTCTGGGTGAACTTCGCCAGCAGGTTGTCGCGGGTCTCCTTGGGAACGTAATCGCCATAGATCAGGTCGCAGGGCGCGTTCACCTGGCTGTTGACGATGGTGTCGGCCGAGGTGGCGGAGGGGTAGATCAGCGAGGAGCCGGCGGGCTGGATGGTCGCGGGCGAGCAGTTGAAGCTGCGCTGGTTGGTGCCGCCGTTGGGAATGAAATTCTGCGTGCTGACGCGAGCGCTGAGACGCATGTCGCTGATATAGGAATGCTGGACGGCGACCAGGGCGCTGCCATTTTCCCAGCTTCCGCCGGCCAGCGCGCTGATGTTGTATTTGGCGAAATTGTCCGCGCCGCCGCCCTCGGCCTGCATCAGCAGGCCGTCATAGGAACTGCGGGTGATGAAGTTGACCACGCCGGCCACCGCGTCGGAGCCATAAATCGAGGACGAACCGTCGGCCAACACCTCCACCCGCTGGATGGCGATGGTCGGAATGATCGAGGGATCGGGCTGGGAATGGCTGGTGCCGCCCAGGGGGAAGCGCAGGCCGTCCATGATCACCAGGGTCGAGCCCGAAGCACTGGCGCCCAACTGGTGGATGTTGGGCGAGAAATAGGTGGAGTTGTGCTGCCCCTGGCCCACCTGCCCCATGTTGGACAGTGCGGGTACCGACTTGAGCACCTCGTCGATCGTCTGGCCGCCCTGCTTCTCGATGTCCTGCGGCCCCACCGTGACCACGTTGGAACCGACCGGCGCCACGCCACGGATGCTGGTGCCGGTGACGGTGACCGATTCCACGCCTTCTCCGGCTTGCGCCTGGGAGGGTGCCGGCGCCTGGGCCGGAACCTGGGCGCGTGCCGGAGCCAGGCTGGCCATTACGGCCAGGGCCAACGTCGAACCGCCGAGCTTCAGAGTCCTGGAGAGATTGATCATGACATTTCCCTCTTGTTTTTCCATTTGCGCTTGCCAGACTCTTTCGGTCCTTGCGCATCACATGCGAAAACCTTGGCGGCGCGTCCGTGGGGTGTCAAAAAAACGCAACCCTCCCCCTCTCATCTGATGAGAGTGCAAAGCGGCATGCGCGGGGGATGAAAATGGCGCACAGCGCGTTAAAGTCAGCCGGGTTCAAGCCGGGAGGTTGCGTGAGGACTCTTTGGATCGCCGCGTTGGTAACGTTCGCATGCGTCGCGCCCGCCGCCGCGCGGCCGCACGACGAAGCGATGTCAGGCGTCTTCCGCTGTGCGGCGATCGGCGATCTGCGGACTTGGCTTGAATGCTACTATGGCGCCGCACAACCGGTGCGCGCGGCGCTTGGCATCGCGCCCGCTCCGGCGGCGCAGGTACGGCTGACCGTGGCGCCGCCGGCTGGAAATCCGGCACCAGGCGACACCGCCGTCCGCGATGCCGTGCTCGTGGATGCCGTTCGCTGCGGCGGACAGGCCGACGAACGACAATGGCTGACCTGCTATTACGCCGCCGCCGAACCGGCGCGCGCGCGGCTGGGGCTGGCGCCCCGCGCCGTGCCCGCCGCGGCGCAGGCCGCGGTTGTCCGTCCCTTCGGTACCCGCGCGAAACGCGACGAGATACCGGACAGTGCGAAAAACCTGTCGGCGCGCATGCAATCCTACAGTTTCGACAAGTTCGGTGTCTTCACCGTGACGCTGGACAATGGCCAGGTCTGGCGGCAGGTCTCCGGCGACAACGATTTCGCGCGCTGGAACAAGCCCGCCGACCAATATATCGTCAGGATCACCCACGGCCTGTTCGGCAGCTACAATCTCCAGGTGTCCGGCCATCCCGGCCTGTTCAAGGTGCGCCGCGCAAGCTGACGCTCAGCGAACACCTTCATTTCGGGGGTGATGGCGTAAAGCGCGCCGAACTTGGGCGACAGGTGCGTCTTGCTCTGCGACGCGGGGATGAAGGTCGCCAACAGCGCGGCGGGCTTGGGGTCTAGCGAATAAATCGATAAAGCGAAGGCTGACGGCAGATGGGAGGCAGCATATGCATCAGCCAGCAAAGCCGAGGTTCCAGCAGATTTGCAGACTGCGCTCGATGCGAACCCGAAGGCAGCGGCTTTCCTTGCCACGCTCACCGGCGCGGAAGATCAGAGACTTTGTTGGCATGCTGGAACGCGGAGAGACAGTTCACGGCTGAAACGACCGGACTGCTGAAGCGGTGCTCAGCTAGCGAATACGTGGAATAGCCCAGCAGCTTGTCAAATGCTTCATCCCGATCGCAGGGTAGTAGGATTCCGCCGAAGGGGCAGCGACGAGAATAAGGGTGGCGCTGTCGCCCGCTTGTCGGCGCGTTTCCTCGATCAGGCGCTTTCCTATGCCTTGCCTCTGGTATGTTGTGTCCACGGCAAGATCGGAGAGATAGCAGCAATACGAAAAGTCACAAACCGCTCGCGCGATTCCGACCAGCCGTTCGCCGTCACGCGCGGTCACAACGATGTCGGCATGGCGCAGCATGCGGTCAAGACGGTCGAGATCTTTGGCCGGACGTCGATCGGCCAGCGTGGAGGCGACGAGAACACCCTGGAACTCGACCGCCGACAAATCGGGCTCGATGGCATAGTTTATTGGCATGGCGATATCCTTGGCTGTCGTTTGTATCATCGCCGGGCTTTCCTTCATCATCGGAGCGCTCGGTCGGTAAACTGTGTGCGAAATGTGCGGCGCGCTCTTCCCTGTGCCCATTCAGTCCAGTCCGGCCGGATCGACAGAGCATTCCGCCGGCGAACGTCTACCCGCTTTGTCCGCCCCGATCTTTCCGCTTCAAATCCGAGGCAGCCACAGCCAGCGCCGTGCCACCGCCCGCCGGAGCAAAATCGACCTTCATTGAAAGGCCTTGCGGGTACAATTGAAAGACCGTCAAATTGCTCCCCTTGGGCGACTGCCGCTTCAAGATGAGGTTTCCATCCTCCATTTCCACCTGGCCGGGAGCTTCCGGCAGGACGCCCATCGAATCGATCGTCCAGAACCTGGGTACGGACTCGGTCGAGACCAGGGTGAGGCTCTCGAAAGACGGCGTGCCAT
>Ga0153956_1002352_pt1 | contig 14136 bp, 12 predicted proteins | sample TSFL040MetaG_FD_104704 | JGI IMG/M metagenome (GOLD analysis project Ga0153956, IMG submission 104704) | Attine ant fungus gardens microbial communities from Florida, USA - TSFL040 MetaG | ecosystem: Host-associated > Fungi > Mycelium > Unclassified | place: USA: Florida, Wekiwa Springs... | reverse complement strand
CTCGGCGCTGATGTGCGACCTCAAGGCGCTGCTGGGCCCCGGCTGCCTCGGCGGCTAGGATTTGCGTCGAGATCGACGTTATGCAGCGAAAGTTCGAGTGCGCGTCTGCATTTCGTCGATATCGAGGTGGCAGCCGCGATCGATCAAGGCCGTATAGACCCGGGCCAGTACGTCCTGGGGATGGTCCTCGGCGACCACCCTGATGCTGATCCAGTCCAACGCGTCGAGCATTCGCGATCGCCTGATGTCCTTGACGTACTGACGGCGATCGGTGCGGTGCTGATCGCCGTCGTACTCGACCGCAACCTTGAACTCTTCCCATCCCATGTCCAGGTATGCCACGATGCGGCCGTCATCGACGATCGGGATCTGGGTCTGCGGAATTGGGAACCCCGCGTCGATCAGTCGCAGACGGGTGAGGCTCTCCCGCGGCGACTGGGCACCGGCATCGACGAGCGGTAAGAGTTCGCGTAGCTGTCGCAGGCCGCGCGCCCGGGCATTGCGTTCGATGATGGGCTGCAGTTCATCGATCATGAATCCGCGGCATCGTGCCAACGCATCGAGTCTGGCCAGTGCCTGGGCTCTGCCACCGCGGCGCCCGAGGTCGAAGCCGGTGCGCGCCGCGGTGGTGACGGCCAGTCCGTTGATGTGTGTGATGTCCTCGTCGACGAACCGGTCGCCACGGGGGACCAGGCCGGGCTGCGGGCGCGAGGTGACACCGAGGATCTCGATCGGTGTCTGCAGATCGATCCAGGCTGAACCGTGCAGTCCCGCGGCAGCGACGCCGGCGATGACGCCCCGCCGGCCGGACGCCAACCAAGCGGCGACCGCCCGATCCCGCAGGGTCAGCTCGGCATGCTTCGGAACATAGATGCCGTGATAGATCCGTCGATACCAGCGGCTGAGTTCATGGCGGGTGAGGCGGCCCGCTGCCACCGCCTCACTGCCGACGAGGATCTCGTTCATGTCGGCATGCTGGCAGGAGCCACCGACAGGCCCGCGTGTCCGACGTTATGCAGCGAAAGTTCGAGAAGAGCTCTGCATTTCGTCGATCTCACCACCGCGCAGCGGCCGCCCAGCGACCAACACAAGCCCCCGTCAGGCCTCTTTGCAGCCGAACTGTTGACCGAATCCCTCGGCCGGGGGAGTGACGGGTTTGAGGCAGCCGAACGGCACCACGCCGGCGTCGCTCAACCGCAGTCCGGTCTGGTGCGCGTAGTTCACACAGGTCAGTGCGCCGCCGTCGGCCCGGCACCGATATTCGCCGAAGGCCAGGGTCTGGCCGTCCTTGAGCTGGGGTCCGGTCCCGCTGTTGAAGCGGCCCGGATCGCCGTGGATGGAACCGACCGCGGCGGTCATGCCCTCGAAGTCCACCCACCCGGGCACCCAGTGCCCATAGGTATCGGCGGGCTGGGGCAGCGGCGCGGCCGGGTGGGTCAGGCAGGCCAGGGCACCGTTGAAGTCCTTGTCGGTCATGCAGTTGATGCCGCCGGCGGTCACGAACGCGACATCGGCGCCCAGATCGTTGGCCTGGCCCTCACGCGTCGCAGTGTGGAAACCGCCGGCGTCGACCGCTGTGCCCGCTTCGATCCAGCCGATGACGGCACTCATCTCGGCGCCCGGCGCGGGCACCCCGGTCGGGACGGCGCTGGGCTTGCCTGAGGCCGACGGCGCCGATGAGGTGGCGCTGGGCCGTGCCGACAACGAAGACGCCGACGGCACCGTCGACGATTCGCCGGCCGGTCCGGCGGTCGACGAGCACCCGACAGCCAGCAGCGACGTCACCACGAGCACGGAAATGCGCATGACGGCCAGGGTAGTGCGCCCCGCACGAAACACCCGGCAGGCATCACCGGCCATACAGATTTTCGATAATGTCTATCCATGCACGATCGCACCGTTCGGGTGAGCATCGACAGCGGCACCATCGAAGGATTCACCCGCGACGGGGTGCATCGATGGCGGGCGGTGCCCTACGCCGCACCGCCGGTGGGTCATCGCCGATACCGCGCCCCGCAAGCCGTGCAACCCTGGCGCGGCGTGCGGTATTGCCACAGCATCGGATACTGCGCGCCGCAGGAGCGCAAGTACACGATGCTCGGCGTCGGCAAATATCAACCGATGGGCGAGGATTGCCTAACCCTCAACGTCGTCGCCCCTGAAACGCCCACCGCCGAACCACTGCCCGTGATGTTCTTCATCCACGGCGGCGGTTACCTCATGGGTAGTTCGGCCACCCCCATCTACGACGGTGCCGCGTTGGCGCGCCGCGGCTGTATCTACGTGTCGGCCAACTATCGGCTCGGCGCCTTGGGCTGCATCGACCTGTCGTCGCTGTCGACACCCCAACATCGCATCGATGACAACCTGTTCCTGCGCGATCTGGTGGCCGCCTTGCGCTGGGTACAGACCAATATCGCGGTCTTCGGCGGCGACCCGGACAACGTGACCATCTTCGGCGAGAGCGCCGGAGCTCATGCCGTGGCCACGCTACTGGCCGTACCCGAGGCGAAAGGCCTATTTTCCCAAGCCATCTCGGAGAGCCCGGCCAGCGGTATGGTACGCAGCCCGGATATCGCCACCGACTTGGCCGAACAGTTCGCCGCGATGTTGGGCGCCGAGCCCGGGCAGGGCGCGGCGGCTCTGATGACGGCCACCCCCGATCGGCTGGTGCAGACCCTCGACCGGCTCATCCGCCGAGCCGGGGACGAACTCCCCGGCGCATTTCCCGTGGGCCCGGCCTGCGGCACCGGGTTCCTGCCGGAGGATCCGGTCGCGGCCATGAGCGAAGGACGCGCACACCGGGTTCCGCTGATCGTCGGCAACAACGCCGACGAAGGGCGGCTGTTCACCCGTTTCATGCAGCTGCTGCCGACCACGGAGTCCACCATCGAGAATGTGCTGGCCAACACCGGCCCGGGGGTCCGCGACCGGATCACCTCGGCGTATCCGGGCTACCCGGAATCGGCCGACGCCTGTATCCGCTTGGGCGGTGATTTCGCCTTCGCCTCGGCGGCCTGGCAGGTCGCCGAGGCACACAGCACGCACGCCCCGACGTACATGTACCGCTACGACTATGCACCGCGGACACTGCAGTGGGCCGGTTTGGGCGCCACCCATGCCACCGAGTTGTTGGCGGTGTTCGACTTCTACCGCACCTCGGCCGGGTCGATGCTCACCGCGGCCATGGATCGTGGTCCGGCGCTGCGGGTCAGCAACGAGGTACAGAATCGGTGGCGCGCGTTTGCCCGCGACGGGGTACCCGGCGAGGGCTGGCCGCGTTATGACACCCGTGATCGGGCCGTGCTGGTGTTCGATCGACGCACCCGGGTGGAGTTCGATCCGCGCGCGGAGCAACGTCGCGCGTGGGAGGGTTTCGAACTCACGCCCAACCGGGCCGGCAATGGATTACGTTGACCGAGTGCCCGTTTCGAATTCCGTAGTCCCTGAGCCCGCCGACCTGACCACGCCATGGCTGACCGAGATCCTCGGCGCCCCGGTCACCGGATTCACCGTCGAGCGGATCGGCACCGGCCAGATGAGTGAGTGCTACCGCGTCGCCGTCAGCTATGCGGACCAGGCCGACGGCCCCTCCTCGGTGGTGTTCAAGGTCGCGGCCGCGGACCCCAGCAGTCGCCAGACGGGCATGGCCCTGGGGCTCTACGAACGCGAGGTTCGCTTCTATGCCGATATCGCACCCCGGCTGACCGACGCCCCGGTGGCCCGGTGCCACCACGCCGCGTACACGGCGGACACCGGCGCGTTCGATCTGCTGCTCGGCGATGCCGCGCCGGCCACCGTCGGTGACGAAATACGCGGCGCCACAGTGCAACAGGCCACCCTGGCACTGCGCCAACTGGGTCGGGTGCACGCCCCGCTGATCGGTCCGCTCGACGACCTGCCCTGGCTGCACCGTCCCAATCCGCTCAACGGGGCGCTGATCGCGGCGCTGTACGCCGGGTTCGTCGACCGATATGCCGACCGGATCGCCGCGGATCATCGCGCGGTATGCGACCGGCTGGTCGAGGTCTTCGATGCCTATCTCGCCGCCGATGCCGAGGCCGATCAGCCCCGGGGCCTGGTGCATGGTGACTACCGCCTGGACAACATGTTGTTCGGCGGCCGGGACGGTTTGACCGTCGTCGACTGGCAGACGGTGACCTGGGGTCCGGTGCTTGCCGACGCCGCCTACTTCCTGGGCAGTGCGCTGCCGATCGAACTGCGGCAGGCCCACTACGACGAGCTGCTGGCCGCCTACCACGACGGTCTCGGGCCGGATGCCGGGATCGACCTGGGTACGGTGCGCGACGGTGTACGGCGGCAGAGTTTCTTCGGGGTGATCATGGCCATCGCCTCCTCGATGATGGTGGAGCGCACCGATCGCGGTGATGAGATGTTCATGACCATGCTGGCGCGCCATTGCCAGCACGTGCTCGATTCGGGCGCAATGGCCGTGCTGGACAACGCAACTCCACCGGAGCCCCTGCAGCCCGTTGCTTCCGATGAGGACATCCACCCGGTCGGCGACGATGTGTTCTGGAACGAGAGCTGGTACTTCGACTTCGCCGACCCGGCCGCGCGTGTCGGCGGCTGGATCCGTCTGGGCCTGGTGCCCAACCAGCAGCACTGCTGGATCAATGCGTTGCTGTGCGGTACGGACATGCCGACCGTGGCGTTGTTGGACTGGCAGGCGCCGGTGCCCAACGACCACACCCACGCGGTCGGCGACGGGATGTCGTTGACCCTCGATGTCGTCGATCCGTTGCGTACCTTCCGGGTGCAGGTCGAAGGAACCGGTGCGGTGTTCGACCATCCAGCAGCTGTGTTGCGCGGCGAATCCGGTCGGCCGGTGCCGGTGGCCATGGACCTGACCTGGCACACCGCCGGCGTGCCGTATCAGTACCGGATGTCGACGCGCTACGAACTGCCCGCCACGGTGACCGGCACCGTTACCGTCGACGGCCAGACCTACGAGTTGGAATCCGTTGCCGGACAACGTGATCATTCCTGGGCTCCACGGGACTGGTGGAGCATGGAATGGATGTGGAGCGCGTTGCACCTCGATGACGGCACGCACCTGCACGGGGTTGACATGCGCATTCCGGGCATGGGGCCGATCGGTATCGGCTATCGGCAGCGTCCGGGGGAGCCGCTGCGGGAGATCACCTCGGTGTCGGTGGTCGAGGCCTTCGACGCCGACGGCCTGCCGACCACCGCCGAGGTGACCATCGGGGACCTCACGGTGGACATCGAGATGCTGGGACACGCTCCGGTGCAGTTGATCTCGACCGACTCCCGGGTGAGCCAGTTCCCACGGGTGTGGGGCACGGTGCGCACCACCGACGGCCGTACCGGCGTGGGCTGGTTGGAGTGGAACCGCAACCGGTAGTCGGGTCAGATGGGCTAGTCAGGTCAGATGAGCACTGTCATCGGATAATTCGTGACGCGCCAACCCCATCGGGGTGTCCGAGGGCACATCGCCGGCAGCCACCACCTGCCGGGTCAGCGGGGTCAGTACGGCGAACAACGTTTCCAATCGGTCGTCGTCGAGCCCGTCCCAGATCCGCAACGCCAGTTCGTCGGTGTCCGTTTCGATCCGGTCTTTGAGGGCGCGGCCCGACGGTGTCAGATCGCCCTCGGCGTCGAGCAGACCGCGTCGCGCCAGTTTGTCGTGGCACCGTTGCCATTCGGTCTCGTCGTAGGCGCGGCTGCGCATGATGAATGCCTTTGACACCCGGCCGGCCGCAGCGTGCAGCAGGTTGCTTTCGCGGCCGCTGATCCCGCAGGCGGTCAGCACCGCGATATGCCCGTCGCCACGATGTTCACGCAGCAGCGTGACCGCATGCCAGAGCCTGGCCACCGGATCCGAGGGCCAGGGCAGTGCCAAGTTGGCGGCATACATCGGGTACCCGCCCACCTCGCCCGCCACCGCGGCGTCGGCCATGATGTCGGCCGCGGCGCGCGCGGTCTCATCGGTCATGCCGTAGCGGCGCAGGGCGGCCGCCGCCGACTGCTCACGGATCGACAGCGCCACCGCGGGCGGGGCGTAGGTCCAGGCGTCGGGCAGCACCCGAGAGACCTGGCGATCGGCAAAGTTGTGGAACAGCGCCGCCACCAGCTCCGGTACGACCTGGCCCAGCGGGGCCGATCGTCCGGCGAAGTAGCCCATGCCCAGGCCCCGGTAACCGGCCGCGCTCAGGGCGTCGAGAGCCTCCGGCGCGAAGTAGGTGACGGCGTGGATGGGCTCGAACCGGTCGAACAGTCGCCGGGCCAGCACCGCGGTTCTGGTCATGGCCGAAGTCAATCACGGCCCGCAAGTTGGCAGATGGCCCGCATGCCCCGTTCCGCGCTGCCCGCGTCGGCCTGGCGGATGGCCCGCGCCACGGCGTCGTGCAACTCGACCGCCTCATCGTCCGGCCCGCAGGACGGGCCGTCTGCGCACAACCGGCCCAGCGCCACGAACATCTCGTTGCCGCACGCCTGCAGCAGCAGATCGTGAAAGTCCTTGTCCGACCGGCCGAACGCGTCATCGTCGCCGTGCCGCAGCGCCACCTGCAGATCCGACACCACGGCCGCCAGTTCGCGACACAACGCGCCCGGGGCCCGTTCTGCGGCCAACGCCGCGGCGACCGGTTCGTAGCCGCGACGGAGCTCGAGCAGCGCACCGACCTGGCGCGGCCGTTCCGGTGATGCCAATCGCCAGCGAATCAGTCTGGGATCGAACACATTCCACGAGGTGTCCGGCAGGACGGTGATCCCGATCCGGCGACGGGAGGCCACCATGCCCATCGATTCGAGAACCCGGATCACCTCACGGGCCAGGCTGCGCGACACCCGGTACTGGATGCCGATGTCGTCGAGGGTGATCACCCTTCCGGTGGCCAAGATTCCCGTCGCGATATCGCGGCCGACGGCGGTGAGCACGCTGTCATGCAATGCACTCGCGTTGGCGATGGCCGGCTCCGACACCAACACATCGTGTCATATACCCGGCGTCGCCCGAATACATCCGATTAAATGGTCGTCGTGGTGGCACCGATCGTGATGATGGGCGTGTCCGGCACTACTGCCGTCCGGCCAACAGGATCTGACTTAGCCGGGTGGTGGTGGCCTGACCGTCGTCGCAACCGCCCTGCCCGCCGAGCGCGTTCATGATTGCCAGGGTGAATCGTTGGCCCGGCCCGGCGAATCCGACGCTGTTGGTCACCCAGCCGCCCTGTTCGTCCGACCAGCCGTTCTTGTTGCCCGGCGCCATGTCGGGCCCGGCGCCCCAGACGCCCCACTGCTGGATCGGGTCGACGCGCTGCATCTGGCCGACGATCCATGCGGTCTGGTTGGCCGGCAGGCCGGTCAGCATGAAGTTGACCAACCGATCCAGATCATCGGCGGTCGATTTCTGAAAACCCCAGTAGGGGAACATGTTTCCGAACCCGGGTTGCGGCACCACCCGGGTCATGCCGAAGTGCGGGAAGTCGTTGTTGTAGGTGGTGTGGTTCGGGCCGCCGTATCGGGTCCACAGGGTGTCGGCGGCGTTGTTGTCCGAGGAATGCAGCATCGCGGTCATCGACGCGATATCGGCGTCGGTCAGCCGCAGCAGCCCGGCCTGTTGCCGGGCGAAGAGGTCCACCACCATGGCGAGCTTGATCGTCGAGGCCGTCCAGATCAGGTCGCCGGCATGCGAATTGCGGTACACCGCACCGGTTCTGCGGTCGCGCAGCACATAGCCCACGGCACCCGGACGGGTCGCCAGGTAGGCTTCGGCCCGGGCAGCACGGGTGGCGGCGTCGTCGGCGTGTGCCGCCGGTGCCCAGCTGCTCCACAACAGCACCGCGGCGCCGACGGCTCTGATCCATCTCACCGCCAGCACCCTGCCAGATCGGCGGTCAATTGCCGGGAACCGGGCGCGGCCATGTCGGCTGCGGTATGGTGCCGTCCGGTGGACGCAGGCGGTCCAGCACCGCGCGCAGCGGCGGCCAGTTGGCCCGGCCCTTGCGGGTCACCGCGTAGGCGTTGTGGATCACCGCGGGTCCGGCCAGCGGAACCACGGTAATCCCGGGGCTGGCCGGCCGGTCGATCGGCAGCAGGCCGACACCGTAGCCGGCCAGAATCAGGTCCTCCAGTAGTTCCAGGCTGTCGATCTGGTGGGCGATCCGCGGCACGAATCCGGCCATCGCGCCAAGGGTCCGCACCGCGTCCTCGTCGGCGGTGTTGCGGGAGTTGACGATCCAGGTGTGATCGGCGTAGTCGGGCAGGGTGGCCGCCTCGCCCGCTGCTTGCGCTTCGTCGGTGCGCAGGCCCAACCCCCACGGAACCGACCACAGCGCAACGCTTTCCAGCAGTGGGCTGGTCGCGGCCGGGGCCAGGTTGTAGTCGTAGGTCAGGGCCAGGTCCAGGTCGTCATCGGTCAGCAGCGCGAAGGCCTCGATCGGCTCGTATTCACTGATCACCACGTCGATTCCGGGGTGGGTGGCGGTCAGCTCGCCCAGGATGGGCAGCACCGATACCCGGATGCCGGTGGCGAATCCACCGATGCGCAGGGTGCCCACGGGTTCGGCCTCCGGATCCAGATCCAGCCGGGCGGCATCGACGGCGGCCAGGATCGTCACGGCATGGTCGGCCAGGCGCCAACCGGCCGGTGTCAGCCGCACCCGCCGGCCCTCGGGCTCGATCAGCGCGGTGCCGGCCTCTTTGGCCAGGGCGGCGATCTGTTGCGACACCGTGGAGGTGGTCAGGTTCATGTTCTCGGCGACGGCCCGCATGGAACCCAATCGGGACAGTGCCAGCAGCAGACTCAACCTCCGGGTATCCATCCACCGATTATCCAGTAATTACGGACGGTATACAGCCCACCAACCCAAAACTTCGAATAGTTAGCACTGCGTCGCAGTCGCCGGAGGGCCTGTGCGACGATGCGAAAATGAGCGAACGCGCCGCACACTTCACCCCTGTCGAGGACGGTCGGGTGCAACCCACCCGCTTCGCCCAGAGCCATTGGGGCGCCGATCACCTCAACGGCCCGGCATTGGTCGGGCTGGCGGCCCATGCGCTGGAGTCGGCCTTCGGCCTGGCCGATTTCCGTCCGGCCCGCCTGACGGTCGATCTGTTCCGTGCCGCCCGCGGGGTACCGACCAGCACCACGGTGTCGTTGGTGCGCGACGGCCGCCGGGTGCGCAATTCCGAGTGCGAGATCATCCAGGACGGCGTGACCGTCGCCAAGGCGACGCTGGTGCAGTACCGCATCGGCGAGCCTCCGCGCGGCGAGGAATGGGTCTCGGCCATCGACTTCACCCCGCCGGAGGTGATCGACACCGCGCTGGCGACCTACGTCAGCAGCGACGAGGTGGGGTGGACCCGTTCGATCGCCGAACACCAGAATGCCTCGCGCAAGCGCTACGTGAACCGGTCGATCGATGTCATCGAAGGCCGGCCCAATTCGCCTTTCGTGCGCGCCGCCATGGCCTCCGAGGGCACCAGCCTGGTGACCAACCTGGGCAGCGCGGGCGTGGGTTACATCAACGGCGATCTGACCGTCGCGCTGGCCCGTCTGCCGGAAGACGACTGGGTGGGCGTGCAGGCCGATTCCCATTGGGCCGCAGACGGTATCGCCGTGGGCAACGCGACGTTGTTCGACAGCCGGGGCGCGTTCGGCTCGGGCATGGTGACCGCGATCGCCAATCCGGCCGCACACATCGACTTCACCGACGATCCCTTCCCGGAGCGCTCGCGACGCGACGCGTAGGGTTACCACGCCGAGGATTACAATTTTGACACCAAGTGTTACGGTCCACCGATGACCTCGGTATCGGTGATCACAGGCGGCGCGGGTGGGATGGGGCAGGCCACGGCCAAGATAGTCGGACGCGATCACACCCTGGTGCTGGCCGATGTCCGCCAGGACCGTCTCGACCGGGCCGCGGCCACCCTCGATGACCTCGGCATCAAGGCCACCACGGTGAACTGCGATGTCCGCGATGCCGCCGCCGTGGCCGAACTATTGGCCACCGCAACGGGTTTGGGCACACTGCACTCGGTCATCCACACCGCCGGGGTGAGCCCCAGCATGGGCGACGCCGAGTATGTGATGACCATCAACGCCGTCGGCACAGTCGTGGTCAACGACGCGTTCTACGCTGTGGCCCCCGAGGGTGCGGCGATCGTCAACGTGGCCTCGATGGCCGGTCACCTACTGCCCGACGCGATCGTCCCGGTCGACAAGTTCCCACTCGCGTTGACCGATATCGACAAATTCACCGCGGCCCTGTTTCAGGCCTGCGCCGTGCTGCCCGACGAGGCACAGTCGGGGTTCGCGTACGCGTTGAGCAAGAATTTTGTGAAGTGGTACAGCAGCTCCCAGTGCGAACGCTTCAACGGCAAGGGCCTGCGCATCGTGTCGGTGTCGCCCGGGTCGATCGACACCGAGATGGGCCGCCTGGAGGAGGCCGCAGGCGCGGGCGCCATGGTCGCCGATGCCGCGGTTCCGCGCTGGGGCAAGCCCGAGGAGATGGCCGAACTGTTGGCGTTCTGCGCCAGCGACCGCGCGGCATATCTGACCGGCACCGACATCCTCAATGACGGCGGGGTGGTCGCCTCGATGCGGGAGCGGGCCCGACTCGCCGGGCACTGAGCCCCCGGCGGGTCTATCCGCCGTGGAAATCCGCCGGCGGGTCGATGTCCCGGATCTGATTGCGGCGGGTCACCCCGAGCTTCGGGAAGGAGCGATAGAGGTGACCGGACACCGTGCGCGCGGACAGGTGCAGCCGGGCCGCGATCTGTGGGTTGGTCAGTCCCTGGCTGACCAGGTACACCACCTGATGTTCCTGCGGGCTGAGTTTGGTGGTCGCCGAATCCGGTGCCGCCCCCGACCGGACGCCAGATGCGCGTAATTCCCTGGTACACCACTCAATCCAGGGTTCGGCCCGCAATCGCTCCATGGTCGCCAGCGCCGCGACGAGTTGGTCCTGGGCGTCGTTGCGCCGCCGCTGCCGGCGTAGCCACGCCGCATAGCCGCTCCGCAACCGGGCCCGGTCGAACGGCCACCGTTCGCCGGCCTCGTCGGCCAGCGCCCGTGCGTAGACCTCGCCGCCGGCCGGTATATCGACCGCGGCGGTGGCATGGGCGATCAGCTGTTCCAGCCGCGGCGACCGAGGCTGCGCCAGCCGGTCGACGATCATCGCAAGCTGTCCGCGGAACTGGTCGATCCGGCCGGCCAGCACGGCCGCCTCTGCCAGATCGGCCAACCCCAGATAGGACAGGTAACGGTGTTGTGGCACACCGGAATCGGTGAACAGGGCGCGCAGGTGTGAATAGGCGGTGAGGCCGTCGTTCTCGGCCAGGGCGACCACGCCCAGTACGTGGGCCGACCACGCCGCCACCGCGCGGTTGTCTCTCGGGTCGATCAGGTGTCGTGCGGTACTCACGCGTTGCAGGGCCACTTCGGTGCTGCCCCGGCGCGCGGCGACCGTCGCCATCACCAGGTGGCCCACACACGCGACCAACTGTTGACCGCCGCGCTCGCCGATCCCGATCAATTCGGTGGACGCGCGCTGCGCTTCGTCCCAGCGTCCACTGTCCACACAGGATCCGGCCAAAACGATCCAGCTCAACCCACTGCTGTTCAGGCCGCGCACCGCCGCCCCGGCCGCCCACGCGTTGCGCAAGCAGTCGATCGCGACATCGGGCTGCCCGCCCAGCCACGCCGCCCCGGCCAGGCCACCGAGCTGCAACGGATCGGTGGCCCGGCCGACCATCGCGCTGACCTCGTCCGAATTCAGGTGTGCCCGTTGCGGATCGATCGCCGCGCGGATCCAGAGCAGACTCGCCACCGCATCGGCGACGCGCTCATCGGTCATGGCATCGGCATCCGCGCGCTCCAACGACACCAGATCCCGCAGCGTGCGCCGAACCTCGTCCTGCTGCTCGGGTTCATCGGTGAAAAAGGCCAGGCTGGCCGCCGCCCGCAGCGGTGACCACGCCAGTTGCGGGTTGCCGCGCAACGCCATGTCGGCCGCTTCCAGCAGAGTGCCGACCGCCGAGCCGTCATCACGCCAGCTCAGCGCCCAGCCCAGTTCGGTGCGGGCCCGGATCCGTTCCTCATCGGTATCGGCCACCAGCAGCGCTTGTCGGCTGAGGTCGGCAGCCCACCGCAGGTCATCGGTGCGCCGGGCCAACCCGGCTGCCTCGAGCAGACGCCGGGTCCGTTCTCGACTGTCCCGGGTCAACTCGGCGGCGCGCTGCATCACCGCGGCCGCGGCCGCCTGTCCGTCACGGTCGAGCACCGTCGAACAGGTGGCCTCCAATCGGATGGCGAGTTCATCGTCTGGCGCCAGTACGGCGTGCGCGGCATGCCACACCTGTCGGTCCGGCAGCGCGGTCAGCGCGGCAGACAACCGGCGATGGGCATCCAGTCGCGCAGCCAGCGGCACCCGATAGTAGGTAACCGATCTGATCACCGGGTTGACGAAATAGATCCGATCGGCGTCGACATGCAGTACGCCCGCCACTTCGGCCGGGGCCAATGCATCCAAATCCATTGCGGCACTGGCGATCAGCGCACGCAGATCGACCTCGGCCGCGGCCGCAACGGTAAGCAGTGCCCGGCGCGTCCCCGTCGGTAACCGATCGACATGCCAGGCGAACTCCGCATGTGCCGCCGGTGATAGCGGTAGGGGCTCCATCGCCAATCCATTGCCGGCACCCGACGCCGCGGCGGCACTGAATCCGATCAGTGCCGCCGGGTTGCCGGCGGCCGCGGCGAGGATCTGTGTGCGCAGCAGGCCGAGGGGCGGCTGTGGTCCACGATCGAGCAGCGTTTCGGCGTGGGCGTGTGTCAGCGCCCGCAGGGGCATCTCAACGGCACCCTGACCGGTCAACCCCGGCAGCCGACCGCCCTCGGGCACGGTCAGGACCACGGTCAGCGGGCGACCCGACCAACGTCGGGCCGCGAACAGCAGGGCATTGCGCGACGGTTCATCGAGCCAGTGTGCGTCGTCGATGCACAGCAGGAACGCCCGCTCAAGTGGCATGGAATCGAGCCGGTCCAGCAACCTGCGTCCGACCACCGCCGGGTCGGTCGATTCGGCGATCGGCTCGACGTCGCCGAGCGCATCCCGCAACTGATGCAGCCCGGCGTAATCGGTTGCTGATTCCCCGGGCGAACCGGCCACCCGCAGCACCCGGGTCCCGCGGGTGGCGGCCCGCAGTGCGGCCACCTCCAGCAGTGCTGTCTTGCCCGAGCCCAGGGCGCCGGAAATTATCACGACGTGCCCTTTGGGCTGGGAATCGAGCACTGCAAAGAGCGCGGCGACTTGGTCGTCGCGGCCGATCAGTTGTGGTGCCATGCGCTCATCCGGCCGCCCATCATAGTTACCCCACAGGTAACTGATGGCATTACACCGAAGAATCCCGCTACACCGCGGTCACCGTCACGCCGGCGGCGGAAAACCTCCGGTCGCCACCGGTCCCCAGCGCCGTGGGGTGATCCGGATCAGGCATTTGCCCTGATCGATCATGGCCTGCCGGTACTCCGGCCAATCGGGGTGCTCACCGGCGATCGAGCGGTAGTAGTCCACCAACGGCTCGACGGCATCGGGCAGTCCGATCACCTCGGCGTCGCCGTCGACCTGGACGTAGGGGCCGTTGAACTCCTCGGAGAGCACCAACACGCTCGCGGTGGGCCGGCGAACGATATTGCGGCTCTTGGCCCGCTGCGGATAGCTCGCGATGACGATCCGGCCCTGTCCGTCGAGGCCGCCGCTGACCGGTGAGCTCTGCAGCGAGCCATCGGACCGAAACGTGGTGAGCACCATCGCATGCCGGGTCCTGACGAAGTCCAGGAGATCGGTGAGTCCTACTTTGTCCGCTGTCGCAAATTTCCGAGCCATGGGCTCATTGTGGCGGATGTGAGTGGGGTGGCGGATGTGAGTGGGACGGGGGAGCCCGTCACCGCTGCGATCGAGTGGCTTGAGCGAGCGCGTTCTGACCGCCGTGATCGTGTTTGCTCAGGGCTTGGATGGTGGAGCTTGTCAAGTTTTCTGTGTAAATAGCCTGTCTGATTGTTTGTATTGAGTGTTGTTGTAATGCTTACAGATAGCGTTCGATGCGCTCTGGATAGACCAGCGCGAGCTGTTCGAGTGCCTT
>Ga0153956_1002351_pt1 | contig 14145 bp, 10 predicted proteins | sample TSFL040MetaG_FD_104704 | JGI IMG/M metagenome (GOLD analysis project Ga0153956, IMG submission 104704) | Attine ant fungus gardens microbial communities from Florida, USA - TSFL040 MetaG | ecosystem: Host-associated > Fungi > Mycelium > Unclassified | place: USA: Florida, Wekiwa Springs... | reverse complement strand
GGTTGCGGAGTATTCGACGGTGCTTGCCTCGACGCCCCAGACAAGCTATTTGACACAGGATCACTTGGGAAGTCCGAGGGTAATGACCGACGAGAATGGCAATGTGACAAACCGTAAGGACTTCATGGCCTTTGGCGACCAGGCGGCTTCGACCCAGCGAGTCAGTGGCGGTTCGGGAAACAACTACGATACTTCAGAGTCACGGCAAGACTATACGGGCTATGAAAAGGACAGTGAGTCGGGACTGGAGTTCGCACAGGCCAGATACTACAGCTCAACTCAAGGACGCTACACCTCGGTCGATCCGATGACGGGTTCTGCCACGATACGAAACCCACAATCATTTAATCGATACAGTTATGTCTTAAATTCGCCGTACAAGTTTACGGACCCACTAGGCCTGTTACCAGAATGGTCCCCGACGAGGATCGTTGAAGCGGGCGACAGTGGGCCAAGAGATCACACTTATGAACTCGTTTATGATGAAGTAGCTCCGGGAAGTCATTCGAACGACGCATCGTCTTCGCCCGCTACCAGCGGCACCTCAAACGATACTTCGCAGAACAATCAGCCGGTGGCAAACCAGCTTGCACCTCCGCCTACTGTTGACGAGAACGCGGGTGCTTCCGCGTCCAACGACCCTCCTAAATCTGTTGAAGACATAGTCAATGAGACTTTCGGAGATGGGGCAATTTGGCACGTCCACAATCCGGATGGTTCATCAGGAGAGCCGATTGCGATAGCCGACGGAAACGCGGTCCGTAAACAGGTGCTTCCTGAAGCACAGGGAGTATATAATCAGTCCGTAGCGTTGGGAATCAATCAGCAAATTCAGGAAAACTATGGGACCGCTCCAACCGGGGCCGATGTCAGTCAACAAAAAGCAGATGTTGACGCAAGGATTGCAAATTCAGCAAATAAGATAGGTGATGCTATCTCCAAAACGGGCATCACAATGCGAGATCCCAAAGCCAGTTTAGTAGATAAAAATCCGGCGACCATACATGCGGGGATTTTCCCCGTAGCCGCAAGGGCGGCCGTTAAAGGAGTCCTCGAAAGAGTCCGAGACCAAGGTATATCACAAGGGCGCTCTCTCGTGCCGGATCCGGTGGTATTCCTTCCTCCTAGGCTATAGACATGATGAGGATATTCCACTAAACTTTTCAGGCAAAAATGATGTAAGGACGCGTCTAGATTCTTATGCGCGCACCTGAACACGATATGGAGTCTAAAGATTATGAAGATTTATATTACGGTTGCAACTTTACTGGTATCAGTATTGATCTCGATCGCGATCCCTCAGCAAAAGACGTTAATCCCCGAAATGGACATTCCACAAAGTAACCCGTCCACCGTGGTTTCTAAATTTTGTGAGGCTTCGATTTTGCAGAACGTCTCCGTCGTTGATTCACTAACTACATACACGCCGAAAGAGTATTCCGTTGCATCGGACAAAGAAATTCAAATGTATTTGAAGAGCAAGGGCGAAGTTATGTCTTTAGATGTGAAGTCGCCTGAGACTAATGTTAAAAATACGATTGTCGAGGTGGGTGAGTTCAAGGACAATGCAGCAGATCTTTCTTATCGGAAAGAACGCAATCGGTTTGAGGCTGGACAGATTGCTAGTCACCGAAACTACATTAGTAAAATTATTCACGTTTGGGTGAATGGCCCGGAATCCCGAGTGCGTGTAGAACTAAAGTCTAAGAGCATTGATACATATCGATCGGTGACAGATTTTCTTTTGTATAAAGAAGAGGGCGAGTGGAAGATTTTTAAAATAGACATTCCTGCAGTTTATGCTATATATGGTATTCCAGTCTCCGAACAACCCGCGACCCTGAATTAGTCCTGATCGCTATTCGCTGTACAAACGGATCGAAAGCGAATGGATCTTCCATCCATTCCGCCGGTTGTGCCGGCAACGGCCGTCGTATATCAGCCCAAATTTGTGCTGATTAAAATCGACCTTCCAAGTCAGAGCGGAAATTAATCATTATGCAAAAACTTCAAATTCTCATTTTAACGGTTGTGCTTCTCGTAGTTTGCGGCATCGTTTTCCAACAGAAATCGGATGCAAAAGGTAAAGAGATTTGGGAGTATAAGATTCAGAATTATGCATCGGATCATTACTCCCAGAACGAAAGCGAACTCAATAAACTTGGTTCGGATGGCTGGGAGCTGACCGCCACACATTCGGGGAATCCGACGGCAGATCCAAACGTCACTGTTTATATTTTCCGAAGACGTAAATCGTAGTTAGACTTCTTCAAAATCCATGGTTTTGGCTTCGGAAATGGGTAGGAACGTGACATCTAGAATTTCCTCTCAAAGTATCCAGAGGACTGATCGCATATAATCTAACTGCCTATATCAGCCCGAAGCCGTACTAAGGACGGATTATTCGATAACGTCCCACGTATCGAATTGATCCGTTCATTATTCGATTTTGCAGGTCTTGCATCATCCGTAGAGAATGTTCGGAAAGTCGTCGGGAATCAATGAAAAAAATCGTAAGAGTAGGTAAATAAAGTAATAAAAGAGGCTGTGCGAGGGTTAGTCGCACAGCCTTTAGTTTTGGAAAGGATACAACTTTTGTTTTAGGACTCTCGGGGGTCTTCGCCTTCGCCTTTGGACTTGGACATCTGGGGGGCGGCGGCCACGGACGGGAGCGGGACGCTGGCGCCGTCTGCGCTGGTGAGCGGGGCGTCGTCATCATCGGAACTTGATGTTTCGGCCTCGGTGACGATCATCTTGCCGGATTGTTTGGTAAAGATGAGGCCATCGCGTTCGCTGTCAAAATCGACAGCGACGAGGTCGCCGGTCGAGACCTGTTCGGTAGCAACGAGATTGGACAGCGGATAGACCAGGAAGCGCTCGATCGCACGCTTTAGGTGACGAGCACCATATTTGAGATCGATGCCCTCACCGAGCAGAAATTCTTTTGCCGCGTCGGTACACTCAAAGATAAATTTGGTGCCTGCCGACTCGGTGATGCGATCCTGAACGGCTTTAAGCTCGATGTCGAGGATCTGCCGCAGATGATGTTCTTTAAGGCTGCGGAAAACGACGACCTTATCGATGCGGTTCATAAATTCGGGTGAGAATTTACGTTTTGCGGCCTCGAGTGCGGTGCGATAGATCTTTGTGTCGATCTCGTTATCTTCTTTGACCTTGTCGGTCTTGGTCGGTGCAAAACCGATGCCGCCCGAGATCATATCGGACATCTCGCGGGCGCCGAGATTGGAGGTCATAATGACGACCGTTCTCGAAAAATCTACACGTCTGTTGTCGCCGAGCGTGAGCGTCGCCTTATCCAGGATACCGAGCAGCAATTGCCAGAGCGAATCTGACGCCTTTTCGATCTCGTCAAAAAGGACAAAGGTCAATTTATTATCATCGGTGTGAGCCTTGTCGATGTTCTCTTGCGTGAGCATCGGCGATGTCTCGCGGTGGCCGAGATATCCCGGAGGCGAACCGATGAGCTTTGCGATCTCATGCGAGTGCTGAAACTCAGCACAATCGATCTTAACGACCGAGTGCGGGTCGCCGAACAGAACCTCGGTCGCTGCTTCGACCACTCGTGTTTTACCCGAACCTGTCGGCCCGAGAAACAGCATCGTGCCGATCGGCCGCGACGGATTATTCATCCCGGCGAGGTAGATCTGAAATAGTCCGCTCATGCGCCGGACCGCACGCTCCTGACCGACTATGAGCGCCGACAGCCGATCTTCGAAATCAGCTGCCCGAGGGCTCTTGCGGTCAGGATCAAGTAAGATGCCGTTTTCACTACTTCCTTTATTTTGTGCCGATTCCTGTTTCATTACCGTAACTCCCTTGAGACCGTCTTAATAAAAATATAATTACTAAATAACCTTGACCATGCTTGCCGAGATCGGTAACGGCGAGCTGTCGTCACTAGAGATGATTTCAATTGGTTATTAGTTGGCTGGACCTGATCGCGGGAGAACGCCCCGATCCAGAAGATGTTCGCAAACAGGTATGAAGGCCCGCTTGCAAACATACAAATAACACACATTCCGCAGATCACGCAACATTAAATTAACCTCATCAGCTGCCATTTGTCGGAATATCTTTCCCATTACTAATATTGTGCTTCATTTCGTTATTTATCAAACGGCAGCACCTGGCCGTCGCTGCGGCCGGCGAGATCGCCCGCAAAATATGTTCGCGGCGTCGAGTCGGCGGCCTTTACCTTTAGCAGTGACGGAGCGTATGCGAACTTGCGTTCGCTCTCGGGGTACGCCATCAGGTCTAACAGCGTTGCAAAGATATTGGCGTGACCCGCCGCAAAGCCCGTATCAAATGACGGCATCACGGCCGGATCGGCAACGGCAAAAAGCGGCACCATTGCCTCGGGCCGCGATGTCGAGCAATGTGAAACGGTCGCTCCGTTCTGACCGAGGGTCTGGCCGTGATCGGATGTGTAGATAAAGATCGTATCGGGCGGAACACCGTCAGAAAAGAGCGTTTCAAAAAAACTCGCCGAGTTATATGCGACAGCGGCGTCGTATTCACCGATCAATTTATCGGGCGACAGCGACGGGTCGTAGATGTTTATGCGATTCTCCGCATTGCCTTTGTAATCGGCGTTAGGGTACGACTCGGTATATGGTATGTGAACGCCGAACTTATTTATCCAGATAAAATTACCCGTCGATGACGAAAGTATCTCCTTTACGTGCTCGGCAACCTTTTGATCGATGTTAAAACGCTTGCCGTCCGCTTTTGCGAGAAAATGGTCGTATTGCAGCCATTCGCCAAAATCAGGAATGTCGATGGTCTTGCCGTTCCAGATGCCTGAGATGTTGCCGTCAAGATAATGCGTTCGATAATTCATGGCAAGAGCATATTGAAATATCGTCGGCTGTGTGTAGATAGCAAACTCGGGGTCGGGAAGTTTATTGACGCCGGTCAAAAGCAACACGTTAGATGAGATGCTGCACGTTGCTCCTGACGATGCGATGCCCCAATTTTTGAGCATCCCTTTGCTTTTGAGGCATGTCAGTTCGGGTGTCGTGTCTTTGTCGTATCCGTCGATGCTCAAATGGTCGGCTCGAACCGATTCATCGATGATAAGGACAATGTTATTCGCGGGCGAAGTTCGGGCGCGAAATGAGGGCTTGCTGCGGTCGAGGTCATAATACAGCTTTTGAGATCTGCCATCGATCGTGCCGATGTAATATATGACCGGATAACTCACCGCCGCACGAAAGCCCGATGCCAGAGCCGTTACGTGAAACGAGTTGCTCGTAAAGTAGGACGTCAGTCCGAAAAAGATCGCGAATGCCAAAAGCACTGCGGCAAGTGTTCCGACGGAGTTCTTATTGTATTTGCGTGTGACAAATAGCAGCACCGCGAATGCAATGATCGAGACCAGACACAGCGGCGCAAAATATGACAAAGATGCCTCGATGATCGAGTGGGTACTGACGACGGATAATCCAAAGATATCGTAAAAATAAGAATGCCGTTGAAATGCGCGGTATATCTCATATTCGCCGATCGTGAAGATCGAGAATATCGCGAGATAAATGAGACGCAGCCATAGTTTGGAAGTAAAGGCCGCCCAAAAGAAAAAGGCGTTCAGCACAAGTGAGGCGAACGCCAGGGTTAAAACAAATATGAGCCGAAGATATGTACCGCCGGCGAGATGTTTTGCGATCACGCCATTCTCATAGGTCGAGGGTATGGCAGCAGCCTCAAATATGAAAAGAGCGACGGTAAAGATCGCAGCGGCATAGACGGGCATCGAAGTCCGGGTCGCACCGAACCATTTACGCCCATCGCGGTCAGTCATAATATTCGAGGCCGAGGTGCGTTATCATCTCTTCGCCGCGAAGGTGACGGAGAGTATTTTTGAGCTTCATCAATTGGATAAAGAGATCGTGCTCAGGATACAGTCCCGGTGCCGTCTGCGGTGCCTTGAAGTAGAAGGACAGCCACTCCTGAATGCCTTTCATCCCCGAACGCTGTGCGAGGTCCATAAATAACGCAAGATCGAGAGCGAGCGGTGCCGCGAGGATCGAGTCACGGCATAAAAAGTCGATCTTGATCTGCATCTTGTAACCGAGCCAGCCAAAGATGTCGATGTTGTCCCAGCCCTCTTTATTATCACCGCGGGGCGGATAATAGTTGATGCGGACAACGTGCGAAAAATCTTTGTAAAGATCAGGATAGACATCGGGCTGGAGGATATGCTCGAGAACCGAGAGTTTTGATTCCTCTTTTGTCTTGAAATTTTCGGGGTCGTCGAGGACCTCGCCGTCGCGGTTGCCGAGAATGTTGGTCGAGTACCAGCCGTCGAGGCCGAGCATACGCGATTTCAGGCCCGGAGCGAGGATGGTCTTCATAAGGGTCTGGCCTGTCTTAAAGTCCTTGCCGCAGATGGGAACATTCTGTTTCTCGGCGAGTTCGACGATCGCGGGTATATCGACTGTCAGATTCGGGGCACCGTTAGCGAAAGGCACGCCCGACCTGAGAGCTGCGTAAGCGTAGATCATCGATGGTGCGATGGTCGGGTCGCTGTCGTAGAGAGCTTTTTCAAAAGCCTCGAGCGAACTGTGTGCGGCCGATGCCTCGAGATAGACCTCGGTCGATGCGGCCCAGACCATGACCAGACGCGAACAATTATTTTCGGATCTGAATTTAGCGATGTCCTCGATCAATTGTTCGGCAAGGTCCATCTTTGATTTGCCCTGTTTGATGTTATCGCCGTGAAGGCGTTTGACCCATGTCTGCTCAAAAACGGCAGGCATCGGCTTGAGGCTCGAGAGCGGTTCTGAGACCTGGTTGAGCAGATCCTTGTCGAGCACGCCCGCATTCATCGCGGAGTCAAAGGCGTTTTCGCTAAAGATGTCCCATGCGCCAAAGACGACGTCATTAAGGTCAGCGATCGGAACAAATTCCTTTATCTTTGGCGAACGATCGTCAGTGCGTTTGCCGAGACGTATTGTGCCCATCTGCGTCAGACTGCCGACGGGTTCTGAAATGCCGCGTTTTATGGCTTCGACGCCTGCGACCAATGTTGTGCTGACAGCACCCAGCCCGACGAGCAGGATGCCAAGTTTACCTTCTGCCGGCGCTATATCTACGCCTTTATTTGTCATTAGATGATCTCCAAACCGCGGCTAACGGCCGCGATGCCGGAAAGATGATTTCCGTTCAAATTCTGCTTATAAGAGAATAACTTTACCGAATTGTTAAGGCAAATATGGTAAGCGGACGCTTACTTGATGCCGTATCTGGCAAATTCGTCCGAAGTGCGTTCGATATCGATCTTTAACTTGGCATTAGCCATTTCATTTCCGGTCTTTTCATCACCTGATCGGCAGATATTAAAGTGAAGTACGGCGTCTTTCGGGTCCGTTTCGGTGGCAAGCGTATATGCGAGGCGACATTCGTTTGCCCAGATGGCGGTATTGTCTTTACCGTAATATTGCCGAAAGAGTTTAAGAGCTTCGCGATAATATTTTTCGGCAACTTCCAGACGGGCTTGGTCGGTGGCGGGGCCGCCGGACTCTGAGGCGATGATGTCCCTATATGCCAGTTGATATTTTTCGTATTCGGGTAAGGTCAGTTGTGCACAAAATGCCTCATACATATAGGGAAGATTGATGTTATCGGGGTTGGTCGATCTCATCATTCTGATCCCGAGATATAGCATCTCGGCCTGTTCTTTCGGGTCGTCTGAGATCAAATTATATGCGTAAAAGAGGTCTTTAGCGACGAGTTCGTGCCAGCTGCCATAATATTGTATTCGCAGGCCGAGTGCTCTCATGGCGTGAAATTTTCTCTTGTTCTGAAACAATTCGACCATGGCCGGATCTTTTGTTGGGTTAACGGCAAAGATAAACGTCTCGCTGAATTTATGATGCAGCTCGGCCTGTACGTCGGGCTGGCCGTTAAATTCGACGTCGATCTTGCTGCTGAGATCCAGCATTGCATCAATGACGCGGGCATTACCCTGAAACTTTGAGCCTTCGGCATACCATGCAGGATTTGCATACGAAATGATCTTGCCCATGAACTTGCTGATCTTTTCAGATTTATTCTGCTCTGTCTTTGCCTTTTCGGTCTCGATGATCGCGCGGTTCTGTGCCTCAAGGGCATTGCGAGCCTGAGTGCGGGCCTCGTTTGCCTGCCAAGCGGCGAGGGCAATGCCGATGATGAGGCTCAATGCCATCAGAGCGGCGGCCGTTGTCCATACGCGGTTTCGTCTAAAGAATTTTGCCGCGCGATATATGAACGTTGCCGCTCGGGCGGTTACGGGACGGCCGTCAATATGTCGCCAGATGTCGGCTGAGAACTGCTCGATGCTAGCGTACCGATCGTCTGGTGAGATATTTAGAGCCTTTAGAATGATGTTATCTATATCGCCGTAAAGTTGTGCGGCGTTAATGCTGCCTTTCAAGCCTTTTATCTGATCGCTGGGCAAACAGAGGTCGAGGTCGGGTGCGAGAGCGTCACTGACATTACCGGCCTTTGTCGGATATGACGGCAGCTTTCCGGTCAGCATCTTATGCAGTACGACGCCGAGCGAATATACATCCGATCGCGTATCGACGGGCTTGCCCGAACGCTGTTCCGGCGATGCGTATTGCGGCGTCATTGCTCCGTGCAGGGTTGTATTCTGTCTTGTCGCCGCAGTGTCCGGGCTGATCAGTTTTGAGATGCCAAAATCAAGCAGCTTCGGTTCGCCATTATCGGAAATGAGAATATTTGACGGCTTAAGATCGCGGTGAATGATCAGATTGCGATGCGTGAACTCGACCGCATCACAGACCTTTTGAAATAGTTTTAGCCGACGATCGAGCGTGAGATCATTTTGTATGCAATATTCATCGATCGGCAGACCGGGGATATATTCCATAACGATATACGGAATACCGTCGTCGGTCGTGCCGGTGTCGATCAGGTGTGCGACGTTAGGATGATCCAGCCGTGAGAGCACGCGGCCCTCGCGGGTGAAATTGCGGCGCAGGCTTTCGACGTTAAACTCGCGCTTCAGCATCTTTATCGCGACACGCTGATCAAATTTACCGTCGGTTCGTCGGGCCACATAAACGGCTCCCATGCCGCCGATGCCTAGCTCGGCTCCGATCTCAAAGGGGCCGATGCGTTTTGGCATTCCGGCATCTGACGCAGGTGTGCCGCCGAGGATGTCGTCAGTTACAAAAGAGATCGCCGCATCATCCAGCACTCCTTGCAAATCGGGTTCAAAAGCGAGTAGCGAAAGCACCTCATCGCGAATGTGCGTGTCGCAATTGGAAAGGATGGCAGTGCGTTCCTCGGCGGGCAGGCCGATGACGCGGTCAAGGACCTCCTTGATCTGCTTCCAAATTGCGATGTCGTGACTCATTTTTTTGCCTGAATATAACAGTCAGAGGCCGTATTTACCGCACTTTACCTTAATTGAACGGTTTTGAAAAGCGGCAATTATCTTTGTCACTTTCAGGCGCGGTTTCTCGCATATCCTTAAGGCTTGCGTCGGAGAAAATGAAGTTCGGCGGACTCAGTAAGCAGTTCGCCGTGCGATACGGGCGGAGCGGTTCTAAGCCGAACAGTAGAAATGCCAGTCGATCTCAGCGAAGATGTTATCGCGGCTTTCGATCTCGGAGAGCAGGTCGAGTTGGCCGCTGTCGAGTTCGGCAGACGCGGCGAGAGCATCGATCATCTCAGCCAACATTCCGAATCGCTGTATGTGCGACTGAAAACGGCGTGACGAATATTGCACGGTCGTGCCCTGATAGATCTGAAACGCCCAGTCGGATGATTGTGCCAGCAGCAGTTCGCGTGCCATCTGATCTAAGATCCTTGTCCAAAGAGCGGATCTCGCGGCATCAATGCCTTGCTCATCTGACTGCTGCGATCGCGCGGCAAAGCTATTAGCGTACTCGGTCATTTTCCTTTCCGCATCGTGTTGGTAAGGGTACATCCACGAGTTGCCCTCGTTGATCCAAACCTTGTAGTAACCATTTTCGCCCCATGACGACGCGGTCGGCTGCTGAACCTGTATCGGCATACCCGAATCGAGAAAGTCGCCGGGCGTAACAGCCTCGATCTCGTTTTGATCGTAATGCAGCTTTCTAAAAAAGAGATCGAGGAACTGCGGCCCTTCGTACCACCAATGTCCGTAAAGTTCTGCATCGTACGGCGAGATCACGAGCGGCGGATGCCCTTCAAAGGTCTCACGCAGCAGCTTAGCCTGTTTGATGCGTTCGCTGATAAAGTGCGAGGCATTTTCGGCGGCCTTTTCGCGTGCAAGTTCGGGTATGTAAGGTTCCTTTTTATTCTGCGGAATATCGCGGCCCGTGATGCGGTGATACTTTAGCCCGAGATGTTTGCGGTTGGCATTGTCATCGAGATAAGGCCTGACAAAATCGAGCGGTGCGTCCCAACCGATGTCGCGATAAAACTCTCGATAGACATCATTGCCCGGATAACCGATCTCAGCCGACCAGACCTGTTGACTGGTCTCGACATCGCGTGCAAAGACGGCGGTCCCGTTAGGACAGACGACCGGAGCATGCACACCGTAACGCGGACGCGGATCACCGTAGAGGATCGAGTGAGTATCGCTGATGAAATACTCGATGCCGTTATCTTTTAAAAGATCCTCGACGCCGGGTTCATACGCGCACTCGGCGAGCCAGATGCCGCGAGGCTGTCGTCCGAAATGTTTTTTATAGTTATTAACGGCGATCTCGATCTGTGCTCGACGAGCCTCGATGGTCGAGATCAGAGGCAAAAATCCGTGTGTCGCACAGCAGGTGATGATCTCGATCACGCCCTCATCCTGAAGTTCGCGAAAGGCATTGACCAGGTTGCGGTCGTATCGATCATTCCAGAGATGAAGCGACGTGCTCAGATCTTCGACATACATACGGGCGGCCGCGTTGAACTCGGGAGCCTCGGTGCGTGTTCGCAGCTCTTCTTTTTCGGCGAGATCTATGAGTTGTTCGAGATGAAGAGTGTATCTCGTCTGCAGCAGCGGGTCGGCGAGCATCTCGCACAGCGGCGGCGAGACGTTCATCGCGAGTCGGGGCGATGCTCCGGCCTCGTGCAGCGACTGAAAGATGAAAATGAGCGGAAGATAGACCTCGGTGATCGCCTCGTAGAGCCAATCTTCCTCTAAGAATTTAGGATATTCGGGATGACGCACAAACGGGAGATGTGCGTGCAGTATCAAGCTGAAATATCCGGTCGGCATAAAATGCGTCAGCAGTTGGCTGTAAGCTGTAAGTGATGTCTTATCAATGACCTAAGACCTACAGCCGGGTGTCCGATCATCTAATGCTGTATGAACTCACCGGATTGTATCGCGGCGAGTGTATCTGAGGTGCCTTTCGCGTCTTAAGCGTTCTCGGGAAATGCACGAGACTCGCACCATAGACAGCAGCACCGAACTCCTCTTCGGTAAACTCGGTTTCGTCGATGTCAAAATGCTCGCGCAGAGCGGACTGAGCGGCGGCGGCATCGATCTTTTCGGTATTTGCATTGAGAATGGCAAAGAGCCGCGAACCTAGCCGCGAACGCAGTTCGTCGAGGGTAAATCCGGATGCCAACGCCAACAATGCGTATCTGAGATCTTCGGCGGCGATGCCGTCGAGATCTGCCGCAGGTTCGCCGATAAAAGATGTGAATGCGGTACGTGCGGCATCATACGAGGCGGCAATATCGTCGCCCGCGATCGCGACATCATACGCATCACGCGAAAATCCGGCGACATCCAGCATCTCTGCAAATTTGTTTGCGGAAACAGTCCATTGAGCGTCGCTCGCCGGCCTCGAGCTTGGGCTGCGGCGCGGCGTCGTGATCGAATTTGAATAAACGATACGAAAATAAGGCCGATCGGCGGAAACGAAACCGATCTCGGCCTCATATTCGCCATCAGGGTCAACATCGTACCACCAGCTGCCCTCGCGTTCGACACGGTCGAACCGCTCCGTGTTTCGTGTAAGGTCGGTCAGTTTTGCGACCAAAGTATAGCTGCCGGTCTCGTCGCCAAAGACATTGTGAAGCTGCTTCCACGGATCATTTTTAATAGACCAGTAGAAATAAAGCCTTGTCGGCGACTGCATCAGCAAACGGGCACGGTCAACTCTTGCGAGGTTAGGCAGCTGCACGTCGGCAAGAGCCTTAAATGCGGGAGAGCGTTCGATCTCGGGTTTGACGCTGATGACAGTCGATACAGCATTATCAACGGCGACAGTGTCGGCGGCAAGCGCGATCTCAGGCGTCTGAACCTTTGCCGAAACTGCCTTTGGTTTTGCTGTGCGCTTTGCCGGAGTGCGCCGAACTGTCTTTTTCGGAGTCTCGACATTTTCGGCTGCGGCGTCTGCTGCGGCCTTGACCGGTGTTTTACGGACACGCTTTTTGACTGGCGATGTCGCATCTTTTGGCGGCTCGGCAGTTTTAGATGAGATCACCGCAGCCGAAGAGCGTCGCGAACGGCGTTTTACAGGTTCGGCGATCTTTGGCGTGTCGTCGGCGATAGTGTCAAAGGCCGTAACGATCGGCTCTGTCGCCTTAACCGCCTTTTTGATGACGCGCACTTTTGCTTCGGCTTTGCCGGCTGACGTCTTGACGGATGCTTTAGTTCGTGCTGTTCCGGAAACTGTAGAAGCCGAAACGGCTGTCTCGACGACCGACTCGAAAGGGTCGATGACAACAGCTTTTTTACGGGTCGATGTCTTAGTGGACTTTTCTGCCATACCGCGGTCTAAACTGATAGTATGCGGGGTTTGAGGCAAAGTTACAAGGTTTACGATGCGACAGACGGCCTAGGTGAGCTTTTCGACGGATCGGATCTTAACGTCAACCTTACCCCACTTGATCTTAATGAGAGCGCGTACGGGAATGCGCTTTTCATCATCGGTGATCCAGATGGACATCGAACCTTTTTGTTCGATGAGATGGCCGATGCCAAAGATCTCGGGTTCAACGCGAAATGCCCAAACTTTGCCGAGTGCGGTCTTTAGCTGTTCGCGTGCAACGACCTTGACCGGGATGGAATATACAATGCCGGTGTCACTCACGTCTATCTTAAAGGATCGTCCGACCGAGAGCGGCATTGTGCGGATGCGATAGAGGCCCGAGACAAGATCATTCAGCGGCGAAGTGATGTCTGATGCGATCTTGCGCGGAGCGCGATTAGGATCGTTTGGATCGGTCTCGACAAAGGTGACGCGATGCTCTGCATAATTAAAATCGGCAACGCTGTTCCTGATGCGGTCACGCTGTACGTCGTGCTTAGATGTTCTAAGCACGTCAAAGGTCTTGCTGTCGATGAGCGTCTCATATTCCTGGACGACCGTCAGACCGAACATTTTGGTAAAACTGCCTTTTGAGCGTGCATTCGATCGGACGAGGTAATTGCCGGTCGAGGCGTCCTTGTCAAAAGAGAATGTGACCTCGCCCACATCAAGCCCATGAATTATGCTCTTGCCGCCCTTTGCGTCGAAAGAAAGTTTTTCGCCAACGAAAGATGACGCCGTCGGCAGCACCTGTGCCGAGATAACGGCCGCAAAAACAGCCGCTATTACCAGTTGCGAAATGATCTTAGATATCAGAAATCTCATTAAAGCGTGATCGGAGGGCACAATGACTGACAGCAGTATAGCCGAAATCGATGCTCTATTGCCAAAAAAATGAAAGGTTTAGCGAAATTTTACGCTCGCGGCCCGCTTCGCGGCGATGTCATAGGCCGAGCCGCCGCACAACTGACCGAAAAACTGTCCCAACATCTATGTCCATACAGATCCATGCCGAGCACGTCCGGCGATGACAATCGACACGGCAGGTAATGTCAGTGCGGCCGACCTCGATATCATCTTCTCTCGGGCTGCCGTTTCGCCACCATTCCGTCGGACCGAATATACCTACGACCGGTGCGCCGGCCGCGACGGCAAGATGTGTCGGGCCTGTGTCGCCGCCGACATATACCGCGGCGTGACGAGCAAGCTCATAAAAACCTTTGAGCGACGGTTCGGCAAAGAGCACATTGCCCGACGAGGCTGACCGAACGGCAGCGGCAAGCCCCGATTCGTTCGGAGCGGTTACGACGACGGGTGTTATACCTAATTCGGCAGAGATGCGGTCGGCGAGGTGTCCGTACTTTTC